>Ga0208357_1000105_pt1 | contig 63168 bp, 45 predicted proteins | sample NGESurdeep092012_6_FD_184487 | JGI IMG/M metagenome (GOLD analysis project Ga0208357, IMG submission 184487) | Arctic peat soil microbial communities from Barrow, Alaska - NGEE Surface sample F52-2 deep-092012 (SPAdes) | ecosystem: Environmental > Terrestrial > Soil > Wetlands > Peat ...
CTCAACTCAGGCATCGGGCAACCGCTCCTGCGTTGCCTCAACTCGGGCATCCATGCCCTCGCCATGCCCTCGCCGTGGCCGGGCTGAGGTCGAATAGTCACAACCTCTCAGGCGGCCAGCCGCTCGCCCGCCGCTAGGGCGGCGAAGTAGTCGCGGGTGAGCCGCCATTGCATGTCGGCTGTTTCGGCGCGGTTGACGACTTGCCGGAATGCGGCGTTCTCCGCGCGGTCTTTGGCATACCAGCCGAGGTGCTTGCGCGCGATGCGTACGCCGCCCTGTTCACCGTAGAACGCGTACAGCTGTTCGAGATGGCCGAGCAGGATGGTCGCCACTTCGTCCGGTTCCGGTTCGGGCAGCAGCTCACCGGTGGCGAGATAGTGCGTGATCTCGCGGAAGATCCACGGCCGGCCCTGGGCGCCGCGACCGATCATCAGCGCATCGGCGCCGGTAACCTCGAGCACGTGGCGGGCCTGCTGCGGCGTGTTGACGTCGCCATTGGCGAGTACCGGGATGCTGACGGCAGCCTTCACCGCGGCGATGGTGGCGTACTCGGCCTCCCCTTCGTATTTGTCGGCGCGGGTGCGGCCGTGCACGGCGAGCGCCGCGATACCGCAATCCTCGGCGATGCGCGCGATGGTGAGCGCGTTGCGGTTCTGCCGGTCCCAGCCGGTGCGGATCTTCAAGGTCACCGGGGCATCGACCGCCTTGACCACCGCGGCGACGATGCGCGCCACCAGCGGTTCGTCCTGCAACAGCGCCGAGCCCGACCATACGTTGCACACTTTCCTGGCCGGGCAACCCATGTTGATGTCGATGATCTGCGCGCCGTTGGCGACGTTGAAACGTGCTGCCTCTGCCAGCATCGTCGGGTCGTAGCCGGCGATCTGCACGCTGACCGGCTCGGGCTCGCCGGCGTGGTCCATCCGCTGCAGCGACTTGCGCGTGTGCCACAGGCGCGGATCGGCGTTCGTCATCTCCGACACGGCCAGGCCCGCGCCCAGCCGCTTGCACAGCAGCCGGAACGGCTTGTCGGTAACGCCCGCCATCGGGGCGAGGACCACCGGCGGGTCGATCAGGTAGGGGCCGATCTGCATCTGCGCATTGTAGGTGAAACCGGGAAGGCGCCGTGGCGACGACTTCCCGGCAAGGGACTACAGCGTGCCGCGCAAGGTCAGGCCGTAGGTGCGTGGTGCGCCCAGGAACGCGTTGTACGAACCGGGCTGGATCGGCGCGTCATAGCCCACCTGCTTGTAGGTGCGGTTGGTCAGGTTGCTGCCCCACAGCTCGGCCTGCCAGCGCTTGCTGAGCGCACCGACGACCAGGCGTGCGTTGAGCAGGGTGTAGGCCGGCTGCATCTTGGCGGGGTTCAGGTCCGAGCCGGTGTTGTACTCGGTCATGTACTTTGCGCCGGCGTTGAAGCGGCCGATCAGGCTGCTGGTGAAATTCCACTGGTAGGTGAAGCCACCGGTGAGCGCCCATCGCGGCGCAAAGCCGGCGGTGCCGCCCGGTATCAGTGCCAGCGCCGGGTCGGGTAGCAGCTCGTTGCCGTACTTCGCGTGGGTGTAGGTCGCGCCGGCCAGCAGCGACAGCCCGGTCACGCGGGTCTGCCACAGCAGGTCGGTATCCAGGCCCCTGGTAGTCAATTCCGGGACTGAACGCACCACGTAGCTGGTACCGAGGAAGCTGTTGAGCTGGAAATCGGTGTATTTCGAATGGAACAGCGCGGCGTTCAACAACAGGTTGCCGTCCTGCCAGTTGGTCTTGGCGCCCAACTCGTAGCTGTTGACGAACTCGCCGGGAAAGAAGGTATCGGCGACCGGCACGATCCCTTGCGGGCCGTCGCTCAAGCCGTTGCCCGACTGCACCCGGTCGAGGTTGAAACCACCGGCCTTGTAGCCGCGCGCCGCCGAGGCATAGCTCATCACGCTCTCGTTCCAGCGATACGCGGCCTTGGCCGTGCCCGACCACTCGTTCGCGCTGAACTCCTGCGCGGTGGTGCGACCGTTGAACATCGGGTTTGCCCACGGCAGGCACATGTAGCCGATCACCGTGGGCACGATCGCGCTGATGTACGGTCCCGGCACGCCGCGCCCGGCCAGTGCCGCGCCGACCTGGCCCGGGTTGGTCAGCGCGGCGGCACAACCCAGTCCGCCGTTCGGATTGCTGTAGAACGAATCCACCGCTTTGTTTTCGTGCGTGTAGCGCAGGCCGAGGGTTAGCGCCAGCCGGTCGGTGGCATGGAAGGTGGCGTTGCCGAATGCGGCGGTGCTCTTCGCATCCTGCTTCCAGCGGTCATGCGAGGCGGCGCCGGCGAACGCGGTGCCGTACGGCATGCCGGCGGCCTGCGACAGAAATACTGCTGCGCCGGCGGTATTGATCAGGCCGGGCGGGAACGACTCGGCGATATTGTTCAGCACGGCGATGGACAGGTATGGCTCATACGCCGCGCCCAGCGAGACCGCGTCATGGCGCTGCAGTTTTTCGTTGTCGTAGTAGAGGCCGGCCATCCAGTCGACGCGGTCGGTGCTGCCGGCCAGGCGCAATTCCTGGCTGAAGGTGTTGAAGCGCACCGAGTTGTCGTTCGCGCCGTAGGGCCGGTACCAGATGTCGGCGCCGCTGAAGTCGAGGTCGGCGCCGCCGACGGCATCCCAGCGGCGCAGTGCGGTGATCGAGGTGAGCGTGGCATGGCCGAGCCACGGGGTGGTCCAGTTCACTTCACCGGACACGCCCTTGTCGATGATGCGCTGGGTGGTGTCGCGGTTGCTGTAGGCCAGGCGCTCGTCGATATCCACCGCCGGAATCACGCCGTTGCCACCGGCCAGCGCGTCGACGATGGCCGCGGTGGGGCCGCGCACGATGGTGACGCCGACGCAGCAGTCTTCGTTGCGCTGGGTGTAGTCGCCGATGAAGTTGATGTCGACGTTCTTGGTCGGCGTGAGCAGCAACTGTGCGCGCATCGAGTGGAAATTCTGGTCGCCATCGGTGCTCAGCGTGCGCGGTCCGGTGCCGGTGTTGACCTTGTTGAAACCGTCCCGCTTGCGATCCACTGCATAGATGCGAAAAGCGGCGATGTCGCTCAGCTTGTTGTTGTAGGAACCCGAGATGCCCCTGGCGTTGTAGTCGCCCACGGTGAGCTCCAGGTCGCCTTCCTGCTTGAACACGGGGCGTTTGGTGATCACGTTGATCAGGCCCGCCGAGGTGTTCTTGCCGAACACGGTGCCTTGCGGCCCTTTCAGCACTTCGACCTCCTCCAGTTCGCCCAGGTCACCGAAGGCCACGCCGTTGCGTGCGCGTGGCACACCGTCGATCACGATGCCGACCGAGGATTCCAGGCCCGGATTGTCGCCGACCGTGCCGACCCCGCGGATGCGCGCGGTGGTCTGGGTTTCGGACGTGGTGCTGGTCACGAACAGCGTGGGTACCAGGGTTTGCAGATCCTTGATGTCGTGCACGCCGGTGTCCTGCAACAGCTGCTCGGGCAAGGTCGCCATGGTGATCGGCACATCCTGCAACAGCTCCACGCGTTTCTGTGCCTGCACGGTGATCTGGCTCAGCGTGGTGACTTTGTTTTCAGCCTCCGGTTTGTCGTTTGCAGGGGCGGTCGTGTCCTGTGCGAATACCGCAGGCACGGTCGCGACGGTGAGTGCGGCAAGAATCGAGAACGCCAGGCGCTGCCGGCCGTGGTGACGAATCTTCATGCTGGTTTTCCCCGTGATGGGCCTGATGGCGCGACCACGGCGCCGCGCCTGGACGCAGCCACCGTGTTCGCGTGCTTTCGTATGGTTGCCAACCACGCATCCAGGCTCGTGTCGACGGTCCGGTCTGCGCGGCCAGAGTTCCTTGTCAGAACGCAAGATCTTGCGCTCTCGGCATCCTAGCCATTGCCCGGAGCGAAAGCAACTTTATGAAAAATGGGAAGTTTTCATGGCTGGAGCGGCGGTCGATGATGGGCGCAAACGCGGATCTGCGACCCCGTTCAATCAGGCCGGGGATCGATCATGGAGGGCATTGCGAGAGGGCGATTCACGGCCATGCCGACAACCCATCCTGCTGCGAAGGCACAGTGGCGGGCACGCGGATGCTTCGCAGGTGCTCAGAGCTTGTGAAAAAAACCACTTCCTGTGGTTTTCTTCCATCGCGAGTCCGGTACAGGCCCGGACTCGCTCAGACGTGCACCGGTGTCTCCAGCTTCCCGCGTACATGCTTGTGCCTGAACAGCGGCACGAACAGGATCGCCATGATCAGCGAGTAGGCGGCGAAGGCCAGCCAGATGCCGTGCCAATCCTTGCAGATGGCGACGGCGTCGTTGCAGCTCGGGTCGGTGAAGAAGTGGTCGATCGCGAAGCCGGCGATCAGGCTGCCGAGCACGGCACCGACGCCGTTGGTCATCAGCATGAACAGACCCTGCGCGCTGGCGCGGATCTTCGGGTCGGCCTGGCTCTCCACGAACAGCGAGCCGGAGATGTTGAAGAAGTCGAACGCCATGCCGTAGATGATGCACGACAGCACGATCATCCACAGGCCGCCGGCCGGGTCGCCGAAGCCGAACAGGCCGAAGCGCAGCACCCAGGCCAGCATGCTCATGGTCATCACCGCCTTGATCCCGAAGCGCTTGAGGAAGAACGGGATGGTCAGGATGAACGCGGTTTCGGAGACCTGCGAAATCGAAATGATGATGGCCGAGTACTTGACCGTCAGCAGATCCTTGTAGGCGGGGATCTTGGCGAAATCCTTGAGGAAGGTGTCGCCATAGGCGTTGGTCAACTGCAGCGCGGCGCCCAGCAGCATGGCGAAGATGAAGAACACCGCCATGTTGCGATCCTTGAACAACACGAACGAGGTCAACCCCAGGCGATCGGCCAGGCTGCGACTATGCGTTGCGGTGAGCTGTGGCGGGCAGGCGGGCAGCGTGAACGCATACAGGCCAAGCAGCAACGATGCGACGGCGGCGATGCGGAACTGCGTCGCGGACGCCTCGAAGCCGAGCAGGCTCACCGTCCAGGTGGCCGCGATGAAACCGATCGTGCCCCACACGCGAATCGGCGGATACACGTTGACCACATCAAGGCCATCGCGCTTGAGCGCGTTGTAGGCCACGGTGATCGACAGCGAAATGGTCGGCATGTAGAAGATCATGTTGAGCAACATGACCCAGAACATCAGTTCCGGATTGTCGACCAGCGGCATCATGAACAGCACGATCGCCCCGGCAATCTGGAACACGCCGTACAGGCGCTCGGCGTTGATCCACTTGTCGGCGAGAATCCCTGCCAGCGACGGCATGAACAGCGAGGCGATGCCCATGGTCGAGAAAATCGCGCCAAAATGCGTGCCCGACCAGTGCTGGGTGTGGAACCACCAGGTGCCGATGGTCAGCAACCACGCCCCCCAGATGTAGAACTGCAGGAAGTTCATCACGATCAGGCGCAGCTTCAGATTCACGGGCAGGTATCCGGCATGTTTTCCCCCACTGCGCGGACCTTCCCGCAGCTACTCATCGATGCAGGTTAGAGGAAGCTGCGTGGAACCGGCAAGGAGCGCTGCAGCGCGCCCGGAGCCAGCGATAGCAGCGATCGCGAAGATCGCCCGCCAGCCACCCGAAAGTTTGTAGGAGCGCACCTTGTGCGCGATGCTCTTCCCGCTGAGTCACGAAAAGCATCGCGCACAAGGTGCGCTCCTTAGGTCTTGATGTTGGGCCCGTATCAGGCTGGCGCATGCAATGCGTCGGCCGCGCGCTCGCGCAGCAGTGGCAACAGTTCCGTCTCGAACCATGGATTGCGCACCAGCATAGACGGTTGCGCGGACTGGGATGCGGCAGTGGCGGGTAGCCACGGGCGAGATGTTCGCGCTGACATCGTTGAACGGAATGCCGCTCTCATGCACCTTGCGTCCCGGCGCCTGGCTGACGATCAGCAGGCGTGATGTGGGCGATGCCTGCAACACCGGGCGCGTGCCCAGCGGCAAATGTGCCTCGCAGAACCGGCAGGCGCGGATCTCCCGCAGCAGTCAATCAAGCGTAACGGGCATGGCTACAACACCTGGCCGGCATGGGTTCCGGGTTGCGTGCAACGTTGACTGCGCGACATTGACTGTTCGCGGCGCGTGGCGATGACGACGCTGCGCATTCGCATCATTTGAGTGACGGCGGCATCACTACAACATAGCTGCGTCGCCTGAGCAAAAACCACACCGCACCCAGCGGGAACGCCACGGAAAACGTCCACGGGCCGTAGGGCGAGGCAGAGGCGGCGGCACCAAACAGCAGAAAACTGATCGGCTGCACACTGAAAGCGCCGGTGGTCCAGTTGAACCCGACCGTCACGAAACCGAACAGGATGAAAAGAACCCAGGGCCATTTCCTGCCCCGCATCGGAGTGCGCAAACACAGCACCAATGCGTACAGACAAAGCAGCGGTATCACGCAGACCAACCCCAGAAAAACATAGTGCAGCGGACTTTTGCCGCGAAGGGTGAACGCATTGGTCTGTTCCAGCGATTGCTTCATCCGGTAAACGTGCAGGCCCTCTATGGTGCGTTGATCACCATCGGTGGAGACAGTCATATCCGCCAAAACCCAGTCTGAATCGAATTGGTACTCAAAGGTGAGCATCACATGCGACTCGCCATTCGTAATCATCTTGCGGGCGCCAACAGTCTTGACCGAACGGGGTGCACCTGCGGGAAAGTAGCGCGCGATCTTGGCCAGTTGCGTGTCGATGTCGGCGGTTCTGAGTTTGGCGGCCAGGTGATCTCTGGTCGAGTCCAGGTGGCCCAGCCGCAGGTCGTCCAGAGTGGAGCGGGCAAACTTCACATCGGCGCTCGGAGCAAGGCGGTCGATCATGTCTTGCTGGCTGCATGCGCTCGCGAACAGGCACAGTAGCGCGATCAGAACGAACTTCATGGTTCTCGTCTATTCCCCCTGGAGGATATAAAGATCAAGGCAGCAACTTGCCCCGACGGTGTCGATATGGCCGCGGGCGCGACGAAGCGGTGATCATGCGCTTTTCTCGGCGCGATGCTCTTCGTCTCTCGCAGGAGACCGTCGCTCCTAGATCAAGAGCATCGCGCACAGGGTTGCGCTCCTACAGGAGTCTGGGCTACTCAGCTGGCTTCGAAGGCGCCACGCAACCATTGACGCTGGACGGCATCGCCTGGGCCGTCATAGCTGACCACGTCAAAGCGGCAGGCGTGGCGCGCGTGCCGCGGATGCGCGGCCAGCCAGTGCTGTGCGGCGAGGATCAATTTCGCCTGTTTGGCCGGGGTGACCGAGGCCGCGGCGTCGCCATGGCTGGCGCTTTTGCGGTAACGCACTTCGACGAACACCAGGGTGTCGGCGTCGCGCATCACCAGATCCAGCTCGCCGTGGCGCGTGGTGTAGTTGCGCGCCAGCAGTTTCAGGCCGGCGCGCTCGAGTTCCTCGCAGGCGCGCTGTTCGTAGCCGTCGCCGGTCGCGCGCATCAGTGGGACAGGGCGGGTTGGCCGCTGCCGACGGACGAGCTGGCGGGAGCCGGTTGTGCCGGCGCTGGCGGCGCGGTTGATGGCATCGCATCAATCTGCAGGTTGCCACTCAACGGTCGCGCCAGGCCATTCTCGAACTTTGCCCAGGTCAACACGCGGCGGATACGCCCGAACTGGTCGGCCGCGAGCTGGCCGGTGGCACCGGGCATGTAGCTGCCAGGATGCGCGCGCAGCCAGTCCAGGTAGGGCACCAGGTGCCACGCATCCATGCCGAAGGCAAACAGGCGCGCGGCGCCATCGCTGGCGGACGGCAACCGGGCCGCGATCGCGGATCGGTCGGGCAGGCCGGGCTGGGCGTCGAACATCCACGGTGCGTCACAGAACTCCAGGCCATCCAGGTCGCGATTGGCAATCACATCGTCGCTACCGGCATAGACATGGGAAGTGGCAAACACCGGGAGGTTGACCTGCGCGATGCGCAACTGTGGCATGAGCAGGCGTGCCTGCGCCGGGCGCATGCTGATGAAGATGCCGGTATTGCCGGTGGCATCCATGCCGTGCGTCGTGCTGGCCGCTTCGTCAGTGCCGGTGGCCGGCGCAGCAGCGCTCGGCATGTGCATGTCGCGGATATTGTCGGCATAGCTGGTGGCGCTGGTGGGCAGCACAGCCATGTCGATGACGTCGCCGCCGTGGGAATCGAACTCGGCCTTGAACGCACTCGCGGCACGCTTGGCGAAGTCGTCGCCGGATACCAGCACGTACGCACGAAGGATGCCTCGCTCGGCCATGTGGTCGGCCGCCTGGGCACCCTCGGTTTCGGGCAGCAGGCCAAATTCGCTGGCATTGCCCGCTGGCAGCTGTCGTCCGTCCGGATGGTTCAGGGCCAGCACCGCCACCGGCAACTGCGCCTGCCCGAACACGGCGCCCACCTCGCCGCGGGTGAGTGGCCCGACCACCAGCTTGGCGCCGTCGCGCACCGCTTGTTGATAAGCCTGGACGGCGCCGTCGGCGGTACCCCGACTGTCATACACGCGAACCGATGGTCGCGGGGCGTGGTTGCCGCCGGCATCGAAATAGGCAGTGAAGAACCCCTGTCGTATCGGCGTGCTTGCGGCCGCATAGGTGCCGCCGGCCGGCAGCAACAGCGCAACCTGCGCCGGTACCTGGTAACCCTCGCGCACGTTGGCGCCAGCTCCGGGCAGCAACATGCCGACGGCTTGCTGGAGTTCCGGTTGCGGCTGCGCCACGCTGACCCCGAGCTGGCGCAGCGCTTCGTTGATCCATGGCAGCATGTGGTCGCCGGATTTCATGGCTGCGGCGCGATGCTTGAGCGGCGCGACGCCCAGCTGGGTCAGGAGTTCAAGCGCTTGCCGACGGTTCTGCGCCTGATCGAAGCCTTCCAGTTCACCATCCATCTGCACTCGCGTGCGCGCCGCTCCCCACAGGTCGCCAGCGGCTTTCATCGCGCGCGCGCGCAGCTCCAGCAGGCGAAGCTGCAGCGAAGGTGGCACCTGCACGTTGGTCTGGCTGGTCAGTCGCAGCGCGGTCTGTGGATCATTCTGGCTGAGCGCCAGTTCGGCGCGCAGCAAGTCCAGCCGCAATGGTTTGTCACCGCTGAGTTGCTCGCGCTTGATCTTGGCCAGCACCGGCGCGGCGTGCTCGATCTGGCCTTCCTGGCGCCATGCTTCGGCGGCCTGCAGCCGGTAGCTGTCGGCGTGGCCGGGGGACTGTGTAGCCAGGCTCAGGTAGGCTTGCGCCGCCTGGTCGAACTGGCCTTGCTGCGCCAGGGCCGCGGCGCTCTGCGCGGCGGCGATCTCCGCGGGGGAACGCACGGCGCTGGTGGGCACGCAGGCGTTCAGGAGCAGCGAAAACAGCAGTCCGGCCGCGATGATTCGCGAGAGGCGCATGAGGCGCATGGGATATCCCTTGTTCGTCATGATCATCAATGCGCGATGATAGCCGATCGTCCCGCCGGTCCCCGCCGATCCATGGAGTTGCACGATGTCATCAGTTCAGCCAGGTTGCCTGTGGGTGGTGGCCACGCCGATTGGTCATCGCGACGACCTGTCCGCCCGCGCCATCGAGAGCCTGCGCGCGGTGGCAGTGATCGCCGCCGAAGACACGCGGCACAGCAGGCCGCTGCTGGTTCATCACGATATCGATACGCCGTTGATCGCGCTGCACGACCACAACGAGCGCGATGCAGTGGATGCGATCGTGCGCCGGATGGTGGCTGGCGATTCAGTGGCGCTGATCTCCGATGCCGGTACGCCACTGATCAGCGACCCCGGTTTCCGGCTGGTGCGCGCGGCGCGGGCCGCGGGCATTCGCTGTATTCCGGTGCCGGGTGCCTGTGCGGCGATCGCGGCACTGTCGGTGGCGGGGCTGCCTAGCGATCGTTTTGTGTTCGAGGGCTTCCTGCCGCCGAAGGCTGCGGCGCGGCGCGCGCGCCTGCAGGAGCTGGCTGGCGATGCGCGCACGCTCATCTTCTATGAGTCGTCGCATCGGGTTGCCGAAAGCCTGGCCGACATGCGCGACGTGTTTGGTGCGGAGCGCGAAGCCGTGCTGGCGCGCGAGCTGACCAAGCTGTTCGAGACCGTGCTGGGCGAACCGCTGGCGGCGCTGGCCGCACGTGTCGTCGCCGATCCCGACCAGCAGCGCGGCGAGCATGTGATCCTGGTGGCAGGGCGCGGCGAGGAGGCTGATGCGAAGCTCGCCGAGGGTCAGCGTGTCTTCGCGATCTTGCGCGAGGAGCTGCCGCCAGCGAAGGCGGCGAAGCTGGCCGCGGCGATCAGCGGGGCGCCGCGCAAGCTTCTGTACGAGGGGTAGCAACGAAGCCGGGTTCGATGGACCTTCACTCGGGGTCGGGCACCCTCTCCTGCCCTGCGGGCACCCTCTCACCCACAAGGGGACTCCCAAGGTCGCCGGGGGGAGAGGGGATGTTGTTGGCGCTATCGCGCTACACTTCTCCATGGAGTCGGCCGGACAGTCGCGTCGCACGCAAGTGCATCGAGGAAAGTCCGGGCTCCATAGGGCAGAGTGCCAGGTAACTCCTGGGCAGCGTGAGCTGACGGCCAGTGCAACAGAGAGCAGACCGCCGATGGCCTCGCAAGAGGATCAGGCAAGGGTGAAAGGGTGCGGTAAGAGCGCACCGCGTACGGGGTCAACGTCGTACGGCACGGTAAACCCCACTCGGAGCAAGACCAAATAGGGGAACGATAACGCGGCCCGCGTTGTTCCCGGGTAGGTTGCTGGAGCCAGGCGGCGACGCCTGGCCGAGAGGAATGACTGTCGCGTCGCGAGACGTACAGAACCCGGCTTACAGGCCGACTCCACCTCTTTCAGGCACGCGCCACCGATCTTGACTGCCCGGTCAGGGTCGGTGGCGCGCTCGCGTGAACGGCGATTCATCCCAGCGACCCGGGAGTGGCCCGTCCAGTGGCCGATCCGGCAGATTTTCGAGCCGATACTTACCAACGGGCGTTTCAAAAAAACCGTTGGTTTCAAGTACCTTGCCGGCATTCCTGAGAATATGCTGTATGTCTGGTCAGCATTTCGCCTTTACTCATTGATTCTCAAGCAATTTCCCTTGACAGTCTCACGCCGCGAGATTATCGTGGGCTTCGGTGTGAAATCGTGGGTTTTCGTGGAGTTTGCTGACTGTGTTTCAGGGCGAGACCGCCATTACTGTTGATGACAAGGGCCGACTGGCCATTCCGACTGCGTATCGGGAGCTGGTCGCGGGCGAGTGCGCCAATCGTCTGGTGGTCACCTACAACCCGTTCGAGTCGGGCTGCCTCTGGTTGTTCCCGTATGCGGTTTGGGAGCAGGCGCGCGACCAGGTCAATGCACTGTCCAAGGTGAAGACCGCCCACCGCGACCTGCAGATGAAACTGGTCGGCGCGGCCGCGGTGGTCGAGCCCGACAGCGCGGCGCGAATCCTGTTGCCGACCAGCCAGCGCACTACCACCGGTATCGAGAAGAAGGCGGTGTTGCTTGGCATGGGCGACAAGTTCGAGCTGTGGAGCGAGCAGGCGCACATGGCGAAGATCCGCCAGAGCATCGGCGAGAGCGAGATCACCAGCGAAATGGCAGAGCTGCGCCTGTAAGCGGGTGCGGCCATGACGGAATCATGTGGGACGGGACGGGAGTGCGCTCGGTGCAATTGCGGCATATCCCGGTGATGCTGGGCGAGGCGGTGGAGGGATTGTCCGTGCACGCAGACGGGCGCTATCTGGACGGGACGTTCGGGCGCGGTGGGCATGCGCGCGAGGTATTGTCGCGCATCGGTCCAGGCGGCCGCTTGTTGCTGATGGACCGGGATCCGACCGCGATCGACGCGGCGCGCGCCGAGTTTGCCGCTGATGCACGCGTCGCCATCCGCCATGGCAACTTCTCCAGTCTCGCCGAATGGGACGAAACCGCGGCCGGACTCGATGGCGTGCTGCTCGACCTGGGCGTGTCCTCGCCACAGCTGGATGAAGCCGAGCGCGGTTTCAGCTTCATGGCCGATGCGCCGCTGGATATGCGCATGGACACCACCCAAGGCGAAGGTGCGGCACAGTTCCTGGCCCACGCCAGCGAACGTGAAATTGCCGACGTGCTGTGGAACTACGGCGAAGAACGTCACAGCCGGCGCATCGCCCGGGCCATCGTGGCCGACCGCGATACCACGCCGTTTACCCGCACCGGCCAACTGGCTGCGCTGATCGAGCGCGTGGTCGGCCGACGCGAGCCGGGCAAGCACCCGGCCACGCGCAGCTTCCAGGCGCTGCGCATTCGGGTCAACGGTGAGCTGGATGCGTTGCAGCAAGGCTTGAACGCTGCGCTGGAACGCCTCAAGCCCGGTGGCCGCTTGTCGGTGATCAGTTTCCACTCGCTGGAAGATCGCGCGGTGAAGCTGTTCATCCGCGACCACTCCGGCCGCGTGCAGAACAGCCGGCGCGGCCCGCCGGTGCCCGCCGTACCGGCCTTGCTGGCTGCCGTCGGCAAGGCGCAGTTCCCGTCCGACGCGGAGTTGGTGGCGAACCCGCGCTCGCGTTCGGCGGTGTTGCGCGTGGCCGAGAAGCTGCCGCGGGAGGTCGCTGCATGAAGGTGATCAGCGCCCTGGCCAGCGTTCTCCTGTTGTTCGTGGTGGTGGCCAGTGCCCTGGGCGTGGTGTGGACGCGCCATGAGAGCCGCGTGCTTTTCGTGCAACTCACGGCGCTGCAGAACCAGCGTGACGACCTGAACATCGAATACGGCAGGCTGGAGCTGGAGCAGGCGACCTACGCCGAGCCGCGCCGCATCGACGACGAGGCGCGACAGAAGCTGGGCATGATCGAGCCGCGCCCGCAAGACATCCGGTTGCTGCGCTGATGGGCACGCGCAAGCACGCCAAACCAGCACGACAGGCTCGCCAGCGCGCGGTCGGTCCCAGCGCGCGCCGGCGCATGTATGTCGTGGCCGGCTTGCTGGGCCTGGCCGCGACCGGCCTGGTGGCGCGTGCGTTCGATTTGCAGGTGGTGCGCAAGCAGTTCTACCAGCGCCAGGGCGATGCACGCTTCCTGCGCGAGATGCCGATCCCGGTGTCGCGCGGCACCATCTTCGATCGCAACGGCGAGCCGCTGGCGGTGTCGACCCCGGTGATGTCGATCTGGGCCAACCCGTCCGAAGTGCTGGACAACGACGATCGCATTCCCCAGCTGGCGCGTGCGCTGGGCGTGAATGCCGATGAGCTGAAGAGCCGCCTGGCGCAGCGATCCGAGCGCGAGTTTGTCTACCTGCGGCGGCAGATGGCGCCGGAGGCGGCGCAGGCGGTGCTGGATCTGGGCATTCCCGGCATCAACGGCCAGCGCGAGTTCAAGCGTTTCTACCCGTCCGGCGAAGTGACCGCACACGTGTTGGGCTTCACCAACATCGACGACCACGGCCAGGAAGGGCTGGAGCTCGCCTACGACGATTGGCTCTCCGGCAAGCCTGGTGCCAAGCGCGTCATCCGCGATCGCATGGGCCACGTGGTGGAGGATGTCGAACAGGTGCGCGCGCCCAAGCCGGGTCGCAACCTCACCCTGAGCATCGACCGGCGCATCCAGTTCCTGGCCTACAGCGAGCTGAAGAGCACGCTCGACAAGTTCCAGGCGGACTCCGCCTCGATGGTGATCCTCGACGCGCGCACCGGCGAAGTGCTGGCGATGGTCAACCTGCCGACCTACAACCCGAATGCGATCGGTGCCAGCAAACCGGGCCAGCGGCGTAACCGCGCGATGACCGATGTGCTCGAGCCGGGTTCCACGATCAAGCCGATCCTGATGGCGGCGGCGTTGTCCAGCGGCAAGTTCACCCCGACCAGCCCGATCATCGACACCACCGGCGGGCACTGGTATTTCCACGGTCACGACATCCATGACACGCACAACTATGGGTTGCTGACCCCGACCGGCGTGATCACCAAGTCGAGCAACGTGGGCGCGGCGCATATCGCGACCGATCTCGACACCACGCTGATGTACGACACCTATCGCGCGTTCGGCTTCGGCAACAGCACTGAAAGCGGCTTCCCCGGCGAGGCGTCCGGCTACCTGCGTATCGGGCGCGACTGGCGTCCCCTGGAAAAGGCCATCCTGGGCTACGGCTACGGGCTCAACGTGACGGTGCTGCAGTTGGCCAACGCCTACGCCACCATCGCCGACGGCGGCGTGAAGCACACGCCCAGCTTCATCAAGGGCGCCGACAATCCGCCCAAACAGATCATCTCGCCGACGATCGCGCGCGAGCTGATTCAGATGATGGAAACGGTGACCGGCCCAGGCAGCACCGCGCCGCAGGCACGCATTGCCAATTACGCCGTGGCCGGCAAGACCGGCACCGCGCACAAGGCGAATGCAGGCGGTTACGACAAGCACAGCTATACCGCGGCGTTCGCCGGCATCGTGCCGGCGACCAATCCGCGCCTGGTCGGCGTGGTGGTGATCGACAATCCGCAGAAGGGCAGCTACTACGGCGGCATGGTCTCCGCACCGGTGTTCTCGCGGGTGATGGGCGGCGCGCTGCGCCTGCTCGATGTGCCGCCGGACAATATCGGGCGCTGGTATGTGGGTGGTCCGCTGCAGGGCGCAGGTGGCCTGGCCGGCAGCAAGCCGCCCGACGCGGCGCCGATCGATGACGCCCCGATCGACGAGGGCACGCCATGAGCATCGGCCACCTCGACCAGCTGCTGCTGGGGATCGCGGACGCGCAGCTCGCGGCGACGCCTTTGGCCGCGCGCATGATCGTCTCCGGGCTCAGCCTGGATTCGCGACAGGTGCGCCGCGGCGACGCCTTTTTCGCCCTGCGCGGCAGCCAGGGCCACGGCATCGAGTTTGCGGCCAGCGCGGTACAGCGCGGTGCCCAGGTGGTTCTGGCCGAAGCCGATGATTCCCTTCCCCCGCTTGCGGGGGAAGGTGCCGACCTGCAGGCGCGGGAGCGCCCGCGGAACAGCGAAGCTGGCCCCGACAGGGGTGAGCACCAGGGATGGTGCGAATCAGGCGGAAGGGGGCAACTCCCGCACGCCATCAGCGACACCCCGATCCTGTGGATCGACGGGCTGCACGACCAGGTCGGCGAGATCGCCGCGCGCTTTTACGAACGCCCCAGCGAGTCGATGCGCGTCGTCGGCGTCACCGGCACCAATGGCAAGACCTCGTGCGTGCAGCTGCTGGCGCAGGCGCTGACCTTGCTCGGACATCGCGCCGCATCGATCGGCACGCTGGGCGCTGGCGTGCATGGCCAGCTCCAAGAAGGTGAGCGCACGACTCCCGATGCCATCAACGTGCAGGCCCTGCTGGCGAAATTTCGCGATGCCGAGGTCAGCCATGTCGCGATGGAGGTGTCGTCGCACGCGCTCGCGCAGGGTCGCGTCGGGGCGGTGGACTTCGAGGTCGCCGCGTTCACCAATCTCACGCGCGACCATCTGGACTACCACGGCAGCATGGAAGCCTACGGCGCGGCCAAGGCCAGGCTGTTCGCCTGGCCGGGCTTGCGCGTGGCGGTGATCAACATCGACGATGCGTTCGGTCGCGAGCTGGCGACGACCTTGCCCTCCGGCGTGCAGGTTCTGCGCTTCAGCGCCAGCGATGGCGATGTCAATGGCAATGGCAATGGCAATGGCAATGACGCGGATATCGCGGCCAGCAATATCGTTACCTCCGCCAGCGGGCTGAGCTTCCAGCTGCGCACGCCGTGGGGCACGCGGAATGTCCACAGTCATCTGCTGGGCCGCTTCAATGTGGCCAACCTGCTGGCTGTGGTCGGTTGCCTGGGTGCATTGGGCGAGCCGTTCGAGCGCATCTTGAAGGCGGTGGAACAGCTGCTGCCGGTGAGTGGTCGCATGAGCCGGCTGGGTGGCCTGCGCGGCCTGCCGCTGGTGGTGGTCGACTACGCGCACACCCCGGACGCACTGGAACAGGCGCTGACCGCACTGCGCGCCCATGGTGCCGGCAAGCTGATCTGCGTGTTTGGTTGCGGTGGTGAGCGCGATGCGGGCAAGCGCCCGTTGATGGGCGCCATCGTGGCGCGACTGGCCGATGTGGCCATTGTCACCGACGACAATCCGCGCGGCGAAGATGGCGACGCGATCGTGGCCCAGATCGTGGCCGGCATGACTGCGGCAGCGGCGATGGCGGTCGAGCGCGACCGTGCGGTTGCGATTGCCGATGCGCTGGCGCTCGCGCGTAGCGGCGATGTGGTGCTGATTGCCGGCAAGGGGCACGAGACCTATCAGGACGGTGCCGCCGGCAAGCGTCCGTTCGACGATCTGGCGGTGGCCCATGCCGCGCTGGAACGGCTCAGCCGGGAGCCGCGCACATGATGCAGCTTGGCGCCATGGCGATGTGGACCCACGGGCGCCTGCTCGACGGCGAGGATGGAAAGAGTGGACTGGCTCAGACCGAAATCACCGGCGTGGCCATCGATACACGCAAGCTGCAGCCGGGCAACCTGTTCGTCGCGCTGAAGGGCGAGCATGTGGATGGCCATGATTATCTGGACGAGGCCGGCGCGCGCGGGGCGGTCGCTGCACTGGTGACGCGCCAGGTCGAATGCACCCTGCCGCAGGTGCTGGTCGACGATGCGGAAGCGGCGCTGGGGGATCTCGCCAGCGCCTTGCGCGCGCAGCGGGACGTACGCGTGGTCGGCATCACCGGGTCCAACGGCAAGACCACGGTGAAGACACTGGTGGCGTCGATCCTGTCGCGACATGGCCGCACCCACGTCAGCGCGGGCAACCACAACAATGAACTGGGCCTGCCGCTGAGTCTGCTGTCGATGCCGCGTGACACGGAATATGCGGTGCTGGAGATGGGTGCCGGCAAGCCGGGCGACATCGCCTATCTCGCTGCCATCGCGCGGCCAGATATCGGCCTCGTCACGCTCATCGCGCCAGCGCATCTTGAGCGCATGGGCAGCATCGAGGGCGTGGCCGAGACCAAGGGCGCGCTGTACCAGGCGTTGCCCGCCGATGGCACCGCGATCATCAATGCGGACGACGCGTTCGCCAGCTTCTTCGGTGGGCTCGCCGGGTCGCGCAAAGTGCTGCGTTTTGGCCTGGATCACGCCGCTGACGTGGGTGCCGAGATCATCGAGCAGCGTGCCGACGGCTCGCGCTTCGTGCTCAGCACGCCGCACGGCGATGCCGAGGTCAGCCTGCCGCTGCCCGGACGGCACAACGTCGCCAATGCCCTGGCCGCGGCCAGCGTGGCGCTGGCGCTGGATGTTCCGCTGGACACCATTGTGGCCGGACTGCAGCAGGCATCCGGCGTGACGAGCCGCTTGCAACAGCAAGTCGCGGCCGGCGGCTGGACCGTGATCGACGACAGTTACAACGCCAATCCGGTCTCGATGGCCGCCGCAATCGATACGCTGCTGCTGGCCGGAGGTGAACGCTGGCTGGTGCTGGGTGACATGGCCGAACTGGGCGAGAACGCACGCGCGTTGCATGCCGCTGTCGGTGAGCGTGCGCGCCAGTGCGGTATCGATCGGTTGTTCGCGGTCGGTCCGCTCGGCGTCGCCACGGTCGAGGCCTTTGGCGCGCAAGGCGAACATTTCAACGACAAGCCGGCGCTGATCGCCGCGCTGCAGGCGCGGCTGCATGCGGGCGTTACCTGCCTGGTCAAGGGCTCGCGTTCGGCCGGCATGGAGCAGGTCGTGGCCGCGATTGCGGCTGTCCCCACCAGCAAAGGGGGTGCCATCGATGCTGCTTGAACTGGCCGACTGGATGGCGCGGCACTTCACTGCCTTGCACCTGTTCCAGTACATCACCTTCCGCACCATCATGGCCGCCCTGACGGCGCTGGCGTTGTCGCTGCTGTGCGGCCCCTGGTTGATCAACCGCCTGGCCCTGCTCAAGGCCGGTCAGGTGGTGCGCAACGACGGCCCGCAGACCCATCTGGTCAAGGCCGGCACGCCCACCATGGGCGGGGTGATGATCCTGCTTTCGGTGACCGTTTCCACCTTGCTCTGGGCCGATCTGCACAACCGCTATGTATGGGTGGTGCTGGCGGTGCTGCTGAGCTATGGCGCGATCGGTTTCTACGACGACTATCGCAAGCTGGCGCTGAAGGACAGTCGCGGGCTGGCCAGCCGCTGGAAATATTTCTGGCAATCCGTGTTCGGTCTTGGCGCCGCGCTGTTCCTGTATCACACCGCGCCGCATGCGGCCGCCGGCGCGACGGTGGCCGAGACCGCCCTGTATGTGCCGCTGTTCAAGCATGTCGTGGTGCCGCTCGGCCTGTTCTTCGTCGTCATCACCTATTTGATGATCGTCGGCTTCTCCAACGCGGTGAACCTTACCGACGGATTGGACGGCCTGGCGATCATGCCCACCGTGCTGGTCTCGGGCGCGCTGGGCGTGTTCGCCTACCTCGCGGGCAACAAGGTTTTCTCCGAATACCTGGGCATTCCATCGATTCCCGGGGCAGGCGAACTGGCGATCTTTACCGGTGCGCTGTCCGGTGCGGGGCTCGGGTTCCTCTGGTTCAACACCTACCCGGCCCAGGTGTTCATGGGCGACGTCGGCGCGCTGGCGATGGGCGCGGCGCTGGGTTGCGTGGCGGTGATCGTGCGCCAGGAGATCGTGCTGCTGGTGATGGGCGGCGTGTTCGTGATGGAAACCGCCTCGGTGATGATCCAGGTGGCCAGCTTCAAGCTCACCGGCAAGCGCGTGTTCCGGATGGCACCGATCCATCACCACTTCGAGCTGAAAGGCTGGCCCGAGCCGCGGGTGATCGTGCGCTTCTGGATCATCTCGGTGGTGCTGGTGCTCATCGGTCTTGCCACGTTGAAGGTGCGGTGACTATGAAAGCCGGGATTTGGGATTCGGGATTTGGGATTCGAAAGAGCACGCGCACATCCGCGGCTCCGCAGCGTGCGCGCCTTTACGAATCCCAAATCCCGAATCCCAAATCCCGGCTTGCGGGGCAAGCCCATGTTTGACGCCAGCAGCCAGGCCAAACGCCGCAACGGCCCGCGTGGGCGCTACGACGCGTGGCTGCTGGTGGCTCTGGTCGGCCTGGCCAGCATCGGCGTGGTGATGGTGGCTTCGAGTTCGATCGCGGTCGCCGACAGTCAGCACCTGGGCGCGTTCTATTTCCTGCGCAGGCACCTCATCTTCCTCGGCCTGGGCGTGGTCGCGGCGGGGTTGGCCATGCGCGCCGAGCTGAAGCTGCTGGAGAAGTTCGCGTTTCCGTTGCTGGCGCTGGCGTTCCTGTTGCTGGCGGCGGTCTTCGTGCCGCATTTCGGCATGCGCATCAACGGCGCGCATCGTTGGCTCAACCTGATGGTCACCACCTTCCAGCCGGTCGAGGCGGTAAAGCTGATCCTGGTGATCTACGTCGCCAGCTATCTGGTGCGCCACCGCGAGAGCGTGGAAACACGCTTCCTCGGGCTGTTCAAGCCGGTCTGCGTCGCCGGCGTCATCGTGTTGTTGTTGTTGGCGCAGCCGGACTTCGGCTCGGCAACGCTGGTAATCGCGGTCACCATCGCCATGGTCTGGCTCGGCGGTTCCCGGCCGATCTTCCTGTTCCTGATGGGCCTGCCGCTGATGCCGCTGCTGTACGTGGCGGCGACCGGCGAGAGCTATCGCATGAAGCGGCTGACTTCGTTCCTCGACCCGTGGAAAGATCCGTTCAACGACGGCTTCCAGTTGACCCAGTCACTGATGGCGATCGGTCGCGGCGAATGGGACGGCGTCGGGCTCGGCTCCAGCGTGCTCAAGCTGTCCTACCTGCCCGAAGCCCATACCGACTTCATCTTTGCGGTGATCGGCGAGGAGCTGGGCCTGGCCGGCGTGGTACTGGTGATTGGTCTGTTTGCATTGGTGGTGGGACGCGGCCTCTACCTCGGCTTGAAGGGCGTGGACGTGGGCCAGCGCTTTGCCGGCTACGTGGCGTTTGGCGTGTCGCTGATGCTCGCGATGCAGGCGATCGTGTCGGTGGGCGTGAACCTCGGCGCGTTGCCGACCAAGGGTCTCACCTTGCCGCTGATCAGCTACGGCGGCTCATCGATGGTGTTGACCTGCGCCATGGCGGGCGTGCTGCTGCGCGCCACCTTCGAGATCAACCGTGCGCTCGACGCGCGGCAGATGGCTACGCGCATGCCGGCGGCGGTTGCCGTGGCCGATGCGAACGCCGTGGTGTTGCCACGCAAGGCGGAGGCAGCATGATGAGGTCCGGGATTTGGGATACGGGATTCGGGATTCGGGAAGGCGCATCGCGCCCACCCGTGACGATGGCGCCCGCTTCAGACCGCGAAAGCCTCGACGCTGGCGCGCCGCGCTCTGCCGAATCCCGAATCCCGAATCCCGAATCCCGGCCAGTACTCATCATGGCAGGCGGCACGGGTGGCCACATCTTCCCTGGCTTGGCGGTAGCCGAATGTCTGCGTGCGCAGGGCGTCCCCGTGGCGTGGCTGGGCGCGGTTGGCGGCATGGAAACGCAGGTGGTGCCGGCGCAACGGATCGAACTGCACGTGGTGCGGGTCGGCGGGCTGCGCGGCAAGGGCGTCCTGACGCGCCTGCGCGCGCCGCTGATGCTGCTGCGTGCGCTGATGGCCTCGATCGCGGTGTTGCGCAAGCTGAAACCGCGCAGCGTGTTGTCGATGGGCGGCTATGTGGCCGGTCCCGGCGGACTGGCCAGCTGGATGCTGCGGCGCCCCTTGCTGGTGCACGAACAGAACCGCGTGGCGGGCTTCACCAATCGCCGGCTGGCTGGCCTGGCGCAACGCGTGTTGGTCGGTTTTGCCGATACCCTGCCGCACGCGCAGTGGGTGGGTAATCCGGTGCGGCAGGCGATCGCGGCGCTGCCATCACCAGCGCAACGCATGGACGGTCGCCACGGCAGGCCGCGCCTGCTGGTACTCGGTGGCAGCCTCGGCTCCCGCGCACTGAACCTGGCCTTGCCGCAGGCGCTGGCCCTGCTCGATCCCGATCAGCGTCCCGATGTGCTGCACCAATGCGGCACGCGTGGATTGGACGAGGCGCGCGCGGCCTACGCCAAGGCGGCGGTGGAGGCCGAGGTCGTGGCGTTCATCGACGACATGGCCGCCAGCTATGGCTGGGCCGATCTGGCCGTATGCCGCGCCGGCGCATTGACCCTGGCGGAGCTGTCCGTAGCCGGACTGGGTGCGTTGCTGGTGCCGTACCCGCATGCCGTGGATGACCATCAGACCCGCAATGCGGAGGTGTTCGTGGCGGTGGGCGCGGCCGAGATGAAGCAGGAGAGGGAACTGGACATACCGATACTGGCGCAACGACTGGCCGCCCTGCTGGAGGATCGTTCGCAGCTGCTGGCGATGGCTGAAGCGGCACGCACATTGGCCAAGCCCGATGCGGCGCAAGCGATCGCAAACGCCTGCCTGGAGGTCGCGGCATGAGCCGGCTATCCGCCCAGCAGGACCCGATGAGCATGTTTCGCCGGGTTCACTTCATCGGTATCGGCGGCGTCGGCATGAGCGGCATCGCCGAAGTCCTGCACAACCTGGGCTACACGGTGTCCGGCTCCGACCGGGCCGGCTCGGCCACCGTGCAGCGCTTGCAGCGGCTGGGTATCCAGGTGCACGTGGGGCATGCCGCCGAACACATCGCCGGGGTCGACGTGGTGGTGACCTCCAGTGCAATCAAACCGGACAATCAGGAACTGGTTGCGGCCCACGACACGCGCATCCCGGTGATTCCGCGCGCTGAAATGCTGGGCGAGCTGATGCGCTTCCGCCGTGGCGTGGCGATCGCCGGCACCCACGGCAAGACCACCACCACCAGCCTCACCGCCAGCGTGCTGGCCGAAGCCGGTTATGACCCCACGTTCGTGATCGGTGGGCAGCTGAATGCGGTCGGTGCCAACGCGCGGCTCGGCACCGGCCAGTACCTGGTGGCGGAAGCCGACGAATCGGATGGATCGTTCCTGCTGTTGTCGCCGGTGATTGCCGTCGTCACGAACATCGATGCCGATCACCTGGAGAACTACCACGGTGATTTCGCCGAGGTGAAGAAGGCCTTCGCCAGTTTCCTGCACCGCTTGCCGTTCTACGGGCTGGCCGTGCTGTGCGTGGATGATCCCGAAGTCGCCACGCTGGCCACCATCACCAACCGTCGCGTGCTTCGCTACGGCATCGAAAACCCGGAGTCCGATGTGCGCGCGCTGAATCTGCGCCAGCAGGGCTTCGAGATGCATTTCGACCTGCAGCTGCCTGACGCCACCGAGCCATTTCCGGTCACGCTCAACCTGCCTGGCCGGCACAACGTGCTCAACGCGCTGGCCGCCGCCACGATCGGCTGGCAGCTCGGCGTGGAGTCCGTGGCGATCGCCGCGGCGCTCAAGGGCTTCCAGGGTGTTGGCCGGCGCTTCCATCGGCGTGGCGAGATCGCGATCGACCAGGGCAGTGTGCTGCTGATCGACGACTACGGCCACCATCCGCGCGAGATCGCCGCGGTGTTCGAGGCGGTGCGCGGCGGCTGGCCGCAGCGACGCCTGGTGGTCGGCTTCCAGCCGCATCGTTACAGCCGTACACGCGACCTGCTGGACGACTTTGCCAACGTGCTGGCCGAGGCTGACGTGCTGGTGCTGACCGACGTGTACCCGGCCGGTGAGGCGCCGATCGCGGGTGCCGACGGGCGCGCTCTGGCGCGAGCCGTGCGCGCGCGCGGCAAGGTCGACCCGGTGCTGATCGAACACCCGCGCGAATTCCGCGACAGCTTGCCCAGCCTGCTGCGCGACGGCGACCTGCTGCTGCTGCTGGGCGCCGGCGACATCGGTGCCGCGGCGCTGGAGCTGGCCCAGGCCGGCGAACTGAAGACCAGGAGGGCCGAGTGATGGCCACGCCCCCGAATCCCGAATTCCGAATCCCAAATCCCGGCGCGCAGCGCATCACCGACCCCGCCCAGTTCGGTCGCGTCGCCGTGGTGATGGGCGGCAGTTCCGCCGAACGGGAGGTGTCGCTGGATTCCGGCCGCAACGTGTTGGCTGCGCTCAAGGCGTGCGGCATTGATGCACACGCGATCGACGGCATCCCGGCGCTGGTCGATGCCTTGCGCGCCGGTCATTTTGCCCGCGTGTTCAACATCCTGCACGGCCAGCACGGCGGCGGGGAGGACGGCGTGCTGCAAGGCGCGCTGGAATCGCTGCATGTGCCGTACACGGGATCGGGCGTGCTCGGTTCGGCGTTGTCGATGGACAAGACCCGCTCCAAGCGCGTGTGGCAGTCGCTGGGCCTGTCCACGCCGACCTTCGCCGCGTTGCCGCGCGGCGCCGACGTGCATGCCGCGGCGCGCCGGATCGGGTTCCCGCTGATCGTCAAGCCGGCGTGCGAAGGTTCCAGTGTCGGCGTGACGCGGGTGTTTGCCGAAACCGACCTGGCGGCCGCCGTCGAGCTGGCCGCCCAGTATCCGGGCGACCTGCTGATGGAAACCCTGATCGAAGGTGACGAACTGACCGTGGCGATTCTTGGCCGCCAGGTGTTGCCGAGCATCCACATCGTGCCCAAGGGCGCGTTCTATGACTACAACGCCAAATACATCGCCGAGGACACCCAATACCTGTGCCCGGGCGCCGAGGGCGCGGCGGCGGAGGAGCTGGCGGTGTTGTCGCTGGCCGCGTTCGACGCGCTGGGCTGCACCGGCTGGGGTCGCGTCGACGTGATGCGCGACCGCAACGGTCGCCACTGGCTGCTGGAAGTGAACACCGCCCCCGGCATGACCTCGCATTCATTGGTGCCCAAAGCCGCGGCGGTGGCCGGGATCGACTACCAGGAACTGTGCTGGCGGATTTTGGAGACGAGCTTCGCTCGGGATTCGGGATTTGGGATTCGGGATTCGGTCGAGCCGGCCTCGGCAGTATCCGAATCCCGAATCCCAAATCCCGAATCCCGCGACTCCGAAGGAGGCGCAAAGTGAAAGGAGCTGTCCGCCTCGCCGCCTGGTGTCTCGCCATCGTGCTCGTTGCGTTGCCGGTTGTCGGCTTGCTGCGCGGCTGGTTTGCCGCGGATCGCTGGCCGGTGACCCAGCTGACCGTGCAAGCCGAGTTCAAGCACGTCAGTGCCGAGCAGATTCGGGCGGCTGTCCTGCCACGCCTGGGCAAAGGCTTTTTTGCACTGGACCTCGATGCGGTGCAAAAGGCCGTCGCGGCGCTGCCCTGGGTGGAGTCGGTCGAGGCGCGCAAGCGCTGGCCGGACATGTTGCAACTGCGCGTCTACGAGCGGCAGCCCTTTGCACGCTGGAACGACAAGCAACTGATCAGCCGACAAGGCCTGGTTTTCGACGCGCCAAACGCCGCCGACCTCGTTGCGTTGCCAGACCTGCGCGGCCCCGACGCACGGCTGGCCGAAGTAGTGAGCTTCTATGCCGAGGCGCGCAAGGCCTTCGCCGGCAACCACCTCAGGATCAGCGGCGTGGCGCTGACCGAACGCGGCAGCTGGAGCATCACTACCACCAGCGGGGCGCGGATCGTACTCGGCGACCGCGACCAGGCAGGTCGCCGGTTGCATCGCTTTCTCGACGTCTATCCGCAGCTTGTCGCCGGTCACGCCGACGGCTTCGTCTACGCCGATCTTCGCTACACCAACGGTTTCGCCGTGCGCTGGCCCGATGCGGCCCGCACCAGTGCTGGAGGTTCCACCCGCTCATGAGCAGCTCGCCATGAAAACGCGCAACGACAAACAGCTGGTGGTCGGTCTTGATATCGGCACCTCGAAGGTGGTGGCGATCGTCGGCGAGTACGAGCCGGGCGAGCCGATCACCGTGATCGGCATCGGCACCCACGTTTCACGTGGCATGAAGCGCGGTTCGGTGGTCGACATCGAATCGACCGTGCACTCGATCCAGCGTGCGGTGGAAGAGGCCGAGTTGATGGCCGGCTGCGACATTCGCTCGGTCTACGCCTCGATCTCCGGCAGCCATCTGGAAACCCGCAACTCGCACGGCAACGCGGCGATCCGCGACCGCGAGGTCACCGCCGGCGACCTGGAACAGGTGCTGGAGGCTGCCAGCGCGGTGGCGATCCCGGCCGACCGCAAGGTGCTCTACAAGGAGTCGCAGGAATATCGCATCGACGGCCAGGACGGCATTCGCCACCCGATCGGCATGAGCGGCGTGCGGCTGGAGGCGAACGTGCACCTGGTCACCGGTGCGGCGGCGGCGGTGCAGAACGTCACCAAGTGCATCCAGCGCTGCGGCCTCACCGTGGACGAATTGGTGCCCTCGGCGCTGGCCAGTGCCAAGGCCGTGCTGACCGACGACGAGCGTGAACTGGGCGTGTGCCTGGTCGATATCGGCGCCGGCACCACCGACATCGCGATCTACACCCAGGGCTCGATCCGCTACACCGCCTCGCTGCCCGTCGGCGGCGACCAGGTCACCAGTGACATCGCCTATGGCGTGCACACGCCGACCGCGCATGCGGAGGAGATCAAGATCAAGTACGCCTGCGCGCAGACCGGCCTGGCGCACGCCGAAGAGACCATCCAGGTACCCAGCGTCGGCGACCGCCCGCCGCGACGCCTCGCCCGGCAGTCGCTGGCGCAGAGCGTGCAGGCGCGCTACGAGGAGATCTTCGAGATGGTGCAGGACCAGCTTCGTCGCTCCGGCTACGAGAGTCTGGTCGCGGCCGGCGTGGTGCTGACCGGCGGCGCCTCGAAGATGGAAGGCGCACTGGAGCTGGCCGAGGAAATCTTCCACAAGATGGTGCGCATTGGCGTGCCACAGCAGATCGACGGCCTCGGCGAGGTGGTTTCCAGCCCGCTGCACGCCACCGGCGTGGGCCTGCTGCTGCACGGCTCACGCGCGGGCGGCATGCGCGTTGGCGGGCCGGTTGGCGGCAGCGTCGGCGGGCTGGTCGACAAATGGCGCGGCTGGCTCACCAGGAATTTTTGAGACCGGACACTTTTCAACGGTGAGCCAGGAGGCATCACCACGGGCGAAAGGATCACGCCCACCACCACGGACCGACAGGAGTCGCGATCCATGGTTACAACGACAACAACTCTTAGGAGGACGGGAAATGTTTGAACTGATCGAAAAACTCGCACCCAATGCAGTCATCAAGGTGATCGGCGTGGGCGGCGGCGGTGGCAATGCCGTGGCGCACATGCTCAATGCCAACATCGAAGGCGTCGAATTCATCGTCGCCAACACCGACGCGCAGGCCATGACCAGCTGCGGCTCGCGGACCCACCTGCAGCTCGGTGGCAACGTGACCAAGGGTCTCGGTGCCGGTGCCAACCCCGAAGTCGGCCGTCAGGCCGCGCTGGAGGATCGTGAACGCATCGAGGCGATGCTGGAGGGTGCCGACATGGTGTTCATCACCTGCGGCATGGGCGGCGGGACCGGTACCGGCGCGGCACCGGTGGTGGCTCAGCTGGCCAAGGAGAAGGGCATCCTCACCGTAGCGGTGGTGACCAAGCCGTTCCCGTTTGAAGGCCGTCGACGCATGCAGGTCGCGTTGAAGGGCATTGAGGATCTGTCCCAGCACGTCGACTCGCTGATCACCGTGCCGAACGAGAAGCTGCTTAGCGTGCTCGGCCGTGACGTGACCTTGCTGAATGCGTTCAAGGCCGCCAACGACGTGCTGCAGGGTGCCGTGCAGGGCATTGCCGACCTGATCACCGCCCCCGGGCTGATCAACGTCGACTTCGCCGATGTGCGCACGGTGATGTCGGAAATGGGCCTGGCGATGATGGGCTCGGGTACCGCCAGCGGCGACGACCGCGCGCAGGCCGCAGCCGAGGCGGCGATCAAGAACCCACTGCTGGAAGACGTCAACCTCAACGGTGCCTGCGGCATCCTGGTCAACGTTACTGCCGGTCCGAACCTGACCATGCGTGAATTCGACGAGATCGGTCGGATCATCCATGACTTCGCCAGCGAGGACGCCACGGTGGTGATCGGTACCTCGCTCGATCCGGATATGAGGGACGACGTGCGCGTCACCGTGGTGGCCACTGGCCTCAACCGTGCCGCGGCTTCGCGCCAGCAGCCGCCGATCCGCATGGTCGAGACGCAGCAGATGCGCCCGCGCCCGGTCGTGCTACGTACCGGGACCGGCAACGAAGTGGTCGACTACGCGCAGCCGGAGGTCCACACGCGTGCCGAACCCATCACCTCGGCTAAGCATGGCGATGCCGGTCTGGACTACCTGGATATTCCCGCTTTCCTGCGCCGCCAGGCCGACTGAAGCGCGGGCGCAAACGTAAAGGAGATGCGAACGAGTTGAACCATAGCCCGAAGGGTTTGTCAGTCACTTCATCGTGCCACGTCGGCCCGTCAGGGCCAGCGTGGGTGCGCCGGAGAGTGTCCAGTTGCTTGCATTGCATGGATGGCAAGCGTCAGGTTGTGATCGGGTGTTTTCGCGTTCCAGCTGCGGGTCCGTGCGTCCGGAATGGCGCGCACGGTTGCCGCAAGTGTTGTTGTGGCGCGGTTCCGACACCCCGTGCCGGATTCCCGTCCCAGGCACGGGTGTCGATTACGTCCCGGCCAGGCGGCAAGCGCGCCGGAAATGTGAGTCAAATCCTGGCATGAAAGAAAGATGAAGGCTTAATCAGACTGTACGGTACGGTTTGCTTTTATCTCAGGTTAAAACTGTGTTAGCATCCGCCCCTGATTGGCTGCTACCTCCACAGGTACCAACAACGATGATCAAGCAGCGTACGCTCAAAAACGTGATCCGGGCGACCGGTGTCGGGTTGCACACCGGCGACAAGGTCTACATGACCCTGCGTCCGGCTGCGCCCAATACGGGCATTGTTTTCCGTCGCACGGATCTCGATCCGCCGGTGGATATTCGTGCACGCCAGGACAATGTCGGTGACACCCGACTTTCCAGCACCCTGGTTGCCGGCGACGTTCGCGTCTCGACGGTTGAGCACCTGCTCTCGGCGATGGCCGGTCTGGGCATCGACAATGCCTATGTCGACCTGTCGGCACCGGAGGTACCGATCATGGATGGCAGCGCCGGCCCGTTCGTGTTCCTGCTGCAGTCGGCCGGCATCGAGGAGCAGCCGGCGGCCAAACGCTTCATCCGCATCATGAAGCCGGTGAAGGTGCAGGAAGGTGACAAGTGGGCCAGCTTCGAGCCGTTCGAGGGGTTCAAGGTCGGTTTCTCCATCGACTTCAACCATCCGATCATCAGCAAGCGCACCTCGCGCGCCGAGATCGACTTTTCCACTACCTCGTTCGTCAAGGAAGTCAGTCGCGCCCGCACGTTCGGCTTCATGCGCGACATCGAGATGTTGCGTGAGCAAAACCTCGCGCTGGGCGGGTCCATGGACAATGCGGTGGTGCTGGACGACTACCGCGTATTGAACGAAGACGGCCTGCGTTACGAGGACGAATTCGTCAAGCACAAGATTCTCGATGCGATCGGCGATCTGTATTTGCTCGGCCACAGCCTGATCGGTGCGTACCATGCGCACAAGTCCGGGCATGAGCTCAACAACAAGCTGCTGCGCACCCTGGTGGCCGATGCCACGGCGTGGGAGGAAGTCAGCTACCAGGACGATCCGGCGATCTCGCCGATCTCGTATGCGCATCCGGCCCAGGCGATCTGAGCCCCTTCGTCCAGCATCCCAACGCAATCGTTCATGAAAATGGCCGGGTCGCAAGACCCGGCCATTTTTCTTGACCCGCCGCACGCCGCCGGCGCGCGCTGCTTCACGTCATGGTGACAGCGGGGCTGCTACCCGGCGCCATGCGTGCTATAAACACAACCTCGCGTTGTTCAGTCGGCGTCGCGCGCGGAGGAATCAGCGGCTTCGGCGAGGGATGCCAGCTCAAGGAACAGAACCTGCCACTCGGGGTCTGTGGATGAGGCGGCAGCGGCCCTGAGATGGATGGCCGCGGCTGGCGAAAGCGGTTTTGACCGATCCGGCACGGTGGCGGCCGGCGGTTGGGGAGCCACTTTCACGGTGACGAAACTGGCGCAGGTGCCAATGGCGCGTGCGGAGGCAAGGATCTGTGTCTGCATCAAACGCAGGCGCGATGCCCAGGCCGGTGAAGACGCCAGGAAGACGAGACGGTCGTGGCGCAGGTTGGCGAACCTCACCTGTTCGCGCAGCGGCGACGGCAACGTCTGGCGCAAGGCGCGATCCAGCGCTTCCAGCGTGCCGGCCTTCTGGGCCAGCGACGCGAAGGAGCCGCAATCGGCAAGGGATTTCGGTCCGTTGCCGTGACGGCGGGAAGTGGTGGGTTCCGCGCGTTGCATGGTGCCGACAATCGATTTTGGAAAGCTATGCAGATCATACTCGTCTCACGTGCCGGGAAACTGCCGAAAACATTCGATCTGGCCAACCGGCGCCAGCGCTGGAAGCTGTTGTCGATACTCTCGCTGGCGGTGCTTGGCTGTTTGGCGCTGGGTGGCGCGTTGGCACTGGTCATGGCCAGCCCGCGCGATCGCGCGTTGGCACAGATCCACGAGTTGCAGCAGCAGATCCGACAGCAGAATACGCAGCTCGGCGGCGTACGCGCAGATGCACAGCGCAGCCTTGACGCGCTGGCGGTGAAGCTGGGCCAGTTGCAGGCGCAGTCGACCCGCCTCAACGCGCTGGGCGAACGCCTGGTCCAAGTGGGCAAGCTCAACGGCAGCGAATTCAACTTCGACCAGCCGCCGGCCGTTGGTGGTGTCGAGGACGCCAGTGGCACCGATTACGCGCTGCCGACCGCTTTGGAAAGCGGCATCAACCAGCTGACCGGCCAGTTCAACATCCAGCAGGCCCAGCTGTCGGCACTGCAGAGCCTGTTGCTCGATGCCCGCATCGAATCGAACCTGAAGCCGACCGGGATGCCGGTGCCGGGCTATATTTCATCCTATTTCGGGGTGCGACCGGATCCGTTCGACGGTCACTCGGCGCGGCATACCGGGATCGACATCGCCACGCCGTATGGCACGCCCGTGCATGCGGTAGCCGAAGGCATGGTGACCTTCGCCGGCGTGCGCCCCGGCTACGGCAACGTGGTTGAAATCGACCATGGCAACGGCTACATGACCCGTTACGCGCACAATAGCAAGCTGGACGTGCATCCCGGCCAGCACGTGCAGGTGGGCGGCGTGATCGCGCAAGCCGGCTCAACCGGACGCTCGACCGGTTCGCATGTGCATTTCGAGGTCTGGTACGACGGCCGCGTGGTCAACCCGCTGGCCTTCGTGCGCAACCACCGCTAACCGTTTCCTCGAGCCGCGCCATCCCTTGAATATGCCGGTGATCGCCGCCAGTTTGCGGAGGATGGCGGGCTCACCAGGCGTGGGCTTTTGCCAGTGCTGCCCGGCCGCGTCGGGCGGGTCCGGCCGGGCATGTAGTAATATGCCCGATTGGCTCGCGCTTGTGGCGGGCGCTCTGTTCCCCCAACCGGAAAATCGATGTTCAACCGTGCCCTGACGAGTCTGTTTGGCAGCCGCAACGAGCGCGTGCTGCGTCAGCTTTCACGAACTGCCCAGCGGATCAATGCGCTGGAGCCGGAGATGGAAAAACTGGACGACGCCGCGCTGCGCGCCAAGACCGACGAGTTCAAGCAACGGCATGCCGGCGGTGAGTCGCTGGACAAGCTTCTGCCTGAGGCCTTTGCCGTGGCGCGCGAGGGATCCAGGCGCACGTTGGGCATGCGCCCCTACGACGTGCAGCTGATCGGCGGCATGGTGCTGCATCAGGGCAAGATCGCCGAGATGCGCACCGGCGAAGGCAAGACCCTGGTCGCCACCTTGCCGGTCTACCTCAATGCGATTGCCGGCAAGGGTGTGCACCTCGTCACGGTCAACGACTACCTGGCGCGGCGCGATTCGGCGCAGATGGCCAAGCTCTACAATTTCCTGGGCTTGACCGTGGGCGTGGTCTATCCGGGCATGGACCACGCCGACAAGCATGCGGCCTATGCGGCCGACATCACCTACGGCACCAACAACGAGTTCGGCTTCGATTACCTGCGCGACAACATGGCGCTCAGCAAGGAGCAGCGTTACCAGCGCGGCCTGCATTACGCGATCGTCGACGAGGTGGACTCGATCCTGATTGACGAGGCGCGCACGCCGCTCATCATTTCCGGCCCCGCCGAGGACTCCCCGCAGCTGTATCTGGCGGTCAACAAGATCGTGCCGCGGATGATCCGGCAGACCGAGGAAGAGGGCGACGGCGATTACTGGGTCGACGAGAAACAGAAGCAGGTGCATCTGTCCGAGGCAGGCATGCAGCACGCCGACGAACTGCTGCGCGAGGCCGGCGTCATCGACCAGGACAGCGGCCTGTACGACTCCAAGAACCTGGCTGTGGTGCATCACCTCAACGCCGCGCTACGTGCCAATGGCATCTATCAGCTCGACGTGGACTACATCGTGCGCGACGGCGAGGTGATCATCGTCGACGAGTTCACCGGGCGCACCCTGGCCGGCCGACGCTGGTCCGATGGTCTGCACCAGGCGGTCGAGGCCAAGGAGGGCGTGCCGATCCAGCGCGAGAACCAGACGCTGGCCACGGTGACGTTCCAGAACCTGTTCCGCATGTACAAGAAACTGTCCGGCATGACCGGCACGGCTGATACCGAGGCGTTCGAGTTCCAGAGCATCTACGGCCTGGAGGTGGTGGTGATTCCCACCCACAAGCCGATGATCCGTAACGATAATTCAGACATGATCTTCCTGTCGCAGACACCGAAGTACAACTCGGTGATCGACGACATCAAGGATTGCCACAAGCGTGGCCAGCCGGTACTGGTGGGCACCACCTCGATCGAGGTATCCGAGCTGCTCTCCGGGCTGCTGACCAAGGCGGGCGTGGTGCACGAAGTGCTGAACGCCAAGCAACATGAGCGCGAGGCGCACATCGTGGCCCAGGCGGGTGCGCCCGGGCAGGTCACGATCGCCACCAACATGGCCGGTCGCGGCACCGATATCGTGCTCGGCGGCAGCCTCGACGTCGCGCTTGCCGCCCTGCCCGAGGATGCCAGCGAGGTCGACCGCGCCCGCGTGAAAGCCGAGTGGAAGAAGCGGCACGAGCAGGTGCTTGCCGCGGGCGGCCTGCACATCATCGGCACCGAGCGGCACGAGTCGCGGCGTATCGACAATCAGTTGCGTGGCCGTTCTGGTCGCCAGGGCGATCCCGGTTCATCGCGCTTCTACCTGTCGCTGGAAGACAGCCTGCTGCGCATATTCGGCGGCGAAGGTCTGGTGCGCTGGATGAAGCGCTTCGGCATGAAGGATGACGACGCGCTGGAAGATCGCATGATCAGCCGGCAGATCGAGAAGGCGCAGCGCAAAGTCGAGCAGCACAACTTCGACATCCGCAAGCACCTGCTGGAATTCGACGACGTCGCCAACGACCAGCGCAAGGTGATCTACCGCCAACGTGACGAGCTGCTCGAAGGCGAAGAGGTTTCAGCCACCGTCACGGATATCCGCGATGACGTGGTGCAGACCATGGTGCGCAACTACGTGCCGGCAGACAGCATCGATGAGCAATGGGATCTGGCGGGCCTGGATCGCGAGCTGACCAGCGAGATCGGACTCTCCGCTGACATCAAGCAATGGGTGGAGCAGCAGCACGAGATCGATGCCGAGATGATCCTCGATCACGTGCGTGGGCAGGTGAACGCGCTGTTCGAGGACAAGGAGGCGCAGATCGGTGGCGAAACCATGCGTCAGCTGGAAAAACACGTGATGCTGACCGTGGTGGACAATGCCTGGAAGGATCACCTCTCCAGCATGGATTACCTGCGCCAGGGCATCTATCTGGTGGGTTATGCGCAGCAGGATCCGAAACAGGCATTCAAGCGCGAGTCGTTCACGCTGTTCTCCGACATGCTCGCGCGGATCAAGGCCGAGGTGGTGCAGATGCTTGCCCGCATCCGCATCCGCAGCGAGGAGGAAGTCGCGGCGATGGAGGCCGAGCAGCAACGCATGGCCGAACGCCTGCAGAAGCAGATGCTGGCGACCGGCGGCGGCGCCCCGCCCAGTGCCTTCGGTCAGGCGGCCGACGCACCCGCAGCGGGATTGGCACAACTTCCGGAACAGCACGCCGGCCCCAAGGTCGGGCGCAATGAACCGTGTCCCTGCGGCTCGGGCAAGAAGTACAAGCACTGCCACGGGCAGCTGACCTGAGCGAAGGGATTCATCCATGAAAAACCCCGCTGCGGCGGGGTTTTTCATGGGCAGGGAATCGGCCGACGGCTCAGTCCTCGCCGCCGGGTGGCCGCTTGCGCTGGGGTTCCGCACTGACGGTGATGTAGCGTGGTTCTTCGCCGTCCAGCTGCATCGCGGTGAGCTTGCCGCCCCACACGCAGCCAGTGTCGATCGCATGCACTCCCAGGCCGGCAAACCGGTCGAGTGCGGACCAGTGGCCGCAGACGATGCGGATATCGCGGCGGCGCATGCCCGGCACCGCGAACCACGGATACAACCCCGGCTTCTGCGTGCCCGGGATGCCCTTGGCATCGAAGTCGATGCGCCCGTTGACATCGCAATAGCGCATCCGCGTCATCGTGTTGATGGTGGCACGGTAGCGCTCCAACCCCTGCAGCCGATTGGACCACTGCGCGGGCCGGTTGCCGAACAGGTTGCACAGCAGGCGCGGATGGCGCGGGCTGGACAGTTCCCGCTCGACATCCTGCGCGGCACGCAAGGCCTGGCGCAGCGTCCACATCGGGGCCAGTCCCGCGTGGACCATGGTCCAGCCGAGCTGCTCGTCGTGGTGCAGCAGCTTCTGCGAACGCATCCACTCGAACAGGACCGGCGCGTCACTGGCGAACAGCACCTCGCGCAGTTCGGGATTCACCCGCGCCTGGGCTTCGGGGCTGCGCTGTGCGATCGCGAGCAGGCTGAGATCGTGGTTGCCCAGGGTCACCACGCACGATTCGCGCAGCGCATGGATCAAGCGCAGCGTTTCCAGCGACTGGCCGCCACGATTGACGAGGTCGCCGCAGAACCACAACTGGTCTTGCGCGGGATCGAAGCGCAGCTTTTCCAGCAGGCGTTGCAGTTCCGGATAGCAACCCTGCACGTCGCCGATCGCGTACGTGGCCATGTCAGAACGTGCCCATCAATGCAGCGTGCGCGGAACGGAGAGCGTGAAGGTCGGGATCGGCGCGTCGAACTCGGTGCCGTCGTCCGCCAGCATCTGGTAACTGCCGCCCATGATGCCTACGGAAGTTTCCAGCACAGCCCCGGAGGTGTACTCGAAATTGTCGCCCGGGCGCATCCACGGTTGCTCCCCAACCACGCCTTCACCGGTGACTTCCTCCACCTTGCCGTTGGCGTCGGTGATGCGCCAGCGGCGGGCAAGCAGGCGCGCGGCCAGCTTGCCGGCATTGCGCAGCGTGATGGTGTAGGCGAAAACGTAGCGATTGTCACCGGGCCTGGATTGATCGGGGACGAAACGGGTTTGAACCTGCACATCGATCGTGTAGGGGGATTCTTCAGTCATGTCCGGATTGTAAGGCCTGCCGTCGCGAATGGGGCAACGCGGGCAAATGCTGGGCAAGGCTGGTGTAGATCTTTGCCAGGCGCACGAAGTCGGCAGGCGCGAGCGTTTCGGCGCGTGCGCGCGGATCGACATCGGCGCGGCGTATGGCGTCGCTGTCCAGCAACGGCTTGAGCGCGTTGGAGAGTGTTTTGCGTCGTTGCCCGAACGCCGCCCTGACCACGGCGTAGAGGTGCTCAGGTTGTGCGTCGTGCAATTCGTGCGGTGCCAGCGGCAACAGTCGCACTACGGCGGACTCCACCTTCGGCGGCGGCCGGAATGCCTCGGGCGGCACGTCAAACAGGGGCTCTACGCGGCAAGCCAGCTGCAACATCACCGACAGTCGCCCGTAGACTTTGCTGCCGGGTGCCGCGGCCATGCGATCGACCACTTCCTTCTGCAACATGAAGTGCATGTCCTGGATCGCGCTGGCTTGTTCGACGCAGTGGAACAGGATCGGACTGGAAATGTAGTAGGGCAGGTTGCCCGCGATGCGCAGGCGTTGCACGCCGTGGCTGTGCGCCATGGCGCTGAAGTCCACCTTCAGCACATCCGCGTGGATCACGTGCAGTTCGCCCAGGCTGGCGGCGCGGGCGCGCAGGCCGGGAATCAGGTCGGTGTCGAGTTCGATCGCGGTGAGTTTGCCGGCCGCGGCCAGCAGCGGCAGGGTCAGCGCGCCTTCGCCCGGGCCGATCTCGACCATGAAATCCTCGCTGCGCGGTGTGATCGCATCGACGATGCCGTCGATATAGTAGCGATCGTGCAGGAAGTGCTGGCCGAGGCTTTTCTTGGGACGGGTGCTCATTTGATGGTCTTCGGCGAGACTGGCCCCTCACCTCGCTCCTCTCCCCGAGGGGGAGAGGATGGACGAGTGGCGCTGCGCGCCACGAGCTCCATGGCCATCTGTGCGGCGGCAATGAGGCTGGCCGGATCAGCGCGGCCGGTGCCGGCCAGATCCAGTGCCGTGCCGTGGTCGACCGAGGTGCGGATGAATGGCAGGCCGAGGGTGAGGTTGACGGTACGGTCGAACGCCTCGCTCTTCAGCACGGGCAGGGCCTGGTCGTGGTACATCGCCAGTACCGCGTCGTAGTGGACGCGCTGCGCGGGCACGAAGGCGGTGTCGGCCGGGAGCGGGCCGAGCAGGTGCAGGCCTTCGCTGCGCAAGGCGTCGAGCGTGGGAATGATGGTATCCAGTTCCTCACGCCCCAGATGCCCGCCTTCACCAGCGTGCGGGTTGAGGCCAAGCACCGCAATGCGCGGCTCAGGCAAGCCGAACTTCGCACGCAGTTCCACATGCATGATGCGCAGCACGCGGGTCAGCGCCGCCGGTGTGATGGCCGCAGGCACGGCGGACAGCGGCAGGTGCGTGGTGACCAGTGCCACGCGCAACTCCGGGCTCGCCAGCATCATCACGACATCGGCCTGCGCGCGAGCGGCAAAAAACTCCGTGTGTCCGCTGAAGGGGATTCCCGCGTCGTTGATCGAGGATTTCTGCAATGGGGCAGTGACCACCGCATCGTAGCGACCGGAAAGACAGCCGTCCGCGGCCTGGGCCAGCGTAGCCAGGACGTGCTGCGCGTTGCGTGGATCCGGCCTGCCCGGCACCTCGTCCACGCCCAAAGGCACGTGCCGCACGCGCAGCGTGCCGGGATCGCGGGCCTCCTCCCGCGAACCATCGTCGTCGATCAGCTGGATGCTCGTGGCGCAACGTGCAGCGGCGCGTTGCAGCAGCTGGCGATCGGTGATCGCCACCAGGGTGGCTGCCAACGGGGTGGTCGCCAGCCGGATCAGCAGTTCCGCACCGATGCCCGCAGGCTCGCCCGCCGTGACCGCGAGCCGGGCCAGCGACATGGGTGCTCAGCCCGCCTGGGGCGTGGTGCCGTTGGTGGACGACTTGTCCGCCTCGCGCAGTTCCGGCACCAGGATATGGATGTAGGCGTTGGAACGCAGATCGCGCAGGTAGTCGTCGTAGACCTGCTCGGACTTGCGGTTACCGATCGCCTGGCGCGCCTCGTCGCGTTCAATTTTCACGGTCTGGTCGCTCTGGCGCTCGCCCACCCGCTTGAGGATGTGCCAGCCCGCCTCGGTCTGGAACGGCTGCGACACCTCACCGTCCTTGAGTTCGGCGAGCTTGCTGGCGATGGCCTGCCCCCATGCATCGGATTTGAACCAGCCCATGTCGCCGCCGAGGTTCGCGGTGGTGTCGTCCTTGGAATATTCCTTGGCCAACGCGGCGAAATCCTCGTGCTTGTTGACGATGCGGTTGTACAGATCCTGTGCCTTCTGCTGTGCCTGGGCCGAGGTCAACAGCTCACTTGGCTTGATCAGGATCTGCCGCGCGTGGACTTCCGTGACCATCTTGCGGTCGCCCTTGCGCTGGCCGATCAACTTGATGATGTGGAAGCCGGTGGGGCCACGCATGGCCTGGCTGACCTGGCCGGGCTGCATCTTTTCGACCATGTCGGCGAAGGCTGCCGGAATCTCGTCCATGCGACGCCAGCCGAGGTCACCGCCATCAAGTGCATCGGCTGCATCGGAGTAGCGGATCGCGGCGGCGTTGAAATCCATGCCGCCATTGATCGCGGCGAGCGCCTTGTCCGCCTTGGCCTGGCTGGCCTGGATCGCGGCGGCGTCGGCGCCACTGGGGATGGTGATCTGGATATGCGCCAGATGGACCTCACCGGCCTTGTAGTTCGGGCTGCTGAGCAGGTTGTCGATTTCGCTGTCGGTCACCGACACCGAGCTCTGGACCACGCTCTGGTGCAAGCGCTGCACGGTGATCTGGTCGGCCAGTTGCTGGCGGAACGCCGCAAAGCTGGAGCCTTGCTGCTGCACCGCGGCGCGCAACTGCTCGGGCGTCATCTTGTTCTGCTGCGCCACGCCCTGGACCGCGCGGTCGACGTCCGCGTTGGAAATGGTGACGCCCTGCTCCTGCGCCTTCTGCACCTGCAGGTGCATCAGGATCAACCGACTGAGCAACTGCCTCTTCAGCACGTTCATCGGCGGGAGTTGCCCGTCCTTGCCGGCGTACTGCTGCTGGATGGCCTGCACGGATTCGTCCAGGTCGCTCTGCAGGATCACGTCGTCATTCACCACGGCGACGATACGATCCAGCATCTGGCTGGCAGGCGCCGCGGTCGGCAGCAACTGCGCATGGGCGGGGAGCATGATCGCGAAGGCGAGCAGGAGGGATGCAAGGAATTGCTTCATCGGTGGGGAAACCTGGGTCGCCGGAGCGGTTTTGTTATTGATAGCCGAGAATATCACGGCGCAGTAGTGGGTCGATCTGGCCGCCGGTCGAGCCCAGCCCCTTGAACACCACTTCAAACATGATGGCATTGTCGCGCTGGTTGGTATTGCTGCCGCTCGGTGGCGGGATATTGCCGTAATAGGACTGGTTGACGTAATTGCGGTCGACCAGGCGCAAAGTGACGCAGCAACTGTCGTATTCCACCCCGAGCAAGGCATCCACGGTGCCGGTGGGGGCGTTGTACGAGGCGTTGACCGCTGGGGCATACGTCCATGCACCGAGCACGCGCCAGTTGCCGAACAACGGATAGACCACCGACGCGCTGTATTGTTCCAGCAGGCCGCGTCGATAATGGTAGGAGAAGTTGAGGATGCCGTTGCTGCCCAGTCGATACTGCGTGCCCAGGCTTGCCATCTCGATGTTCCGGCTGTTCGGGCTCCACTGGTAGGAGCTGTTCAATTGCCAGCGATCACTGAGCTGCACGTCCAGCTGAGCCACGTAGGCGGAGCCGGTCCAGTCGGTACCCAGAACCTTTTGCGGGCTGAAGTAGTGAATCTGGCCGATGCTGGCCGACACGCGCTCGACGCCGCCGTCGTCGAGCAGGCGCGTCGTAAGCGCGGCAGTGAGGTTATTCGCATCCATCTGCCGGTCGGCGCCGGAGAACTGGTTGGTCGAGAACAGTTGCCAGTAATCGAACGACATGAGGTTGGTGTCGAACAACGGCAGGTTGTCCTGGTTGCGATACGGCACGTACAGGTAGTACAGGCGCGGCTCCAGGGTCTGTGTGTAGCTGCTGCCGAACAGCGAGGTGCTGCGATCGAACACCAGGCCGGTGTCGAGGCTGACGATCGGCAGCGAGCGGCTCGGCGACTTTTCCGTGAACGGCGAGGTGCTGCCATCCCCCAGTCGGCCGTAGTTGCCATAGTCCTGGTACCCGTTGCTCAGCTGATACGCGGTGTAACGCCAGGCCAGCTTGGGCCGCACGAACCAGGCAGAACTGCCGAAGTCGGCGGTCAGGTAGGGGTACAGGTCTTCGCGTTGCCCTTCGACGTACCCGGATTTGCGAAACATCACGGCACTCGTGTTCACACCCGCCTCGAGCCACCGGTTGAGCGGCACGTCGAGGTTGAACGTCGCGTACGGCAGCTGTCGGTATGGCAAGGAAGAATCAGTGGCGAACGGATTCGTGTTCTCGTACGTGGTGGCGCCGAGCGAGGCGCCCCACCATTTGCCGCTGCCGATGAGGGCCGCCCCTGAACTCAGCTGGTACACCGGTGTTTGCGACAGCGCGTTGCCGTAGTCGTACAGGTAGCTGCTGTCCGAAACGTGGTTGTAGGCGCCGGTGAAACGCCATCCGCTCCACAGTTGGGTGCTGTCGGAGAGGTTGATCAGGTAGCGCGAGTTCCCCTTCGTGTCGGCCAGACCATCGTTCGCGCCATGGTCCTTCGGCACATATTCCACGTTGAGCTGTCCTTTCGAGCCCGGCAGCAGGTAGCGGAACTCGCCGCCCAGCAAGGCACCGCGATCGCTGTAGTAGCGCGGATCCAGCGTGGCGTCGTAATTCGGCGCCAGGTTCAGGTAGTAGGGGGTGCTGACCTCGAATCCGGAACGGCTGGTGTTGCCGATCGTGGGATAGAGGAAGCCGCTCTTGCGCCGGTCGTCGGTGGGAAAGGTGAAGTAGGGCAGGTACAGGAACGGCACCTTGCCGATGCGCATGGTGGCGTTCCGGGCCACGCCCACGCCGGTGGTCTTGTCGATGCTGATCGATTTGGCACGGAACTCCCACACGTGATGGCCGACGTCGCAGGTGGAATACGTGGCCATCGAGTAGCGGGTGTGTTCGGCGTCCAGCATGTGACCCTGCCTGGCGACCCCGTTGCCGCGTGATTGCAGCATCTGGTAACGCACGTCGTCGGCGATGCCACGGCTCGCATCGGTGTTGCCGCGCATGTGCGAGGCGGCCAGCAATTGTCCGGCTTCCTGGTAGCGCACGTTGCCGCGTGCGTCGTAATCCGTGGTGGTTTCGTTGTAGTCCAGCGTATCCGCCTGCAACTGCTGGTCCGCGCGCTGCATCAGGACGTCGCCGGACAGGTGGTAGATCGACTGGTTGGAGCTGTCGACGTGCTGTGCGTTGACATAGGCCGGGCTGCTGTCGCGCAAGCTCGGGTTTTTGCCCAGGGTGGGGTCGTAGAAATCCAGCAGCGCGTTCGGTCGGCACATCGCGTAATTGGCCGGCCGCGGCGGGCAGTGGAACGAGCCAAGCGGACAGACTTGCTCAGCGCCGTTCGCCGTCGGTCGCGGATGGCGGTTGCCATTCCTGGCACTGGCCGGACCGCCGATCAGGGCAAGCGCGGCGGCGACCGCCAGCATGCGGCGCGGGGGAAACTTGGACGTCAGCATGGAAATCTGTCGGCTTCGAAGGCTCGTTAAGCTAGCAGAAAGGCCCTCTCGACGGCAGGAGGATGTTTCTCCGGGCGGAGTCGGGATTCAGCATGGGTGGGGTGGGAAGTGGGTCGAGTGCCGGTACGGGAGGTGGCGGAACGGGTACTTTTCGGTGGGGTTTGCGGGAGGTTGGAGTCTCAGCTCAGTCCTCTCACCCGCAAAGGGACTCCCTTTGGTCGCCGGAGGGAGAGGAGTCGAACGAGCGCATGGCGCGTGCGGTTCGTCCGGGCTGTGTGCGAATTACCGGTCGGCGTTCCGGTCTTTGTTGGACTTCAGGCGGGTCGTGAGCCCTCACCTCAATCCTCTCCCGGAGGGAGAGGAGGCGAACGAGCGCGCTGCGCGCGAGCGTTTACTTCATTGAAGAAGAGCTTGGACATGGGCGCTGGTGCTGCTGGCCAGTGCGGTGAGGTCGTAGCCACCTTCCAGGGTCGATACCAGGCGTCCGTCTGCATGGCGCCGGGCCACCCCAAGCAGGCGTTCGGTGATCCAGGCGTAGTCCGCGTCGTCGAGCCGGAGATCGGCTAGCGGGTCGCTGCGATGGGCATCGAATCCTGCCGAGACGAGCACGAGTTGGGGCTTGAATGCATCCAGTCGCGGCAACAGCACGTCGCTCCAGAGTGCGCGGAACTCATGCGAGCCGCTACCGGGGGAGAGCGTTCGGTTGACGATATTGCCGATCCCGCATTCATCCTCGTCGCCAGTGCCTGGATAAAGCGGCGCCTGGTGGCTGGAGGCAAACAGCACGCGCGGCTCGTGCTCGAAGATCGCCTGGGTGCCGTTGCCGTGGTGCACGTCGAAGTCTGCAATCGCCACGCGTTTCAACCCGTGCGCGGCAAGTGCATGGGCGGCCCCCACCGCAATGTTGTTGAACAGGCAAAAGCCCATGGCCTGGTCGGCGGTGGCGTGGTGACCCGGCGGGCGCACGGCACAGAAAGCACGCTCTGCGGCACCGCCGAGCACCATGTCTACCGCGGCAACCAGCGCGCCCGCGGCGCGCAAGGCGGCCTCGACCGAGCCGGATGACATGATCGTGTCGGCGTCCAGCCGGCAGCTTTCGCCCTGCGCGGGAGCGCTGCCCAGGATGCGCTCGACATGGTCGGCGCAGTGCACGCGCAGCAACTGCTCGCGGGTCGCGCGCGGTGCCTCGATCCGGTCAAGGACGCGGAAGTGGTCCCGATCCAGTGCCTGCAGCACCGCACGCAGACGCGCTGGCTGTTCGGGATGCCCGGGGCCGGGATCATGCTGCAGGCAGGCCGGATGGGTGTATAGCCGCAGCATGCGGCGACTCAAGCAGACGGCTTGGGCTTGGGGCGGCGTTCGTGCTGCCACAGCACCTCGCCGTGGCCGCTGGCGCGGGCCAGCACGCGCGCAATCACGAACAGCAGGTCGGACAGGCGATTGAGATAGCGCTGTGGCTGCGAACGGATCTCTTCCACGCGCGACAGTGCGATCACCGCGCGCTCGGCGCGCCGGCACACGGTGCGCGCCAGGTGGCCGCAGGCCGCGGCCATGCCGCCGCCAGGCAGGATGAACTCCTTCAGCGGCGGCAATGGCTCGTTGAGCTTGTCGAGGATGTGTTCGAGCCGGTCGATGTCGCTGTCGTTGACCATCGCCATGCCGGGAATGCACAGCTCACCGCCGAGGTCGAACAGGTCATGCTGCACCTGGGTCAGCACCTCGCGGACGTCGTCGGCAACGCCGTCGGCAGCCAGCACCATGCCGATCGTACTGTTGAGCTCATCCACCGTGCCGTAGGCGTCGACCCGCGGCGAGTCCTTGCCTACCCGCGAGCCGTCGCCGAGACCGGTGCTGCCATCGTCACCGGTGCGCGTATAGATCTTCGAGAGACGGTTGCCCATGTCAACGGCCTTCGCGCGCCAGCCACCTCACCGCGATCAGCCCTGCAGCGGCGCAGCGGAGAGTGACAGGTAACGCCGTGACAGCAGCGCAAAGCTGCCGAACAGGAGCCCACTCCACAGCAGCGTACCCGGCAGCGTGCCGTGCTGGTAGAACGGCAGGCCGGCGACCATGCAGGCGAGCAGGCCGGAACTGGTCATCGCATAAGCGCCCGAGAGCAACCACACCATGGCATTGGTAACCAGATAGAAACCGGTGGCGCTGGCAACGGCAGCGATGACGACGTTCAGCGCGCGCACCCGCCCGCGCAGCGCAAACCCGGCCACCGCGGTGAGTGCGATGCAGGCGTAGATCACCGGGGCCATCCGGTACCAGTCGGCGATCTGGCTTGCCGGCAGTGAGAAGGCGATGACGATGTCGCTCACCAGCATCACAGCCAACGGCATCAGGAACGCCAGTCGACGACTCGTGAAACAGGCACCGCCAAACAGCGCCATCGCCTCGATCGGCGTGAAGTTGTACGGCAGCAAGCCGGGCACGAAGTGCACGATCAGCCGGTAGCCGGCGACCGTTGCCATCATGACGCACAACACCAGGGTGCGCGGGGAGATGAGCGGGGTGGTGGATTCAGGCTGGCGCAGGTTCATCGGCATTCCGTCGGGCAGGCTCACTAAGGCTCCACGAAGGATACTTCAAATCACCAAGGATGGCGCCGATCGCGACAACTCGCGGGTATCATGACGAGCATGAAAGCATCGACGGACGTGCTCATTATCGGCGGTGGTCTGGTCGGCGCCAGCCTGGCGATCGCGCTGGATGGCGCCGGTATCGCTGCAACGCTGGTCGAAGCCGCCGCGCCGCGTACCGGCGCGCAGCCCAGCTACGACGAACGCAACCTGGCCCTGGCTCGTGCCAGCGTGAACGGGCTCGAGTCGATTGGGGTGTGGCGCCATGCGCGTGCCGCGGCCACCCCGATCCGGCAGATCCATGTCAGCCGCGCCGGTGAGTTCGGCAGCACCCGCGTCGAAGCGCGCAAGCAGGGTGTCGAAGCCCTGGGCTGGACCTTGCCGGCACGCGAGTTGGGCGCGGCCCTGTTGCTACGACTTGATGAATGCACGCGCTTGACCCGACTCGCGCCGGCGACTTTGGCGGCGATCGAGCCGCTGCCCGACGGCTGGCGCGCGCGGATCCAGACGGTCGAGGGCGAACGCTGCATCGAGACCGCGCTGCTGGTCGGCGCCGATGGCAGTGAGTCGTTGGTGCGTGATGAACTGGGCATTGCGGCCGAACGGCATGATTATCGGCAGACCCTGTTTGTGTGCACCGTGACGCCCGAGCGCGCGCATGCCTCGCGCGCCTGGGAGCGATTCGCCGATGCGGGGCCGGTAGCGTTGCTGCCGCTCGCCGGGCAGCGCTGCGGTCTGGTGCTCACGGTGCCCGCCGAAGAGGCGGACGTCGTGGCCGAGCTCGGCGATGACGATTTCATCGCATTGGCACAGCGCCGCTTCGGCTGGCGGCTGGGTCGGCTCACCCGCCCTGGCAAACGGCACCCTTACGCCATCCATGGTGTCGCCGCGACGCGCATCACGGCGCCACGCGCGGCACTGGTCGGCAATGCGGCCCAGACGGTCCATCCGATCGGTGCGCAAGGTTTCAACCTCGGTCTGCGTGACGCGCTGACCCTGGCCGAACTGGTCGCCGCGAGCGCCGATCCGGGTGATGCCACGCTGCTCGCCGCTTATGCGGCGCGGCGTGCCCCCGATCGCGAGGGCACCATGGCGATGAGCCACGGCCTGGTGCAGTTGGCCTGTTTGCCCCTGCCGCTGCTGGCGCCGTTGCGTTCGCTGGCGCTGCTTGCGTGTGACCGCGTGCCACCGTTGCAGCGCGCTCTGGCGCGTCGCGGCATGGGGTACCGCGGCGAACCGCCGCTGGCTGTGATGGAGCGAGTGCCATGAATGCCGCGAGTGCTGAAGCCTTCGTGCGTCGGCGCGCACCGGCCGTGGACGTGGCCGTCGTCGGCGGCGGCATGGTCGGCGCTGCCGCTGCACTGGCGCTGAGCGGTGCGGGACTCAGCGTTGCCTTGCTCGAAGCGCGGCCGCCGGCGGTGTGGAACCCCCGCGACGAGGTCGATCTGAGGGTGGTCGGGCTGGCACCGTCGTCGCTGGCCCTGCTCGACGAACTGGGCGTATGGACCAGCATTCGCGACGCTCGTGCCAGTCGGTACCGGCATATGCACGTGTGGGATGCCGCGAGCGGCGCGTCGATCGATTTCGATGCCGCCAGCGTGGGCCGCGACGCGCTGGGCTACATCGTCGAGAACAATTTGGTGCAGTGGACGTTGTGGCAGGCGCTGGAAGAATCCGGCGTACGTCGCCTGTGCCCAGCCCAAGTGCTGGGGTTCCAGGCCCGCGAGGATCGCGTCACCCTCGACCTTCGTAGGAGCCCGCTTGCGGGCGATGCTCCTGCTTTGATGCGTGACGAAGAGCATCGCCCGCAAGCGGGCTCCTACGAAGACGAGGAAAGCCTTTCGGCGACCGTGCTGGTGGCCGCAGACGGCGCCGGCTCGCCGCTGCGTCAGCTGGCTGGCATCGGCACTCGCGGGCGCGACTATGCGCAACGCGCCGTGGTGGCGCATGTCGGTACCGAACGACCGCATCAGGACACTGCCTGGCAGCGCTTTCTGCCCAGCGGCCCGCTGGCGCTGTTGCCGCTGGCGGACGGACGCAGTTCGCTGGTGTGGTCGCTGCCAGAGGCCGACGCGCAGCGCGTGCTGGCGTTGCCCGACGAGGCGTTCCTCGACGAACTGGGCGCGGCCAGTGATTTTCGTCTGGGCCGTATTGTCACCAGCACACCACGCGCCGCGTTTCCGCTGAAATTGCAATTGGCCGAGTGCTACCAGGCCGAGCGCTTCGTCCTGCTTGGGGACGCCGCACACGCCGTGCATCCACTGGCAGGGCAGGGCGTGAATCTTGGCTTGCGCGATGTCACCGAGTTGCGCGACACCTTGCTGGCGGCGCGCCTGGCCGGGCGTGACCTTGGTGCCGCCCACGTGCTGCGCCGCTACGCGCGCCGTCGCCGCAGCGCCGACACGCTGGATGCGCTGGGCTTCGATGCGCTGGCGCGCATCTATGCCTGGCAGTCGCCGCCGCTGGTCGCCGCACGAGGTCTCGGCGTGCGCCTGCTGGACCATCTGTCGCCCCTGAAGCGGCGCCTGTCGGAACACGCCGCAGGGCTTTGAATTTGTTCTCCACGCGCATCGTGGAGCCGCCTCGCCAACCGGAGAATGCCGTCATGCGACTCGCCCGACTTTGCTGTCTGTTACCGCTTATCGGTTCCAGCTTCGCGCTGCAGGCGAAGATGGTGCACCGACCCGTCGAATGGACGCTCGATGGCACGCGCTTCCACAGCGTGCTGGTGTACGACGATGCCGGCGCGGCGAAACGCCCGGGTCTGGTGATGGTGCCGAACTGGTACGGCGTCAACGACGCGGCGGTGAAGAAAGCGGAGATGATTGCCGGCAAGGATTACGTCATCCTGCTCACCGACATGTATGGCGCCAACGTGCGCCCGGAGCAGGGTAACGCCGCCCAGGCGCAGGCCGCGGTGAAGCCGTTGTACGGTGATCGCGCGCTGATGCGAAAGCGGATCGGCGCGGCATTGGCGCAACTGAAATCGCAGGCGGCCAGCGCGCCGCTCGATCCGTCGAAGCTGGCGGCGATCGGCTTCTGCTTCGGCGGATCGGCGGTGCTGGATCTTGCGCGCAGTGGCGCCGATGTCGCCGCGGTGGTGTCGTTCCATGGCGGCCTTGGCACCGACGATCCCGCCCTCGCCAGGCAGATCAAGGCCCGCGTGCTGGCGATGAATGGCGCCGACGACAAGGGCACCATGCCCGATGCCGGCAAGTTCATGGACGAGATGCGCATGAGCCCGGCCGCCTGGGAATTCGTGGTGATCGGCCACGCGGTGCATTGCTTCACCGAGGTGGGTGAGGACTCGCTTGGCTGCCGTTATGACGCGGCGGCCTCTGCGCGCAGCTACCGCCTGATGCACGACTGGCTGGATCACGCGTTCGCCGGCAAGCCCTGAGTCCGACCGTCGCGCTGGCTGGTTCGAACGGCCGGCGCGCAAGTCCTGCCGTGGGCGATGCGCCGCTGTGCAGGCTCATTCCTCGAGATGCACTTTCCCATCGCGGAAGTGGCAAGTGCGATTGCGTCCTTTCGACTTGGCGCCGTAGAGCGCCTTGTCGGCAGCATTGACCAGCGTGCCGGGGTCGGACATGCCTGCCTCCCTGGAGGCAATCCCGATGCTGATCGTGACTCCGACCTGTGCATGCTCGCTGTTCACCCGCAGCCTGGATACCGCTTCGCGCAGCCGCTCGGCTCCCTGCAACGACGCATGCAGGTCTGCATTGCGGCATATCACCAGGAATTCCTCGCCGCCCATGCGGCATACCGCATCTTCCTTCCGCGCCAGGGCGCGTATGGTCGCCGCCACCTCGATCAGCACTTTGTCGCCCACGGCGTGTCCATGCGAGTCGTTCACCTCCTTGAACTTGTCGATGTCGATCATCATCATCGTCACCGCCTCGCCGGAGCGTTCGGACACGCTCCAGGCCTGCGTCAATGACTCCATGCCGGCACGGCGGTTCTGCAACCCGGTGAGCTGGTCGATCAGGGCATAGCGCTGCAGCTTGCGATTGCTGATCGCCAGTTCCGCGGAAAACTGCTTGAGCTGGGCGCGATCCTGTTCCCAGTGGTTGAGCAGTTTCACGTATTGCTTTGCCGCGAGCATCCGCAGCGGCAGCAGGCGCGGGACCTGGGCCGGGCTGACGCAATCGTTGATTCTGCACTCGGCGGCCTGGCTGATCTCCGTAGCGGTGTTCATGCTGGCCAGCATGATCAGGTAGATCGACTGCCCCCACGTCGTCTGCCGAACGGCGCGGCAAAATGCCCAGCCGTCCATGTCCGGCATGCGGGAATCCACGATCACGATTTGCGGCATCAGTTGCAGCGCCAGGGCAAGCCCCTCTTCGCCCCCTTCAGCCGAACGCAGGCGCTGCCCGGGTATCGCGCCAAGCGTCTCCGCCAGCATGGCCCGGGTCGTCGGGGCGTGTGCAACCCACAACACGCCCGTTGCATCCGCCGGCGGGCGGCTGGCCGAAGTCTCACCCTGCGCGGGGATCGCTTCGGCGAACGAGGGCACGGCGCTGTCCGGGACATTCAGCAGCGTGCTCCAGTCGCGCCAGAGCGCGTGGATCTGATCGATCAAGGCGCATAATTCGTCGGCATCCAGACCGATCTTCCCGCCCAGCAGCAGCAACTCGGCAATGTGCTGGGGGCGATCTTCGGGCGCGGTCAGGCTCAGGTCCGCCAGCCGCTTTGCCTGGTGGAACAGATGGACAAGCTGGTGCGGCCGGGAACCCTCGGAAAATCCCGATGATTCGGGTTCCTCGTGGAAGAACACCGGCTCGGCCAGGGCGTTGGGAATGCCGCAATCGAGCAGGATCGCCGAGGTCAGCTCGTTGTGGTCGACATGCAGGCGTTCGCGTTCCCGTTCCACGGTGTGTTCCCCGGGCTCCTCCAGGAAGCGGGCGTAATCCTCCGGGTACAGCGTGGCCAGTGTCAGGTAGCCGATGCGTGCCAGCAATCCGCAGGCGAACAGCTCATCCGGCGAGGCGATGCGAACGCGTTTGCCCAGTTCCTGCACGGCCACGGCCATCAACAGGGAATGGGACCAGAATCGCGAATAGTCGAACGCCTTGCATGCGCCAGTACGGTATTGGTCGACCAGCGAAAACCCCATCGCGAGCTGGCGCACCGCCGCCAGGCCCAGCCGGATGATGGCGTCGGGCACGCTGGCGATGGGACGTGCCGCGATATTCGCGGCATTGGCCATGTGCAACAGTCGGCTGGCGGTGACCGGATCGGTCTGCACCAGCCGGCTGATTTCCTCGAGCGTCGCATCGTCGCGACGGCTGATCTGCATGATCGCCAGTGCCACACCCTTGGGGCTGGGCAGGCCACCGTTGAGTCGCAATTGTTCAATGGCTTTCATGCATCGCCGCCCGGGTTGTCGGTTATCTGACGCAAAATGGAACTACGCGACCGCTCCAGATAACCATATTGCGCGTAGCCGCGCGCAGCCACGAATGAGCCCATTCGCCCTGCGGACTCCATCGGAGTCTTTCGAGGTATACGCAATCAAGGCTATCGGCCGCGGTCTGCTTTCGCTTTAAGGCCCCATGCCAACCTTCCCACACGGATGCGCCCTGAGCAATGACCTGAAGCAAGCCGATTCCCCCGCCCTGGTCCAGGATGTTCCGCCGCGAGTCGCAAAAGAGCGTGCAGGGGTAGCTCCTGGTCAGCTGCGCAGGGTTCGTCCGTAGGCATGCACTTCGTCCACCAGCACCTTCACGTGTTCGGGGTCCACGTCCGGCGTGATGCCGTGCCCGAGATTGAATACGTGCCCCGGATGCTTGCCGTAGCTGTCCATCACGGCGCGAACCTCGCGGCGGATCACCTCGGGGCCGGCACACAGGATCGACGGGTCCAGGTTGCCCTGCAGCGCGACGCGACCGGCGACCGCGACGCGGGCGTCGGCCAGGTCGATGGTCCAGTCCACGCCCAGTCCCGCACAACCGGTATCCGCCAGCGCAGCCAGATGGGCGCCGGAGCCCTTGGAGAACAGGATCACCGGCAAGTCGCGCGAGGCCGGATCGGCCTTCAGCGCGGCCACGATCTGCGCCATCGTGCGCAACGAGAATTCGCGGAACGGCGCCGGGCCCAGCAGACCGCCCCAGCTATCGAACACCATCAGCACCTGCGCACCCGCGCCAGCCTGGGCAATGAGGTACGCGGCAACCGCCTGCGCCAGGGTGTCCAGCAACTGATGCGCAAGCCGGGGTTGGTCCCAGCACATCGCCTTGAGCGTGGCGAAATCGCGTGAACCGCGCCCTTCGACCATGTAGCACGCCAGCGTCCACGGGCTGCCGGAGAAGCCGATGAGCGGTACCCGGCCGTGCAGTTCCCGCCGGATCAGCCGCACGGCGTCCATCACATAGCGCAGTTCGCCATCCATGTCAGGCACGGCGAGTTTCGCGATGTCGGCGGCGCTGCGCACGGGACGGGCGAACTGCGGGCCCTCGCCCTGCGCGAACGACAGTCCCAGCCCCATCGCATCGGGGATGGTGAGGATGTCCGAGAACAGGATCGCCGCGTCGAGGTCGAAACGTTGCAGCGGCTGCAAGGTGACTTCGCATGCGACCTCGGGGTTTTGCGCCAAGCCCATGAAGCTGCCGGCACGTTCGCGGGTGGCGCGGTATTCGGGCAGATAGCGGCCGGCCTGGCGCATCACCCAGACCGGCGTGGTGTCGGTCGGCTCGAGACGCAGGGCGCGCAGGAATCGGTCGTTCTTCAAGGTATCGGGCATGGCAATCAACGGCATGGCAATCAACTGGTGAGGTGGGCGTCAGCGCTTGTGAAAAAAACCACTTCCTGTGGTTTTCTTCTATCGTGAGTCCGGGACAAGCCCGGACTCGCTCACGCGAATCAAGCACTTGCGTGCTCGATTCGCACCGGGCCTTCGGGCAACTGCTCCTGCGTTGCCTCAACTCGGGCTTCCATGCCCTCGCCGTGGCCCGGGCTGAGAGGTTGAATTGTCACAACCTCTCAGCGCCCGTAAGGGCCGTCCTGGCCCTGCGCGAACATCACGCGGAAGCCACGCTTGAGCTGGGCGTCGCGCGCGATCTCGAAAGCGGCCATCGCAGCTTCGCGCTCCAGGAACTGCTCCCGCTTCATCGTGGCGCGGCCACCCTGGGTGCCCGACTCGCGATACAAGGTCCAGCCGCCGAGCAGATCCTGCTCCAGCGTGATCTGGACGTAGCGTGGTGCGTCGGCATTGCCGGGCACGGTTTGCAGATAGAGACGCATGGCTTCCCGAGTCAATGCAGCAAGAGCTGTCGCGAACCAAAGCCCGACAGGCTCCCAGGCATTCTAGAAGGCTGGCGCCAACGTAGCGAGTGTGTCGGCTATTTTTCCACCCGGTAATTGAAACTGGCGCGGCTGAATTCGGTGGCTTGCTGGGCTTCGAAGTTCCAGCGCTTGCCGAAGCGGTAACGCAGGGTGATCACCTCGCCCGGTTCGAACAGGCCCACGCCGTAGCTGAGGTACAGCCTTGGCGACAGGTACTTGCCCACGGTGAACGCGGAGTTGCCGCCGAGCGCCTCGTTGCTGGAGACGCCGATATCGTCCACGCCTAGTTTGGAGCCGATCCGTTTGGCCAGCAGGTCGCCCGCGGCCGAGCCCAGCGCCTGCGCCGCGGCGCTGACCATGCTGCCTTCCCCGCCTTTCACCTCGGATAGCGGCTTGCCGGTGATCAGGTAGGACAGCGCGTCGGACTGTTCCATCACCGGGTTGGAGAACACCGTGAGGATCGGGCGCTGCGCTGTGCCGGATACGAGCAGGCCCACTTCCTGGCCTTCGTCGATCGTGGCGTTCGGGTTGAGTTTGCGTACGGCGCGGATGTTGAGGCCGGGGTTGTCGATCGGCGTGCTGGCGAACAACAGCTGGCCGCGCTGGATCTTGAGATCCTGACCGTAGGCACGATAGGTGCCGTCCACCGCGATCTGGCCCTGTCCGGTGGTGGCCCTGCCTGGTTTTTCGCTGACCGTCAGCACACCGCTCACGCGACCATCCAGGCCCATCCCGGTAACGTGGGTGTGCTGGCCCAGATTGACCTTGACCAGGGCGCTTACCGGCAACTTGCTGGCGGCCTCCTGCTGCTTCTCGTCCACCACCACTACATCCGGCGAGGCGTCGGTGGCACCCGCGCCGGGCAGTTTGTCGACATTGACGCGGGCGCTGTCGAGGCTGACCGCACCGCCGATGTCGATGCCCGAGGCATCCTGTTTCACGATCAGGTCGGGCGAGATCACCACGCTGGCGCCGGGAATGTCGGCGGCGGTGAACTGGCTGCCCTTGAGGCTCAGCTGCGTCTTCGCGCCGGTGCCAAGGCCTGCGATCCCCTCCAGCGCCAGGCTGCCCTTGCCCGAATGTACGCTGCCGCGGATCTGGAACTGGCGTGCATCGGCGGTGCTGAGCGTGAGTTGGCCGTCGCTGAGCTTGAGCCCGGCGGAGGGTATCTCGGCGGCAAAGTCGCGCACGTCGGCCTGTCCGGTGATGGCCGGTTGGTCCAGGGTGCCACCGAACTGGAAGCTGCCCTCGATGCCGCCCTTGACGTTGGCGACCTCGTGGCTGAGCAGCTCGACGAAGGCGAGGCTCTTCATGTGCAACTCCAGCTGGCCACCCAGCGCCCGCCGTGTACCGCTGATGGTGGCCTGGCCGTCGATGCGGCCGCCGTCGTCGAGTCCACCGTGCAGTTCGATCTTCTGGCCGGCAGGCGAAAGTTCGGCGAGCAAGCGCACCTGGTCGTAGCGCAGCAGAGGCGCCTGTGCGTCGTCGGTGTAGGTGATCGTGCCTTGCGCGGAACTGATGGATGCATGGCCACTCAGCGCGCCGGCTGCGCTGCGGCGGATCTTTCCGCTGCCTTCGATGTCGCCATCGGCGCGCAGTGGCAGGTCGGCGTCGCCGGCCGCGTTCAGCAGCAGCGCCAGCGGCAGCGCCTGCAATCGATAACTGGCGTCGAGATTGCCGCGCTGGTCCTGCTTTGCACTGACGCACAACAGTGGGTCACCGGCGCTGACGCACAGTTCGGACAGGCTCATCGCGCCGTCGTGGAAGCCGAGTTGAGTCGGTTGCTGCAGGCGCCAGCGCGGCATGCCCTGGGGTTCGAGATTGAGCGTGGAAAGCGTGCCGGTCCAGCTCGAACCCTTCAAGGCGCCGTGCAGCTCCAGCTCGCCGGACACCTGACTGCCGCGTGCATCGACACGCAGGCGATGGTCGCCCTGGCTGCCCTCGGCCAGCAGGTGGATTTGCTGGAACAGCAAGCCCTGCAGGTAGACGTTGGTGGTCTGCAGGTCCAGCTTGCCGGCCGGGTGGCTGATGTCGGGGATACCGACGATCAGTTGCAACGTGTCCACCTTCTGCTGTTGCCAGCTCAGGGTCGTTCCGTGCAGCTGGCCGTTGATGCTGAGTTTCGGCGCCAGGCCGCGGATCCGGAAATGGCCGTCCAGACGGCCGCCGGCGTTCGGCAGCCAGTCACCCAGCGAGGCGATCGCCAGCTGCAGTTCGGCGTCGTTGCCGGCCCCGGGCCGGGCGACCAGCTTCACCGTGCTGGCACCGGAGGCGAGTTCAAGCTGGCCGTCGAGCACCTCGCGCGGCGATAGATGCAGCTTGCCGCTGCCGCTGACCACGCGATCGCGCAGCTTGCCACCGAGCTTGTGGATCTCCAGCGTGGCATCGGGTCCGTTCTTCGGCAGACTGCCGTGGCTGGCGATGTCGAAATCCAGCGCGCCGGTCCAGCCGGCAAACAGCTGGCCGGGATCGAACTGGTCCGCGCTGGCTTCGGCCTGCCACGCCAGCGCGGGTTGCAGGGTTAGCGTGCCGTGGGCCTGCAGGTTGCCGCGGGCCTGCTTCAACGCCAGTGCATGCACGATGACCTGTTGTGCCGTGCCATCGAGGTCAAGAGCCAGCTGCGCCAGCTTTCCCGGCGGGCCGATTTCAAGCTTGCCTTCGGCGTGGTACTGGTCCGCGCTGCCGCTCGCTTTCAGTTCTCCGTGGCTGGCCAGCACCTGGCCGGCCAGGTCGGCCGGCAGCTCCAGGTCATTCCAGTGGATGTCCAGCGCGGCACGGATCGGCGTGGCGGCAAGTTGCACCGTGCCGGTCGCCTCGAGCGTGCCCTTGATCTGCGGCGAGCCGAGTTTGAGCTGCTGCACGGTCAGGGTGTGGTAGTCGTGATCGAACTGCGCACGCAGCGGTTGCAGCAGCAACTGGTAATCGTTGAGGTCGAGCCGGCCCTCGAGCGTGCCGCCGTAGCGGTCACCGTGTCCTTGCACGGCGATCGCCAGAGCCTTCAGGGAGCTGGACCCGAGCAGCGGCGTGGGGTCGAAACGCGGCGCGTCGAGTTTGCCGGTCCACGCGTAGTCGCCGCGCTGGGTCAGATCCAGCTGCAGTCGTATCGCGGCCGGCGCGGTCAGTTGGAGGACGAGCCGGGCCTGCTTGCCGTCGCTGTGCGCGTCGAGGCTGCCGGCGTAGCCGGTGTCGCCGACCTTCCACGCGAATGCCGCCTTGCCGTTGCCCTGCCAGGTGTCGCCGAGCGCCAGTTTGCCGTCGAGGCTGGCGTGGCCATCGGGTGCCTGCAGCGCCAGCTGGCGCAGTTCGATGCCGTGATCGGTCCAACTGCCAGCCAGTTCGAGTCGATCGGATGCGAACAGCGGCTGGCCGTCCTGCGTCACCTTCACCGTGCCGACATGCACGCGGTCGAGGATCAGCGCGATCGGCGGCCGCAGCGAGAAACCAGCGGAGCTGGCGCTGTCGTCTTCGACGGATTTCGGCAACGCGACCTCGACGCCATCGACGTCCAGCGCAATCACGTGCACGCGTTTGGCCAGCAGTGGCCAGAAATGCAGATCCAGGCGCGCCTTCGCCACGGTCGCCACGGTGCCCTTGCCGTTGTCGTAGCGCACGCCGGCCAGCTCCAGCGGACCGATCAAGCGTCCCTTCGCCTGCTGCACGTGCAACGCGCCGTCGGTGGCGGACTGGGCCCGCGCCAGCGCGAAGCGCAGGCCGGCGCCAGTGCCGAGCAGCCACCACAGCAATGCCGCCACGATCAGCAGCAACACGGCGAATGCGATGGCAATGCGCTTGACCCACTTCATGTCGCCAACTTTCTCCTCTTCATGTTCGAATCATGCTCATGCAGCCGCTCCCGAATCCCGATTCCTGGCTTGTCACAAATCCGGCCCGATCACCAGATGCAGCTCGATCCCATGCCTGCGTGAGTCGTGGATCGGCGTGCCCAGGTCGACCCGGATCAGGCCCACCGGGGAACGCCAGCGCACGCCCAGGCCGGCGCCGATCTTCGGGCGGTAATCCGTGCCGTTGAACGCATTGCCTGCGTCAACGAAGGCGGCCATACCCCAGTTGCGCGTGAAGTAGTGTTCCACCGTGCTACTGGCGACCAGCAGGTTCTTGCCACCGATGACACGGCCGTAACTGTTGAGCGGACCAATGGACTGATAACCGTAGCCGCGCACGGAGTTGTCGCCGCCGGCGAAGAAGCGCAGCTGCGGTGGCAGCGCGGTGAAATCGTTGGTCCAGGTGGCGCCAAGGCTGCCGCGCAGGATCAGCCGGTTGCGCTGCTTCGCGCCGAATGCACGGATCCATTTCGCGTCCGCGGTGACCTGGCTGAAGCTCGCATCGGACAACAAGCTGCCGGCGGTGCTGCGCGCGGCCAGAGTCAGCGACCAGCCGCGGTGGACGAAGCTGGGATTGTCGGCCTTCTTGCGGCTCAGTGCAGCCTCGGCGAAAACCTCGGTGCTGCGCCCGTGTTCGATGCCTGGCGTGTCGTCCGGCTCGTTGCCACGCTTGCCCACGGTGAAGGTTCCGGACAGTGCGTGCATGCCCAAGGTGCGCGTCCAGCCATGCCATTGGCGCGACTCGTTGCCGACCAGCTCGAGCGTGCGTGATTGCGAGGTGGTGGTGTCGGAATCGCGGAAATTGGCACCAAAATTGTAGCTGCGCTGGTTGGGTCCTGGCATCGGAATGGTGTACAGCGTCGACAGCGTCTTCAGCCGCTGCGCCACCACCAGTTCGTTCTTCCACTTGTGCCCGCGCCGGTTCACCCAGCGGCGCTCGACACTGCCGCGCACGCCGAAACCGGTGTCGGTGCCGATGAACGGCCCGCCGGTATAGATCGTGCGCTTGGCGGGTGCCAGTTGCACGGTGACATCGACCACGCCGCCTTTCGCCTCATCCACGTCCGGCACCACGTTGACCACCGCGAAATAGTCGGCGCCGTTCAGTGCCTGCTGCAAGGCCAGCAGCTGATCCTGCGAAAAAAAGTCGCCGGATTTGAACGGGACATAGCGATCGAGGAAACCGGGATTGAACTGCGAGCCTTCGAAATTCACCTTGCCATAGCGGTAGCGCGCGCCGGCGTCCCAGGCCAGCTTGATCACGGCGCCATGCGTGCCGCGGTTCACCTCGACCCGGTGGGTAAGCAGCCGCGCGTCGAGAAAGCCGTTGGCGGTGAGCTGGGCGCTCACCGCGTCGCGTGCCTCCGCGTAGGCGGCATCGTTCAGCGTCTTGCCCTTCAGCCGCTCGACCGCGCGCCGCGCGCGCCGGATCGGTGCGATCGCCGTCGCGGTCTCGTCCAGCTTCAGCTCGATCTGGCTGACCTTCACCGGTTCGCCGGGTATCACGTGCAAGGTCACCTGCCAGTCCTTGCCGAGCTGCTTCAGGTCGCCGCTTACGCTGGCGTCGTAGTAGCCGTAAGGCCGCAGTGCCAACCTGGCTTGTTCGGGCGCGCGTTGATACAGGCGCGTGGCCTGCGCCGCCGTGACGTCGCGCTTGGCGTATTGCGACAGCTCCACACGCTCGATCACGGCCGCCTTCAATGGATCGTCGATCCCATCCACTTGCAGCGTCATGCCCGCATGCGCCGACCACGTCAGGGCCAACAGAGGCAGCAACAGGCTCAGGCGTCGGGAGCGGCGGCGCATGCGCGGATTATTTCCTTGGCTAGCGGGCTGGCGCGTCCAGCGGAGTGGTCAGCTTAACGAAGCCGGGGTCGATTGCGCATGAACTTCCCAGACTTGAGTTCACATGCCGCGTAGGAGCCCGCTTGCGGGCGATGCTCTTGCTCTGATGTTTCGGACCAAGATCCAGGACAGGAGCATCGCCCGCAAGCGGGCTCCTACCGCGTGGGATTGGAGCATCAGCCAGCCTTGTCGCCCGAGCGGTGCGCAATCCAGGCCCCGGCGACCGCCGAAAGGTACGGAATCGACTGCGCGGCCAGGATGAATATCCACAAGGTGCCTTCGATGTAGCGCGTGCCGAACGCGTCGGCCATGCCGGCGATGCACAGCATCAGCGCCACCGCCATCAGCAGTTCTTCGCGCACCGGCGCAAACGCGGCGATGCTGCTGCCACCAAGACGCCGGCTCTTGGCGGTCACCACGAACGAGGTCTTCTCGCGGGTCAGTCCGTGCAGGATGCCGCGGGCGATCGCGTGCGACAGGCTCATGCTCGCCAGCGAGGCCATCAGGGTGTCGCGCCAGCTGCACGGGACGCGGGCACGGTACAGCACGATGCCGAAGATCGCCTTGGCGAAGAAGAAGCCGATCACCGGGATCAGGAACAGCTGCATGGGCAGGCTGAAATACTGCGGGAACGCCACCATGCCGGCGGTCCAGAACAGCGCCATCAGGGTGAAGATCAGATGCAGCGCGTCGGCGAACCAGCTGAACCAGCCAGTGAGGAAGTGGAAGCGCTGGCCGGCCGACAGCGGGCCGGGCTTGACCATCCAGCTCCAGCGTCCCTTGAGGATCTGCATCGCGCCGAATGCCCAACGATAGCGCTGGCTCTTGTAGGCCTTGAAGTCGGCCGGGGTCAGGCCCTTGCCCATCACTTCGTCGACATAGACCAGGTCGTAGCCGGCATGCATCAGGCGCAGGCCAAGTTCCGCATCCTCGCAGATCGTCCACTCCGACCAGCCGCCGGTGCCTTCCAGCGCACTGCGCCTGACCATCGTCATGGTGCCGTGCTGGATGATCGCGTTGCGCTCGTTGCGATGGTGCATGCCGATGCGGAAGAAGCCGTCGTACTCCCATGCGGTCATGCGCCGGAACGCGTTGTGCTCGAACTCGCGATGCGCCTGCGGGCACTGCACCACGGCCACCTTGGGATCGTGGAAATGCCCGGTGAGCGTGGACAGCCAGTCGTGGCGCACCACGTAGTCGGCGTCGATCACCGCCACCACGTCGGCCTCGGGCGCGGTTTCCTTCAGGCCGAAATTCAGCGCGCCGGCCTTGTAGCCGGGCCACGGTTCCAGGTGGAAGAAGCGGAAGCGCTTGCCGAGCTGCTCGCAGTATTCCTGTACCGGCTTCCAGACGGCTGGATCTTTGGTGTTGTTGTCGATCACCAGCACTTCGTAGTTCTGGTAGTCCAGTGCAGCCAGCGAATCGAGCGTCACCATGACCATGTCCGGCGGCTCGTTGTAGCAGGCCAGATGGATCGACACGAACGGCTGCCGGTCCGCAGGGTCCGGCCGCAGCATCCCGGCATGGCGCATCCAGGTCGGCCGCCACAGCACCTCGGTGAACTCGAAACCGTTGATCAGCAGGATCGCCAGGATCGCGATCTGCGCCGGGAACAGCAGCGTGAGCATGGTCCAGTCGACCCAGCTCAGGTAGAAATTGAACGGCAGCGTGGCGGCCCACACGATCAGCCCGCAGGCGAGCTGGATCAGCGCGCAGAAGAAGAACCGCCCGACCAGCTTGAAGCGGCTGAAGCGGCGTGCAAACAGAATCATCGGCAGCAGTGCCAGCAGGCTTGCCGCCAGCGCCTTCCACGGCCACGCAGTGTCCTCGGTGACCGGCCCGGTGAACGGGAACTTCAGCTGGCGATCGGCATTGAACATGCCCCAGTACGCTTCGGTGCGGCCGGCCAGCTGTTCCTTCCACGGCTGGTCGAACGCCTCCATGATGTAGTAGTCGATATGGTCGCGTTTGGCCACGTTGAACCAGTCGCGCAGGAAGATCGCCTCGTTCGATACCGATGGCGTGGCGTACTGGAAACGATCGCCATTGGATGGCCAGCCGATCTCGCCGACCACGATCGGCTTGCCCGGATACAGCTGCTTCAGATGGTTGTAGCGCGCCAGCGCATCGGCGATCGCATCCTTGCGCGCGATGCCATTCCAATATGGAAACAGGTGCACGGCGATGAAGTCCACGTGCTGCACCAGCTCGGGGTACTTCTCCCAGATATGCCACGGCTCGGCGGTCGACACCGGCTGGTGCAATGCGGCGCGGACGCGGTCGAGATAGGCCATCAGGTCATCGACGCTGATGTCGTTGCGCAGCAACACCTCGTTGCCCACGATCGCCCGATTGATCGTGCCCGGGTAGTGCCGCGCCTGGGCGATCAGGGCGTCGATCTCCTTCTCGTTGTTGTCCAGCCGGCGGTCGATCCAGGCGCCGGCCATCACCTTCAGCCCGTACTTCTCGGCCAGCCGCGGCAGCTGCGGGTTCTGCAGCATCGAATACGTACGCACGCGCGAGCTGTAGCGACTGAGCAGCTTCAGGTCGCCCGAAATCTGCTCGTCCGTGGGGAAATCGCCCTTCAGCGGGCTCTGGTAGCGCTGGAACGCCGACAGCGCGAAGCCATCGATCTTGCCGTGCCAGTCCTCCGGACCATGCGGGTAATTGCCCCACCACCACAGCCCGATGTTCATCGCGGCCACGATCAGCGCAAGCACCAGGGCGGTGAACAAGGGGTACCGGCTGTTGTGGTTGGCTGCGGTGGCGCTCAAAAAAATCCCCGGAGGAGCCTGCGCAACAGGCGATGGAGCCTGAAGAGCTTAACCAATGCGGGGCCGGCGGCCAATCAGTCCCGGTTCGACCGGTCAGCACAAGGTCAGGACGTGTGTTCGGGGTGACGCGCGCTATGGGCACAGGCAGCTGACAGCGGGACTCCCGGCCCTCGGTGGCTTCGCTTCCGCGAGGGCGTGGTGGCGTGGCCGACAGGGGCAACGCGCGCAAGTCATTCGCCGCCCATTCGGCATGGGCAGCTTCGCTGCGTTCCGGGTTTTCCCATCGGTCATCTCGAGTAACCCGTTCTGCCGTCACTCTGCGCAAGCGAGAGCCGGCCTCGTCATGCTCCAAAAACTCCAGATCCAGCGACGACCTTTGCTTCGATGAAAGTCATCGAAATGACAAATCCGCGACCGGGGTATTTGAGGTTTCGGTTGCCCGGAAGGTCGCTCCAAAGTGCCAACAGACGAATTTTCAGACGAAACTTCCTGCGCTATAGGGCAAATTTTTCCAGCCTGAAAGAACCGCCGTTGCTCCATCACCCGGATTCCATGAGGTATTTCCCGGCGGTCGTTGCAACGCATGTTTTTGCGGCATTCGGTAACTAGGAAAAATTCGTATGGACGTGTGCCGGTCAAGCATGGATTTTAAAAAAAGCACCCGCCTGGACACGACGAATACCGGTCTTTCAGGTGCTCAATCAACCATGGAGCAGGTACGTTTTGTCGCAGGGATTGTTTCGTCAAGAGGTCATCGACGCCAGTGTGACGAATGGCCGGGTCTCACGTCGCCGCCGCGCCGCTGGCCACCTTGGCTGCTCACGACGCTCGCCGTGGTTCTGGCCGTGGCGTTTCTCTTCTTCGGTCACTACACCCGCCGGGGGACCGTCATCGGTCAGCTGGTGCCGAGCGCAGGCCTGCTCAATATCCCCGCGCCCAGCGCCGGCATGCTTCGGGCCACATGCGTCGGGGTCATGTCTTGTTTTGCCACATCACCCGTTTGAGTCTGTCGGTACGGCCGGCGCGATGACATTTGTCGAGTTCCGCATGCCGATCCGATTGATACCCAGCTGCGCCGCGAACATGTCACCTGCTGACACGCCCACAGGTGGCTGAATGCTTCACCTCAGGGCGCGGGGGACGCGTCCACTTTGTTTCTCGAAAAGGGATCTACCGATGAAGATGCAAGTAATCCGCTTGGCTGCGGCCATCTCCCTGGCCTTGGCCGCGACCGCTTCAATGGCGGCCACCAATGACGCGAACGTTACCCGCGCCACCCTGGACAACGGCCTGCGCGTGGTGATCGTGCGCGACACCTTGGCGCCGGTAGTGGCGACCGAGATGAATTACCTGGCCGGCTCGAACGAGGTGCCGAAGGGTTTTTCCGGTACGGCGCATGCGGTGGAACACATGATGTTCCGCGGTAGTCCGGGCCTGTCCAAGGATCAGCTGGCGGCGATCGCGGCGAACATGGGCGGCGCGTTCAATGCCGATACCACCCAGGGCGTAACCCAGTATTACTTCGTGGCGCCGGCGCAGGATCTGGACGTGGCGCTGCATGTGCAGAGCCTGCGCATGCGCGGCGTGGACATGGACGAGGCGGCGTGGGCGAAGGAGCGTGGCGCGATCGAGCAGGAGGTGTCGCGTGACATGTCCAGCCCGACGTACAAGTTCCAGACCCAGCTGATGACGCAGATGTTCGCGGGCACGCCGTATGCGCACACTGCACTCGGCACGCGGGAATCGTTCGACAAGACCACGGCGGCGATGCTCAAACAGTTCCATGACAGCTGGTATGTACCCAATAACGCGATCCTGGTGATCGCCGGCGATGTGGACCCGGCCGCCACGCTGGCCAAGGTGAAGCGCGAGTTCGGCGATATCGCGCAGAAGACGCTGCCGACGCGCCCGGCCTTCGATTTCCAGCCGGTGGCGGCGAAGACGATCAAGCTGCCGACGGACAGCCCCTACGGGCTGGTGGCGATCGCCTATCGCTCGGCCGGCTTGCGTTCGGCTGATTACGCCACGTCACTGGTGCTGAGCGAGGCCTTGGGTTCGCAGCGCGCGGCGCTGGCCGGCATGCGTTTCGACGGCACCGCCTTGTACGGTGGCTTCGCCGGCAATGCGTTCGCGCACGCGGGCGTCGACTATGCGGTGGCCGCCTTCCCCAGGGGCGGCGATCCGCAGCCGATCCTCAAGCGCATGCAGGGCATCCTGGCCGAGGCGGCCGCCAAGGGCGTCGACCCCGCGCTGGTGGAGGCGGCCAAGCGCAACGCCATCGCGGCGCTGGAGTTCAAGAAAAACTCGGTCGATGGCCTGGCCAATGCCTGGTCCAGTGCGTTGTCGATGCAGGGGCTGGAATCCCCGGATGCGATGAAGCAGGCGATCGAGGCGGTCACGCCGGCCGCCGTGAATGCACTGGCGAAGAAGACCTTCGATCCCGCCCACGCGGTGACCGCGATCCTGACCCCGCAAAGTTCAGGCAAGCCGGTCGCCGGCAAGGGCTTCGGCGGCGCGGAGAGCTTCGCCTCCAGCCCGGACAAGCCGGTGACCTTGCCGGACTGGGCGGCGCAGGCGTTCGCCAAGCTCGAGGTACCGCGTTCCAGCCTCAAGCCGGTGTCGACCATTTTGCCCAACGGCCTGCGGGTGATCGTGCAACCGGAGACCATCAGCGACACCGTGACCGTGTTCGGCAAGGTGAAGACCAACCAGGATCTGCAGGCGGGCAAGGGCGAGGAGGGCATCGCGTCCGTGCTTGAGGGGCTGTTCCCGTTCGGCACCGCCGACATGAACCGGCTGCAGTTCCAGCAGGCGCTGGACCAGATCAGCGCGCGCGTCAGCGCCGGTTCCAGCTTCTCGCTGGCGGTGCCTTCGGCGCACTTCGCCGACGGGATCAAGCTGCTGGCCGACAACGAACTGCATCCGGCGCTGCCGGCACGCGCGTTCGCCGTCGTGCAAAAACAGACGGCCGGCGTCGTGGCCGGGCAGCTGCAATCGCCGGCGTATCTCACCGTGCTTGGGCTGGACAAGACGCTGCTCCCTGCCAACGATCCGGAACTGCGCCACGCCACGCCGCAGAACGTGATGGGGCTGAGCCTGGAGCAGGTGAAGCAGTACTACGCGCAGACCTTTCGCCCGGACATGACCACCATCGTCATCGTCGGCAAGGTCGACCCCGCGCAGGCCACGCAAGTGGTGGCGCAGGCGTTCGGCGACTGGAAGGCGCAAGGCGCCAAGCCCGACGTGGATTACGCCGCGGTGCCGGCGAACAAGCCCGGCCAGTTCCACGTGCCCGACACCAGCGCCAGCCAGGACAGCGTGCAGATGTCGCAGACCATCGACGTCACCCGCAACGACCCGACGCGCTACGCGCTGAACCTTGGCAACCAGGTGCTCGGCGGCGGCTTCTACGCGTCGCGGCTCTATCACGACCTGCGCGACACCCGCGGGCTGGTCTACAACGTCGGTACCAAGTTCGATCTGGACAAGCATCGCAGTACGTACACGGTGTCGTTCGGCGCCGATCCGGACAAGGTGGCGGCGGCCAGCGCCATCGTGCGGCAGGATCTGAAGCAGATGCAGAAGGCCCCCGTGAGCGAAACCGAACTGAAGCGCGCCAAGGGCATCCTGCTGCGACAGATCCCGCTGGGCGAGTCGAGCTTCGGCGCGATCGGCGGTCAGCTGCTGACCCTCTCGATCGAAGACAAACCGCTGGATGCGATGACCATTGCCGGCGAGCATGACCTCAAGCTCTCCGCACAAGACGTGCAGCAGGCCTATGCGAAGCACATCCGGCCGGATGACTTCGTCACGGCGGTGAAGGGGCCGGCCCCGAAGGGCTGAGCGCGAACCGGGTTGCGTGGTATCGCCACGCACCCCGGTGTTTTCCTCAACGCCCGTTTTTTTTGAATGGGTGCACCACGGCCATCAAGGTGTGCGGACCATGACGATTTGGCTGATATTTGGCTTTGCACTGTTTGGCAGGCTCGCCGATGTGATCTCGACACGCCTGGTCACACCCAAGCTCGCGCTGGAGGGCAACCCGCTGGTCAGGCGATTCGGCTGGGGTTATGCGTGGATCAGTCTGTCCCTGGCCCTGCTGACTTTCGTCTCCGCGGATTTCGGCATCATCATCGGCACGTTTTCTTGCCTGATGGCTCATTCGAACATGTCGTTTGCGCTGATTTCCCGCTTTGGCGTCGGTGAGCAGAAGCTGCGGGAGTTCTATTTCGTCGCCATCAGGAACTGCAGCCTGGGTGCCTATGTCGGCGTGTCCCTGGTGCAGTTCCTGCCGCTGCTGGCGGTGGCGTGTGCGCTGTTGTTTTTCGGCAGATTCGATACCGAACCGTATGTGGCCGACGTGGCTTACGGTATTTTCTGCTGGGTGCTCGCCATGGCGATCTTCAAGCTGAAAGTGATCAGGGTGATTGGCAAGAACCGCGTTGCCGCGCCGGGGCTGCATTGATCGTCGCGGTATGTCACACGCTCGTGTGCAGCTTGCCTGGCGCAGACCTTCTGGTGCGTGCGGCGCATGGTCAAGAATACCGGCAAGGTCTGCGCCGTCTCTGCTGAAACTCCTGCGGTTGCCAAGGACCAAACGTTGAATGCTTTTTCACTGGTATGGGATGACTTGCGGGAGGGGCTTTTTCCCCGCCGCAAGCTGCTTGCCGATATCCGCTCGCGCTGGGGCCAGCCCGGCTCCGGCAAGGCGTGGCGTGCCAGTGCCCATTTCGATCTTGTCCGTGGTTCAGTCGCGGACGGCGATGTGGACGACAAGACCTGGCTTGATCTGGAGT
>Ga0208357_1000107_pt1 | contig 62369 bp, 44 predicted proteins | sample NGESurdeep092012_6_FD_184487 | JGI IMG/M metagenome (GOLD analysis project Ga0208357, IMG submission 184487) | Arctic peat soil microbial communities from Barrow, Alaska - NGEE Surface sample F52-2 deep-092012 (SPAdes) | ecosystem: Environmental > Terrestrial > Soil > Wetlands > Peat ...
AAGGGGCGGGACTTTAGTCCCGCCATAACTCTGCCCAGAGAGACGCGGCTTTAGCCGCCGAGGGAATGCTGGAGACTCGTTCAGAGCCTCCCCAAAAGCTGGGCCGCCACCCCTGCAGCCTGGAACCACCTTAAGTCACGCCCTTTGCAGCACGAATCCCAGCTGAGTACGCCCAATAACACCCCGTTTTGCTCCTCCCAGCGGCAAAACAGCCCCCCGCCCACCCCCATACCCTGTCAAATCACACAGCATTGCAATCAACACCTCTCGCCAGTAAACTAAGGAAGGCCCAGTTTGCAACGCGAGTGTGCGAAGTTCTCAAGCAAGCTAACGCTAAGCAAATGAATGCTTTACAGGTAGGAGAGTTGGCAGAGCCCGGTTGAATGCATCTGACTCGAAATCAGACATAGTCGCAAGGCTATCGGGGGTTCGAATCCCTCACTCTCCGCCATACTTTTGTGCAACTCCTTGAAAACAATAACAAACCAAACAAAATAAGGGACTTGCAGCAAGCGCAGATTGTGCGCTCGTTGCGCCTTAGTAAGGCTGCGGTAGTGGTTTTTCATTACTAAGGTTCACAACCGTCCTTCCGCGAACGTGGATCATCTTGACCCTGAGGTCCCCACCTGCAGCGTGCAGGGTTATTAGCTGAGGCACCGCCTCGGTCAAGACCTCTCTCATGAAAGCAACCAAGCTGGGTCGCGCTTCAAAGATTGGTATACGGCTGAACCCTTCTAATAAGGCTTGGCGGACGGTATATCGAGCAGTCCTGGTTCGCGGAAACGGCCAGCTTCCGCGAGAACCTCGACACCCGCGGCCCGCTCGGACGGGCGGTCATCATCATCATCGGCGCCATCGCCGAGCTGGAGCGCAACCTCATCATCGAACGGGTGCGGGCAGGAATGCGCCGCGCCAGGTTGGAGGGCAGACATATCGGCCGGCGTCCACTCGACATCGATCGGGTCGCTGTCTTCCAGGACCGCACCCGCGGCCACAGCCTGACCGAGATCGCCAAGACCCATCGCGTCTCCCGAGCCACCATCAGCCGCCTCCTCAAACAGGCAAAAGATGCCGCTCCTCTATCTACATAGAGAGTGCTCAAAAGGGGTGCCGCAAGGCACCCCTCAACTCGTTGAATCCAGACCCTCGAAATCAGCAGTTCTGCCGCCTCATAAGGTATGGGTTCTGATGCAGATCACATGCGACAGAAACCGATTTACCCCATTTGCTTACTGGAAGAAATCAATCAAAGGCTTCAGCCTGCAATATTGAGCCCCGAACACGGCCTTCTGCTCGCTATAGGGCACGTCCCATATTTCATCTTCTTTTGTGAACGAATGAACCAGGCGTAGGGCGACGTTCAGGTTCTGATTCGTGAGTTTCATGTATTTGATCTGGCCCTCAGTCAACACTGGCCTGTTGAAAATAATGGAATCCAGCCAGTATTTCCGCAGGACTTCGAAGTCGCGCTCCGACTCCGGGTGTGGATCAAGGATACTCTTCGCAACCCTGCCCTTCCAGTTCCGCACTCTCGCAAAGCAGGTCTCTGAAAGATCCCGTCCGTCGGCTGGTACCTCAACCGCCCCTGCGAGGTTCCCATCGACGCTAGCAGATCTCGTTCCGCTATCGCCGGCCTGCTCCGCGGAGGCGCCGTGCTTAGGGCCGACCTCGCTGGCAACCTCGGATATGGCCGTAACGTCGAGCATGGACCGGGCCACTATGGCCCACCCAATGCATCGTTGTCTGCTGCCCCGAGTTGATCTCAGAAGTTTGCTCGCTGGACTTGGGCGGTCATAGCATCATCGGGGAAATAGATTGAATGTCTCAGACCTGAAGCACGTCACCGTCGCGTGCAACCAGCATATACAGAACGGGGTTGACGAAGAAACCAAACAAGAGCGGCCAGATCAGTCCCGCCACGATGACAATGGCAAAAGGCTTCTGGCTATCGGATCCGATCCCCGTTGAGAGCGCGGCAGGAAGTAACCCGAGGCACGCAACCATAGCGGTCATCATGATGGGACGCAGGCGCATTAGCGCGGCCTCACGCGTTGCCGTGCGAATGTCCATCCCTTCCAGTCGAAGCTTATTGATGAACGAGACCAGAATAACGACGACCTCTACCGATACGCCCATGAGCGCCAGCAGACCGAGGACGGAGGAGACGCTGAATGGAGTATTGCTCAGCTTCAAGGCAATCAGCGCACTCACCGGCTCAGTCATGATGACGCCCAGTGCGATAGCGGCAGGAAACTTGAAATTTCCATACAGGGCAAACAAGATCATGAAAATGCAGATGACCGCCAGCGGGAGAATGACCTGAAGCTGTGCCTTTGCCGCAAGGAGTTGGCTGTACTCTCCTCCCCACGCCATACGATAACCCTGAGGAAGATGAACGGCTTGATTGACTGCGGCTTGCGCTGCTCTAACCGCACTCGCCAGGTCGCGTCCCTGGACGCTGTATTGAACGCCAATATAGCGGGAATTGTTCTCACGATAAATAAAGGATGCACCGTTTCCTTGCCGGATATCCGCCAACTGGTCCAGCGGAATCTGCTCCCCATCCGGCGCGCCCACCAGCAGGTTGCCAATTGCGTTCGCGCTGCTTCGAAATTGGGGCTGCATGCGCACCACAAGATCAAAGAGCTTCTCACCCTGGATCACCTCGGTCACGGCCTGGCCGCCTACGGCCGTGGAGATCACGGCTTGCACGTCGGAGACGTTAATCCCGTAACGAGCAATTTTATTGCGATCGATGTTGATCAGTAGACTCGGTTGCCCGAGTTCGCGTACCACGGTCAGGTCTGTAAATCCCGGGACCTTAGCGAGCACGTTCTTGATTTGGATTGCCTTGTCCTGAAGGACCTGTAGATCGTCACCATATACTTTGACCGCAAGCGAACTCTTCAAACCAGTCAGCGCCTCATCCACGGCGTCTTCCGCAGGTTGGGTGTAGTTAAATACGATTCCGGGAAAGGCAGTAAGCCGCGTATTGATGGAAGCAATCAACTTTTCCTTCGTATCGGTGTCTCCGGCCCAGGATTTGTCGTTGTAAGGTTTCAATCCGACATAGAACTCGCAATTAAAAAATCCCGTGGGATCGGTGCCGTCGTCGGGGCGACCCAACTCTGAGCCAACGACGGTGACCTGCGGGTAGGACATGAGTATTTTGCGGATCTGAGGCGCGATACTGCTGGCTTCTTCAAAGGAGATCGTGTAAGGCATCGTAGCTCGGACCCATAGCGCGCCTTCGTCAAGGTGCGGCATGAACTCCCCACCGATGAAGGGAATGAGCAGCAACGTGGCTGCAAAGACCACAGCAGCGATCAACACAACAAACTTGGGATGATCGAGTGCTCGGTCCAACAGGTGGGCGTACAACTTCTTGATCAATTCAAAAATGCGGTTGCGCCGATCACGTACTCCGCTCTTGAACCAATAGGACGCCAGAACCGGAACCAAAGTGAGGGTAAGGATCAGCGCACCCACAATGGCAACCGACATCGTCTCGGCCATGGGATGGAATAGTTTTCCCGAAGGCCCGCTGAGCGCATAGATGGGAAGGTATCCCGTAAGAATGATGGCTACGGAATAAAAGATGGGCCGACCAACGTCCTTGGCGGCCAGGAGGATCACATCATGCAGCCTGTAATTCTGGCCCTCCCTAAGCACAAGTTCACGGTAGATGTTCTCCACCATGACCACAGTGCCATCGATCACGATGCCGAAGTCGATCGCGCCAAGCGAAAGCAGATTGGCATCGCCATTTTGGGCGTGGAGCACGATGAACGCGAACAGCAGGGCCAGTGGAATAGTAAGCGCTGTGATGACGGCGGCACGCACACTCACTAGAAAGAAGATCAAAACGATCAGGACAAGGATCATGCCGTGGAACAGATTGTGCTCCACCGTATGCGTGGTCAAATTGATCAGGTCGCTACGATCGTAATAAGGATGGACTTTGACGTCTGGCGGCAGAATGTCTTTGTTTAAGACCTGGGTCTCTGCTTCTACGGACTTCAGAACAGTCTGCGTCTGCTCTCCACGACGCGACATAATGACGCCTTCGACGGCATCGCTATTGTTTTGATATCCGAATTCGCCGAGCCTCGGAGCATGGCCTATTACGACGCTGCCGATGTCCTTGACTCGAACGGGCACGCCATTCTTGCTGCCGATTACGATGTTGCCAATATCCTCGGTATCGCGAACCAGTCCAATGCCGCGCACATAATAAAATTGGCCGCCTTGCGAGTAGAAGCCGCCGCCTGCATTGGAGTTATTCGCCTGCAAGGCGGCAGTCACCTGGGCGACAGTCAGATGATACCCATAGAGCTGCGCTGGATCGAGCAGAACCTGATACTGCATCGTGGCCCCGCCGAAACCTGAGTCGTCGGCAACGCCGGGAACAGAACGATACGCCCGCTCCACGGTCCAGTCCTCAATTGTCTTCAACTCCTGCGGAGTGCGGTCGGGGCTTTCCAGTACATAGCGATATACCAGGCCGCTGGGGCTAAAGAGAGGAGCCATCGAAGGCGTGACTCCAGCGGGCAGGGTCGCCTGGGCAATCCTCTGGAAAACGACCTGCCGTGCGAAGTAGTCGTCTGTATTGTCCTGAAAGGTCATGATGAGGTCAGACAGCCCATACAGTGAGATGGACCTAACGACGACCATGTTTGGGACACCGTTCATCTCCAGTTCAAGAGGAAGGGTGACCAACCGCTCCACCTCTTCCGCCGCATGCCCTGGCCATTGCGTAATGAGTCCGACCTGGGGAGGAGAGAGATCTGGGTAGGCGTTCACCGGCATCCGCTGGAAGGAGATAATCCCAGCAATCATCATCATCCCGGTCAGCATGAGCACTAAAAACCGCTGACGGAGGGCCGCTTTTACGATTCGATGGATCATTCGGTTATCGGCGCCACTGTCTTTCTTGCAGTTCCGGATTAAGGTGCAAAAGATCGGGCTCTAACGTTGCAGGGAATTTGCGAATTGCACAAAGAGGCTGCCATCTCCAATAAAACGATCACCGGGATTCAACCCGGAGGTAATCTGCGTCGTCCCGTTCTGACTCTGACCGAGCGTGACGGAACGCCTGCCAAACTGGTCTCCACTGGTTGCGACGTAAATAAAAGGCTGATTCTCATCATCACGCAAAACCGCCGAATCCGGGACGGCAACCACATTTCTCACTGAGCCGGCATTCACGCTAGCCGTCACGTACATACCTTTTTTCAATTTGTCTGCCGGATTGACCGTCTCAATGCGCGCCTGGAGAGTCCGCGTGTTTGGATCCAGAGCGGCCGCTATGTAGGAAATACGCCCATGGAAAACATCTGTATAGGTGTCTGTTTGAATCGTTACCGGGTCTCCTACATGCACGTAGGGCAGGTCTTTTTGGTAGACATCGACCAGCACCCACACCGTTTGAGTATTGGAAACCATAAAGCACTGCGTCGTTCCGGTCTGGAGTAGCTGCCCGGCGGATACATCCTGCTCCACCACCTCTCCGTTGATCGGGGCTCGTAACGGAACCTCAAAAGAAGCAGACGTATTGAGCAGCGCATCGGGGTCGGCGACACCCATCACTTTCAAAGCGGCTGCGGCCGCGGCCAGATCTCCGCTTGCCTGGACTTGAGCCGATTCGGCCTGCTCCAGATCTTGCTCCGCCAAGGCATGGTGTTGGTAGAGATCCTTGGCCCGGGCATAGGTCTTCTGCGCCAGTGCGTTGGCATCCTTGGCCTTGAGATAATTCGTGCGCAGTTGGGAATAGTCGGGACTCGCCACGTATAGCATGGGCTCCCCGCGACGCACCCCCTGGCCTGGAACAACCACAACCCGGGTCACCGGACCGCTCACTTGCGTGATGACCGGGGTAGTTTGGAAGCTGTTATAAGCAACGGTTCCCGTGAGGCGAAGGTTCCTTGCCAATGTGGAAGGCTCGGCAGTCAGCACCTGCAAATGGGCCATCTGCTCCTGGGGAACTGAGAAGAGAGTCGCGCTCTCGGAGTTACCCGCGCCATTACTGGCGGCAGCTTTCGAGCCGGAACCGTTGCAGCCGGTCAGCATAAAGACGACCAGCGCCGTGGCTATCAGCGCAGCATGGTCGGTCGAACAGCCCTTGTGCATCTTCACGGAAGGTTCCTCGTTCCTACTGCTTCCTTGAGTTGTTCGAGCGATGTCATGTAGGAGGACAGCGCCTGCCGATAGGCTAATTGGACTGTCCTGTAGCTGCGTTCCGCGTCCAAAAAGTCCAGCAGGCTTGCCGCCCCGCGTTTATAGGCATATTGACTGATATCCCGCGAGTCCTGCGCTTGCTTCAGATATCCGGAAGTATAAAGGTGCACCACTTCGTCGTTGCTGCGCAAAAGATTATAAGCATCGTTCAGATCGGAGAGGACCTGGTCCGATGCCGCGATCTCCGTCTGCTGGGCCTGTGTCAGCGCATGCTGGGTGCGCGCGATCTCGCCTTGATTCCGATCGAAGAGAGCCCAGGGAATACTGAGGGAGATTCCGCTGCTGTTTGCCCCGGATGTATGGGTGTAAGTAAGGCCGCCGCTCACATCCTGTTTGCCATTGGCTTTGGCGAGCATAATCTGGCTCTGCGCCGAGGCTATTCCCAATTCACTCGCGCGCAGGTCAGGGCGATCCTTAAGTGCCTCTATCTCCAAATCCTCTAACTGCTCCTTTACGGGCGCATACGATAAATCACCAATCACATCGTAATCCGCAGGTACCGCGTCGTAGCTCAGCGATTGCCGCAATGCGACAAGGGACTGAACCTTTGCCAAACGCGAAGCAGAGACGTCAGTCTGGAATTGCAGCAGTTGCAGTTCGATCTTGAGGTAATCACCTTCACTGATATAGCCCGACTTGTACTGCGTCTGGGCGAGGTCAACGGTTTGCTGAAAGTCTTTCAGATTCTGTTCAGAGAACTGTAGCGTCGATTCCGCCAACAAAACGGCAATGAACTCCTGCGCCACGTTAAACGTCAAAGTACGCTCAGCATCCTGAACCTGTGCACGGGTCACAGCCGTCTGGTCTTGAGCGGCCTTCAGGCGACGCTGACGTTTGTTACCACGCTCGAAAAGATAACCGATCCCAAGATCGAACTCCTGATTCGTATCCAGGTAGCCCGCAGTGAAATCCTGAGGAGTAAAAATGGGGAAATACTGGGTATCGGCGTCAAGAGTGGGATTGGGGCGTAGATTGGCAGTGATCTCCTGGGCTTGATTCTGGAGGACAAGGGTGCGTTCGGCTTGCAGCGCGTGGTTGTGGGTCAGCGCAAGCTGGATCGCCTGATCCAGATCGATTCTGGTCTGCGCTTTAGCGTGCGGTGCAAGCACGAAGAGAAGAATAACCGTAGCCGCAAGAACGTATGTTCGGAATTGCCGCGGAAATAATATGCCCAAATCCAGATGCCGCATCATAGATGAGACGTGTGAGATAGCCAATCGAGGACGTCTCAAGTCTTTAGTCTCCGTGCCATCTCCTGGGTTCATATGCGGCGGTCGCTTCTTTTGAGATCTAAATCAAATATTGACAGAAAGATTGCAAATAAAGTGATTACGGACTTCCACCGGTCCACCAGTGCCGCCCGGCTTCGCCCATGAGCCATTCTTGAGAGCCAAACGGATGCGATGCAGCATGAACCACGCCGAACGATGGGGGACTCTGCAAAGATCGTGCCGGTCTTGACTGAAAACTGCTTGCGGCACTCACGGTACTTCCAAATGCGGCGAGTCTTGAGGAAACGTATCGTCTCAGGTTCTTCGCGGAAGCAGCGGGGAATGAGGGTGGTACCACCGGGCTGAATTGTATTGGTAAACTTGGGACCGAGAGGGTTCCGATCTTCATCGGGACGCCATCCCATAAATGCCGCCTTCCATTTCACGCTCGCCCCTCTTCGGTTGTTCACAGTTCGGGGATCGGAGTGAACACTCGGGGGCACTACCCAATATTTACGTGAAGTCTCCATTAGCCTCCCTGGTCTTTAGACTACACGCTGCTATCCCGAGGCACGCGGCGGTGTGGATCAACCAGCCATCGTACCCGGAAGCGCGGCTCAGTCCAGCAACCGCTTCTGGGCTCGTGGCGAATCTCGGTTAGCGCATAATCGCCAATTCACTCATCTAAGACCGCTTAATCCTGATATGTCGGCTTGTATCCAGGTTTCCGTGCTGTGACCTCGGTTACCTGCGCCTGCTTCGACACTCCAACGATCTGCTCCACACTAAATCGCTTCTTCTTCAGCCAAAATCCCCATTCAGATTTTGCCGAAGACTAACATTTGCTTTGGTTCAGGAATACCGAGGCCGATCACACGCTGAACGAATTCTCGAAACGACCGGTCATAATGCCTGCAAATCTCTGGATTGACAGTTGGGATCACCATACAACGGTCGAATATTACAAACTGCCAAATCTGCACCTTGGCCGCTGCAAAATGAGACTCAAAAAGCCTTTGTTTTGCCTCAAAGCTCACTCCCGATCCACTCCGAATAGCTGGACCTCGCGCGGAGTGAAGTGTTCGCCGGCCGTTTCCTTGGAGAGTTCTGCGAACTTGCGGATCAACGTCTCGAAGAGGATGCCCCTCGTCTTGATATCCTTCTAGGCTGCATTAAACTCGGAAGTGCTGCCGTGCTAGCCTGGCGATCGCGGATACAGCAGGATTATCCCCTTCCTTATTCCAAACCAGATGCAGTTAACTTGTGGTTGTGACCGCTTCATGCGCCGAAGAACGACACCTCGGTAACGCATAAGTTGTGCACTTTCAGGAACCATAGCTACGCCGCCCCCCGCGCTGACCAGGGCGAGAATCGAATGGATCTGACTGACATGCTGGACGTAGGTGGGAGCTATCCCCAACGGCGCAAAGAGAGAATCGATGAGGTGATAGAAGTAGTAGCCATCTTGAGGAGAGAACGTGATGAACGGCTCCCCTGCGAGATCCTGCAGGTCGGGCAGGCGTCCCTTCGCTAGACGGTGGGAGAGCGGTGTGGCGAGCATCATTCTCTCCCGCGCCACGCAAAGGCTTTCAAAGCCTTCCTGTGCCACGGGCATCCTCTGCAGCCCCATATCCATGGAGTTGTTCCTGAGCGCTTCGACCTGTTGCTTTGAAACCATCTCCGTGAGTACGAGTTCGATATCCTTGAGCGACGAAGCCATCTTCGTCAGCAGCCGAGGCAGAAATTCATAGCTAGACCCGGCTGTGAAACCGAGGCGAACGAGGCCGCTGCTCCCGCTGGCCATCCGTTTCACGATAAGACCGGCAGATTCGGCGAAACCCAGAATGCGTACAGCTTCCCGCATAAAAGCTTTGCCTGCTGGCGTGAGTCGTACCGAGCGGCTCGTTCGAGCCACTAACTCAACCTGAAGCTCGTGTTCCAGCAACTGTATCTGTCGGCTCAGGGGCGGTTGCGTCATGTTCATGCGCCGGGCTGCACGGCCGAAGTGCAGCTCTTCACCAACTGCGATAAAGCAGCGCAATTGTTTGAGATCAAACATCGATGCTCCTAGGGTATCAATCAATCCCAAGTATAAGTCAGAGATGACATGAATTCCGATGAGCGGTCCGCAGATCTTCGTTATAGTTTGCATGTACGGATTACGCGATCTGCACTCGAAGGAAACCCATGACCCAGATGTCTCCCAAAGAATTTGCAAAGAAAATAGGAGCGGGCTTGCTCTCGTTTCCTGTTACGCATTTCACGGATGCCTATGCCTTCGATGAAGGCCCCTATCGGGAGCATATTGAATGGCTCCTTGAATACAAGCCTGCTGGCCTCTTTGCCGCTGGAGGAACAGGCGAACTTTTTTCGCTCACTCTAGAGGAGTTTTCAAACATCATTGCGGCGGCAGTTGAGCAGACTGGTCGGCGGGTACCTGTTGTGGCCGGCTGCGGATACGGCACTGCGATGGCAAAGCAGTTTGCACAGGCAGCGGAAGCTGCTGGTGCCGACGGCATTCTGTTATTGCCACCATATCTGCTCAAGAGCGAGCCCGCAGGGATGATGGCGCATGTTGAATCGGTGTGCGCTTCGACAAGCCTTGGCGTCATCTTCTATAACCGCGATAACGCTATTCTCAGTGAAAATACCCTAGAGCGATTGTGCGAGCGCTGCCCAAATCTTGTCGGCTTCAAAGACGGCTACGGCGATATCGAACTGATGACGCGCATTTATACGCGAATGGGCGACCGCCTCACCTATATAGGCGGCCTTCCAACCGCGGAGACTTTTGCATTGCCCTACCTCGAAATGGGCGTCACCACATATTCATCCGCGATTTTCAACTTTCTGCCCCAGTTCGCACAGAACTTCTATGCGGCGGTACGCAGGCGCGACCACGACGAGGTGTTCAAGCAGCTACGCGATTTTGTCTTGCCCTACATTGATATTCGCAATCGGCAGAAGGGCTATGCAGTATCGATCGTCAAGGCTGGCATGCGCGCTGTCGGCCGACCCGCCGGTCCGGTACGTTCCCCACTCACCGACCTGAACCAAAGCGAGATGGATGCCTTGGTTAAACTGATCGCAGACCGCTCGTGAACTGACTGAAAAATTGATGATCTCCGGCAAACAAACTCATGTGCGCTATCTCATCATTTCGATGCTGTTTGTCGCCACCTGTTTCAGCTACGGAGATCGGGTTGCGCTTTCTATAGCAGGCGCGGCGATGGAAAAGGTGCTGTCGCTCGATCCGGTGAAACTGGGATTTCTGCTCTCCGGCTTCAGTTGGGCTTATGTACTTGGACAGTTGCCCTCGGGAGGATTGCTCGATCGCTTTGGCTCGAAACGCGTCTACACCATAAGCATTGTTTGCTGGACTATCTGCGCTTTTCTTATCGGTTTTACAGGGTATCTTGCTGCAGGGTGGATCTTCAGCGCAATCTTTGGCTTGCGACTTCTCTCCGGATTGGCGCAGTCCCCTGTCTTTCCTGGCAATGGCCGCATCGTCGCCGCGTGGTTTCCGACGGCAGAGCGCGGAACAGCCTCCGCGATCTTCAATGCTTCCCAGTATTTTGCTCTGGTAGCCTTCGGTCCACTCTTTGGTTGGCTCACTCACACCTACGGCTGGCAAAGCTGCTTTTGGTTTATGGGCTTGTTCGGCTTCGTACTCACGCTGGTCTGGTTGAAGACAGTCTATAACGTGAAAGACCACCCCCTGATCGGGCAGGCTGAGATCGATTTCATTGAGCGGGGTGGTGGGCTTGTAAACATTGACGGTGCGGCAGCAGCGCAATCGCGAGGCACTCCACTTAGCTGGGGCGGAGTGAGACAGTTGCTGCAACAACGGATGCTGGTCGGCATTTACATCGGACAGTTCTGCATCACGACATTGACTTATTTCTTTCTTACCTGGTTTCCCGTGTATCTGGTGGAGGCGCGACACATGTCGATTCTGCGTGGAGGGCTCGCCGCGGCGTTACCTGCGCTGTGCGGCTCAGTAGGCGGCATCCTTGGCGGAGTTTGTTCCGACACACTCTTGCGCCGAGGCAGCTCACTCACCTTTGCGCGGAAGGCACCCATCATCGCGGGGATGCTTCTCTCGGTCACAATGATTGCTTGCAACTACACGAATGTGCAGGCTATGGTGATGTTCCTGATGTCGCTGGCCTTTTTCGGCAAAGGCTTCGGGGCGTTGGGTTGGACGGTGATCGCCGACACTTCCCCGAAGGAGTTGATCAGCCTGAATGGCGGCGTCTTCAATCTGTTCGGCAATATTGCCGGTATCACAACGCCCATCGTTATCGGATACCTGGTGAAGAAGACGGGTTCCTTCGATGATGCGCTGATTTTTGTCGGCTCGGCTGCACTACTGGCGATCTTCAGCTATCTCGTGATTGTCGGCGAGATCAAGCGGCTAGAGTTTCAACCTCCACCGCAACATGCGGCACAAGGCTGAGCAATCGCTGAGGAGGAGTTCAGTGAACGACGTATTGATGGCGATCCAACCCGGACAAACTCCCTCAGTCACCAGTATGAAGGTGATTCCCGTCGCCGGACATGATGGCATGTTACTTAACCTCAGCGGCGCGCACGCTCCATTTTTCACGCGCAACATCGTTCTGCTCACGGACAGCGCAGGCAATACCGGAGTCGGCGAAGTCCCCGGCGGTGAAAAGATCCGGCGCGTGCTCGAAGAATCACATTCGCTCGTAGTGGGGCGACCACTGGCCGCTTATAACTCCATCCTGAATACGGTGCGGCTGCGTTTTGCAGATCGCGATAGTGAAGGCCGTGGACTTCAAACCTTCGATCTGCGCACCACGGTACATGCCCTGACTGCGATCGAGTCGGCGCTGCTCGATCTTCTGGGCCAGTTTCTCGAACTGCCGGTTGCAGCCCTTCTGGGGGAAGGTCAGCAGCGTTCCAGCGTTGCAGTCCTCGGCTACCTTTTTTTTATTGGAGATAGGCGGAAGACCAATCTCGCCTACCGCAGCGAGCAAAATGCAAGTGATGCATGGTTCCGTCTGCGGCATGAAGAAGCATTGACCACTGAGGCTGTGCTGCATCTTGCAGAGGCAGCACACGCGCGCTATGGATTCAACAACTACAAACTCAAGGGCGGCGTGCTGCCAGGCGCGCAGGAGATGGAGACTGTCACCGCACTGGCGGAACACTTCCCGAATGCACGCATCACACTGGACCCCAACGGAGCATGGTCACTCGATGAGGCTATCCGCCTCTGTAAAGACAAGCACCATGTGCTTGCGTACGCAGAAGATCCTTGCGGAGCCGAGCAAGGGTTCTCTGGACGCGAAATCATGGCGGAGTTCCGGCGGGCCACTGGCCTACCCACCGCAACGAACATGATTGCAACGGACTGGCGTGAACTTAGACACGCGGTTCAACTCAATGCTATCGATATACCGCTTGCCGATCCACACTTTTGGACGATGCAGGGTGCGGTACGTGTCGCGCAGCTTTGTCACGAATGGGGCCTCACATGGGGATCGCATTCCAACAGCCACTTCGATATCTCTTTGGCGATGTTTACCCATGTGGCCGCCGCTGCTCCAGGTAGAGTCACCGCGATCGACACGCATTGGATCTGGCAGGACGGTCAGCGGCTTACCAGGGAGCCGCTTCAAATTATCAATGGCGAGTTGAAAGTGCCAAACCGTCCAGGGCTTGGCGTCACGATTGATATGGAGAAGATTGAGCAAGCGCATTCGCTCTACAAGACGATTGGGTTAAGCGCGCGGGATGACGCGAACGCAATGCAATTCCTTGTGCGAGGTTGGAAGTTCGATCCCAAGCGACCTTGTCTGGTCTTGTAGATTCCATCAGACTGCACCATCAGTACCATGGCTTCAAATAGAAATACTGGAGTTGCAAAATGCAATTGACTGGCGAAATATTGATAGGGGCTCGCGCAGCGCGTGGCACTCAGGGTGTGATGCAGGCAGTAAACCCCAGTACGGGAATGAAGATGGAGCCGACATTCGGAGGAGCATCTTCTGAGGATGTAAACACCGCCTGCACTCTGGCTGGCTCGGCCTTCGACGTTTATCGCGCCACGAGCCTAGAGCACCGTGCAAGATTTCTCGAAGCGATTGCGCAAGGCATTGTGAATCTCGGGGACGTTCTGGTTGAGCGTGTCATGAGCGAATCGGGGCTCCCACGCCCTCGCGTCGAAGGAGAGCGCGCACGTACCGCCGGACAACTGCGGCTCTTTGCATCACTTGTGCGCGAGGGCCGGTGGCTCAACGTCACCATCGATACGGCGCAACCCGATAGAAAACCTTTGCCTCGCGCTGATCTTCGTGCGCAAAAAATCCCTCTTGGCCCTGTGGCAGTTTTCGGCGCAAGCAACTTCCCACTCGCATTTTCGGTCGCAGGCGGCGATACAGCCTCCGCACTCGCTGCAGGATGCCCGGTGGTTGCAAAATCACATCCTTCGCACCTGGGAACTTCCGAATTCGTAGGCCGCGTCATTCAAAAGGCTGTGGCGGAGTGTGGAATGCCCGAGGGCGTATTCTCTCTGCTGGTTGGTCAGGGCAATGCCGTTGGCGAGGCGCTGGTTCTGCATCCGTCGATTCAAGCCGTCGGCTTCACTGGATCACGGCGTGGTGGCCGCGCGCTGGTCGCGCTCGCGGCTGGCCGTGAGGTTCCGATTCCTGTCTACGCTGAAATGAGCAGTATCAACCCGGTATTTGTGCTGCCGTCCGCGCTTGCACAGCGCTCTGAGGCCATCGCGCAGGGGCTCATCGATTCTGTCACGCTTGGTGCCGGCCAGTTCTGCACGAAGCCCGGCATCGTCATCGCTCTGGCGGGGCCGGATTTTCAACGTTTTTGCGCTACCGCCAAATCCAGCATCGAATCTAAATCCGCAGCCGTCATGCTCAACTCCGACATTCGCCGTGCTTATTGCCAGGGATCTGCTCTCTGGTCCAGCGATAGTGAAATCCGGCCCATATCCACTGTCAGCGCGCCACCCCCCGACGCGAATGCCGGCCAGCCGATGATCTTCGCTACCAGTGCGCATCATTTTCTTCAATCTCCGAATCTGTTGCAAGAGGTCTTCGGTCCCGCAGCTCTCCTGATCGAGTGTGCCAGCGTAGACGAACTTCTAGCCATCGCAAACCATCTGGAAGGCCAGTTGACGGCAACGCTTCATCTCGTTGAAGAGGATATTCCGCTCGCACGCGCTCTAGTGTCCATCTTAGAGCTCAAAGCTGGACGTATTCTGGTCAACGGTTTTCCTACCGGCGTCGAAGTCACCTATGCTATGGTGCATGGCGGCCCCTCCCCTGCGACTTCCGATAGCCGCGTCACCTCTGTTGGAGCCATGGCAATCGATCGCTTCTTGCGGCCAGTATGCTATCAAGACTTTCCCCCGGCGTTGCTGCCCGAACCGCTACAGGACAAGAACCCGCTACACCTATCGCGGCTGGTCGATGGAAAGATGCAGCAGCGCTAAAGCGTGGCGACTAACAGGGATCAAGCGAGGAATACCGCATGTCAAACGAAAAAACGTTTCGGCCTCTTTATGTGAAGGTTCACCCCGAGGATACGGTTGCCATCATCGTGAACGAGGGTGGTTTACCCATGGGCACACAGTTCGATTCGGGGTTAACGCTGGTCGAAAATATTCCCGAAGCACACAAAGTCGCACTGGTCGACATACAGCCTGGAGCGCCCATACTCCGCTATGGATCGATCATTGGGTATGCAGCCTGCGCCATCGCCAAAGGTAGCTGGGTGCATGAGGAGCGGATGCATCTACCGAGTGCACCATCGCTGGAAAATCTCTCTTTTACCGCCGCCACACCGCGGCCAATGCCGCAGCTGGATGGCTATACCTTTGAGGGCTTTCTTAACGATGACGGATCGGTAGGGACGAAAAATATTCTCGGTATTACAACGACTGTTCAATGTGTTGCCGCTACAGTTAACTTTGCGGTTAAGCGCATCAAGGCGGAGATACTGCCTCACTATCCGAACGTCGATGACGTCATTGCCCTCACTCATAACTACGGCTGCGGTGTCGCCATCGATGCGCCGGGCGCAGAGATTCCTATCCGCACGCTTCGCAATCTCGCACTCAACCCCAACCTTGGCGGAGCACCCATGGTCGTCAGTCTGGGCTGCGAAAAACTACAGCCGGCGCGGCTACTCCCTTCCAGCATGTTCCCTGTCCTCGCCACCGAGCCCTACCTTGTTCGCATGCAGGATGAGCAACACCATAGTTTCGGCGACATGGTTGCGGCGATTATGGATCTCGCAGAGAAGCGCCTCGCACAACTCAACCAGAGAAGGCGCACCACCCGGCCAGCCTCCGATCTGGTCGTTGGCTTACAGTGTGGTGGCAGTGATGCCTTCTCCGGCGTCACTGCGAATTCCGCTGTCGGATATGCATCCGACCTGCTGGTCCGTGCCGGTGCCACCGTCATGTTCTCTGAAGTCACCGAAGTCCGCGATGCCATTCATCTGCTGGTTGCCCGCGCCGCAGACCCACAAGTGGCCAGCGATCTCATCCGCGAAATGGCCTGGTACGACGCATACCTGGATCGTGGCGGAGTGGATCGTAGCGCCAATCCATCTCCAGGCAACAAAAAAGGTGGCTTGACTAATATCGTGGAAAAGGCCCTCGGCTCAATCGCCAAAGCAGGCACCAGCCCCATTGCAGGTGTCTTCGGACCAGGCGAACGAGCCACGAAAAAAGGGCTGATCTTCGCTGCTACCCCAGCCAGCGACTTTATCTGCGGGACCCTGCAACTTGCAGCATCCATGAACATGCACGTCTTCACTACCGGACGGGGTACACCTTATGGCCTCGCCATGGCCCCCGTGATCAAGGTGTCATCGCGTTCCTCTTTGGCGGCCCGATGGCCTGATCTCATCGACATCGATGCAGGCAGCATAGCTTCTGGAGACGCTACCATCGAGCAGGTTGGCACACAGCTCTTCCAACTCATCCTCGATGTAGCCAGTGGGAGTAGACAGACATGGTCGGATCATTGGGGCCTGTACAACGACCTTGCACTCTTCAATCCGGCTCCAGTTACCTAACGGTTCACTCCTATCCCGATAAGAGTGAACCGCGTTCTTTGCCTTTTGCAATAGCAGCTTAACATCACCCCTCGGAGAAGCTTCGCAGGTCTGGCTGCGACGCATCGCGTCGACTAAACTGACCCGCACCGTACTAGCCAAATCGTCCGCGCCGGTAATTGCATACTTTCGTTCTCCGCTGCTGAGAGCGGCTCCGCATAGCCAATTTACGAAGGAGCAATAGCGATGGAGTTGAAAGCAAATGTATACCGGAATTTTGCCGCGTCAATAAGGATGAGAAGAAACCGCCCACTCTTGGGGATTCTTTTGGCAGGCGCGCTTCTGGCCATGAGCACCGCACTGGCCTTCGCGCAACAACAGTCGCTGCCTTGGTCGCAGCGCATGGCCGACTCCGCGATCCAGCGTTGGCCAAACGGGCAGTTCGACGCCAAACCTTCGCACTGGAACTACGCTCTGGGCACGTTGCTCAACGGCATGGATGCCAATTGGCGCGATACCGGGGACGGCAAATACTACACCTACATCGAAAGTTCGATGGATCAGCTTGTCTCGCCCGACGGATCGATGCCGACCTACAAAATGGACGAGTACCAGCTTGACAGCGTCCTGCTCGGCCGCCAACTCCTATTGCTCTTCGCCACCACCCAGGATCGGAAATACTACACTGCGGCTTCGACCCTATACCAACAGCTAAAAAAGCAGCCGCGCAACCCGCAAGGCGGCTTCTGGCATAAGCAGTTCTATCCCAATCAAATGTGGTTGGACGGTCTCTACATGGCTGAGCCTTTCTATGCCGAATACGCGAAGGAGTTCCACCATCCCGAAGACTTCAGCGACATCACCAAGCAGTTCGTGCTGATCGACGAACACACCAGCGATCCCAAAACCGGTCTGCTCTATCACGGTTGGGATCAATCGAAAAAGCAGCGCTGGGCCAACAAAGCTACTGGAGATTCCTCGCAGTTCTGGGGCCGAGGCATTGGCTGGTACATGATGGCGTTGGTGGATACGCTCCCCTACTATCCTGAAAACGATCCTGGCCGGAAGCAATTGCTCGCTATCCTCAACCGCGAGGCAGCCGCCATCGTTCGGGTTCAAGACCCTTCCAGCGGGCTGTGGTATGAGGTGCTGGACAGGATCCACGGCAAGGGAAATTACCCGGAAGCCTCCGCCTCCTGCATGTTCGTCTATGCGCTGGCGCGCGGGGTGCGGTTGGGCTACCTTCCGGAGCATTATCTGGTCGATGCCCAGCGGGGCTACCAAGGAGTCCTCAACCAATTCGTGAAGACGGAGCCGGACGGTTCCGTCTCGCTAACCGAAACGGTCGCCGGCGCCGGACTGGGACGCGGTCCTGAAGGTCAGCAGTACCGTTCCGGAACCTATGAATACTACGTCAACGATAAAACAGATACCAACGATCCCAAAGGGGTGGGAGCCTTTCTGCTCGCCGCGAGCGAAATGGAAACAGCGAACAACGCTAAGCTGGGGCGTGGCATGACCGTCCTGATGGACGGCTGGTTCAACAGCCAGACCCGGGTGGACGTCACGGGCAATCGAGTCCTCTACCATTACAAGTGGAACGAGCAAGCCAACAATGGCGACTCCTTCTTCGGGCACATGTTCCGCCAATACGGAGTAGCCACCAAGACACTCTCCACCGAGCCCACCGAGGCGTCGCTGAAGCCGACACAAATTTATGTGATTGTTTCGCCCGACAACCCCACCTGGAATCCCCACCCGCATTACATGCAAGCCAAGGATGCTGAGCAGATCGCACAGTGGGTCAAAGACGGCGGCGTACTCCTGATGTTCGAGAACGACCCCGGCAATGCCGATATCGATCACTTCAACCTGCTTGCGGAGAAGTTCGGCATCCACTACGACAAAGTTCTAAGCAACCACGTCGTGGGACACGAGGAACAGCCGGGCACGATCCAGATTGCGCCAGGCGGACCGGTCTTCCACCACGATTACACGATCTTCATGAAGGACACCTGCGCCATCTCGGTGAAAGGCCCGGCCCAGGCGCTGCTGACCAAGAATGGAACCATCATGATGGCGACGGCGAAGTACGGCAAGGGGACAGTCTTCGCTACCGTCGATCCGTGGCTTTATAACGAGTACACGGACGGCCGTAAGCTGCCGGTGCTGGAGCACGCTAACTTCGCCTCCGGCAAGGAACTGCTCCGCTGGGTCGTCGATCAGGTCCCGACAGCCAAATAGAACATCTCGCGGCCGCGGTATAAAGTTCATTCAACAGCTTTCCATTGCCATAAAGCAGCGTACCGTTTGCGCTTAAACATCGATACTTAAAGTGCATCAATCAATGCCGTTTATAAGTTAGAACTGACATGAATTCCCTTGACAGTCTATTTTTTACGCTGCTAGCGTCAGCTTTAAGTCAATCGTGGTTGGGCGCAGCGTTTGCATATGAGCCACGGCCAAGCCGCTTTTTCGCCCTCAGGGAACGCGCCTACCGGAGAAGCTCGGCGGCGTCCTGACGGTACTGACGCAAAAGTTCAATCGTACGTTCTTATTTTAGGAGGCATCCGGTGAAGGTATCTAACTACGCGGTCTATAGGCTCAGAACACTCCGAGGAAGCTGGGCTAGGCGAGCAGCGGTCTTTTCGCTATTTTTCGCTCTTTCCACCGCCGCCGTTCTGGCGCAAGGGTATGGAACCATCAGCGGTACGGTCACCGATCCGTCCGGTGCAGTAATTCCATCGGCCACGGTGACGGCTACGCAAGTCGAAACCAGTCGGGAAATTGTCGTCACCTCAGGTCAAGCTGGAGGCTTTGTCTTTTCCACGCTCCCTCCAGCGAATTATTCACTGTCGGTTTCCGCCAACGGCTTTCAAGTTTCACGCCAAACCGGGATCGTTCTTCAAGCCAATCAGGCGCTCACGGTCAACGTTACGCTGCCAATCGGCTCAGACACTGAGACTGTGAATGTGTCTACTGCCGCCCCGCAGGTCAACACGACCACCGGTACGCTATCGCAGGTGATTAGCCAAACCAGCGTTGTGGGACTACCGTTGAACGGCAGAAATGCGGCGTCTTTGATTACGCTGGTTGCCGGTGTAGCGGATGCAACCAACGAAGGTGGCGGCGCCAACCAGGGCAACGGCAAGACCTTTCCGGCCGCCGTGATCACTACGGTAAACGGCACACTACCCAACCAGTCGAACTACCTTCTCGACGGTGGCAACAACGTGGATGAAATGACCGACGTGAATGCGCCCTTCCCGTTTCCCGATGCGCTGCAAGAGTTCAGCGTTCAAACCAGCAACTATGACGCGCAGTCCGGCCAGAGTGCAGGCGCGGTCGTCAATATCGTCACCAAGTCGGGAACGAACGAGTTCCATGGAGATCTCTTTGAGTTTCTCCGCAATGGCTACTTCAACGCGAAGCCGTATTTCGCCACCACGGCGGACAACCTCCATCGCCATCAGTTTGGCGGCACCATCGGAGGTCCCGTCATCATTCCACACTTCTCCAAGGGAGTGAGCACGCAGTTCTTCTTTGGCTATCAGCACACGCTGATTCACCAGAACTCGAATGCTTTCACAACGACGGTTCCCACCTTGGCGGAAGAGGGGCGCGGCGGAGCGAGTTACGCGGACTTTGGCAACCTGTGCAACACAGCGGTCGGCAATTCTTTCAACGGCAGCGGCATCTGCGTCAACTCGGCGGGAGCGCCCGTTCGCACTCAACAGATCACCAATCCGTTCACCAACGGGGTCTACCCCTTTAATCGGATCCCGTCTTCGGATTTCGATCCGGCTTCGCAGGCTTACGAAAAGGCCTTTCCTACTTACACGGGCACTGAGGCTCCAGGGAAAATAGGTGGCACAATCAATTATTTTCAGCCAACCGACCAGACGTTTAACGAATATGTCGTCCGCGTCGACCATAATTTTGGCGAGAAAGATCACCTGTTTGGCCGTTATTACTACAACTATTACATCCAGCCCGGAGTGTATAACTCTACTAATCTGACCAGCTATGCCTCGTATTACAACACCCGTTATCAAAACGCGTTGCTCTCGGAGACGCATGCATTCACCAGCAACCTGCTCAATAGCCTGGTGGTCAGCTATCAGCGTGAAGTCGCCCTCCGCGGCGGGCCGTCAGGAAGTCCTGACATCACTGACTTTGGAGTGCAAAACATCTGGCAGCCGCCTACTGGCCATATCTGTCAGCAACTATCTCCGGCTACTTCGGAGCAAGTTCGGCAGCTTATGCCGCATGGGGACGCAACAACTACACCTTCAACGACGACCTCCACTGGGTGAAGGGTTCCCACAACATCGCATTTGGCGGTCACTTCGAGCTCAGCAAGTTCGACGTAACCAACGACTTTACTTCGTATGGCGGCTTTACTTTCGGTACCGCCAGCAACAAGATCGGTAGCACGACCTACCAATATCCCAACGCTATGGCGAACTTCCAAATGGGCTTTATGACTGCATTCGGCCAGGGCAACTTCGAACTGGTCAATGACCGAGCTCACTTCCCCGGCATCTATGCGCAGGATAGTTGGAAGATCAATTCACGCCTGACGTTGAACTATGGTCTGCGCTGGGAAGCCTTCGCACCGTGGGCGGACAAGCTCGGAGTGCAGACGGCCTTCAGCCCGCAAGACTATGCTGCTGGGAAGAGCACATCGCAGTTCTCCACGCTGCCTGCCGGCATGGTGCTTTCCGGAGACGCCGGATTCCCCAAAAATGGCGTGAGAAATAAGTACGATCTATTCATGCCGCGGCTGGGCTTCGCCTACGACGTATTTGGCGATGGCAAGACGGCGATTCGTGGTGGCTTCGGCGTCTTTTATCAGGATCGCCTCCAGGGCTTCTTCAATCTGACGCAAGCGAGTTATGTGCCCAACACTATCTCTGTCGCTTTGACCAATCTGGGCATGGCCGGCGTGAATCCGGGCACCAATCCCGGCGGCCCCTTCAGCAATCCTTATTGCACCGGATGTTCGGCGGGAGCGTTCGCCAACCCATTCCCCTTCACGTTGCCGTTTCCCTCCAATAAAGTCTTTCCCAAAGCCTTCCAGGTGGGAGAATATGACCCGTCCGGAAACTTCAGGGTGCCGGTCACCTACGATTACAATTTGATCGTCGAGCAGCAGTTGTCGCAGGGTTGGATGATGCGGGTGGCTTATGTGGCTTCCGGTTCGCGCCACCAGTTGGTCGAACTGGAGATCAACCCTGCCGTGAATAACGGATCAGGTCTGAGCACCAATGCACGGCGAGTTTATAACACTGCTCCCGTGGTGGGACCATGCACGACGTCGTCAGGCTGCTCCACCGAATACTCCAATATCGATCAAACGGCAATGATCGGCTCCGCCGGCTACAATTCGCTACAGGCCACGCTGCAAACGAGAATGTCCCATGGCTTATCGGCCATGCTCAACTACACTTGGTCGAAGTCGCTGGACGATATGCCTCCGGGGGTACTCATCGATGATCTGCATACGAACGCGTCTTATGCATACCCGCTCTATCCCTCGAACGCAGTAGGCATACCGTCGGCATCCTATGCTCCGGACATCAAGGCGCTCGACCGCGGCCATTCGGACATCGACCATCCCAACGTGTTTTCGGCGTCCTATGTGTATGAACTCCCAAAACTAGGACGCGGTGATCGGCTTGCACGCGCCATCGTGAACGGCTGGCTCGTGAGTGGGATCATTCAGCATCACTCGGGAGATGCGCTGACCGCCTCTGCGGGGTCAGACGTCTCGCTGACTGGGATTGGGCAAGTCGTGCGCAAGAAGATTTCACCAAATCAGTCTATCTGCGCAAGGTCGGCGGCGGCGACTGCCAGGCAGGTAAGTCCTGCGTCGCGTGGCTGAACAACAGTGCCTTTTCGGTTCCGGTTAATTCCGGTCCCGGAACCGGATTTGGGAATGTGGTGAAAGGTTCGCTACGCGGCCCTGGGTACTCCAATTGGGATGCCGCCGTTGAGCGCAGCTTCCCGCTCTACCGCAAAACGAACCTGCAGTTCAGGGCAGAGTACTTCGACGTGCTCAACCACACCGAACTGGGCAATCCGAACGTATCAAACCCCATCAGCAGCAGCACGTCTTTCGGAACCATCACAGCAACCCAGGGAGGGCCGCGCATCGCACAATTTGCCATGAAGTACAACTTCTAAGGGATATTTGTGCCACTCTGTCCATCGGAGATCGGCGAGCGGTCGGCGTTTCTGGAGTAGCTCCGGTGTAAGGAACTTCTTTCGGCGATGCACACACTGCAGAACCATTGCACTGCAGTGTGTGCTCGTCTTGTAGGGCTACAAGACGAGCTAAGACCCCCACGGAAACTGCGCCACTCTGCAGCACAACACAGTTCGAATCGGATGCAGAGGTTTGTAGAAGCGGGCGGGGCTTTCGTCGGTGGCGAAGAGGAGGGAGTCAACGGATGGCGGACAGAGGCCGAAGCCCTGATGGCAGTTGTAGCGGAGGAAAACAGTGTGGCACCGGTCGGACTCGGATGCGGCCTATCCCTGACGCCTCGATGGAAAAGCTAATGTCGTTCATCAAGAGCTTCGTGAAACTGGGTATCTTTCTCCATGAGAGGGCCTGAGCGACCCGAGTTGGAGGCAGCGGTACGAAGGGTCGCTACTCTGTCTTTCGCGCTTAGTTGGAGGAAGTTCTCAGGCATAGGTCACTCTTCAGCTCAACGCTGCCGCCAGCCATCCGGGAAACAAGGAGATATGTTGACTGACCTTCTGGAGGTCGGTTCTCGGGACCCTGCTCTCAATCTCTCTCAGAACCTCGTCCACTCTCTCAGCGCCAGCCCATGCCAGGTCACGGACAATCTCGCCAGCGGGTTCCTTGGCGAACGTGAGTTGCCATGAGGGAGCCTGCTGCAGCTCGATGACCTGCTTCCCGAGCGTAAGCTTTCGGGTCCTGCCGGAGGTCAGACAGACAGCACGGACGGGAACCGGCGCTGAAGACCGAAATGCCCGCTTAAACGTGCAAGCGAAAGAAACCTGCAGTTATTTGCTATGGAGCCGCTCGCCCCACGCCAACAGTATCGGGCTGCGGAAAGCAACGGGAGTGACGATTCTCCCACCACCGCACGCGATACAAGTCTTTCCCTGAGCCGGTATCTATCGGGAACGATCCGTTAAGAATTGACACGATCTACGACATCACGTCCAAGCCTCCCGACACCATCGAGTGGGGTTAGGGACCGCGACGGAACTATTTCGGAATTAGATGCAGAATCTTCGACTCCGCCGGCCCCAGTGCAACCTCGAGAGCACCATAGAATTCGCTGTCTTTGCCGAGCCACAGGTCATGCACTCGATACTCCCTGTTTGCATCCAGCCCAAGCCTTGCCGGGGCCAATGTCATTTTTGTGCTCTCGCTCGGGCTGAAGTTGAAGATCGCGACAAATACGCTCCCGTCCGAATCATTCCGCTCAAACACGTTTGCTGCGTGCGTACCCGCATCGCCTTCCACCGGACGGAAACTGCGCCCCACCCTTGCCACGTCGAGAATCTCGGAGTTTGTGAGCAGGCTCTTGGCGCGCATCTGCGCTCTCGGGTCCATTAGGTCGTCGCTATCCAGCAGCAGCGTACCCGCGATCACCGAAGCATTCACGCGGCTGCGAGCTTCCTCATAACTCTGCACGCTACCCTTCGCGGCCTGATCGTGATACGGATCAACGTCTCTTGAGATCACCGTGTGGTCCGGGTCGTTGAAGCGATACAGCTTCCCATTCGTCCACCAGCCAAACGTCACCGCATTCAACATGTACTCGCTGTCTTGAATCCGCCCAAACGCGTCGCAGGAGACGCGACGGCTATGCCCATAAGCCGGAAACAGCGGAGCGATCGAAAGACTGATAAAGAAAGGCCGCCCAATCTTCTCTGGCGACAGGTCCTCCTCAATCCGTCGCATCCCATAGGAATACGCGGCCACGCCCGTCGTGATCGATGGATCGTGATGCACTCCCTCCAGCGACCCGCAGTTCAAAAAGTCCAGCTTCACTGCGTCATAGCCCCACGCCACATAGCGAGCCAGCTCATAGTCGATGCGCGCAATGGTTCCGGGATGCGTCGGGTCCAGGGGCCGCGCTCCATCGATCTTCGGCAGCGGGTTGCCCTTCGAATCGCGCAACAGGATATCGCTGTAATGGTACTTCCCATGGGTGCCTTCCACCGGCTGTGTAAAGTCGTCTGACCAATACGAAAACGGAGTGAAATAAATTCCCGCTTTCTGTCCCTGCGCATGGATGTGTTTGGCCGCGGCGATCACGTCCCCCTCCTTCATTTGCGTCCATCCGCCATCCAGGTTCACATACGTCGTGCCATCGTTCTCAAAGCCGCGCGGCTCAAGCTGGTCATGGATAAAGTCCGCCACTGCCAGGTATTTCTTCGCATCAATCTTCATCAGGTAAGCCGACCAGCTATTCCACCCAAACGGAACGCCTGCGCCCCATGCCAGCGGCGGATGAATCTCCGCGTTGATCTGCGCGTATTCCTCCATTCCGTTCCGCCAGTCCTGGTAGTAGCCAATCATCACCAGCGGAGATCCCAGGGTCGTTCCGGTGACCACGCCATGCGGCTCCACATCGTGCGTCCAGTTGCCGGTTGCGCCCCCATACACCTCCACATTCTTTACCGTCCCATCGCTTGTGTCGCGAGCGAGAACCCCGGTCCTCCACAGCTCATGCGTCACCGAGCCAAGCACCATCCCTTTGCGGCTGGCGTTGTCGAAGATCGCCGACACTTCATAGCTGTCCGGGTCCTTCGCCGGGTCGATCGGCTCGTTGTAGTGCACCCACATGTCATTGTCGTTGGGAACAAAAAGCACCGCTGGCTTGACCTTCGCGGCAAAGCTTGCACTCCCGCCCGGGGAAAGCTTCACCGGGGAAATGTGGCGGGAACTCAAAGGCTCCTTCCCAACCGCCTCCATCTCCACCAGCACAAACGGCTTTCCCGGCTCATAGTAGACGCGCTCCACCAGTTGCGGAGCGTCGTCCCGGCCATAGGAACGGATCTCCCACTCGCGCATGCCGGCGGCCTTATATCCATCGGGCGCATCGGCTCGAGACGTGACCTTGTGCTTCGGGAAGTCGGTTACAGCCCAATGCTGCCCGTTGTTCAGCTCAATCGAGCCGCCAATCGGTCCAATCCTCGTACCATCCGGCCAGCTTAGTACAAAGTCTCCACTCACCTTGTTGCAGTGGATCGTCACATTCTTGTCTGCCGGCGCGACGGGCAGGGTTCTTTGGCCGTTGGAAATGTTTACAAATCCGCAGCTGCTGAAAAGCAGTATTGAGGCAACTCTGAAAACTCGCGTCATTCCCTGGTCCCCGTTCTTTGTACAGAGGATATTAGCGGCAAAGCAGAGTGCAGGTCCAGAAACCGGGCCGCAGTTCACGAGCGCGTCGGCGCTGTTGACCGCTGCCGGCTTATATTCTGTGAGACCGATTCAACGGCTGGGCTTCCCGTCAGGCTCGCACCCTCGAGCAACCACGCAGCAATGCATTCAAAGCAGATGACGGTGAATGTTGGAACCCCTGCGCGCTGCCGGGCTGAAAGCCTATCGCTCCACCCGATGCAAAATCACCGGGATGCCAGAGGGCAGGTGGAACGAGGAGTTAAACGATGGATCCGACCCATTGGGCGGAGGTCCGATGGCCGGTTGTGGGCCCACAGGCGTCTCGACGTGAGACATATGAAAGGGGAGCTCGATCTTTCGCTGCAGCTCGAGCCGGCCGTCCGAGATCGTCCCTGAATAGCTGCTGTTGCCAGCCTTGAATGAGACGTTCTTCCCGTCCACTTTGCCGTCTTCGATCGGGGTGGGGGATTCGCCTCCGCTGAAGAAGCCTCCCCCGCCCTCGACGGTGCCGGTAAGGCTGCTTCCACTTTGGTGCAGTGTGAAGACCATGGTCCCATTGCCGACGAGGAAGGAGACTATGCCCGTAGCGGCCTCCGCCGAAGGCAACGGCCGCCACAGACCTGTGACGCCGGTGCCGGCTGGAACTTCGCGCCTCCAACCTTCGAGTTGCGGACGGAGTGTGACCTCCCGGGCGTCAATCGTCACGCTCGCTGGCTCGAGGCCCGGAGACGTAGCCCGAACGGTGATGCTTCCCTTCGCTTTGGTGGATTGGACAATCGCCATGCAAAGGCCAGAGAAGGCCTTTCGCGATGTGCCCTTATCAGATTCCTGGTCGGTGGGATCGCCGTTGCCAACCCCAATGAGCTGTCCGCTGCCTGAGACCGTGAACGACACTTCGTTACTGGTGATAGGCACGATGCGGTCGTGTCCGTCGCGAACCTCAACGGCGAACATGGCGACGTCTTCGCCGTCAGCGTTGATGGATCGACGGTCGGCTTTCATCACAAGCTTTGAGGCCCGTCCGGTAGTCTCCCGCTTATCCGCCATCGCCAGCTTACCGTCTTTATAGCCGCGAGCTTCGATCGTGCCAGGAGCATAGGTGACGTTCCACGCTACATGCGAATCCTTCTTCACATCCTTCGTACCGAGGCTCTTGCCGTTGACCAGCAGTTCAACCTTGTCGAGGTTCGAATACACCCACACGGCGATTTCTTTTCCCTCCATGCCCGGCCAGTTCCAATGCGGAAACAGATGAAGAACCGGCTTGGACGTCCACCACGATTGGTAGTAGAAGAAGGAGTCCTTGGGGAAGCCGCAGGTATCGATGATGCCGTACTGAGAGCTGATGTTGGGCCACTCGTTGGGCGAAGGCTCACCGCGGTAGTCGAAGCCTGTCCAGATAAAACCTCCGGAAAGCCAGGGCTGCGCATCGCAGAAGCTCCACCAACCTTCAGCCGATGCGCGCCCCGTTGTGGTGTAGGGATCATACGAGCCAACATAGCCCTTTGCCGGGTCGGTAATGTATATGCCGCGCGTGCCAACGGCGCTGACCGTCTCCGTGCCGATGACGGGTTTACCCGGGTGGGCCTTGTGGTAGGCCGCAGCTCCGGGGTCCATGTAGTTGTAGCCGATGACGTCGCACACGGCGAGCCCGCCGGTTCCGATGGCACCGGTCGGCGCGATGGAGACGGGCCGAGTGCCATCGAATTCCGTGGCCACGGCTTTCATCGCTTCGAGGATCAGCACGCCTCGCTCGGTGTTACCCACCCGCTCTTCATTTCCCATGGACCACATAAAGACGCTCGGATGATTGCGGTCACGACGCACCAGGTCTCCGAACTCACGGAGGCCTTCGGGATTGGAAGACATCATGCGCGTCTCATCGAAGACCAGCATGCCAAGTTGATCGCAGGCATCGAGCAACTCGGGAGTGGGAGGATTATGCGAGGTACGCAGCGCGTTGCACCCCATGTCCTGCAGCCTCTCGATGCGGTACGACTGCACAGCATCGGGCAATGCCACGCCCAGCCCGGCGTGGTCCTGATGATTGCAGGTTCCTTTCACGTTGACGGACTTGCCATTCAGGAAGAAGCCCCCTTCCGCGTCGAACTTGATTGTCCTGATCCCAAAGGTCGTCTCGTAACGATCCACAACCTCGTCTCCGGCGCGGACCTCCGTCACAAGCTTGTAGAGGTTTCTCTCTTCGAGGGACCAGAGCAGCGGGTCGTTCACCACAAATTTCTGCTCGTAGGTGTGGTCTTCCCCCTTGGCAATCGAGGTAAGCCCCGTCGCGACCTTTTCCACCGCCTTCCCCGAGGGGTCAAGCACGGTCGAGATAACGCGTGCGCTTTGATCCGTCTTGCCCCGGTTACTCACTTCGGTGCGGACGGAGAGAGCCGCTTTGCCCGACTGAACCTCCGCAGAGACGAACGTGCCCCATTGCTTCACATGGATGGGATCGGTCTTGACCAGCCACACGTGGCGGTAGATGCCTGCGCCCTCGTAAAACCAGCCGTCGCTAAGCGTGGCATCCACCCGAACCAGCAAAACATTTCTTCCCCCTGGATTGGCGAAGTCCGTTACGTCGAAGCTGAAGGGATCATATCCGCCGCTGTGCGTGCCGATGAAAAAGCCGTTGAGCACGACCATGGTTTCGCGGTACGAACCATCGAATTCGAGCCTGAGCCGCTTGCCAGCGTCGGCCGCGGGAAGGTCGAAGACCCGGCGATACCATCCGACGCTGGTGCTCGGATAGGTACGGCCGAGCGGGTAGTAGCCCTTGCTCGCAAGTCCGGGGTCATTCTGAAACGGCAGTTCGACCGCCCAATCGTGAGGCAGATTCACAGGCTGCCAGTCACCATCGTCGTAGGCCAGAGCGCCGGCGGGAAGAAAGTTTCCAGTCTTCTGGAAGTTCCCAGTCCTGCCACCGCCGAAATCGAAATCCTTGGTCGGATCATCGGCGTTGCCGAAGTGGAAGCGCCAGTCGAAATCGAGCAGCAGACGCTCGCGTCCGGCTCCTGAACCCGCTCCCTGCATAGAAGCTTCCCGAGCGGCCGAGATGGGCAGTGGTTCAGCATTCTGTCCGGCAGGATGGAGCGCGGATCCCATGGGCCCAAAACCCTGGCCAGCCGCAATTCCTGCTGGCACCATGATGCTTGTCTTCAACAAATCCCGGCGTGAAACCGCTTTCATCTTTGCCTCCAGAGACAACGTTGCGAGCTCGAACTAACTACAGCGGATGAGTATAGTACACCGACCCCACAACCCACACCCGTGCCGCTCCGGCGTCCGATTCCCTGCCCCTTGCTCGGTCGCGGCATCACAATCCAGCGGCCGGCAATCACCCGATGCCATCCGCGCTCTACTGCTTATTCACATCTACGTAATACCGATCGGTCTCCACCTGAAACTCATCCTTGGTAAGCGGCGTCTGCATCCACTGCCAGTGCGTTGTTGGATGAACGATCTGCCAGTGCCCGGCCGTCCCGACGCGCACCGGCATGGCGAAGTCATCCTCGTCAGCTCGCCACTTGTACATCACCATTCCCGGAGCTTCGCCGAACAGCAATTCCAGCCGTGGAATCTGCGTATGCCTAAGATACTGGTCGAAGATTGGCGTCAGGTTCATCCCCGTATGTTGATTGAAATACGCCACCACGTCTTCGGTCATGATGTCCTGATACTTGAAATGCTGATAGAAGCCATGCAGCAGCGCCCACCACTTTGTGTCATCGTTCACAACACTGCGCAGCGTATTGATCATCAGCGCGCCCTTGAAGTACTGGTCCTCCGTGGGGACCGCATTCACACCCCGCTCCGCCACGATAGGTCGCAGATTATGCACCTTAGGCCGATAGCCATTCAGGTACTTGATCGCGTCGGCCGTACCCCAGCGGTACTCCACATAGAGGCTTTCGAGATACGTCGTCCAACCCTCGTGGATCCACTCGTCGGACGGGTCCGCCGCCGTGATGCTGTTGCCAAACCACTCGTGCCCGCTCTCGTGAATGATGATGAAATCGAACCGTGGGCTGATCCCCACGCCCGTCCAGTCACGTCCCAGGTAGCCATTCTCAAAGAGGTTGCCGTACGTCACCGCACTCTGATGTTCCATTCCAGAATACGGTGCCTCAATCAATTTGTACCCATCCTTCACAAAGGGATACTCCCCGAAATAATGCTGGTATGCCTCGAGCATCCCCTTTGCCTGCGAGAACTGCTTCTTGGCTTTATCCCGATCTTCTGGCAGCACATAAAAATCGAGCGACTGATCCCCAAGCCGGTCGGCGAAGTGAACGTAATTCCCAATGTTCAGCGAGACGTCATAGCTATTAATGGGGTAGTGGATCTTCCAGTCCCAGCGCGTATACCCGTCGCCCAGGTCCGTCTTGCCGACAAACTTACCGTTCGAAACATCCACAAGGCCGCTCGGAATCGCAACACTGATATCCATGCTCTGCACCTCATCGCGCCACTGGTCCTTATCCGGCCACCACATACTCGCACCTGTTTCTTCGCAGGCCGTATTGATCCAGACGTGGCCAGAAGGATCCTTCTTGAAGGTCATTCCGCCGAAGCGACCAGTCTCCACGGGATGGCCGGAGTAATAGAAGTCGATCGAATACACCTGCCCCGAATGCAAGGTCCGTGGGAAGTCGATAAACACCGCACCGGTATCTCGCTCATACTTCAGAGAAGTCGTACCCAGCAGAATCTTGTCGATATGCAGCGTATCCAGCAGGTCGATCTGGATGCGAGTTCCATCCTTGAGCATGCGGAAGCGGATCGTATTCTTTCCGCTGATGAACTGCTTGTCAGGATCAACCCGGATGTCGAGGTGGTAATAGAGCAGATCATTGTTGGCGCGGAAGGGACCGTAGGCGCCACGCAGCATGGCTGCACGCGTAGGAGCGGTTTGCTCCTCTTCATCGTTGGGCCGAACGTGGGCCGTCCGAGTAGCGACCTGAGTTGCGGGCTGGCTCGACGTCTGGGCTGCCGCGTAAGCAGAGAACGCCGCTGCCACACACACCCACAGAGCCCCCATCCTCCATGCAAAAGATCGATTCGCAAGAGATTGCATGGCACTATCCTAACGTCGATCAAGGCCCTATGTATACAAAACCATATGCAATATCGCGTGCCAAATCACCGCTCGCCTCCCCCGAAAGCCAAGGTCTGCGCGACTAGTCACGCTGCGACTAGCCCCTCTGGACCCTCTATTGCGCCACCGCAGTAGTGTCTTTCCTCACGACTTTGTCATAGATCCAAAGCAGCACAGCCGTAGCCATGCCCACCGCTGTAACGCTCCACCAGATCCGTGATGGTTGGTGAACGACTTCGCCGAAGTGGTGAAGCAGTCTGCCACCAAACCAGCCACCGATGAGCGATCCAATTCCAATCGGCAAAAACGCAAACCCCATATACGTCCCCTGCTGCCCCGGAGGCGCAAGCTCCGAGATGTATTCGTAATAGCGCGGTGCCTGGATGATCTCGCCGATTGCCAATACGAAAAGAGACAGCACAGCACTCCAGACCGTGGGATGAAAAGCGAGGATCAGCCACGCAGCAGACGTAATAACGGTCCCCAGAATCACCGCATGAAATGCCGGAATCTTTCTTGTGAGATAGTTCATGACGAGCGTCAGGCAGATCACCGTCAAGCCTTCCGTGATCAACAGCATCTCCACATCAGCGCCCGGATTAATATAGCCATGAATATAGCCTGGCAGGCTGATGTACATCTGCCAAAAGACAATGTAATAGCCGCTGAAAAGCACCAGAAACCACATGAAGCGGCTGAGTCCCGCCAGCATCAGAGCCAGTAGCGCGAGCCAAATCCACCAGGGCACGCTGAAGCTCGGATAGATCCAGAGCCCAACGCGCAGCAACAATGCAACCAGAACGACCGGCAGCACCAGCCTGTAGTTTCCCAACACGACACAAAAATTTCTGCTGACTGTCGCGATCGAAGGCGGAGGCGCGTCTCCGTCTTTGCGTGGTTCTTTGAAGAAGAACAAAATCACAAAGAACATCGCGAACACACTGAGCGCAGCGACGCGATACACATTCGCGATCCCCAGATGGCGGTGGGTCCAGGACGCAAAATACGGCCCTGCCGCGCCGCCAATATTGACCATCGTGTAATAGATCGAGTACCCGATGGAACGCACATTCTCCTTCGACGAACGAGCGGTCGTACCCACAACCGAAGGCTTCACCAGCGAAACTCCCAGGGCAGGAAGAATCAGAATGCAGCCAACAAACAATCCGAGTGGAACCGCATGTCGAACCGGAGCCAGCCAGGAAGCTCCAATCGAACCCACCAGAAAATAGGCGGCCGTAAGAATCAGATACGCTATCGAAAGTGCGCGGCGAAAACCCAACCGGTCGGCCGCAGCACCGCCAAAGATGGCCATGAACCAGACCATGCCACCGAAGATTCCCGTCAACGTCCCCGTCTGTTCAGTGGAGAAATTCAGTTGCCCCTGCAGGTACAACGCAAGCGAAGCAAACGCGGCATAATACGCGAGACGTTCGAAGATCTCACTAAGATTTGCGATCCAGAAGGGACTCTCAAACCCTGTGCGGATCTCGTGGAAGCGTTCGGAAGCGGTCAACGGTGGCTCCTGGAAAAATCTGTAAACGTTGTTGCCTTTATACTCGACCGCTTTGAGTTCTGTACCGAAGTCTCGCTCGTTCCTAATCGAATACCAAGGTATACAGACAGACTTCCAAGCCCGGCGTCGCTGCACATCTCTCAGATAAGAAGACCTGACAAACCTTCCGTCTTTTGAACCATCTTACCCATCCCATCAGGCCTGCGTGAAGACGCTCATCTCCGGGCCTACTCTATCGACGAATCAAGATCAACATCAGCCAAAGAAGTAACCCAAGGGTAACAAGCTCTTAAACAAATCCGCGCACTGGAATCGATATGATTCCAGTGCGCGGAGAATAATCAAGTTGGCTTTCTGCTTCAGAACATCGTCCCCACGCGGAGACAAGTTCCATTCATACGTTCATGCATTCCCTAGCGATGTTCCTGCATCAGTTCGGCGAGGACCTCGCGGCCCGGGCGTACACGATCCGAGGACAACGTGGCCAGAGGCTCATCGACCATATTCAGCGTCGACGTAAAGTCCTCTTCTTTCGCGCTCACGTAGAAGACACCCGTCAGAATTTCTCCCTTCTCGTGTGCTTCCATCAACATGCTAACGGCACGACCTTTGCTCGTAGGATCGTAATCTTCATGTAGTTTGCGCAGCCGCAGATGAGAACCATCATGCAGTTGAACGTCGACGGTAGTGTCAGGGTCGTATTCGACGGCAATATCCTCATAGGGAGGGATAAAGCCAATCTCACTGACGACGTCGTCATGCTCCTGCATGTACTTATAGCTCTTGGTTGACCCTTCGTGGTCATTGAAGGTCACGCATGGCGAGATCACGTCAAGCAGCACAGTGCCTCGATGTGCGATCGCTGCCTTCAACATCGTCGAAAGTTGTTTCTTGTCTCCGGAGAAGGAGCGTCCAACGAACGTCGCTCCCATCTGAATCGCAAGCGCACAGACATCGATCGGTGGCAGGTCATTCACGACGCCGGTCTTCAACTTCGAACCAATATCGGCCGTTGCAGAAAACTGCCCCTTCGTCAGACCGTAAACACCGTTGTCCTCGATGATGTAAATCATCGGAACGTTGCGCCGAAGTAGATGCACAAACTGTCCCATGCCAATCGACGCCGTATCTCCGTCGCCGCTGATGCCAATGGACCGCATGGTCTTATTGGCAAGCAGCGCGCCGGTTGCCACCGAAGGCATACGACCATGCACTGAGTTGAAGCTGAACGAGCGCGACATGAAGTAAGCGGGCGACTTGGACGAGCAGCCAATCCCGCTCATCTTCATCACGCGTTCCGGCTGAATTCCCATCTCGTAATAAGCCTCGAGAATGCGTTCCGCTATCGCGTTGTGTCCGCAACCGGCGCACAGCGTCGTCTTGCTGCCGCGGTAATCCAGAACTTGTAGTCCGATACGATTTGTCTTAGCTGCTGCTGAAGTAACAGGTGTAGTCGACATGATTACTTGTGTGCTCCTTCGAGTGATGCCACTGCCCGGGTAACCGTACGTGCGTCAAGGGGCAGCCCATTGAAGTGTGTGATGGATTGCAGTTTAGTGACAAGGGCAGGATCAAGATCAACCTTCAAGAGATTTAATAATTGCCCATCACGGTTCTGTTCGACGACATAGACCGTCTCATGTTTTGCAACGAAATCATCCACTTCCCGCGTAAACGGGTAGGCGCGAACACGCAGATAGTCGGTCTTCAAATGAAGCTCGCGCTCCAGTTGGTCGCGGCTTTCGATGACGGCCCAGTGGCTGCTGCCAAACGCGATAATCCCGACCTTCTCCTTGCCCGTGCCCTCCGCAATGGGTTTGGGGACCATGCTCTTTGCGGTCTCGAACTTCCGTACGAGTCGCAGCATGTTGTACTCATAATCCTCCGGCCGCTCCGTATATTTGGCCGATTCGTTCTTGCCACTGCCGCGTGTGAAGTAGGCTGCCGCCGGATGAGCCGTTCCCGGAAGCGTGCGGTACGGAATACCGTCCCCATCCACATCCTTGTAGCGAGCGAATCCACCCAACTCATCCAGTTGCTTTGCGTCGAGAACCTTGCCACGCGAAAGTGGCTTTTCAGGATACTCAAACGGCTCCGACATCCAATTATTCATCCCCAGATCGAGATCCGAGAGCACGAAGATCGGCGTCTGCAAACCTTCCGCAAGATCAAAGGCCTCCATCGCAAACTCAAAGCATTCCTTCACCGTTCCAGGGAGCAGCAGGATGTGTTTCGTATCGCCATGAGAGAGCCCAGCGATGAACGTAATGTCGCCCTGCGCTGTGCGTGTGGGCAGTCCCGTCGAAGGTCCGGTCCGTTGGATATCGAAGATGACTCCAGGAATCTCGGCGAAGTAGCCCAACCCCGCGAACTCAGCCATCAGCGATATCCCGGGGCCGGATGACGCGGTCATGGACCGAGCACCAGCCCATCCTGCACCAAGCACCATGCCAATGGCGGCTAGTTCGTCCTCCGCCTGCACGATCGCAAAGTTCGCCTTGCCATCCTCCTCAACGCGATATTTCTTCATGTAGCCAATCAACTGCTCAACCACCGAAGAGGACGGCGTAATCGGGTACCAACTGACGACGGTCACACCGGCAAACATCGCCCCCATCGCTGCAGCGGCATTCCCATCGACAATAATCTTGCCGTGGGTGGCGTTCATAGCCTCAACCACGTATGGATCTTCCTTGGTCAGTGTGCTGGCTGCATATTCATAGCCAAGCTGTACGGCTTTCCAGTTCAAATCCGTCGCCTTCAACTTCTTCGCAAACTGCTTGCGTACCACTGTCTCGACACACGTCATATCTATCGATAGCAACTGTGCTGCGACACCCACATAGACCATGTTCTTAATCAGTTTACGAAGCTTCGCCTCGGCGCCCGTCGCAACGACCAGCCGATCGAACGGGACAGCATAGTACGTCAGATCGGCACGCCGTTCCTCAAGGTTCAGAATCTCATCGAAGATAACAGCCGAACCAGCCTGAAGGGTGTGCACGTCCTCATGCACGGTCTCGGCATTCATCGCAATCAAGACATCGATGTCATTCTTCCGCGCCACCCATCCCTGGCCGCTCACACGAATCGTGAACCACGTGGGAAGCCCTGCGATATTCGAAGGGAAAAGATTCTTCCCCGACACGGGCACACCCATACTGAAGATGCTGCGCAGCAGAATGCTGTTGGCAGATTGTGAACCCGATCCGTTTACTGTTGCCACTTGAATTGAGAAATCGTTCGCTACTTTTTTCGAGCGAACGAGAGAGCTCGCCATTGGCTGGCTCTGAACAATATCACTGATTGCCATTGAAAATCCTTCCATCCATTGTGTTTCGATAACGTTCTGCGGAGTATCAAGGGAGGTGATTTGCAGCCTTACAGCCTCATGTTCCCGCGGTCATGGGGCGGCTGTCGGTCCAACTGATGTCATCGGAATTGTAGTCCTGCCACATGACGATTGGCCGCACTGTATCGACGTAGAGGGTCTCGATCTAGTTACCACACTCAGCGCCAGACACTTCCGGGTCATCGAGCCCCCCTCACCCCCAGGGGTGGAATCGGCCCCTCCGGTTCAGGCGGAGCAATATGGGGAGATTCCGAGCGCCCGGCCATCGCAGCGCGATCCGAGTACACCCGCCACTCCCGTTCCACATCGTCCTGTGCCTCGTCCAGCAACTTCCTCGCAACCTCAGGATTGCTTCGCGCCAGCATCGTAAACCGCGCCTCGTGGTAGCTGTATTCCTTCAGCGATATGGACGGCGCCTTGGAGTCGAGTTGGAACGGATTCTTCCCCTGCTCCCGCAGCGCCGGGTTATACCGCATCAACGGCCAATATCCCGAAAGCACCGCGTTCTTCTGCTGCTCCATGCCGTACGCCAGGTCGAACCCATGAGCGATGCAATGGCTATAAGCAATGATTAGTGCCGGACCGTCGTAAGCCTCGGCCTCCTGGAACGCCTTGATCGTCTGCGTATCATTGCCGCCCATCGCGACGCGTGCCACATACACCGACCCATAACTGACAGCCTCCATCGCAAGATCCTTCTTGCTATTCGGCTTCCCTCCCGCAGCAAACTTCGCGACCGCGCCACGCGGTGTCGCCTTCGACATCTGGCCGCCGGTGTTCGAGTACGTCTCCGTATCGAGCACCAGCACCTTCACATTCTCGCCAGAGCCAAGCACGTGGTCGAGTCCGCCAAAGCCAATGTCATACGCCCAGCCATCGCCACCCACCAGCCACACGCTCTTCCGCACCAGCGAGTCCGCCATCAGCACCAGCGCGCGAGCCTGGGGCGAATCAACCCCCACCAATTTATCCCGCACCAGCAGCACTCTCTCGCGCTGTCCTTCGATCCCGATCTCGCTCGATTGATCGGCCGACAGCACAGCCGTCACAAGATCATCGCCGACCTTCGGGGCAAGCCGCCGCAACAGCTCCTCGGCATACTCCTTCTGCTGATCGAGCGCCAACCGCATCCCCAGGCCAAACTCTGCATTGTCTTCAAAAAGTGAGTTCGACCACATCGGTCCGCGTCCGCTCTTGTTCACCGTGTAGGGAGTGGTGGGAAGGTTCCCTCCAAAAATCGAAGAGCAACCCGTAGCATTCGCAATAAACAGCCGGTCGCCAAACAATTGCGTAAGCAGTTTGATATACGGCGTTTCTCCGCAGCCCGCGCATGCGCCGGAGAACTCAAACAGTGGATCGAGCAGTTGAACATCCTTGACCTGTGTATGCGACAGGCGCTTGCGGTCCACCGAAGGCAACGCCTCGAAGAAACTCCAGTTCTTCACCTCGGCCTCGCGCAGGGGAGCCTGCATCTCCATATTCAAAGCCCTGTGGCTTGGGTCCGTTTTGCTCTTCACCGGGCAGATTTCCACGCAAATATGGCAGCCCGTGCAGTCTTCCGGCGCGACCTGCAGCGTGTACAACTCCTGTTCCATACCTTTCCATTTTGGCTGGACACTCTTGAAGGTCTCAGGAGCCCCCGTCAGCAACTCCGGTGCGTAGACCTTCGCCCGAATCACAGCGTGCGGGCATACCAGCACGCACTTCCCGCACTGGATGCACAGCTCCTCGTCCCACACCGGAATCATCTGTGCGATATTGCGCTTCTCCCACTGCGAGGTACCCGTTGGAAACGTTCCACCAGGCGGCAACGCACTCACCGGCAGCAAATCTCCTCGCCCCGCAGCCATCTCTCCAAGCACATCATGGACGAACGCCGGCGCCTCCCGCGGCAGCATCGGCAGAATGTCAAACGTCGCGCTGACCGTCTCCGGCACCTTCACCTGGTGCAAATGAGCAAGAGCAGCATCGACGGCCGCAAAATTCTGCTGTACAACAAGATCGCCCCGTTTCCCATAAGTCTTCTTGATGGCCTTCTTGATATGCTCGATCGCTTCCTCGCGCGGCAGCACACCGCTGATCGCAAAGAAGCCTGTCTGCATGATCGTATTGATGCGGTTGCCCATCCCCGCATCACGCGCCACAGCGTACCCATCGATCACGTAGAACTGAAGCTTCTTCGCGATGATGGTTGCCTGCGTCGTTCGAGGAAGATGCCGCCACACCTCCTCCGGCCCATACGGCGAATTCAGCAGAAACACTGCGCCCGGAGCAGCAGCCGTCAAAATATCCATCCGCTCAAGGAACTGGAATTGGTGGCACGCCACAAAATTCGCCTTGGTAATCAGGTATGTCGACCGGATTGGGTCTGGGCCAAACCGCAGATGCGATGTCGTTACTGAACCCGACTTCTTCGAATCGTAAACAAAGTAGCCCTGCGCATAATTCTCTGTCTGCGAGCCGATAATCTTGATCGAGTTCTTGTTCGCTCCCACCGTTCCATCCGAACCCAGTCCATAGAACAGCGCCCGCACCGTCCGCGGATCTTCCGTCGAAAACTCAGGGTCATACTCCAGGCTCGTATGCGTCACATCGTCCTGAATCCCAACCGTGAAATGATTCTTGGGAGACGGCTTTTTGAGCTCGTCAAAAACGCCTTTCACCATGGCTGGCGTAAATTCCTTGGACGAGAGTCCATAGCGTCCACCCACCACTCGTGGATGCGTCGCGAACCTCGGAGAAGCTCCAAAGAACGACTCGCTCAGCGCCGCAATCACATCCTGGTAAAGCGGCTCCCCGAGTGCTCCCGGCTCCTTCGTCCGATCCAGTACCGCAATCGACTTGACCGTCTCCGGCAGCGCTGCAATAAATGCCTCAGCAGCAAATGGCCTGTAAAGCCGCACCTTCAGCAGTCCAAGTTTCTCCCCCTCCAGGTTGAGTCGGCAGATCGCCTCTTCCCCAGCCCCCGCACCCGAACCCATTAAAACGATAACCCGTTCCGCGTCCGGTGCACCAAAATAGTCGAACAGGTGATATTGACGTCCCGTCAGGTTCGCAAACTTGTCCATCGTGTTCTGCACAATGGTCGGGCAGGCCAGATAAAAGGGATTACACGCTTCACGCGCCTGAAAAAAAACATCCGGATTTTGCGCCGTACCACGCAGAATTGGCTGGTCAGAGTTGAGAGCACGCTCACGGTGCCCCAGCACAAACCGCTCCTCGAGCAGCGCCTCAATCGTCTCATCTGAAATCGCAATCGCCTTATTAATCTCGTGCGACGTGCGAAATCCATCGAAAAAATGCAGAAACGGAATCCGCGACTCCAGCGTCTCAATGTGCGAGACCAGTGCCAGGTCGCCCGCCTCCTGCACCGAGTTCGACGCCAGCATCGCATATCCCGTCGAACGGCAGGCCATCACATCCGAATGGTCGCCAAAGATCGACAGCGCATGGGTAGCAATCGCCCGCGCCGTCACGTGAATCACATTGGAAGTCAATTCCCCCGCAATCTTGTACAAATTCGGAATCATCAGCAGCAAGCCCTGCGACGCCGTAAAGGTCGTGCTCGCCGCCCCACCCTGCAGCGCCCCGTGCATCGCACCCGCCGCCCCACCTTCGCTCTGCAACTCCGCAATCACCGGAATCGTTCCCCAAATATTCTTTCGTCCCTCCATCTTCCACTGATCCGCCCACTCCGCCATCGTCGAAGAGGGGGTGATAGGGTAGATCGTAATCACCTGTGCAAGCCTGTAAGCGACTGAAGCCACTGCCTCATTACCATCAACAATTACCGTTTTTTGATCATCCATGCGTTCACCTTCAATGCTCTTCTATTTTCAGCCGATGAGCTTTATGGCGTGGTGACGTTCGTCACACGGCATTGTTTTGATCGTCTGGTAACGTAATAATCAGAACGTATGACGAATCACTCTTATCTCCCTATTCTCGTGTTGTTGATCGGAGGCGCCGGTTTCGCCGTCGGTCCCCTGGCGCTGGCTTGGATCTGGGCAAAGAAGTTCTCTCCCCAGAAATCCGGCCCCAGCAAGAACGCCGTCTATGAGTGTGGGCTCGAATCCGCGGGCGATGCCTGGATCAAATTCAAGCCCGGTTACTACCTCTACGCGATCGTCTTTTTGATCTTCGACGTCGAAGCTGTTTTTCTCCTGCCATTCGCGGTTGCCTTTGGTGGGTTCACTGCAGCTCAATCCATAGACATGCTCGTCTTCCTGCTCTTGCTCGTTGCAGGCCTTGTTTGGGCCTGCGAAAAGAAGATTTTGTCCTGGACCTGACCCCTGCCCGGACACTACCGGATACACTATAGAAGTCGTAGCGCGATAAAACCGATTTAGCATTGACCTTAGAAGGCTTTGAGTACATGGATGAACAGCTAAAGAGCGAGTTGAGCCGGCAAGGCGTTGTGGCCACCTCTCTTCAGGAACTCTACAACTGGGGCCGCAAGAGCTCTCTCTGGCCCCTGAACTTCGGCCTGGCCTGCTGCGCGATCGAAATGATCGCCACAACCATGGCCCGCTACGACCTCGCACGCTTTGGCGCCGAAGTCTTCCGTCCCTCCCCCCGCCAGGCGGATCTCATGATCGTCGCCGGTACGGTCACCAAAAAGATGGCACCCCAGGTCGTCCGACTTTATAACCAGATGCCGGAACCCAAGTACGTCATTTCCATGGGAGCTTGTGCCATCTCCGGTGGCCCGTTCAAACAGGGGTACAACGTATTAAAGGGCATCGATCGCTACATCCCCGTGGACGTCTACATTCCCGGATGCCCGCCCCGGCCTGAAGCCCTGATCGATGCCTTCCTCATGTTGCAGAAGAAGATCGACGAGCAATACCTGACCGGCCCAAACAGGCCGCGCCACCTGAACGCCGATATGCCCAGTGAATTTGTCGTGCCGGAGTTTGGCGAGCACGATCTGGAACCAACTCAGAACCGCGACGTGTGGAAAGCCCCGCTCGTGAACATCTCAATTGCAGGCAAGAATGACTCTGGAAGCGATTAAGTCCGAAATAGAGGCGAACGTACCCGGTTGCCAGTTGGAGATCATTCCCAACACCAGCCCATCTGCTCAGCACTCTCTGCTGGTCGATCCTGCGCATGCATTGACCGTGGCTTCGTTCCTCCGCGATGGTGCCACAGTGCGGCTTGATTACTGCAGCAACGTGACGGGCATCGATTGGCCGGTAAAAGAGGTCTCCACCAAGACCAAAGTAAAGAAGATCGTCGATGGCGTCGAAAAAGACGTGGACGAGGTCGTCAAAACTCAGACCGGCGGCTATCTGGAAGTGGTCTACCACCTCTATTCCATGGAGCAGCGTCAGGGACCTGTGATTCTGCGGATGCGCACCGAAGACCGAGCAGACCGTGTCCATCTCCCTTCCTTCACCCCTCTCTGGCGCAGTGCCGATTTCCAGGAGCGAGAGATATTTGACCTCTTTGGAGTCATCTTTGACGGTCACCCCGATCTCCGCCGCCTCCTCATGTGGGAGGGCTTTGTAGACCATCCGATGCGCAGAGATTACGTCGACCCTGACGATTACGAATACGAGCCGACGCCCCACAATGAAGTGCTGAAGCGCGCCAGGGAACACCAAAGCGCCGAGGGAGGCCTATGAGCGTCCTAACCGAGACCACGGTAGCTTTGAGCTCCGATCCAATCACCGATCCGAATGCCAGCCAGTTACTCGAAGTATCGATGGGCCCGCAGCATCCCTCCACCCACGGCGTCTTTCGCATGGACGTCTCGCTGGACGGGGAGCGGGTCGTCAAGCTGAAGCCCGTGTTCGGCTACCTGCATCGCAATCACGAAAAGATTGCCGAAAATGAGAGCTACCTCGGCTCCATGCCTTACACCGACCGGCTCGACTATATCTGCTCCATCACCAATAACTGGGCCTATGCTCTTGCCGTCGAAACGCTCGCAGGCATCAAGGTGCCCGAACGTGCAGAGTACCTCCGAGTCATCACCGGCGAACTGACCCGTCTGCAGAATCATGCTTCCCTGGTTGGATTCCTGATGCAGGACATGGGCGCCAGCGGTACCCCGCTGATGTACGCCTTTCGCGAGCGCGAAAAGATCCTCGATCTCTTCGAGTCTCTTACCGGAGCCCGCATGATGTGCAACTACATGCGCTTTGGTGGCTGCCGCGTAGACCTCCCCGCTGGCTGGATCGAGCAGGCTCAAAAGGTCGTTGACGCATTCCCGAAATTTCTCGACGAGTTTGAAAACCTGCTCAAGACCAACGAAATTCTCATGGCACGCACGCAGGGCGTTGGCAGAGTCTCCAGGGAACTCGCCATCAACGCCGGCCTCACCGGTCCCATGGCCAGAGCCTCCGGCGTGAACTATGACCTTCGCAAGGTCGACAGCTACGGCATCTACGATCGTTTCTCCTTCAGAGTCCCGCTGGGTGAATTTGGCGACGTTTATGATCGCTACATGATTCGTGTGCTGGAGATGCGCGAGTCAGTCGACATCCTGAAGCAAGCCATGCGCGACCTTCCGTCCGGTCCAATCATGGATCCGGGAACCAAGATTCGCGGTTTCCGTCCAAAAGCTGGAGAAGCATACGGACGAATCGAAGCCCCCAAAGGTGAGCTTGGTTTCTACCTCATCAGCGACGGATCTCCAAATCCCTATCGCTATCGGGTACGTCCCCCGAGCCTGATCAACCTGACCGTCCTGGAAGACATGTGCCTGGGCAGGAACGTGGCAGACATCGTCATTATTTTAGGAAGCGTAGACATCGTTTTGGGTGAGGTGGATCGTTGAGTTCCAGCATGCGATACAACGTTGACTGCTTGGGCGCGTGTCTCTCCGCGGCTGCGCCATCATTCTGTGACATTGTGGGGGGCGACCTGTGTTAGGTGAAGGCATTCTGAAGGGTCTGATCGAAACTGCACGCAATTTCTTCGGCAGCTATGTCAACAAAGATCGACTGACCACTGTTCAATATCCAGAGGAACGAATTCCACAGATTGAGGGGACGCGTGATTTTCCACTTCTGGTCTACGACGGTACGGACTGGCAACAGGGCCTGCGCTGTGTCGCCTGCCTGATCTGCGAGAAGGAGTGCCCGCCCCAATGCATCTTCATCGAAAAGAGCACTGACAAGAAGCCGGATGCAACAGGTAAACCACAGTCTTATCCCACAAAGTTCAACATCGACATCTCCGTCTGCATGAGCTGCCAGATCTGCGTCGAGGTTTGCCCGTTCGATGCCATCAAGATGGATGTCAAATTCGAACTAAGCACGAATGATCGATTTGACGGGCTGCTATTGAACCGTGAGCAACTGGCGAAGTCCAACGAGTATTACCACGAGATTCATCCCACCGAAGCCTCGGCTGTGGATGCGGCACTAGCTGACGAACGTGCCAAAGCAGCGGAAAAATTGCGCCAGGCGGTGGAAGCAAAAGCCGCAGCCGCAGCAGCAGCCGCAGCACCGCCGGCCGCAGAGACGACGGCGACCAAGTGACACTCTCCATGTTCAATAACAGACCCCCCGATAATGTTGCGGACGGTACGGACTTATGCCTCAAATAATCGATCAGATCTTTGTGATACTGAAGCACTGGCTCATGGGCTACATACCCTCGCTGCTGCAGCCGGTAGTCTCTGCCATCCTTTCCGTCGTGCCGGTGCTCATCGCCTTCCCGCTCCTCTTTGCGATCACCACGGTACTCGAACGCAAGGGCCTTGGCAGAATGCAGAATCGTTACGGCCCCAACCGCGTCGGTCCCTTCGGCTTCCTGCAACCCATGGCAGACGGAATCAAATCGCTGACCAAGGAAGACATCATTCCGCGCACAGCGGACCACTTGGTGCATTTCCTCGCACCCGTGGTGATCGTGATCGCGTCATTTCTCGTCTATGCGGTCGTGCCGATTGGCAGAAACATGGTAATCGCCGACCTCAACGCTGGCGTCCTGTTCTTCTTTGCAGTCGGCTCCATGGTAGAGCTCTCCGTCTTCATGGCCGGTTGGTCCAGCCGCAGCAAGTATTCTCTGCTCGGCGCCATGCGAGCGATTGCCCAGATGATCAGCTATGAGATTCCTCTGGTGCTCGCCTCCATCGTCGTCATCATGGCAGCCGGTTCGCTTTCGACTGTGACGATTGTGAATCTTCAGGCAACCTACACCGGAATCTGGCCGCACTGGTATGTCTTCACGCCCTGGGGCCTCACCGGATTCGTCATCTTCATGATTGCCGCCACGGCGGAGTCCAATCGCTGTCCTTTCGATCTTCCCGAAGGCGAATCGGAGATCATTGCCGGCTATTACATAGAATATTCCGGTTTCAAATTCGCCCTGTTCTTCCTCGGCGAATACCTCGGCATGTTTGCCACCAGCGCCATGGCGATCGCACTCTTTCTGGGCGGGTGGGCAGCTCCCTTTTCCTTCCTTACGTGGATCCCCTCCTATGTCTGGTTCTTTTCAAAGTTACTAGCGATCATCATGGCATTCATCTGGATTCGAGGAACGCTTCCGCGCCTCCGCATGGATCAGCTGATGAACTTTGCATGGAAGTTCATGTTGCCCCTTTCCCTGATTAACATCTTCGCCGCTGGTGTTTGGCATTACATGCCGGCGGGTGTTTCACGCTGGGCCATCGTCACCTTGATCGTTGCTCTTGCCTGTATTTTGTTGAGCCGTGGACTTAGGCGCAACAAGTGGTTTCACGTACGCACATATCGCTTTGCAAGCTAAATCTGTGACTAACATCACACGAATGTCGGGCTCAATGTGTTCCTCTGTATCTAATTACTTTGTAGGGTCGGAATAGTTTCTCGATGACAATTTCGTTTTTTATAATCGCTGCAATCACGATCGTCGGAACCGCTGCTGCGATGAGTTTTAAAAACCTCGTGCACTGCGTCCTTGCGCTGACACTCGGCCTGGTCGGATTAGCCCTGATGTTCCTTCTGCTCGGTGCGCAATTCGTCGGCTTCACGCAGGTTCTCGTATACGTTGGTGCCGTAGCCATCCTCGCGGTCTTCGCCATCATGATGACCCGCGGAGCGGAGCCAACCGACCATCACGAACCCTCCTCCTTCCGTCTCTCCGGAGCCGTGATCGCGGCCATCGTCTTCGCTGTCCTTGCATGGGCTATCTCTTCCGGGACAGGCTCGATGTCCTCATTGGCCGCGCAACCTGAGGTCTCTGTCAATCAAATCGGCATGGCACTGATGCATCAATATGTTCTGCCCCTCGAAGTGATTGGAGTGCTGCTCACCGCCGCCCTCGTCGGAGCCGCCGTCCTCGCCATGGACGAGACCCGGGGGGCACGATGAATCCTTTGTCCGGCTTCCTGCTCTTGTCTGCCCTGATCTTCTCCATTGGCCTGGCAGGTGCGCTGACGCGCCGCAACGCCATCCTCGTTCTCATCGGCATTGAACTGATGCTCAACGCCGCCAACCTCAATTTCATTGCCTTTTGGCGCTATGGTCCCAACCCCGAAGCGTTGACCGGTGTGATGTTCACGATTTTTTCCATCAGTGTAGCTGCAGCAGAAGCTGCGGTTGGTTTGAGCATTATCCTTGCCGTCTACCGACACTTCAAATCAACAAACCTGGACGACATGAACTCGATGAAGGGCTAAGAATCGCATGACGGATGTAACCTTTATCAAAACCACATATTTCAGATATAACTCCCTCTTCATCAAGGATCAGAGTCGTATCTCCCACCTGAAACTGTCTCCTGGCATTCAATGAACTGGATCGTACGAAATCTATGGCTGGTCCCCGCATTGCCTATCCTGGCAGCCGGTATCAGTGCGCTCGCAAAACGGAAGAGTCGCGTGCTTGCCGCGTCACTTGCCATCGGCTCGATGGTCATCTCCTTCCTCCTCTCAGTCTGGGCGTTTGCCCACGTACTCTTGCTGCGAAGCAGCGGACAAGCCACCCTCCAGTTCTATAACTTCCGCTGGTTTCAATTCGGCAACGAGTGGCTATCGCTAGGCTGGGTATTGGATCCCCTCACAGCTGTCATGCTGGTGATGGTGAGCTTAGTAGGGCTGCTGATCTTTATCTATAGCGTCGGCTACATGGCGCACGACGATAACTTCATGCGGTTCTTCTGCTTCCTGGCATTGTTCGCCGGAGCGATGCTCGGCGTCGTCATTTCTAACAACCTGCTGCTGCTCTTCATGTGCTGGGAGATCGTTGGCCTCACGTCCTACCTGCTGATCGGATTCTGGTACAGCAATCCGAAGGCTGCCGCTGCCGGGAAAAAAGCATACATCGTCACCTGCATCGGAGACATTCCCTTTTTCCTCGGCATCGCCTGGCTGTACGCCCAATCGGGAACCCTCCTCTTCTATAACAACGGTGCAGGGTTTCTCGAGCACTCCGCCATCAGCCATCTCCTGGCCCAGACCACAACGACCGGTATTTGCGTTGCGACTGGCATCGCGCTCCTGATCTTCTGTGGTGCCGTCGGCAAGTCCGGCCAATTCCCTCTTCACGTCTGGCTACCCGACGCGATGGAAGGCCCCACCCCCGTCAGTGCCCTGATCCACGCAGCAACCATGGTGGCTGCCGGCGTATTTCTCGTCGCGCGAGTCTACCCGCTCATGAGCGCGCACGCCGGGATCGCTGACGCGTTCACAACCTCTACGGCTCTTCAAGCAGTCACCTGGATCGGCTCCATCACCGCGCTCCTGGGTGCTGTCATCGCTGTTGCGCAGTTCGACATCAAGCGCATTCTGGCCTACTCCACCATCTCTCAACTGGGCTACATGATGATGGGACTCGGTGTCGGCGGTGTCTCCGTCGGCATGTTCCACCTGATCACCCACGCGTTCTTCAAGTCCCTGCTGTTCCTCGGTGCAGGCTCCGTCATCCACGGCTGCTCCGGCGAGCAGGACATTCGACACATGGGCGGTCTCGGGAAACTTATGCCGATTACCTTTGTGACCTATGGTATCGGCATGTTGGCGCTCTGCGGATTCCCTTTCTTCTTCTCCGGATTCTGGAGCAAGGACGAGATCCTACACGCAGCTCACACCTGGAACATCTCGCAGGCACCGTATTACATGGGCGCTTTCGCTGCATTGCTGACGGCCTTCTACATGTCGCGCCAGGTCTTTTACGTCTTCGCCGCCTCTTCACGCACAGCTGGAGAGGGTGCTGAACTGGCTCACGGGCTAGCTACCCCGGACGCGGCGGGCCACCACGCATCCGGTCACGATGCAGCAGGTCACGACGCAGCAGGCCAGCACGCCTCAAGCACGCCTCATGAGAGTCCGTCCGTGATGACGATTCCGCTCATGATTCTTGCCGCGTTTGCCCTCTTGCTGGGATTCCTCGGAACTCCCGCATGGCCGTGGTTCCAATCCTTCCTCGATGGCACGCCAGCACCCGTCGACTTCGGCGCGTTCTCCAGCGGCGGCATGATCCCCGTCATGCTGTCTTCCTCTGTCATCGTTCTACTTGGCCTCGGCATCGGCTGGTGGTTCTACGGTCGCAAGCCGATCAAGAGCGCTGACGCCCCGGATAACCTCGGCAAGCTTTCACCCTCGATCTTCTCCGCCATCGGTGCTGCACTCTACTTCGACGCATTCTACGGAGCAACCTTCATAAAGCTCACCAGCGTCCTGGCCAGGATCTCCGATTGGCTCGACCGCTGGGTCTGGAACGGCGTCGTTCAAACAGTGACCTACACGATCTTTGGGTTCGCCCACCTGGACAACTTCCTCGACACGCACGTCGTCAATTCTGGCTTTGATGAGGGCTGCAATAGCGTCTCCCGAGGTGGAAAGCTTTTGTCCCTGCTTCAAGCAGGCCGCGTCCAGGGGTATCTGAAGATTGTTGCCGGCGCCCTCATCGTGTTCACCATACTACTGCTCTGGAAGGCCAGGCTATGATCACTTTTCCGTGGATCACCACCTTGACCATGGTGCCAGTTGTCGGTGCAATTGTTTTGCTTGCGCTTGGTAGTCGCAACAAAGTTCTTGTGCGTTGGATCGCGCTCGCATTCAGTATCTTTGCGCTCATCCTGACCCTGGTTCTCTGGCACAAATTCAATACCGTCGCCGACGGATTTCAATTCCAGGAGTTACACGCCTGGGCCCCTTCGCTCAATATCGAGTATCGCGTAGGCATCGACGGCCTTGGGCTTCTGATGTTGCTCCTCACCTCGATCGTTGTGCCGATCGGGATGCTCGCCTCCTGGCAGATACAACAGCGCGTCTCTCTCTACTTCGCGCTTGTTCTCTTCCTCCAGGCCTGCCTCTTTGGAACCTTTACGGCGTTGAACTTCTTCCACTGGTTCATCTTCTGGGAACTCGGCCTGATCCCCGCGTTCTTCCTCATCAAGCTTTGGGGTGGACCGAAGAGCGCAAAAGCTGCCATGCAGCTCCTCGTCTACACGATGGTCGGCAGCATCGCCATGCTGATGTCCTTCCTTGCGATTTACCTCGCAACGAAGACCTTCGATTTCACCGAGCTTGCCCACCTCGCGCAAAGCGGACAACTTATGCCCGCTGTAGTCAGCACACTCGGCTGGCACCTCTTCACGCCAGAGCACACCGCGATGCTGATCTTCCTCGGCGCGTTCCTTGGATTCGCTGTCAAGGTACCTCTGATTCCTTTCCACACCTGGCTTCCAGCGGCCTACTCGGAAGCGCCAACCGGCACAACCATCATCTTGACCGGTGCCATGTCAAAGATGGGCCTCTACGGTTTTCTGCGTATTCTTCTGCCGCTCTTTGCTCCCCAGATGCAGCAGGTCCTCACACCCCTCCTGTGGCTCGCAGTCGCCACTGTTGTCCTGTCCGCATATGCGGCGCTTGCCCAGACCGATCTCAAGCGCACCTTCGCCTACTCCTCGATCAATCACCTCGGCTACTGCATGCTTGGCTTCTTTGCCGTCGTCAAGTTCACTGGCGGAGACGCAGGCCTTACTTCCGAGAAGTTCGCGGCAATGAACGGCGTCTTCCTCCAGATGTTCAATCATGGACTGACCGCTGCGACCGTCTTCTGGTTTATCGCCATGCTCGAAAAGCGTACCGGCGGTCTCCGTGGACTCAATGACTTTGGCGGTTTGCGCAAAGTTATACCCGTCTTCACCGGTCTCATGGGAATCGCTCTCTTTTCTTCACTGGGTCTGCCCGGCCTGAACGGGTTTATCGGCGAGTTCCTTATCTTCAAAGGCTCATTACCGCTTGTAACCTGGGCCACGGCAATCTCAGCACTTGGACTTCTCATCACAACAATCTTCATTCTCGGAGTTCTGCAGCGGGTCTTCTACGGACCGCTTGGAGAGAAGTGGGTTCACCTTCCTGATCTAACGTTGGGCGAGCGTCTGACGCTTGTTCCGGCAATAGGACTTATGTTTGCTCTGGGCCTCTATCCCCAGCTCATCCTCGGCGTCGTAAACCATACCGCCATACAGATGGCGCTAAATCTGCGGAATTTTTGATTATGCTTGCATGGACGATCTACATCTCGTTTCTCGGGGCTTTGGCGCTCTTCTTGTTGCCAGCTCGTAAGGCGCCCTGGGCACGAATCGTTGCGCTTCTCACAACTCTCGTCACCTTTGCGATTACGCTGACCTCCTTTATCCAGAACCGCACCGGAGAGATGCTCACCGTCGCCCACTACTCCTGGGTACCTTCCCTCGGCATCTCGTACACACTCAAGGCCGACGGCATCAGCCTCACCCTGCTCCTGCTTACGGGAGTCATCGGCGTATGCGGCGTTCTCTTCTCGTGGAACATCGAAGAACGTATCAAAGAGTTCTTCGGGTTTTACCTTTTGCTCCTTGGCGCGGTATACGGTGTCTTTCTCAGTTACGATCTCTTCCTGCTCTTCGTCTTCTACGAAATCGTAGTGATTCCAAAATATTTCCTCATCGCAATCTGGGGATCGACACGCCGGGAATACGCCGCGATGAAGCTCGTGCTCTATTCCTTCATCGGCAGCGCCATGGTACTCATCGGCCTCATCGCGGCCTACGTCCTGGCCGGTTCTAAGAGCATGTCGCTGGGGGACCTCGCAAACTACCCATTCCCTGCTCATTTCCAGATGTGGGCTTTCCCGCTCGTCTTCGCTGGCTTCGGAATTCTGGCGGGCCTGTGGCCCCTCCACACCTGGGCTCCGACGGGTCACGTCGCTGCACCAACGGCTGCCTCCATGTTGCTGGCCGGCGTCATCATGAAGCTGGGTGCCTATGGATGCCTTCGCGTCGCGATGACCCTCTTCCCTCTCGGCATGACTTCGTGGGGCTTCCACTTCCTCGGCTTCGGTTCCTGGCGTGATGTCTTCGCCGTCCTCGCCGTCATCGGAATCCTATACGGCGCCCTGGTCGCGCTGGTGCAAAAAGACTTCAAGTTCGTCATCGGCTATTCCAGCATCAGCCACATGGGATTCATTCTCCTTGGCCTGATGACGCTGAATCAAATCGGACTTTCGGGCGCTGTCGTCCAAATGGTCTCGCACGGTCTTCTTGCCGGACTGCTCTTCGCTGTCGTCGGACGCATGGTCTACTCCCGCACCCACACGCGGGATCTCGCGGCCCTCGGTCCAATGCATCTCAGCAAGGTCATTCCCTTTGCTGCCGTCACCTTCGTTATCGCGGGTATGGCAAGCATGGGGCTGCCCGGCTTCAGCGGATTCGTAGCCGAGTTGATGATCGTTATCGGCGTCTGGCACTCTTATCCATCCCTGATCGTCTTCGTCGGGATTGGGCTGGTCGCAGGCGTCGCCTATATATGGCGTGCCATGCAGCAGGCATTTTTTGCGGGTTCGAACCTGGAACCCGTCCAGCCTCCTCCCCCGCTTCCCCCCATCACCTTTCCTGAACGTTTAGCAGCGGCAATTCTCATCGCTGCAAGTGTGGTTGTCGGAACCTTTCCTCAGATCTTTCTTAATGTCATTCATCCAGCCTTAAATTCTCCCCTGTTTCAGGGCTTACGTACGGGGGGATGGTAATGAACGTGATCAACTATGGACAGCTATTAGGGCTCGCGTGGCCGGAGATCATCCTTACGGTTACGGCGCTTCTCGTTGTGGCTGCTGATATTCTTTTCCTCCGCAGATCCAGCCTTCGTACGCGCTTCGTGGCTTCTGTTGCCATTGCCTCCGTCGGCTGTGCCGCGGCCATCCTCAGATTGCTCCACACCTTCACGCAAGCCACGCTTCTCGGCGGCTTGCTCGTGGCCACTCCCCTCGTCAGTCTGGTTCAGATTGCGCTGGTGATCTTGACCATCGTCACGCTCTTTCTCTCCGTAGACTCTACCTTCACCGACCACGTCAGCGAGTTTGTTCTCCTCATTTTGCTCGCCACCACGGGTATGCTTTTCCTGGTCGCCTCGCAGGATCTGCTGGTCATCTTTATCTCTCTGGAACTGTTGAGCCTGTCGCTCTACGTTCTCGCGGGCTTTGATAAGCGCAGCCCCCGGTCCTCGGAAGCCGCCCTCAAGTACTTTCTCTTCGGCGGAATGTCAGCAGCCTTCCTGCTCTACGGCTTCAGTTTGCTGTACGGCTTTTCAAACTCCACCAATCTCGCGAGCATCGCGAGCGCGATTCATGGCCAGCCCCTGAGCCCAATCCTGATCATCGCCATCGTCACCACCGTGATCGGCTTTGGCTTCAAGATTGCTGCCGCGCCCTTCCACTTCTGGGCGCCGGACGTCTACCAGGGCGCGCCCATCCCCAGCGCTGCTTTCATCGCATCCGGTTCAAAGGTCGCCAGTTTCTTCATCTTCTTCCAGGTCCTCGTGCTCGGCCTTGCAGGTGCAGAAGGCAATGCCACCTGGTCACATTTTCACAGTGGCTGGGTCCTCGTTCTTGTCGTAGTCGCCGTCGTCTCCATGCTGCTCGGCAATCTTGCAGCCATTGTGCAGAGCAGCCTCCGCCGCTTGCTCGCGTACTCAGCGGTTGCCCACGCGGGCTACATGCTCCTGGCCTACGTTACCCACACGCAACAGAGTCTTGCCGCGCTCCTCTACTACGTCGCAACTTACTCCCTCGCGACCCTCGGCGTTCTCGGTGTCCTCTCCGTCACTGAAAGGCAAATCGGCAACGACAAGATCGCGGATCTCGCCGGACTCAGCAGGAGAGCGCCTTTCCTCTCCGCATGCCTCGCAGTCTTCCTCCTGTCACTCGCCGGAATCCCTCCACTCTCTGGGTTCTTCGCAAAGTTCCTGCTGTTCACCGCGGTTCTCGCCACAAATCCCAGCTCCCATGTCCTGCTGTGGCTGGTCATCATCGCCATTGCGATGAGTGCAGTCTCCCTCTACTACTACCTCAGCGTGCTCAAAAGGGTCTTTGTGTCAGACAAGCCAGCAGTCGCTCCGGAGATTCAATCCCCTGCCCTCAGCCAGATCGTCGTTGGTCTACTCGCTGCGGGTGTGGTCCTTCTCGGCTGCGCACCGGATTTGATTCTGACCCAGATCCTGAACGTGATTCATGCCTCTGGCCTGTAATGCGTCTACCTCGTTCCCTTTGAGGATCCTTCGCGATCGACTTGAGGTTGCCCCGCCGATAACCCCGTGACGCCCACCCCCTCGACGAAAACGTCTGGAGACCGGGTGGTCGCCTACGCCACCACCCGCCCACGAAGAATGCTCCGCGTACGATTCCCTCCTACATCGAACACGTTGAAATTCGCTGGCCTTCCCGCTGCAATCTCCGTCAGCTGAGTCATACCCATCATCCGTGCAGGATTTCGTGATGCCAGCCGAACCGCCGTGCCCAGCGACGTACCGGTGAATTTCTGCACATTCGACACAGCCTTATCCATCGTCAGCACACTCCCAGCCAGCGTCTCTCCCAGCAGTGCCACGCCGTCCTTCACCTCGACGTCAAAATCTCCAAGCCTGTAAGGACCATCCGGCATCCCCGTCGCCGAAATACCATCCGTCACCAGGATCGCCCGCTCTTCGCCGATCACTCGCAGCCAAAGCCGCACAATCGCCGGATCCAGATGCACCCCATCGCAGATAGCCTCGGCATACACGTCATCGCGGTCCAGAATCGTTCCCACGATCCCCGGCTCGCGATGATCCAGTGCGCGCATCGCATTGAACAGATGCGTCGAGCTCGTTGCTCCCGCGGCAATCGCAGCCAGCGTCTCCGCAGCAGTCGCCATACTGTGCCCCATCGACACGCGAACCCCTCCCGCCGTCGCATGCTCAATCAACTCCAGCGCATGCGGCAGCTCCGGTGCCATCGTCATCAATCGAATCTGCCCCCGAGCCGCCTCCTGCATCCGATCGAACAGCTCCACGCTCGGCTCCTGAAGGCTCGCCACCGGGTGCACTCCACGCTTTGCATGCGAGACAAACGGTCCTTCCAGGTGGATCCCCACCGGAACCGCAATCGACCGCTCGTGCCCGCTCTCTCCCTCGATCGCATCCGCCAGATTCTCCAGCGCCCGCAGGGTCAGATCGATCGACGCAGTAACCGTCGTCGCAAGATAGTGCCCCACCCCGCGACTCGCCAGAAACCGTCCCACTTCGACAATCTCCGCCGGAGTCGCCGCCATAAAATCATGCCCCACCGCCCCATGCACATGCACATCGAAAAACGCCGCTGTCAGCGTATCCGTCGACCCGTTGGGCGCGCCCTCGTCGACCCGAACAATCCTTCCATCCTCGATCGACACCTCGGGGTACTCCATCTCCCCCTCGTCGGTCACCAATCTTCGTCCGCTCAGCGTCGTAATCATAGATTCCTATTCCTTCAGTCCTGACCCCGGCCTTCGATCCTCCAGGGGTCACCGCCTCTTGCCAACCATCCTCATCACGAATCCGCACGGTAGGCGCATCGGACAGCAGAAGAGTTCGCCCCTCCTTGCCGACGAGACGGAAAGTATGTTCTCGTAGTACACGATAGTGCATTGTTTTGTTCACTTCAACCTAAAATAATCATTTTCGCGAGGCCCCAGTCTCCAATGATCTTCCTTCCCTCGTATCTCGGTCGCCGCGTCCGCTCTAACCGCACCAGAGCCCTCTCCACGCTGCTCGTTGCGCTGCTGACACCAATCCTCATCTCCTCCGCGCAAACTCCTGCCACCCCGACGCCCCTGCTGTCTCCTCAGCCAAAGGAGTTCCACGCCACAGAATTCCTGCCCGTCCATGCAGCGACCGTGGTCATTCCCGGCGGCGATGCCGAAGATCTCTTCGCAGCCCAGAATCTCGACTCCTCCCTCGCCGAGCGTGGGATCCTGATCGCGCCTGCCGCCGGCCCCGTCGATCTCACCGTCACCCTTCTGCGCCAGCAAACCGACGCTGCCAAAGAATTTCTCTCCGAAGCCCACCTCTCCTTCGACCCCGCCATGCAAGCCGAAGGCTACATCCTTCTCTCGCGTCGTGACCCCCAGGGCAACGCCTCAATAACCATCATCGCGCAGACGTCTGCCGGAATCTTCTACGGCGTCCAGACCCTCAAGCAACTCATCGAAACGCAAGCCGGCATCAACACCCTCTGGCTTGCGACCATCCGCGACTGGCCCTCCATGAAGTATCGCGGCCTCCATGACGATCTCTCCCGTGGCCCATTTCCAACCCTCGCCTTCCAGAAGCATCAGCTTGAAGTCTTCGCCTCCCGCAAGGTCAACCTCTACTCCCCCTACTTCGAGCACACACTGCAATACGCCTTCGACCCTCTCGCCGCTCCCCCCGGCAGTTCCCTCACACGCGCCGAAGCCCAGCAACTCGTCGCCTTCGCTCGTCGCTTACACATCACCATCGTCCCCGAGCAGGAGGCCTTCGGCCATCTCCACCACGTCCTGCAATATGAAAAATACGCCGACCTCGCAGAGACGCCGCACGGCCATGTTCTCGCTCCCGGCCAGCCCGGTTCACTCCCGCTCATCAAGAGCTGGTTCACCCAGATTGCCGCCGACTTTCCCAGCCCTTTCCTCCACATCGGCGCCGATGAAACCTTCGAGCTCGGCACCGGACGAACTAAGCCCGACGTCGACAACCGTGGCCTCGGCCCCGTCTACGCCGACTTCCTCACCTCCATCCACACCACCCTCGCCCCCCTCCACCGCCGCCTTCTTTTCTGGGGAGACATGGCCACCACCGATCCAGACGCCATCCCTCGCATTCCCAAAGACATGATCGCAATCCCCTGGATCTACTGGCACAAAGACAACTACGACAACGACATTCTCCCCTTCAAAAACGCTGGCCTCGAGACCTGGGTCGCTCCCGGCGATGCCAACTGGAACCAGGTCTATCCTCTCGAATCCATAGCTCTGGACAACATCGCCGGCTTTGTCGCCGCTGGCCAGCGCCTCGGCAGCACCGGTGAACTAACCGTCGATTGGAACGACGACGGGCAAGGTCTCTTCAATCAGGATTGGTTCGGCATGCTCTTTGGAGCCGCCGCCGGCTGGCAGCCCGGCAGAAGCGACGCCGCAAAGTATCAGGCCACCTTCGGCCATCTCTTCTACGGCGATACCACTGGTCGCGTCGACGAAGCCCAAAGCGAAATCATCGCCGCCGAAGCCCTCATCGACGTCAGCGACGACGCCTTCTGGCTCGACCCCTGGAGCCCCGCCGGCCTCGCCAAAGCCGACAAGCTCCGCCCCAGCATTCCCGCCGCGCGCTTGCACGCCGAGCGCGCCATCGAACTCATCGAAACCGCCCTCGCCACCGATCCCACCCTGCGTGAAAAAGACGCTCTCCTCGCCATGGAACTAGGCGCTCGCCGCATCGACTTCATCGGTCTCAAGTTCCAACTCTCCGACGAAATGCGCCTCATCTACGCCAATGCCTACGCCATGAAAGACGACCGCAAGAAAGATTCCGCGACCAACGATCTGCTTTACTCCATCAGCAGCATGAACGGCCGCTGTCAGGATCTCCGCGACGGCTACTCCATGCTCAAAAACCTCTACCGCGATAGCTGGCTGGCAGAAAATCGCCCTTATTGGCTCGATAACGTCCTCGTTCGCTACGACCTCCAAATCCAGCAATGGCAGCAGCGCGGCGACGCCATCAACACCCTCATCAACACCTGGCACGCCACCAAGACGCTCCCCACCGCAGCCGAGGCCGGCATCCCCTCCCCGCCGCCAGCCGAACCCGCCGTCGCCAGCCCCACACCCTAAGCCAGAACCACCTTCCGTGCCTTCGCAGCACCAGCCCCCCTTTCCCAACCGGCCAAGATCGCGGCGTATCCTCGGAACAATCGTATTACCCTAATCCGATCACTTCACTAAACGAGACTGTTCATGCCACAGCAAAAATCGCCCGCCCCCTATGCCCACTGGATGCTCCGCGAAATCTACGAGCAACCAGCCACCCTGGCGGCAACCATCAAACGCTATCTCGATGACGATGACTTCAGCATCGAATACTGCGCTCCCATCCTCGCCTGGCTGCAGGGCGTCCAGAGCAGAATGTTGATCGCCGCCAGCGGCTCCAGCCGCCACGCCGGCCTTCTCGCTGAACTCGTCCTCGAAGACCTCAGCGGCATCGCCGTCGACGTCGAATATGCCAGCGAGTATTGCTGCCGCTCAGAGCATTCGCTCGCCAACGTCGCCGTGATCGTCGTCTCGCAATCCGGCGAGACGGTGGACACGCTCGCGGCATTGCACAAGGCCAATCTCACCGGCCATCAGACCCTCGCCATCACCAACGTGGACGACTCCTCCATGGATCGCACCGCCACCATCTCCTTCCCCACCATCGCCGGCATCGAACGCGCCATCCCCGCCACCAAAAGCTTCACCGCCCAACTTCTGAATCTCTACCTCTTCGCCTTGATGTGCGCCTTGGTTCGAGGCACCCTCGACGCCTCCGAACTCAAGCTCCGCCTCTCCGAAGTACTCAAGCTACCCAACCAGATCCGATCGCAGCTAAAGGGCTGGGACAGCGCCATGCACCAGATTGCCCACCACTATCGCCATGCGAAAAATTTCCTCTATCTCGGCCGAGGCATTCACTACGCCATCGCTCGCGAGGGAGCTCTCAAACTCAAGGAGTCCGCCTACCTCTATGCCGAGGGCTATCCCAGCGGCGAACTCAAGCACGGCCCCAACGCTCTCGTTGCCAAGGGAACGCCCCTCGTCATGCTCGCCACCGTCGACCGCTCCGATCCCGACTCCGTGCAGCGCTACGAGAAAGTTGTCCACCTCATGCGAGACATGCGCCGCCAGCGTGCCAGCATTCTCGCCATCGCGAATGTGGGCGACACCACCATCGCTGATCTCGCCGACCACACCATCTTCGTAGCAGAGATGCGCGAACCCCTCCTCGCAATCTGCGAAGTCATTCCCCTGCAACTCCTCTCCTACTGGATGGCGATCAACAACGGAATCGACGTCGACCATCCACGCAACCTGACCAAGTCCGTGCTGGCGGAATAACGGATCCAATCCCTTCTTCCTCGCGCATCGACGCCCAGTTCGCCGCACCCATCTGGCGCGCCCGCACACACAAGCAAAAGCGGTAGTGCAGACCTACTGCACTACCGCTCGCACTACCTGATCGCCTACCTGCCTTACGGCTTCACACCGAACGTAAACACGGTCTCGGTGTGCATCGTCTGCCCCGGTTTCAGCAGCGTCGATGGAAACTTCGGCTCATTGGGAGAATCCGGAAAGTGCTGCGTCTCCAAACAGAATCCAGCATGTTTCTGATAGGCCACGCCATACTTCCCGGTCTTCGTTCCATCCAGAAAATTCCCCGAATAAAACTGCACACCCGGCTGTGTCGTCGTCACCGTCAGCGTGCGTCCGCTGGTCGGATCGAACGCCTTGGCCGCCACATGCAACCCTTCGCCAGCATCGTTCAGCACCCAGTTATGGTCGTACCCGCTTCCAATCTTTAACTGCTCATTCGTGTCGTTGATGCGCGCGCCAATCGGAGTCGGCTTGCGAAAATCAAACGGCGTTCCCGCCACCGGAGCCAGCACCCCCGTAGGAATCTGCGTAGCATTTACCGGCGTATAACGATCCGCCGGAATCATCATCACGGTCCCCAGAATGTTGCCCTTCCCATTGCCAGCCAGGTTGAAGTAGCTGTGATTCGTCAGGTTCACCACGGTCGGCTTGGTAGTGGTCGCGCTGTAATTGATATGCAGCGACTTCCCCTCCACCGTATAGCGCACATGCACCGTAAGAGTCCCCGGAAATCCCATATCCCCATCCGGGCTCACCAGCGACATCTCCACGCCATCCGGAATCTCCTTGCCGGTCCATACCTTCGTACTAAAACCCTCCGGCCCACCATGCAGCGCATTGCCGTTGTTGTTCAGGGGTATATGGTACGTCTTGCCATCGATTGAAAACGTGCCCTTCGCAATGCGATTCCCATAGCGACCCACAATCGATCCAAAATACGTAGCCGTATCGCCCTGGTACCCAGCGACGTTGTCATAGCCAAGCACCACATCCGCCTTCTTGCCATTCTTATCCGGTGCCTCAATGCTCACCACGCGAGCGCCAAACGTAGTAATCCGCACCGTCAGGTCCGCATCGCTGACAGTAAAGATCTCCACTGCCTTGCCGTCTGCGGTCTTACCCCACGACGCCTTACTCACGCTTGCCTGCGCCAGCGAACTCATCAGCAGAACAGCCGTCCCTACCATCGCATACTTGAACTTCATCGCTTCTCCTTTAGAACCTCTGCAACTCAACCCAACATCGCCAAACGATTCTTAACCACGCGCATCATCCTTGTCCATACGTAGCCTCCGCTCCATGCTTCCTCTGGTAGTGGCGATCCAGCAAAGCCTGCGAAACCTCCGCCGCATTCGCCTTCAGCGTCAGCGTCCGGTACGCCATCTTCGCCACCGCCTCCAGCACCACCGCGTTGTGCGCCGCATCCGCCGCATTCTTCCCCCACACAAAGGGCGCATGTCCAGCCACTAAACAAGCGGGCACGGCCATCGGATCGATCGCCGGCTCACTATTCGCTCCATCGAACCGCGCCACAATCGCCAGCCCCGTCTCATGCACATACCGCCCCTCAATCGCAGCATCGCTCAGCGGAGCCGTCACCGGCACCGGCCCATGAAAGTAATCCGCATGCGTCGTCCCAAACGCCGGTATCGACATCCCCGCCTGCGCAAAGCTCGTCGCAAACTCCGAGTGCGTATGCACCACCGCCCCAATTCCCTCAAACTTCCTATACAGCAGCGTATGCGTATCCAAGTCCGAAGACGGCCGCAGCGTCCCCTCGACGATCTTCCCGTCAAGGTCCGTCACCACCATATCCTCCGGCTTCAGCACGTCGTAATCCACGCCCGAAGGCTTGATCACCACCAGCCCCTGCTCCCGGTCCACACCCGAAGCATTGCCAAACGTATAAAGCACCAGGCCCGCCCGCACCAACTCCAGGTTGGCCTCCAACACCTCTTCCCGCAATCTCTTCAGCAACATCGCAACACCTCGCTCCATCCCTTGCTCTTGTCATTCCCGCAACGAATCTTCCCGACCTACTCCGCTCTCACAGCAGCCGCAATGCGCCGCAACTCCGGGAGCACATCTCCCATCGCAGCCGGCTCGCTTCCGCGCAAACCAAACGCAAAGTAAACCTTGCGATACAGCGCAAACAACTCGTCATACCGAGCCACCGCAGCGGCGTCCGGCTCGTAGATCTTGAACGGCAGACACATCTTCTCCTGCGCCTCTTCGATCGTCGCGAACACTCCCGCAGCAACCAGCGCAAAGATCCCAGACCCCAGGCTCGTCGGCACGCCATCCGGCACCAGCACCGGCTTACCCAGCACGTCCGCATACACCTGGTTCAGCACCAGATTATTCTGCGGAATTCCTCCCGCATTAATCACCCGATGCACCGGAACTCCATACTCGGCCATCCGCTCCAGAATAATCCGCGTATGAAACGCCGTTCCTTCAATCGCCGCAAACAGCTCATCCTTGGCCGTGTGAATAAGGTTCCATCCCAGCGTCATTCCGCCCAACTCAGGATTCACCAGCACCGTCCGGTCGCCATTATCCCAACTCAGTCGCAGCAACCCCGTCTGCCCCGGCCTATACTCCGCCAGCCCCTCCGACAGCGCCTTCACATCCGTCCCCGCCCTCTTTGCAATCGCTTCAAAAATATCGCCAGTGGCCGAAAGCCCCGCCTCAATCCCCGTGAACGCAGGATGCACACTTCCCGGGACCACGCCGCAAACGCCCGGCACCAACCGCGTCTCGCGACTCATCGCAATAATGCAAGTCGACGTCCCCACCACATTCACAACGTCGCCCTCGCGGCAGCCCGCGCCAATCGCATCCCAATGCGCATCGAACGCTCCCACCGGAATCGGAATTCCCGCAGCCAGTCCCATCTCCTTCGCCCACCGCTCGCTCAAGTGTCCGGCAATCGCATCGGAGCAGCGGTACTCCCCACCCAGCTTCTCCCGAATCCCATCGAACAGCGGATCAAGCTGCGACAAAAACGTCTGCGGAGGCAACCCACCCCAGCGAGGATTCCACATCCACTTATGCCCCATCGCGCAGACACTGCGAGGCACCAGCGCCGGATCCGTAATCCCAATCAGCGTAGCCGCGACCATGTCGCAGTGCTCCAGCGCCGTAGCAAACCTCTCGCGCTTCTCCGGATTATTCCGCAACCAATACAGCAGCTTCGCAAATCCCCACTCGTGCGAATACACGCCGCCGCACCACTCAATCGCTTCCAGCCCCGTCGCATGCGCCAGCTCTGTAATCTCCTGCGCTTCCTTATGCGCCCGATGATCACACCACAGCATATATTCGTCCAGCGGCTGCAACTGCGCATCCACCGGAATCACACTCGATCCCGTCGTATCCAGCGACAGCGCGACCACATCCTTCGCCGCCACACCCGTCTGCTGCATCACATCCCGCACCGCCTGCACCAGAGCGCGCATCTGGTCCGCGTGTGATTGCGTCGCAAAATCCGGATCTTCTCTCCGGCGATGAAGCGGATACCCCGCCGACGCTGTACCCAACCGCCCCTTCACACTATCCAGAAGCGTAACTCGAACACTCAGAGTTCCAAAGTCCACGCCAGCCACGATTGCCATACATTTCCTCTCCTGCATCCTTGGTCGTTCCGCTCACCGTGTCTCTGACACCTGCCCGCCTGAAAACCAGGCAAGTAGCGTAAACGTTTACTACAGGGAACGATATCTACCTCTACCCTCTTCCGTCAATCGCAACTTTCATGTCGCTATCTGCTCATTCCGCAAGTATGCTGTTTCCATACTGCAAGGTGATCCAAACTCCGTGAAACGTTCTCAGAAGTCTGCCGACTCTTCTATCCCGCCCAAGATCGATATCCGGGTCGTCGCCGCTCGCGCACGCGTCTCCATTGCCACCGTGTCCCGCACCATCAACCACGTCCCATCCGTCGATCCCGTCCTCGCGGCGCGCGTCTGGAAGGCCGTCACCGACCTCGACTACTTCCCCAACACCCAGGCCCGCGCCCTCGTCTCCGGCAAAAGCAAACTCCTCGGCCTCATCGTCTCCGAAATTACCAACCCCTTCTTCCCCGAACTCATCCAGGAGTTCGAGCAAGTCGCCGTAGCCCACGGCTACGAGATCCTCATCGGCTCCACCAACTACGAAACCAAGACCATGGAACTCTGTGCCCGCCGCATGCTCGAACGCAAAGTCGACGGCGTCGCCATCATGACCTTCGGCATAGAAGACTTCCTCCTCGATCGCTTCGCAGTAGACAACGTCCCCGTCGTCTTCATCGATCCCGCGCCCACCCGTCCGCTCAGCAACGTCCTCGCAGTCGACTACTACGCCGGCATCTATGAAGCCGTTCAGCATCTCGCCGTCCTCGGTCATCGCAAGATCGGCTTCATCAGCGGTCCGTTGCGTCTGCGCTCCGCCGAATCCCGCAAGGCCACCTTCCTCGGCTGCCTCCACTCAGCGGGCCTCAAAGCTGAGCCCTCCTGGCTCATCGAAGGCGATCACACCCTCGACGGTGGCCGCGATTCCATGCAGAAAATCCTCGCTCTTCCCAAGTGGCCAACCGCCGTCATGTGTTCCAACGACATGACCGCCATCGGCGTTCAGCACGCTCTCTTCGAAGCCAAACTCAAAGTCCCCGACGACTTCTCCCTCATCGGTTTCGACGACATCCATCTCGCCGAATACACCATCCCACCCCTCACCACCATCCGCATGTCCTGCAAGGACCTCGCCCACAAAGCCGTCGATAACCTGCTCTCACGGCTCAAGCCCGTCGGCGCCAAACTCGAGGTCATCAGCAAGATCAATACCCGCCTCGTCGTTCGCCAGACCACCGGCCTGCCCAAGGACGCGCTCCTCGACCTCGTCGACAAGCCCACATCGCGATCTCGCTAACCCATCAGCGCGTCAATCTCCGCGCCCCACCATCCTCAAGCCTCCTGCTCCGCGGCATCCTGCTCCGCGGCCTGCAGCGCCGCGCTCTCCTTCGCAACGCTCCTGTACGTCGCCCTATACCCCAGGCTCTTCGCGTACGCCAGCACCTTATCAAACTGCAGGTTGATCGTAGCGCCCGCCTTCTGCGTCACCTCATCTTCAATCGGCAGATCGAAATC
>Ga0208357_1000108_pt1 | contig 61950 bp, 58 predicted proteins | sample NGESurdeep092012_6_FD_184487 | JGI IMG/M metagenome (GOLD analysis project Ga0208357, IMG submission 184487) | Arctic peat soil microbial communities from Barrow, Alaska - NGEE Surface sample F52-2 deep-092012 (SPAdes) | ecosystem: Environmental > Terrestrial > Soil > Wetlands > Peat ...
CGGCGACGCGGCGGCCGAATTGGCCGACGCGACGCGCGCCGACGCGGCGGCACCGCCCGCCGTGGTGGTGGTTCGCGCCGAGCATTCGCCGGCGACGCAGACCCTGACTCTGCCGGGCGAGACCGCCGCCTGGTACGAAAGCACCATCTATGCGCGGGTCAATGGGTATGTCGCGAAATGGTTCGTCGATATCGGCGATCATGTGAAAAAGGGCGAGACGCTGGCGACCATCGAGACGCCCGAGCTCGATGCCGAGCTGGGCGCCGCCACCGCCAAGCTCAAAGCCGCCGGCGCCGAGGTGCGAGTGCGCCAGGCCCAGGCCGGCTTCGCCAAGACCACCTATCAGCGCTGGCGCGATTCGCCGAAGGGCGTGGTATCGGACCAGGAGCGCGAGTCGAAGAAGGCCGATTTCAGCAGCGCCGCCGCACAGGAGAACGCCGCCGCCGCCGAGGTCAGCGTCGATCAGGCGGATGTCGATCGGCTGATGGCGCGGTCGCGCTTCAAAGAGGTCACCGCGCCCTATGACGGCACCATCACCGAGCGCCACATCGATATCGGCAATCTCGTCACCGCCGGCAGCGGCGCCTCGACGACCCCGCTCTATCGGCTGTCGCGCGACGATCCGATGCGCGTCTTCGTCGACGTGCCGCAAAGCGTTGCCGCCGATATCGCGATCGGCCTCGCGGCGGAGATCACCGCCGCCAGCCTGCGCGACCGGCAATTCAAGGGCACTGTCGCCCGCACGGCACGCGCCATCGATCCGCGCGCGCGCACCCTGCGCGTCGAGGTCGATCTGCCCAACAAGGATTCGGCGCTGGTGCCGGGCATGTATGTCCAGGTCGCCTTCGCGCTCAAGGCGCGCGGCCTGGTGGAGGTTCCCGCCTCGGCGATGATGTTCCGCACCAAGGGGCCGCAGGTCGCGATCGTCGATAAGGACGGCGTGGTGCGGTTCCACAAGGTCGAGATCGCGCGCGACGATGGCAATGTCGTCGAGATCGGCGCCGGCGTCGCGCCGGGCGACCGCATCGTCCTCAACATCAGCAACCAGATCGCCAACGGCGACAAGGTTGCCGTGACCGAAGAGCCCGGCCTCGCCAGCGCCGACGCGGTCACGAAATGAAAGACCCTGGATCGGCATTGCGGAGCCTTCGAGACGCGCGCGATGCGCGCTCCTCAGGCTGAGGATTTTTCCGCGTGTTCGATTGCTCGCTCCGCTCGCGCTCAGTATGGGGGCGTGCGTCTCGAAGCACGCACGGCGGTCTTGCAGCGTTAATGGCAATAGCGGCGCTGCTCGCCGGCTGCACGGTCGGGCCGGACTATAGGGCGCCCGAGATCAAGATGCCGGACGCGTTTTCCGCCGCGCCGTCGGTGAGCGCGCCGGCGCCGGGGCCGACCGCCCCGATCGCGATGACGCGATGGTGGCGCGCGCTGGAGGATCCCGAGCTCGATGCGCTGGTGGCGCGGGCGGTCGCCGGCAATCTCGATCTGCGGATCACGCTGGCGCGGCTGCAGGAGGCGCGCACCGCCGAGCAGGTGGCGATGGGCCTCGCCTTGCCGGTCGGCACGGTGGCTGGCGCCGCCGGCCGCGGCACCGGCAGCGATGTCACGCGCGGCGCGGTGCCGTCCGCCCTGACCAACGCCAGCAACACCAAGGGCCTGAGCCAGATCAATCAGATCGGCGGCTTCGAGGCGGGGTGGGAGATCGATCTCTTCGGTAAATACCGCCGCGAGATCGAGGCCGCAGGCTATGACACCGAGGCGGCGGCGGCGGCGCGCAACGCCGTGCTGATCACGGTGATTGGCGATGTCGTGCGCGCCTATGTCGATTTGCGCGGGCTGCAAACGCGGCTCGCCATCCTTCAGCAGAACATCGCCGCCGAGGCGCATGAATACGATGTCGTCAACACAAGATTCACGCGTGGCCTGACCAACGAGCTCGACGTGACTCTGGCGCGGCGCCAATTATCGAGCCTCAAGGCAACCGTTGCGCCGCTGGCGGCGCGGATCGATGCCGCGCGCAATACCATCGCGGTGCTGTTGGGGCAGATGCCGGAATCGCTGGCGACGGAACTGGCGAAGCCGGCGATGATCCCGGCGCTGCCGGTGCGGGTCGCGCCGGGCTTGCCGCTCGACCTTCTGCGCCGCCGCCCCGATATCCGCGAGGAGGAGCGCCAGCTTGCCGCCGCGACGGCACGCATCGGCATCGCCACCGCCAACCTCTTTCCGCATCTGGTGATCAGCGGCGCGGCCGGCGCGCAGGGCCAGGGGCTGGGCGTCGGTCCCGGTGCCGGCTCCTTCATCTGGTCGGCGGGGCCTGGCGCCTATTGGAACGTGCTGGATTTCGGCACGCTCGACGCGCTGGTAAAGATCGCCGACCTGCAAGCACAGGAACAGCTCAGCGTCTATAAGGAGACCATCCTCAACGCGGTCAGCGAGGTCGATGGCGACATCGCCGACTTCACCGCGCAGCAGGACCGGCTGAACAATTTGAGCGCGGCGCTGACCGCCAGCCGGCACGCGGTCCAACTGGCGCAGGAACGCTATGATCGCGGCCTCACCGATTTCCTCAATTTGCTCGACGCCGAGCGTCAGGAATACGGGCTTGAGGACGAATATGCCCAGGCCCAGCAAGCCGCCGCGGACGATTTTGCCGCGCTCTACAAGGCGTTAGGCGGCGGCTGGGAGGGCTATCAGGCGATCCCGCCGATCCGCGCGCCGGAACCCGCCATCATCGCCGCGTTCCGCGCGCTGCTCGGGAAGAACTAAAGCCAATCCCGTTCCGATGCGAGCCGGGAGCGTGGCGGCGATCCGCACATTCGCTTGCCCCTATCGGCGCGCCCGGCGAAAATGCGGATAACCGATCATGATCGATTCAAGGAAAACGCGAACATGCCAATACCGTTCAAGGGCCGGCGCGAGGATTTCAGGCTGGTCACCGGACAGGGGCGCTATACCGCCGACTGGAACCTGCCCGATCAAGCCTACGGGCATTTCCTGCGCGCCGACCGCGCGCATGCCGAGATCCGGTCGATCGACATTGATAGCGCGCACGCGATGCCCGGCGTGCTGGCGGTGCTGATAGGCGAGGATTACGCCAAGGCCGGCTATAAGACCGTGCCGCCGATGGTGCAATATCCCGGCAAGGACGGCATGAAGCTGCGCAACCCCAAGCGCCCGGTGCTGGCGGTCGGGCGGGTGCGCCATGTCGGCGAGGAAGTAGCGCTGGTGATCGCCGAGACCCCCGAACAGGCGCAGGACGCCGCCGAGGCGATCGCGGTCGATTACCGCGACCTGCCCGCCGTGGTCGATGCCGAGGACGCCGCCGCGGCGGGCGCCCCGCAATTGCATGAGGACGTGCCGGGCAACGTTATTTTCGACTATGAGTATGGCAACGCCGCCGCCACCGAGGCGGCGTTCGCGGGCGCCGCGCATGTCGTGACGCTGACCCTCCATGCCCAGCGCATCGTCGGCAACCCGATGGAGCCGAAGGCGTGTCTCGCCACCTACGATGCCGCCACCGACATGTACGAGGTCTATGCGCCGTCGCAGGGCATGTCGATGATGCAGGGTGGCCTTTCCGCCGTCAGCGGCGTGCCGGTGCCGCAAATCCGCGCCCATGCCTATGATGTCGGCGGCGGCTTCGGCATTCGCGGTGGCGCCTATGCCGAATATTCGGCGCTGATGCTGGCGGCGAAGATCGTCGGGCGCCCGGTCAAATGGGTCTCGACCCGCTCCGAAACCTTTCTCAGCGATTATCACGCCCGCGCGGCACGGATGACCGGCGAGCTGGCGCTGGACCAGGACGGAATTTTCCTCGCGGTGCGCTATCGCTGGCTGGCCGATCTCGGCGCCTATCCGACGCCGGTGGCGCCGTTCATCAATACGCTGGCCGCCACCAGCCAGGCGGTCAATCTCTATCGCATCCCGACGGTCTATGGGCTGCATCGCCTGGTCGTCACCAACACCACGCCGACCACCGCCTATCGCGGCGCGACGCGGCCCAACGTCTCCTACATCATGGAGCGGCTGGTCGGCGAGGCGTCGCGCGTCACCGGCATCGACCCGGTGGAAATCCGCCGCCGCAACGTGCTGGCCAAGGAAGCCTTCCCCTACAAGAACCCGGTCGGCAGCCAGTTCGACAGCGGCGATCCGCCGGGTCTCTTGGACGATCTGGTCGCCGCCGCCGATGTCGCGGGCTTTCCCGCGCGCCGGGCGGACACCGAACGGCGCGGCAAGCTGCGCGGCATGGGCGTCGCCATGTTCATCGAGCCGTCGGGCGGCGGCGGCCCCAAGGAAGAGGTCGCGATCAAATTCGGCTCCAACGGCGATGCCAGCCTCTATTCGCAATCCGGCCCATCGGGCCAGGGCAATGAGACCGCCTATCCCGAGATCGTCGCCGGGGTGTTCGGCATCGACCCGGAGCAAGTCACCCTGCGCGTCGGCGATGCCGAGCAGGCGCCGCTGATCGGCATGGGGTCGATCGGCTCGCGCTCGCTGATGTCGCATGGCAGCGCGCTTCTGGTCGCGGCGCGCGAGGTGGTGAAGAAGGGCATGGAGCTCGCCGCCAAGGACCTCGAAGTCTCGTCGAGCGATATCGTGTTCGAGGAAGGAAAATACCGCGTCGTCGGCACCGATCTCGCGGTCGGCTTTTCCGAGATCGCCCGGAAATACGGCGCCTCGCCGGAACGGCCGCTCGACGTCAAGACCGGCATCCCGTCGCCGATGGCGTTCCCCAGCGGCGCCCATGTCTGCGAGGTCGAGATCGATCCCGAGACCGGAACCCTCGAGCTCGTCTCCTATGTCGCGGTGGACGATTGCGGCAACCAGATCAACCCGACCCTGGTCGCGGGCCAGGTCCATGGCGGCATCATGCAGGGTATCGGCCAGGCCATCGGCGAGCATTGCGTCTATGACCGCGAAACCGGCCAGCTCCTCAACGGCAGCTTCATGGATTATTTCATGCCGCACGCCTTCGACCTGCCGGCGATGGCGCTCTACGATCATCCGATGCCGACGCCCAACAATCCCTTGGGCGCCAAGGGCGCGGGCGAGGCCGGCACCACCGGCGCGGTGCCGACGCTGGCCAACGCCGTGCATGACGCGCTGAGCTCGCTCGGCATCCATCATATCGACATGCCCTACTCGCCCCACCGCCTGTGGCAGGCGATCCACGCCGCGAACGGGAAAGGTGCCTAACGCGGCCTCGGCAAGCCGGACGTTGCCGCGAGGGCCACGGCGATCGTTGCCAACGGCAACACCAGCTTGAGCGGATCATCCAGCAGCGGCACGGCGCCGAACCGCCGATACCAGTCGGCGGCGCCGCGATCCTTCGCGTCGATGGCGAGCGCCACGCCACCAACTTCAGCGGCGACAGCCAAGGCTCTTTCGCCAGCAGCCAGGAGCAATTCCGTGCCCAGTCCCTGGCGCTGCGCCGACAACGCGACCGCCAATCGCGCCAAGCGAAATACCGGAATCTCGTATCGGCCGAGTTTACGCGTGACCGTTTTCGGAACTTGCGCGAACTCGATCGCCCCAGGACTGATTGAATAGTAACCCAGCACCGCTCCGCGTTTGCCCAACGACACGGCAACGAACGTCTTCGCTCCACCCACCTCGTGGTTCTGGCGCGCGTATCGTTCGAGATATTCATTGAGGTCGTTATTGCCACAATCGAATGAACCGCGGTCGTGATGGCGACCAATCGGTTCTTCCTTCCACGCGATCCGGTCGGTCACCGCCGCGTCGCACGGCGCCGCGCCGCGGCAAGCAAGGCGGCGGTCGGCTTCGGCGGATGCTCCAATAATTTCATGACGCGCTCGGTGTCGCGCTCGCTCAGCACGATCCGTTCGGAGCGCGCGACGACGTCGCGGGCACTTGGGATGACGTTTCGCATGATAAAGCTCGTCACGTCCAACCGTTCGTGGGCCGCCGCCTTGGCCAACAGCCGCTTTTCTTCCTTGGTTGTCCGTAATTCGATCCGTTCGTCGCGGACCACGCCCGAAATTGCCATGTGCGGTTACTCCTTGGCGTACGGATATTATCCGTACGCCAAGGGCCGGGTCAAGTCGGTTAGAGTTCCGCCGGGGCCAAGCGTTTCCCCACCAGCAAATCGGCGGCCTTTTCGCCGACCATGATGCAGGGCGCGTTGATGTTGCCGCCGGGGATCGCCGGGAATACCGAGGCGTCGGCGACGCGCAGGCCGGCGACCCCGCGCACCGTCAGCGCGGCATCGACCACGGCGTTCTCGTCATTGCCCATGCGGCAGGTGCAGGCGGGATGCTGGGTCGTGGTCCCCATGCGGCGGATATAGGCGGCGAGCGCCGCGCGCGATGTCGCGTCCGGCCCCGGCAGGATTTCGCGCGCGATCAGGCTGGCTTGCGGCTCGGTCGCGTAGAGGTCGCGGGTCATGGCGATGCCGCGGATGGCGGTATCGATATCGGCCTCGGCGCCGAAAATGTTGAGATGGATGCGCGGCTTGTCGCGCGGATCGGCGGAGCGCAGCGTCACTTTGCCCCGGCTTTCGGGATGGATCACCGAGACGATGCAGTTGAAGGCGTAATTCTGTTTCGCCGCCTGCCACGGCCACCACGGCCGATCGTAAAGGCCGACGGTGTTGCAGGTGAGCTGGATGTCGGGGCGCTCCAGCCCGTCGCGGGTGCGCGCGAAAATCCCCGCCGTGTTGCCGTTGACGCCGAACGGCCCATCGCCGGCGAGCGCCCATCGCAGCAGCCACCACGCCGCGCGGTCGCGGCGCAGATCGCGCAGGAAGGTCACCGGCCCGCGCGCCGCCATGATCACCGGCACCGAGCCATGCTCCTCCAGATTGCGGCCGACACCGGGCAGATCGACCAGTGGCGCGATACCCAGCGCGCGCAGCTCGTCCGCCGGGCCGATGCCCGACAGCATCAGCAGTTGCGGCGAATTATAGGCGCCCGCCGACAGCACCACCTCGCGCGCGGCGCGCGCCTGTTCCACCGCGCCGTCCTTGAGATACTCGACGCCGACCGCGCGACCATTCTCGATGACCACGCGCGTCGTCGTGGCATAGGTAACCACGGTCAAGTTCGGCCGCTTCATTGCCGGATAGAGGAAGGCGCGCGCCGTCGAGTTGCGGCGGGCGCGTTCATCCACCGTCAGCTCGGTGACGAACAGGCCCTCCGGCTGCTCGCCCGAAATGTCGTCGCAGATCGGATGGCCGGCCGCCTGCGCGGCGGCGGCCAGCGGCTCGTACAGCAATTGCGCGGCACCGCCCTTGCGCACCGTCAGCGGCCCGCCCACGCCATGATATTTGCCGGCGCCGCGCCAGGAATTCTCCGAGCGCTTGAAGTATGGCAGTACATCGGCATAGCCCCAGCCTTCGAGACCGAGCTGGCGCCAATGATCGTAATCGCGCGGATGGCCGCGCTTATAGCCCATGCCGTTGATCGACGAGCAGCCGCCAAGCACCTTGCCGCGCGGGATCGCGATCCGGCGGCCGTCGAGCTGCGGTTCGGGATCGGTCTCGTAGCTCCAATTGAAGCGCTTGTCGTAAGCCGCGAGGGGCCACGCGATCGGGACACGCAGCACCGCGCCATGATCGGCGCCGCCGGCCTCCAGCAGGAGGACGGTGACATCTTTGTCTTCCGTCAAGCGCGCCGCGACGACGCAACCGGCCGAGCCGGCGCCGACGATGATGTAGTCGAAATTTTTGCTCATGTTCCCGCGATGGAAAAGAATTTCATGATCTTGGCGCGCAGGAACGACACCATGCCGACCCGCGCGATTTCCTGGCGCTCGTCCGGGGTGAAGGCCATCGCACTGACATTGGTGGCCGAATGCTCGGCCTCGATGCGGCTCAACTCGGCGAGAATTTCCGGATGCGCGTTGAAGATCGGCTCGAGCCCGGATTTGTCGATTTCGATCAGCCCGGTATCCGCCGCCGTCGTCACCGTGGCGCCACGCACGGCGCCCGTGAGCAGCGACCACTCGCCGAAGACGTGGCCCGGCGCCAGCAGGCCGACTTTGCGCGCCTCGCCGTTCTCCATCTGCTTGAACACGTCCAACAGGCCCGAGACGACGACGAACAGCGAGGCACCCGCCTCGCCCTCGCGCACGATTTCGAGGCCGGACTTGTGCTGCTGGATGCCGACGCTGCGCGCCAGCTCGGCGATCTCGATATCGCCGAAGGAATCGAACAGCGGCACGCGGCGCAGAATCGCCGCGACATCGACGCGCCGATCGATGCTGCGCTCGGTCCGCGCCGAGCGGGCATCGTAATTCTCGCGCTTGGGATAGGACGGCGCGAAACCCGACTGGTCGAGGAATTTCAGCGCGTTGACCGCCACTTGATGGGTGATGAACTGCGCGTCGGGATAGTCGGGCACATGGTAATACATGGAATAGGAGACGCCGTTATCGTTGAATTCCTCGATGATGACATAGGGCGCCGGATCGGCCAGCAAAGCGGGGACCGCCTTCATCGCGGTCAGCAGGACGGCGGACACGCGCTCCGGTGGCGCTTCATAGCCGACGGTGATCTTGAGCTTGGTCTGATAGGCGCGATGCGGCGTGTTGAAATTCATCAATTGCAATTCGACGAGGCGGCTGTTGCGGATCACCACCATGCGATCGTCGAGCGTCAGCAGATGGGTATCGCTCCAGGTGATCTGCGTGACTTTGCCGATGACGCCGTTGGCGAGCTGGAGCCAATCGCCCAGCTTCATCGTGCCTTCGCGGAAATTGAGCGCGATGCCCGCGATGAGGTCGGTCGCGGTCGGCTGCAGCGCGAAACCCGCCGCGGCGGCGATGATGCCCGAGGTCACCAGCAGGCCCGACAGTTCGAGACCCAGCACCCGCGAGACGATGATCAGCCCGGCGCAGAAGAAAATGACGATCGCGCCGATATCGAGCAGCAGGCGCGGCAGCCGCGTCTCCAGCCCCTGGCGGCGCGCCTGATACAGCACGAAATTGCGCAACAGCTCGGTCGCGAACCAGGCTAGCGCCAGCCAGAACAGGCCGCCGACGATGTCGTCGATGGTGAACTCGAACGGGACTTCGCGCAGAAAGCCCGGCGGCCCATGGATCGAAAACCAATAGGCCGCGCCCAAAATCGCGACCAGAATTATCCGCAACGCCAGGCGCATCGATCCCCCCGCCCCCACCTCTAATGAGGCGGCGCGCCGGGCGCAATGATCTTATGTTATTTTCGGCGCACCAGCTTGCCGGTGGCGGTGCCCTCGGCGAAATTGCGCCACGGGGTGGTGCCGGCGACCACCTTGTTGGTCAGCGTGCCGATGCGATCGATGATCAGCGACACCTCATCGCCGGCGGCAAGACGCTTGAAGCCGGCGAAGGTGCCGAGCGAGATCACGTCCCCCGGCTCCATCGCGGTATAGTCGGAGCAATAGGCCAGCACCTCATAGGGATCGAAGATCATGTCCCGGCTGTTGCCCTTGCGGCGGCTCTCGCCATTGACCCGCACCTCCATGTCGAGGTTGCGCGCGTCCGGCAGCTCCGCCCGCGTCACCACCCACGGCCCCATCGGGCAGAACGTGGCGAAGTTCTTAGCATAGGAATAAGGCTGGCCCATCTTCAGCCGCTCGCGCTGGCGATCGCGGGCCGAGACATCGTTGCAGATGGTATAGCCGAAAATATGATCCGCCGCCTCGGCGGGGGCGATGTGGCGGCAGGCGCGGCCGACCACCAGCGCCAGCTCATGCTCCTCGTCCACCATCTGCGGAAAGGGCGGCAGCTCGATCGCGTCGCCATGGCCGATCATGGTGGAGGGATATTTTTCGAAGATGATCGGCTCGTCGAGGAAGGTCAGCTTCGATTCGTCGATATGCTCCTGGTAGTTCAGCGCCAGCGCCAGGATCTTCGACGGCCGCAGGATCGGCGGCAGGAATTTCGGGGCGGCGACGCGAAACTCGGCAAGCCGGCCGGCGGCCCGGAGCCGCTCGATGCTGGCGGCGCCGACCGTATCGATATCGATGCCGGCCGCGATGATGGCCAGCAGCGAGCCGCCTTCGTGCACCTCCGGGTGCGTCTCGGCCAGCGCGCGGGTCAGATCGACCACGCCGTCATCCAGTTTGACCCCGACATGTGGCCCGGCATCGGTCGCGAACGATAATAGCTTCATGGCGTTGCTCCTATTTAGCCCACAGGCGTTTCGTGGCGCGGCGCGCGCCCTCGGCCAGCGCCTCGAGCTTCGCCCAGACGATCGACGGATGGCCGACGCGCGGGCCGAGCCCGCAATCGGTGCCGGCGATGACATTCTCGCGCCCCATCAGCTTGGCATAGCGCTCCAGCCGGTCCGCCACCAGGTCGGGATGCTCGATAAAGTCCGAGGCGTGCCCCACGACGCCCGGCACGAAGGTCGCGCCGTCCGGCAGCTTCACGGTCTCGAACACGCGCCATTCATGCTCATGGACCGGGTTGGAAGCTTCGAGGGAATAGCTCTCCGCCTTGATCTTGAAGATCAGATCGATGATCTCGGTCAGCGGAATGTCGTCGGCATGCGGGCCGTGAAAGCTGCCCCAGCAGACATGGAGCCGGATTTGCTCGCGCGGGATATCGCGCAGCGCGTGGTTCAGCGCCTCGACCCGCATGCCGGCATAGCGGCGGAATTGCGCCACGTCCATGTCGGGGAAGATGCCCCAGCAATCCGGCAGATCGGGATTGTCGATCTGCAGCGTCAGGCCGGCATCGGTGATCGCCTTGTATTCGACATGCAGCACGTCGGCCAGCGCGTAGACCAGCTCCTCGTCGGTCTTATAGAAATCGTTGCGCAGCCAATGCTCCATCGTGCCCGGCGTGTTGGCCGGCAGGAACGCCTCCTCGGTCTTGGCGTTCGCGAGCGCCGCCTTGAAGTTCGTGATGTCGCGTTGCAACTTGTCTTGACCGATATAACGCAGCGGCTCGACACAGACCGGCAGCTTGCCGCCGGGGGTCGCGAACAGGCGCCGATTGGCGAAATAGTCGCCGAACTTCCGCGCGTCACGATTGATCATGTTGAGGCGCGAGAGCCGGGTCGGCGCGCCCTCCGGCACATCGCGCAGCTCGTAGCCGGCGACGCGGTCGGTCAGATAGGTGTTGAAGCTGGACTTGCTGAGCTCGCCGTCATTGACGCTGTCGAGCCCACAGGCGACCTGTTTGCGCACGATCTCGGCGACCGCGCTCTTGAGGCGCGCGCGATGCTCGTCGGTTTCGATCCGCACGACGCGGTCGGGGCCGACGATCATCTGGCGCAGATCGTCGGGACGCGGCAGGGCCCCGGCATGGGTGGTCTTGATTCGGTCGGTACTGCGCATCATCGGCTTCAAGGCTCCCTCGGGATTGGCGTCCGCCGACGCACCCTAAGAGCGCGCCGCGCCGGGGGTCAACGCCGGCGAAAGCATTCCGGCGTTGCGTGGCGGCGGCCGATACCCGGAATCCCAAGCCCAAATTCATGCCGCGTTAATAATTCCCGGATAGAACCGGCCCCGTCCTTGGTATGGGAGGTCGTTCGTGGGTTCATTCGTCGATGTCGCCATTATTGGCGCTGGCCCTTATGGTCTATCGGTCGCCGCGCATTTGAGCGCCCTTGGTGTCGATTACCGGATTTTCGGCAAGCCGATGCAATTGTGGCGCGAGCACATGCCCCCCCGCATGCATCTCAAATCGGACGGCGCGTCCTCCGATCTCGCCGACGCGACCGATGCGCTGACGCTCAAGAAATATTGCGCGCGCGAAGGCATCGCCCATGACGACAGCCGCATTCCGGTCGCGCTCGATACCTTCGTCGCTTACGGCATGGCGTTCCAGAAACGCTTCGTGCCTCGGCTCGAGGAGAAATTCCTGACCTCGGTCGAGCGCGCCGCCAACGGCTTCATCCTGCGCTTCGACGATCAGGACGTGGTCATCGCGCGCCGGGTCGTGATCGCGGTCGGCGTCTCGCATTTCACCTTCCTGCCGGACTTTCTCGCCGGCCTGCCGGCGGATTTCGTCAGCCATTCGAGCCGCTTCGGCAGTTTCGAGGCGCTGGACGGCAAGCAGGTCACGGTCATGGGCGCCGGCGCATCGGCGATCGATGTCGCGGGCCTGTTGCGCGATCGCGGCACCGATGTCTCGGTGATGACGCGTCGCCCGTCGATCGAATTTCACAATCCGCCCGGCCCGCGCTCGCTGCCTAACCGCATCCGCGCGCCCGGCACCGGCATGGGCGCCGGCTGGCGGCTGCGCGTCTTCGCCGACGCTCCGCTGGCGTTCCACGCCCTGCCGGAAAGCGTGCGACTGCATCAGGTCCGCACCCTGCTGGGCCCGTCCACCGGCTGGTTCATGAAGGACAGCATCGTCGGCAAGGTGTCGATGCTGACGGGCACGACGCCGAGCCGGGCCGAGGTTCGCAACGGCAAGCTGCATATCGAGGCGACCACGGCCGATGGCGGGCGGCGCGAAATCGTCACCGACCATCTGATTGCCGGCACCGGCTATAAGGTCGATCTGCGCCGGCTCGGCTTCCTGCCCGAGGCGCTGCGTCCCGAGATCAAGCATGTCGCCAACGCGCCAATCTTGTCGGCGAATTTCGAGACCTCGGTGAAGGGGCTTTATTTCGTCGGCCCGGCATCGCTCAACAGTTTCGGACCGCTCGTGCGCTTCGTCCTCGGCGCACGGTATTCGGCGCGCCGGATCGCCCCCCATCTGGCGCGGTCGCTGGCCAGCCGGGCACCCGCGCCCTTCTCGGCTCCGCGCTCGGTCGCGGGATAATTCGCATGGCGATGACGGCCCTCAATCACTCGTTAACATTTGCCGCGCAAGGATAGCGGTCAGATATCGCGTGAAGGATTCAGCTCTTGTCCTTGGCTTCGTTCCTGCGTTCCGATCAGTCCCTCGCCGCCACGCCGTTCCGGCTGCCGGCGGGCGACATCCTGCGCCGCCGCGCCGCCAAGGCGCAGCGACCGCGCCTGCTGATGGTCAGCTCGCTGATCACCATGCCCTATCGCGTGCTGCGCGTCGCCGGCGCCGCGGGCGCCGACATCTATGTCCTGGGAAATTCCCATTCGAAGTGCCTGGAGCATTCGCGCTTCTGCAAGAAATTCCTGCTGACCAGCCAGCCGATCACCGGCGAGGCCGATGCCTGTCTCGCCGACGAGATTAACCGGCGCGTACGGGAATTCGACATCGACATGGTGCTGCCGGGCGATGTCCAGGCGACCCGCTCGCTGATCGCATTGCGCGATGCCATCGATGCGCCGTGCTTTCCGATGCCGACGCTGGAGCAGTTCGATCGGCTCAACGACAAATGGTTCTTCACGAATCTCTGCGGCGAGCTGGATATTCTGACGCCCAAGAGCTGGCACGTCGCCGATGCCGCTGAATTGCGGCGCGAGATCGAGGCCGGACGTATTCCGCTGCCCGCGATCGCCAAGCCGATCAACCATGACGGCAGTCTCGGCGTCATCAAGCTCGACGGCGCCGACGCGCTGGCGCAGCTCGACCGGATCGACTACGCGCCGATCATCGTGCAGGAATTCATCGAGGGCGCCGACATCGGTGCCAGCGTCTATTGCGAGCGCGGCGAGATCAAGGCCTTCATCGCCCACGAGCTGAAGCGCGCGACCTATCGGGCGCTCGACGATGCGCGGATCGAGGCCGCGCTGGCCCGGGTGATGGGACGCATGGGGGTCAACGGCGTCTTCAATTTCGACATGCGCCTCGCGCCCGATGGCACGATCTATTATCTCGAATGCAACCCGCGCTTCTTCTTCAAGATCAATCTCTCGATGCTGGCGGGCGTCAATTTCATTCGCATGGGCCTGCGGGCATCCACCAACACGATGCTCGCCCCTGCCTCGGGCGCCGCCGTGCGCATGCCGAAGGCGCTGGCCGCCGCCGCGGTGCTGACGCCGTGGAAGATCACGTCACGCGATTTCCAGATGCTGTGGTATCTGTGCCGCGATCCGGTCTCCAGCCTGCGCGAGGCGCTGGGCATCGACTGGGAATACGCCGAGGACGCGCATCACCGCCACTTCATCGCCCCGGCCACGGAAAAGCAGCCGGACCGCGCGCTGGCGGCGTAACAGGAGCTAGACGCCCGTCGCCTTGAACTGCTTCGAGAGGGCCAACCCTTGGCTCTGATAGTTTGAGCCGATACCCTGGCCATAGACATGGTCGGGGCGGTCGCCCATCCGCTCATAGCGCAGCCAGCCGACCGCCTGGCCATGTTCGAGAATGAACGGGACATCGTGGCTGCGGACTTCGAGCACGGCCTTGCTGCCGTGCCCGGAGGGATCGCAGCCGAATCCGGGATCGAAAAATCCGGCATAGTGGACGCGGTACTCGCCGGAGCGCGTCTCATAGGCGACCATCTCCGCCGCCAGGTCGATCGGCACCCGCACCTCTTCCCGCGTCGCCAGGATATAGAACTCGCCCGGATTGAGGGTCAGGCTGGCCTCGCGCCTGAAATAGATCGGCTCCCAATAATCCTGCCAATCGTAATGGTCCTTGAGATCGAGCTCGATGCGGTCGGTGAAGCGCCGCGCGCGATAGCCGATGACGCTGCCGGTGCCGGCGCCTTTGAGATCGATGGTCACCGGCACCAGATTGTCGGGCAGCGGATGCTTGTCGTCGAACGGCCGCGCCAGCTCGCCGTCGCGATAGCGCCGGCGCAGCGCGCCGCCGGTGAGGCCGATGCCGGTGCCGCGCTGGAACCGCACCTGGTTGAGGCGGGTCCCGGGACGGACCACGACGCTGAAGGTTTGCGGCGCCACTTCGAGATAGAGCCGCCCCTTATAACCGGGTTCGATCTGGTCGAAGACGGTGCCTTCCTCGGTGATCAGCCGGGTCAGCACATCGAGCCGCCCGGTCGTGCTTTTTGGGTTGGCGAAGCCGCGCACATGCTGGGGCAGCGCCAGCGATTCCAGCAGCGGAATGACATAGACCTTGCCGGTTTCCAGCACCGCGCCGTTGGTCAAATCGATGTGATAAGCATCCATCGCCTCGACCTTGCGCAGCACCTCGTTGCCGGCGCCAGGCAGGAAGCTCGCGCGCACGCGATAGGCGCTTCGGCCCAGCCGCAGATCGATGCTGGCCGGCTGAATCTGTTCCGGCGCCACCGGCTCGGCCGCGATGATGATGCCGGCGCGGACATATTCGCGAATCACCTGATGCGGCTGAACGCCGTTGCCGCCGAGGTCGGCCGCGCGGCCCTTGCCCTCGGGATCATCGTCGTCAATCAGCGAGCGCTGGGCGTTGGCGTCGGTCAACTTCATCTCACATGGCCTGCGGCGGAGCGGCAGTATGGTCAAAAATCCCGTGGCCGATCAAGGCGTTATCGCTAATATACGCTCCCCCCAACGGCGCACAGCGCGCCGCCCGTCAAGACCATGCGCGGCCTTGCAAATTCGACTTGTCCCCGCTTTGCACATGGTTAGGGTATAACGATGAGTTCAACGGGGGACGGGGCGGACGCGATCGAGGCGGCGACCATGCGGCGCGTGGCGCGGCGCGTCGTGCCGTTCCTGATGCTGTGCTATTTCGTCTCGTTCGTCGACCGGGTCAATGCCGGCTTCGGCGCGCTGGAGATGAACCACGATTTGCATCTCTCGCCCGCAATGTTCGGTTTCGGCGGCGGCTTGTTCTTCGTCAGCTATTTCATCTTCGAGGTGCCGAGCAATCTCGCGCTGGAGCGGGTCGGGGCACGGCGCTGGATCGCGCGCATCATGATCAGTTGGGGCATCGTCGCCGCGGCCATGGCGCTGATCGAGGGGCCGCGCTCCTATTACCTGGTGCGCCTGCTGCTCGGCGCCGCCGAGGCCGGCTTCTTTCCCGGCGTGATGCTGTACATCACCTATTGGTTTCCGGCGGCGTACCGGGCGCGCATCATCGGCTGGTTCATGGTAGCGGTGCCGATCTCGAGCTTCCTCGGCTCGCCGCTGTCGGCGGCCCTCTTGGGCGCCGATGGCTGGCTGGGGCTGCGCGGCTGGCAATGGATGTTCATCATCGAGGGCGCGCCGGCGGTGCTGCTGGGCGTGTTCTGCCTATTCTATCTCGACGACCGCCCGGCCTCGGCCAGGTGGCTCGCCCCGGCACAGCGCGACTGGCTGCTGACGCGGCTCGCGGCCGAGAATGCCCGCGCCCGCCCGATGGCGCATCAATCGCTGTGGCGGGTCCTGACCAACCGGCGCGTGCTGGCGCTGGCGGTGGTGCTGGCCGGCACTACCGCCAATTCCAGCGGCCTGCAGATCTGGACGCCGCAGATCATCAAATCGTTCGGGCTGAGCAATCTGCAAACCGGGCTGGTCAACGCCATCCCGTTCGCCATCGCCGCCATCGCCATGATCTGGTGGGGGCGCCGCTCCGACCGACTGCACGAGCGGGTGTGGCATACGGTGCTGCCGCTGGCGCTGATCGCGGTCAGCCTGGCGGCGTTCCTGCTGTTCCATTCGCTGGTCGCGACGGTAGTGATCTTCTGCCTCGCGGTGGTCGGCATCTATGCCTGTAAGGGGCCGGTCTGGGCGGTCTCGACCGAGTGGCTAGCCGCCGGCGTCGCGGCCGCGGGCCTGGCGCAGATCAACGCCATCAGCAATCTCGCCGGCTTCGGCACCATCTATCTGGTCGGCGTGATCAAGGGCGCGACCGGCGGCTATACGCTGGCCATGCTGCCGCTGGTGACGCTGGCCGCGCTGTCGGCGGTGACCATGTTTCTGGTCGGGCGGGCGGATCAAAAATCCCTAACGCGATCTTAAGGTCGATTAATCCGCGCGGCGCGGCTCCACGCAATCATATCTTAATATTTGGGCGCCAATCTCAGTCTCGCGACTAGTTCCGAGGGTGCGATGCTAGCTAAAAATCTCTACCGGGCGGTCAAGCCCTACCTCTCCACCGAAACCGATGTTTGGATGCGTCAGATGCGGCGCAACGCGCTGTCGGCGCTGGGCTATGACGACGACCAATGGGTGCGGATCGTGCGCCGCGCCGAGTGGCACGGGTTCCTTGGCGCGGAAGCCAAGCAGGGACCCGATATTCTCGAAATTTCGCCCGGCCTCGATTCGCCGTGGAAGAAATACGCGACCGGCTCCTACCGCAAGATCGACTATCCCGATTTCGATATCACGCGCGAGCGGCTCGACGCCCAGTTCGATGTCATCATCGCCGAGGAAGTGTTCGAGCATCTCGCCAATCCCGACGCGGCGGCGGAGAATGTCCACGCCATGCTGAAGCCCGAGGGCGTGTTCCTGGTCTCGGTGCCGTTCCTCATCAAGCTGCACGGCGCGCCGGCCTATGGCGACTTCCATCGCTGGAGTCCCGACGGGCTGCGCGCATTCCTCGGCGGCCACGGCTTCTCCACGGTAGACGCCAAGAGCTGGGGCAATGCCGAGGCGATCATCGCCAACTTCAACGGCTGGAAAAGCTACGGCTGGGGCCGCAACCTCGAAAACGACCCGGAGCTGCCGGCGGCGGTCTGGGCCTACGCGCGGCCCTAACGCGGTATTCAATCCCTTGGAATCGCCCTTTTTCCGTCACCCCCGGACTTGATCAGGACTTGATCCGGGGGTCCATCGATGGGTCGCCGGGTCAAGCCCGGCGATGACGGCGAAAGGGGTGATTGCCAGCCGGCGCCGATCGCTAGGCCGCCTCTTTCAACAGATCACCGAGCGTCCCGAAAATCCGATCGATATCGGGCTTCTTGAGGCTGAGCGGCGGCGACAGCGCGATGATGTCGCCCGTCGTGCGAATCAGCAGCCCGTTCTCATAGGCGCGTAAGAACAAGTCGAAGGCGCGTTTCGTCGGCTGGCCGGCGATCGGCTGCAATTCGATCGCGGCGATAAGGCCGAGATTGCGGATGTCGATGACATGCGGCAGGCCCTTCAGCGAATGAGCCGCATCCTCCCAATAGGATGAGAGGGCGCCGGCATTCTCGAACAGCCCTTCCTCCTGATAGACGTCGAGCGTGGCGAGGCCGGCGGCGCAGGCCAGCGGATGGCCGGAATAGGTATAGCCGTGGAACAGCTCGATGGCGTGATCCGGCCCGGTCATGAACGCGTCATAGATGAACTGGCGGGCGATCACCGCGCCCATCGGCACGGTGCCGGAGGTCACGCCCTTGGCCATGGTGACGATGTCGGGCATCACGCCGAATTTCTCCACCGCGAAGCCGGTGCCGAGCCGGCCGAACCCGGTGATGACCTCGTCGAAAATCAGCAGGATGCCGTGCTTGTCGCAAATCTCACGCAAGCGCTTCAGATAGCCCTGTGGCGGGATCAGCACGCCGGTCGAGCCGGCGACCGGCTCCACGATCACGGCGGCAATGGTCGAGGCATCGTGCAGCGCCACCAGCCGTTCGAGATCGCCGGCGAGCTCGGCGCCATGCGGCGGCTGGCCGCGCGAGAACGCGTTCTTGTCGAGCATGTGGGTATGGCGCAGATGATCGACGCCGCCCAGCATCGGGCCAAAAAATTTGCGGTTGTTGGGAATGCCGCCAACCGAGATGCCGCCGAAATTGACGCCGTGATAGCCGCGCTCGCGCCCGATCAGCCGCGTGCGCGTGCCCTGGCCGATGGTGCGCTGATACGCGATCGCGATCTTCAGCGCGGTCTCCACCGATTCCGAGCCGGAATTGGTATAGAAGACGCGGTTGAGATCGCCGGGGAACAGGGACGCAATCCGCGACGCCAGCTCGAACGCCTTGGGGTGGCCGATCTGAAAGGCCGGCGCGTAATCCATCTCCGCCGCCTGCGCCTGGATCGCCGCGACGATCTTGGGGTGGCCGTGCCCGGCGTTGCAGCACCACATGCCGGCGGTGCCGTCCATGATTTGGCGGCCGTCATGGGTGGTGTAATACAGGCCCTGAGCGGCGACGATCAGGCGCGGCGCCGATTTGAATTGCCGGTTGGCGGTGAACGGCATCCAAAAGGATTCGAGATCGTTCGGCACCCGGGCGGTGACGGTCATGGCGGCGTGGCTCCCAATTTCAGCGACCTAACTTGATCGAATGGTCAAGTTTGGCATAGGCTTTACGACGATGCGAGATCAATGCGGAAGAGATCAATGCGGGAGGGCATGATGGCGATCCTGATACGCGGCGGCACGGTGGTGAACGCCGATGCCAGCAGCCGGGCGGATGTGCTGGTCGAGGATGGCACGATCGCCGCCGTGGGCGCCGGTCTCGACGCGCCGGCGGGCGCCGAGATCATCGATGCCGGCGGCGCGCTGGTGATGCCGGGCGGCATCGATCCGCACACCCATATGGAATTGCCGTTCATGGGCACCACGGCGTCGGAGGATTTCTTCACCGGCACCGCCGCCGCCGCCGCCGGCGGCACCACCATGATCATCGATTTCGTCATCCCCGACCCGCAAGAGAATCTCCTCGCCGCCTATAAGAAGTGGCGCGGCTGGGCACGGAAATCGGCGGCGGATTATTCGCTGCATGTCGCCGTGACCTGGTGGGACGACAGCGTGCATAAGGACATGGGCACGCTGGTCGCCGAGCATGGCGTCAACAGCTTCAAGCATTTCATGGCGTACAAGAACGCCATCATGTGCGACGACGAAGTGCTGGTGAACAGCTTCACCCGCGCCCGCGAGCTGGGCGCGCTGTGCACCGTCCACGCCGAGAATGGCGATCTGGTCTATCATTTGCAGCGCGAAATCCTGAAGGCTGGCATCACCGGCCCCGAAGGCCATCCGCTGTCGCGGCCGACGCCGGTCGAGGGCGAGGCCGCCAATCGCGCCATCCGGCTGGCGCAAGTGCTGAACACGCCGCTCTACATCGTCCACAATTCCTGCCGCGAGGCGATCGAGGCGATCGCCCGCGCGCGCTCGGAGGGCCAGCGCGTCTATGGCGAGGTGCTGGCCGGGCACCTGCTGATCGACGATTCGGTCTATCGCGATCCCGATTTCGCCCGCGCCGCCGCCCATGTCATGTCGCCGCCGTTCCGGCCGAAGGAGCATCAAGCGGTGCTGTGGCGCGCGTTGCAGGCGGGTATCGTCCAGACCACCGCGACCGATCATTGCTGCTTTTGCGCGCCGCAAAAATCGATGGGCCGCGACGATTTCACCAAGATCCCGAACGGCACCGGCGGCGTCGAGGATCGCATGCAGGTGCTGTGGCACCATGGCGTCAATACCGGCCGCCTAACCCCCAGCGAATTCGTTGCCGTGACCTCGGCCAATGCCGCCAAAATCTTCAATGTCTATCCGCGCAAGGGGGTGATCGCGGTTGGCTCCGACGCCGATCTGGTAGTCTGGGACCCCAAAAAATCACGCACTATCTCGGCCAAGACCCACCACCAGAATGTCGATTTCAATATCTTCGAGGGCATGGAGGTCATGGGGGTCAACGTCATCACCCTGTCACAGGGCAAGGTTATATGGCGTGACGGAAAGCTCGACACCGTGCGGGGAGCGGGACGCTATATTGACCGGCCGCCCTTCCCTCCGTACCATACGGCGTTGATGAAGAAGGCGGCGCTGGAACGGCCGATGCCGGTTCTGAGGGTCGCCGCTGAGTAAACCGGCTTGGGGAGCCGCTGACGGGTAAGCAACCACACAAGCCGGCTCGGTTAAGGAGAGCCACAGCGTTCGAGGAAGGCACGCAGCCCAACGCGTCCGATCATCGGTTCCGTTCCGCTGTCAAATATGGCTGGATTCGCTTTGTCGGCGCGGCGCGCCCGAATGGCCGGTTTGGCCTGCGCCGCCGTCCGCCTGACGGCAAAGCGCCGGCCTTTCCATTCTTCACGGAAATCATCGACCCGGTCGAGCTGACCGTGATGGCGCTGAACATCCTGGCGCCGGCGCTGAACCGCGCCAATACCACCGGCAAGAAAGTCACCGTCACGGTGCCGGACGAGCAGACCGGCACGATCTTCCGGGCGGCGCTGGTCCAATCGCAGCGGACCCGCGCCACCGACCGGCTGGTCGAGATCGTGGTCGACCAGGCCGACGAGCCGGAATCGCCCGCCCCGGTCTCGCGACGCGCCCATTGACGATTGGCCGGTAAGCGATGGGTTCCGATAGCGCCGGTCCCGCCCATGGCCGGCCGATCTTCATGCGCCATTGGCTGCGCAACCCGCTCGGCATGGGCGCCCTGCTGCCGAGCAGCCCCCGCGTCGCCGAGGCGGTGGCGCGGCAGCTTCAGCTGGGCCGCCCCGGCCCGATCCTCGAACTCGGCGCCGGCACCGGCACCATCACCCGCGGCCTGATCGCGGGCGGCTGTCCGCCCGAGCGGCTGGTGTTGATCGAGAGCGAACCGGCGCTGACCGAGCATCTGCGCGCGCACTATCCGGCGACCCGGGCAATTTGCGGCGACGCCACCCGGATCGACGCGGTGCTGAGCGAGATTGGCGTCACCCAATTGGCAACGACGGTTTCCAGCCTGCCGATCAAATGGTTTTCGCTCGACGACCAGCGCGCGACGGTGATGCCGTGCCTGAAGCGCCTCGAACCCGGCGGCTATTTCATCCAGATCACCAACGCGATGACCTCGCCCATCGACGCCGGGCGCCTGCGGATCAATGCCCAACAGGTCGATGCCGTGTGGTTCCACTTCCTGCCGGTTCAGGTCTGGCGGTACTGGCTGGATTAGTTTTCAGTTTTCAGTTAAGTTTTCGGTCACTGCGAGACGCCTGCAAGGCGGACACGGAAACCGATAACGACTGATAACTGAAGACTGACAACTGAAGACTGATAACGCCTAAACGTTGTGCATGCCGCCGCCGGACGGACTGCCGATGATCGACAGGAATTCGCGCCGGGTCGAGGCGTCGGTGCGGAAGGCGCCGAGCATCCGCGAGGTGACCATCGAGACGCCGGGCTTGTGGATGCCGCGCGTGGTGATGCATTGATGCGCCCCCTCCACCACCACGGCAACGCCGCGCGGCTGCAGCACGTCTTCGAGGGTGTTGGCGATCTGCGCCGTCATCTTTTCCTGAATCTGCAGGCGATGGGCAAACACCTCGACGAGACGCGCCAGCTTGGAGATGCCGACGACGCGCCGGTTGGGCAGATAGGCGACATGGGCGCGGCCGATGATCGGCGCCATGTGATGCTCGCAATGGGATTCGAAGCGAATATCCTTCAGCACCACGATTTCGTCATAGCCTTCGGTCTCGTCGAAGGTGCGGCCCAGAATTTCCTCGGGATCGACATTGTAGCCGTCGAAATATTCCTCATAGGCGCGCACCACGCGGCCAGGTGTCGCCAGGACGCCTTCACGATCGGGGTTGTCCCCGGTCCAGGCGATCAGGGTGCGCACCGCCGCTTCGGCTTCTTCGCGGCTGGGCCGGGTCTTGGCCATTATTCACTCCTATCTGATTGATCAGCCGGCGAGCGGCTTAGTTGAGCCGCACGGTCTGGTGCGGGCTGTCGAGGGAGAAGGCCGGAATCGCGATCTCGAAATTCTCGCCTTGGCGGGTTTCCATTTCATAGCTGCCGACCATGATGCCGGACGGCGTGTTGAGCGGCGTGCCGCTGGTATATTCGAACGACTGGCCCGGCCCCAGAACCGGCTGCTCGCCGACGACGCCGGGCCCCTTCACCTCTTGGGTGCGGCCAAGCCCGTCGGTGATGCGCCAGCGGCGGCGGCGCAATTGCACGGTATCGGCGCCGTTATTCTCGATCCGGACGTGATACGCCCAGACATAGCGGTCCTCGGCCGGCGAGGACTGGTCCTCGAGATAGGTCGGCTCGACCGTCACGGTGATGGATCGGGTGGTTTCGGAATAGGACATGATTCAGCGCGTCTATATGGCCTCTCGACCCGACCGGCGCAATATACCCTACGGCAAAAGCGGCGAGAGAGGCATTATTCCGCCGGCTCCCCCGCCGCCGCGACCGGCGCCGGCACCATGGTCACCCGGCGCTTGGTGCCCAGCGATACCGCCGTGAAGATACTCAGCAGATACCCGATTGCTGGCAGCACGAACACCATGATCATGATCTGGCGATCCAGGAAAAATCCCAGGATGAAGGGCGTGATCGCGGACCCGATATCGAACCCCGAATAGACAAAGCCGAACACCTTGCCGGTGGCGCCCGGCGGCGAGGACTGGCGCACCAAGAGGTCGCGCGACGGCCCCGACACGCCCGAACAGAACCCGACCCCGGCCAAGAGCGCGATCAGCCCGCTGTTGGGCAGATGCAGCACCCCGGCCAGCAGGATCAGGATGCCGGCGCCCACCAGGCTGACCGCGATGATGTAATCGGGCCTGATCTTGCGGTCGGCGATGATGCCGCCGGTGATGATGCCGCCGGCGACGCCGATGACGTAGAAGGTCAGCACCGTGCCCGCGACATCCAGCGACATGTTCCGGAAACTGTGCAGCGTCGCGGGCAGGAAGGTCTGGATCGAGGTGCCGGCGATCGACACCACGATGAAATAGGCGAAGCACATCAGGATCGGCGCCGTCAGCAGCGCGCGCGCCGGCGTGGTGCCGCCCTGGGCATGGCGCGCCCGCCCGGTATTCTCGTCGAGCAGCCCGCCGAACAAGGCGAGCCAGCCCGCCAGCACGATGCCGGCCAGCCCGACCACCTGCAGCGCGTGGTTCCAGCCGATGATTCTGGTCAGGCCCAGCACCGTCATCGGCGCCAGCACCCAGCCGATATTGCCGGAGAGCGCGTGCGCGCTATAGGCCCTGGCCATGCGGCCGGGCGAGACATTGGCCGTCAGCACGGAATAGTCGGCGGGATGAAACACGCTGTTGCCGACGCCGGCGAGGCCAGCGCAAGGCAGCAGCATCCAGAATTGCGGCACGGTGCCGATCAGGCCGATGCCCAGCCCGTAAATCGCCAAACCGCCCATCAGGACAGTGCGCGCTCCCAGCCGATCCACCAGGAAGCCGGCCGGGGTTTGGGACAAGGCCGAGCAAACATAGAAAATCGAGATCAGCAGGCCGAGATCGGTATAGGAGACGCCGAACGCCACCTTGAGGATGGGCAGCAGCGGCGCCAGGACGAGCTGATAAAAATGGCTCATGCCGTGGACGGTGCTGACCATCCCGATGGTCTTGAGATCGCGGGACGTCTGTTCGGCGGTGATGGCGGTCATGATCACTCCAACCCCAAGAACGATCAGGGCAATGCCTACGAAAGAGGCAGAGATGATGATGATTTCACGACGCCATGTCCACCCGAACTGGCTCATGGGTGGTATGAGGCGACGCTACCCGTCGTCAGTTAACAGTTATCGGCTCACGGCACCGATCGCCGAAAACTGACGACTGATAACGGTAATCGACCTAGAGGGCCGCGATCATCGCCTCGGCGCTGGAAACCTCGAACGCCCCACCCTTCTCGACATTGAGCGTCTTCACCGTGCCGTCATCGACCACCATGGCATAGCGCTGGGAGCGGTGGCCGAGGCCGAAGCCGCTGCCGTCGAGCTCCAGCCCGACCGCCTTGGTGAAGTCGCCATTGCCGTCGGCGATCATCGCGATCTTGTCGCCGGCGCCCTGGTCCTTGGCCCAGGCACCCATGACGAATTGGTCGTTCACCGACAGGCAGGCGACGGTGTCGACGCCCTTGCTCTTGAGCTCGTCATATTTCTGGATGAAGCCCGGCAGGTGCTTCATCGAGCAGGTGGGGGTAAAGGCGCCCGGCACCGCGAACAGCACCACTTTCTTGCCCTTGAACAGCTCGTCCGTGGTCATGTCCTTGGCGTCGCCGCCCTGGCGCACCTTGAATTTCATGTTCGGAATCTTGTCGCCGACTTTGATGGTCATCGCCTGCCCTTTCGGAGTGGATTATGGCCGCCACCATAAAGCGGAGGGCCGCTAAAATCATCCCCCTTTGCGGGATCGGTCGAGCGCCGCCGTCACCGTGTCCGGCGTCAACAGCTCCGGCAAAGCGCGGCCCCGCGGCACCGCCGGACCATAGACGGCGTTGAAGGGAATGCCGTAACGGCCGAAGCCCTGAAGATAATGCTCGATGGCGGCGCTGGGACGCGTCCAGTCGGCGCGCATCGCGACCACGCCCGGCGCCGTGAGACGGTGCCGCACCGACGGCGCGTCGATCACCAGCCGCTCGTTGAGCTTGCAGGTCAGGCACCAATCCGCCGTGACATCGACAAACACGACGCGACCCTCGCCCACCAGCCGCGCAATGGCGGCGGGATCAAACGGGCGCCAGAAGCCCGGCTGGGCGGCCGCCGGGGCCGGGGCCGGCAGTGCCTCGGGGATGAGGAAGGCCAGCGCCACCAGCGCCGCCACCACGGCGCCACGCGCCGGAATATGCCGCAGCAGATAGAACGCCAGCGGCACCCCGGCCATCAGCACCAGCGCCGCCACGGCGGCAACGGTGCCCTGCTCCGCCGCCAGCACCCAGGCCAGCCACAGGCCGGTCGCGGCGAGCGCCACGCCCAAGATCCGCCGCAGGACCATCATCCACCGCCCCGGCCGCGGCAGCCACGCCACCAGGCCCGGCAGCGCCGCGATGGCGAGATAGGGCGCGGCGAGGCCGATCCCCAGCGCCAGGAAAATCGCGACGATGACGCCGGGGCCGGTCGCGAGCGCGAAGCCGATGGCGGTGCCGACGAACGGCGCCGAACACGGCGTCGCCAGCAGCGTGGCGAACGCGCCGGCGGCGAAATTGCCGAGCACGCCCCTGCCGCCACTGGCGCCGCCCCATTGCGCGACCGCGCTCGGCAGCGGAATCTCGAAGAGACCGAAGAGATTGGCGGCGAACAAAGTCACCAGCGCCATCATGAAGATCAGGAACATCGGCTGCTGGAACTGGACGCCCCAGCCGACCGCGACACCGGCCGCGCGCAGGCCCACGGTCGCGATCGCCAGCACCAGGAATGCCGCCAGTACCCCTGCCGCCGATGCCAACAGGCCAAGCCGCACCGCGCGCCGCGCCGCGCCGCCGACCCCGGCAATGCCAAGCAGCTTCAGCGACAGCACCGGCAGGACGCAGGGCATGAAGTTCAGAATGAAGCCGCCGATCAGCGCGACGCCGAGCATGCGCAGGAAGAAGCCGGCATCGGGCGGCATCGCGCCGATGCCTGGCGCCACGGTGGCTTCGAGCGTGCGATTGCCATCGACCAGCGTCACCTCGAAGGGCGTGCCCGCGACATCGTCGCGGTGGGCGCGCGCGCCGGTCATGGCGAGGCGCAGGATTGTCTCGTCCGCGGCACCGCCGGGCAGCAGGCGCGGCGCGCCGAAATTGATGCCCGGCGCCTCGACGAAGGCGTCGGGCGTATCGAGCGGCGGCACGGCGGCGACCAGCAGTTCCAGCGCCGGATGCGGCCCCGGAATGATCTGGGCCGAGCGCAGCGACAAGGTGCTGGTCTGCTGGCGCGGCGGCTCCCGCGCGACATAGCGCGCGATCAGCCCGGCGTCACTCGACGGCGCGCCGTCGCCCGCCGGCAGATCGAGCGCGAGCCGCGTTTCATACGGTACGCAAATCTCGCTGCAGGTCAGATAGCGCAGCGCCGCCGCCAGATGCAGCGACCGCCCCGCCTGGGCCGGTGTCGCCGCGATCGGCAGCACCACATGCCCCTCGTAGCCGACCGTCTCGAGACCGAGCACGGAAAAGCGTTTGGGTGCCGGCCAGCCCATCGTCGCGGTTTGCAGATTTTGCGAGCCGCGCCAATCGATCGCCGGCGGATAGCCGGCATCGCCCGGCGAGCGCCAGTAGATTTTCCAGTGCGGCTTGAGCTCGAATTCGAGGCCGAGCGGCACGGTGCCGGCGCCGACCGAATTCTCCCCAGCGACCAGCCGCACCCGCCCCTGATCGGTGACGAACCAGTGCGACGCCACGTCAGCCGCATGGGCGGTGACACCCAGACAAAGCGCGGAAATCACGGCGAAAAACAGGGCGAGGCCGCGGATCGTTAAGGGGGCGGCGGGGCGCGTTAACCAAAAGTTCAAGCCAGACGGCCTGACAAAGCAAAACATGCCTGCTTATATAGGCCAAGCAGGTTGCGGCGGCGCTCACAAATGCATGAGGCGTGCGCTACGGGGCGAATTTGTCGCGCTTGCCCACATTAACCCTGATTCGAGTGCATCGCCGCCATGTTCATCCCCCGGCCCGAGCCAAGCTTCAGCATCGTGATCCCGACCTTCGGCCGGCCACGGGGCCTGGCGCGCCTGCTCAACAGCCTGGCGCCGCAGATCGCCGGGCGGCTGGGGCGCGAAGTCATCGTGGTCAATGACGGCAGCGAGGAGTCCGCCTATGACGCGATCCTGAACCGCCATCGCGGCTGGGTCACCTATATCGTGTCGGAGAAAAATCGCGGTCCTAGCGCCGCGCGCAACAGCGGCGCCAAGACGGCGTCGGGCGATTTCCTGGTGTTCATCGACGATGATTGCGCGCCGCCGATGGATTGGCTCGACCGGTTGACCCGCCTGCTGGCGCTCGATTCGAACCTCGACGCGATCGGCGGCACGACACGCCCGCTCGAATCCCAGCATCCAGACTGGTTCGAGAAGTTGCTGATCGAGGGCGGCTGTCATCCCAACCCGGTCTTCTACGAAGATCAGCTCATCGTGATGGTCAGCGCCTGCCTCGCGGTGCGGCGCACGGTATTCGATACGCTTGGCGGCTTTGTCGAGAAAGTGACGCCGCTGGCCGAGGATCGCAACCTGACGACCCGGCTGCGCGTCGCCGGCGCCAAATGCACGATCGAGCCGGGCTGGTTCGTCTATCACGACATGAGCAGCACGCCGAAACAGCATTTCCGCCGCTATTTCAACTATGGGCGCGGCGTCAAGAAGGCGATCGCGCTGGAGGCGGTGCCACTCGACCGCACCTATTGGCCACCGGCGCGCCGGCCCTTGTCGTATTGGGTATCGCGCACGCGCCATCGCCTGCGCGAAACCAAGGCGCTGGGGCCGAAGCGGCACCGGACGCTCGACCGGCTGCCGCTGGTCGCGCTGGCGGCGGCCACCAACCTCACGATGGACCTCGGCTTTATCTATGCCGAGCGGAAAGCGCCGGTGCGCGCAAAAGTGTCGGCGCATTAAATCGGCGCCGGACTTGCGGCGAGCGCCGCCGCGATCTATGTGACGTTCCAGATGCAAACCGAATTGACCAGCCTGACCGGCCAATTGCTGGTCGCCATGCCGCAAATGCAGGATGAGCAGTTCGCGCGCTCCGTTGTCTTCATGTGCATGCACAATGAAGGCGGCGCGATGGGGCTGGTGATCAACAAGCTGATCGACAGCCTGACCCTGCCGTCGCTGTTAAGCCAGCTCGGCATCGAAGGCGCCGCCATCTCCGACGCAACGCCGGTGCATTTCGGCGGCCCGGTCGAGGCGCATCATGGTTTCGTCCTGCATTCCGCCGATTATGTCGAGGATTGCACCCTGGTGGTCGAAGGTGGGGTCGCCCTGACCGCGTCGCTGGACATCCTGCGCGCCATCGCCCAAGGCAAGGGGCCGCGTCACGCCTTCCTCGCGCTGGGCTATGCCGAATGGGAGGCGGGCCAGCTCGATCACGAGCTGCAATCCAACGATTGGCTGCACGTCGCCGCCGATGAAGCGATCCTGTTCGGCGATCTCGACGACAAATGGCTGAAGGCGCTGAGCAAGATCGGCGTCTCCCCCGCCGCGCTCTCGGGTCAAGCCGGGCACGCTTGATCGATAGACCCTCTCCGCGATGCGGAGGGGGAGGGACCCGCGCCGCAGGCGTGGGAGGGTGAAGTGGTCGTGCGCAGCGATGCTCGACCGGCGGCGAAGCCACTAAATTCGCTCGATAAAGGCAGTTGCGTACCCTCCCGCGCCTTCGGCGTGGGCCCCTCCCTTGATGCCTACCAATGGGTGGAGAGGGAAAATGGCGCCTCGGCTCAATACATCTCTTCGGCGAAGATCGGGTCGACCGAGCCGTTCCAGCGGCCGGCATACGCCTCCAACAGCAGTTCGGACGGCGCGCGGCCCGAGGCGACGATCTCGCGCAGCGGGTCGAGGAACAGGGTCTCGTCGCGGCCCTTGCCGTCGCGGCGGTTGCGTCGGGCGAGGCCGCCGGCCGCGATCGCCACCATCGTCTTGGCAAGGTCCAGCACCGTGCCTCGGCGGAACGGCGTGGCGAGGCCGGATTTCGGCACGTCGCGGCGCAGCGCCTCGCGCTCCTCGCCGGTCCAGTTCTTGACCAGGTCGAACGCGGCGTCGGTCGCGGCGTCGTCATACAGCAGCCCGACCCACAGCGCGGGCAGGGCGCATAGCCGGCCCCACGGGCCGCTATCCGCGCCGCGCATTTCGAGGAATTTCTTGAGGCGCACCTCGGGGAAGGCGGTGGTCAGATGGTCGCCCCAGTCGCTCATGCCGGGGAATTCGCCGGGCAGCGCCAGCAGCTTGCCGGCCATGAAATCGCGGAACGACTGGCCGGCCGCGTCGATATACTTACCGTCACGGTAGACGAAATACATCGGCACATCGAGCAGGTAATCGACATAGCGCTCGAATCCCATGCCCGGCTCGAACACGAAGGGCAGGAGGCCGGTGCGGTCGGGATCGGTATCGGTCCAGATATGGGCGCGATAGCTTTGGAAGCCGTTGGGCTTGCCTTCGGTGAAGGGTGAATTGGCGAAGAGGGCGGTGGCGACCGGCTGCAGCGCCAAGCTGAGCTGGTATTTGCGCACCATGTCGGCCTCGGACCCGAAGTCGAGATTGACCTGCACGGTACAGGTCCGCAGCATCATGTCGAGGCCGAGACTGCCAACGAGCGGCATATAGCGCCGCATGATGGCATAACGGCCCTTGGGCATCCAATCGACATCAACGCGCCGGGCCTTGGGGTGGAAGCCCGCCGCCAGGATGCCGAGGCCGAGCTCGCCCGCCACCTCGCGCGCCTGGTTCAGGTGCTCCGTTACCTCGCCGCAGGTCTGGTGCAAATTGTCGAGCGGCGCGCCCGATAATTCGAACTGGCCGCCCGGCTCCAGCGAGACCGACGCCTCGGCGCCGTCGGAGAGGCCGATGATATGCTCGCCCTCCATCACCGGGCGCCAGCCGAAGCGCTTCATGCCGGTGAGCAGCGCCTCGATGCCGTGCGGGCCGGCATAGGGCGCCGGCGACAGGTCGTCGCGCCGGAACACGAATTTCTCGTGCTCGGTGCCGATGCGCCATTGCGCGGCGGGTTTGCTGCCGGAGGCAAGGTATTCGATGAGCTGGCGCCGGTCGGTTATGCGGGCGCCACCCGAAGCAACTGGGCCTGACATGAAACGCGAAAACCCCTTGAAGATCGGCGTGTTAGGCGCCCCGACCGGCACGCCAATCACCGAGAAATGCCTGAAGCACGGCGAGCGCCGCGATCGCCGCGGTATCGGCGCGCAACACCCGTGGCCCCAGACTGACGGCGCAAACAAAGGGGAGTTTATGGAGACCGTCAAGCTCCGAATCCGAAAAGCCGCCCTCCGGCCCGATCAGGACGGCCCACGGACCCGGCTGCTCATGCGCCAATCGGTCGGCGATAGCGGGCCCGGTTCCGGTCTCGTCGCATGCCAACAGGCGCCGGCCGGCCGGCCACGAGGCCAGCGCCTGGCGCAAATCCTGAGGCTCGCGCAGCACCGGCAGGCTCAGCCGCTCGGTCTGCTCGGCCGCCTCGCGGCTATGGGCGCGCAGCCGGTCGAGATTGACGCGCTCCACCATGGTGCGCTCGGTCATCACCGGACGCAGCTCGCTGACCCCGAGCTCGGTCGCCTTTTCCACCAGATAGTCGATGCGGGCCCGCTTCAGCGGCGCGAACAGCAGCCACAGATCGGGCTCGGCGCGCGGCGGACGGCGCCGCTCGGTCAGGATCGCGGTGCCGCCCGCCTTGCCGAGGCTGGCGATATCGGCCCACCATTCGCCGTCGGTGCCGTTGAACAGAAGGATGCGCGCGCCCGGCGCCAGGCGCAGGACATGGCGCAGGTAATGGCCCTGCGCCTCGTCCAGCGCGATCGCCCCGCCGGCCGCCAGCGGCGCGTCGGTATAGAGCCGGGTTACGCTGGCATAGGCCATTATTTCCCGGCGCCCTTGGGCTGGTTCGCGGCGACGGTGCGGAAGAGATGCGTGCCGTCGGGGTCGCGCGCCACGATGACGAGGCCGGCGAAGGCGTCGGCATATTCCGGCACCGCCTTGACGAAATCGGCGATCAGGCCGCGATTGCGCCGATCGGCATCCTCGTCGCCCTGCCAGGGCGCCAGCTCCTGGGTGATCGCGAGATACATTTTGTCGCCCGCGCCCGCCGCGCCGATATTGACGATGTGGTAGGTATCGTCGCCGAATTTCCAGCCGAGCGGCGGCCGGCCGCGCAGATAGGCGGGAACCGGCAAGGCCGCGATCTCCGCGTCGATCGCCGGCGCGATGCCGAGCTGCACGTCGGTGCCGCGATAGACGAGGTGCTGCGCCGCGCCAAAGAGCAGCACGGCGTTGAAATCATGGTGCCGCGCCCGCTCCTGGCGCGCCATCGCCAGAATCGCGTCGGCGGACTTTCCGGCCATGCCCATGGCGGTGAAATCGAACCCCTGAACCCGCCAGTCGCCTTCGCGCACCAGCCACAGGACGAACGCCCAGCGGCCGCCCTTGGCTGCGGTTTCGACGATCAGATGCGCCTGTTCCGGCACCGGCTTCGCGGTCACCGCCACCCAATGATCCGGCTGGTCCAGGTGCCCGCAGATCACCCGCTGGTCACGGCCGCCGCTGGCCGCCTCGATGAAATAGGCATGGGCGACCCGCACCTCGGAAAACGGCGTCACCGGCTCCAGCGAGGGGCGCAGCGCCGCCAGGAACTTGTCCGGCGAGAACGCCGTTCGGGTGGCGGTGGTCAGCATCCCATAGGCGCCGACCGGATTGATGCCGGCGACGGTGTTGACGAATTTCAGCGCCGTTTGGTCGAGCACCTGGCGCGTGCCGTCGGCGATGGCGCCGTCGACGGTGCAACGCGCCAGGACCGGCTGATAGGACAGGCGCCAGCCTTGCCAATAGCCGATCCCCGCCGCCACCGCGACGATCGCCACGACGAGGCCGGCCGCCAGCGCGGCCGCCGGCCAATCGCCGCGATGGAAAATCCGTGCCCCCAAAACGCGCTCTCCGTTCGTGTGCCGTCCCGATGCGCCACCAGTAGCACGGACCGGGGGCACCCGGTCGAGGCGGAAATTAGACCGTCAAGCCGAGGAACGGGATGAATTCGATCAGCCGTTGATCCGAATGATGGTGCGCGGATCGGCGGGGATGATGACCCGCGCGCCGTCGGGCTCGCGCCGCAGCACCAGCGTGTCCGCAATGATGTCGTGCAGCGCCTGCTTGCGACGGGTCCAGCCCGCCATCATGAACCCGATCATCAGGATCAGCGCCGAGATGATCTTGGCGAAATAGCGCCCGGTCGCGCGGCCGAACGAGATTTGGCCGCCGTCGAGGCCGACCACGATCAGCCCGCAGGCGGCCTTGCCCGGCGTCGCCCGCATGGCGGAGCTTTCAAAGAGGGCGAAATAGAGCCATTGCCAGAAGAAGGACAGGATCGACACGCTTCCCTGGATGAGCTGAGGGCCGTGGTCCTCCTCGCCCAGCACCAAGCCGAGCGCCGCACCGATGATGCCGCCCGCCACCATCAGCGCCACGGTGTCGATCAGCGCGGCGAGAACGCGCCACCAGAAGCCGGCATAGTAATAATTCGCCGTCTCCATGATGGCGCTGCCTTTCGCTTACATCCGCTGGTCGGTGTCGATGCCGCCGACCTGCGTGGTGACGCGCATGCCGCCGATATGGCCGACTTCGTGAACCGTCGGGGTGAAGACCTGGGCGGCGCGGCGCAGCACCAGCGTGCCGGCGATCTTGTCATGCAGCCCCTGTTTCCGGTGCGTCCAGCCGACCATCATGAACCCGATCAGCAGGATGATCGCGGAAATGATCTTCGCGAAAAAGCGGCCGGTGGCCCGCAGGAACGAAATCCGGTCGCCCTCGAGATCGGCGACGATCAGGCCGCAAGCCTTCTTGCCCAAGGTGCCGCGCCAGGCGGAGCTTTCGAGGCCGGCGAAGTAGAGCCATTCGAAGACCAGCAGGATCAGCCCGAGCGCCGAGCTGCCACTCGACGGCGCCCCGCCAGTCATGGCGGACCGCCCGAGGGCCAGATAGGTCACGATGCCGACGACGATCCAAATGACGATCGCGTCGATGATGTAGGCCAGCACGCGGATCCAGAAGCCCGCAAACCGGTAGTCGCCTGTGATTGTCATTTTGTCCCCCTTGGCTAAACAATCTGTTAGCAAGAGGGTATCAAGCCGGTATCACGCCGGCAACTATTGGCCGCACCCCCCGGCCGGATCAATGACGCGGGTCGCTCCCGATAGCGGTGTGGAGACTAGCGCCGGGCCGGCTCCTCATAGGTCTTGATCACCTTGTCGGTGAGGGCGTCGGTCTCTTCGAGGCGCACGCCATAGCGCCACAGCTCGGCGATGTGCTTCAGCACCGCGCCGCATTGTCCCTCGTCGAGCATGATGCCGTCATGGACCGCATGGGTCAGGATCAGGCAGCGGTCGCCGGCGAGATCGACATCCTTGACCTGGATATCGGGCTCGTGGCGCGCCAGATCGTAATGGCGCGATAGCGCGGCGCGGATTTCGCGGAAGCCGCGCGCATCGTGAATCGCCTCGACCTCCAGCGCCTCGGTATTTTCCTCGTCCATGATCCGGAACAGGCGGAACTCGCGCATCAGCCGCGGGCTGAGATATTGCAGGATGAAACTCTCGTCGCGGTAGTTCGCCCAGGCATGGCGCAGCGTGCCATAGGGATCGTTGTTCCCCGCGAACTCGGGGAACCATTCGCGGTCCTCGTCGGTCGGCTCGACGCAAATGCGCTTGATGTCGCGCATCATGGCGAAGCCCAGCGCATAGGGGTTGATGCCGTTGTAGCGCGGATCGTCATAATCGGGCTGGAACACGACGCCGGTGTGCGAGTGGAGAATTTCCAGCAGCGCGCCGTCGCTGATCAGGCCCTTTTCATGCAGCCGGTTGACGATGGTGTAATGGACGAAGGTGGCGCAGCCCTCATTCATCAGCTTGGTCTGCTTCTGCGGATAGAAATATTGCGAGATGTGACGGACGATGCGCACCAGCTCGCGCTGCCATGGCTCCAGGCGCGGCGCGCGCTTCTCGATGAAATAGAGGATGTTTTCCTCGGGCAGGCGCAGATGCTTGCGAATCTCGGCGTGCTTCGCGGCGTCGATGTCGCGATCGGGCTTCTCGCCGGTGAACATGGTAGTGTGCCAGACATCGTCGTAATGGGTCTCGAAATGCACGCGCCGATCCTCCTGGCGCTGCGTCTCCTCGGCCAGGTTCAGCTTGGGCGGCTTGGCATAGCGGTGGACGCCGTGATCCATCAGCGCGTGGGCGGCATCCATCACCTTCTCCACCGCCTCGACGCCGTAACGCTCCTCGGCATGGGCGATGAAATCGCGCGCGAAGGCGAGATAATCGAGAATGCCGCCGGCATCGGTCCATTGCCGGAAGAGATAATTGTTCTTGAAGAAATGATTGTGGCCGAAGGCGGCGTGGGCAACCACCAGGGTCTGCATCGGCATGGAGTTTTCCTCCATGATATAGCTGATGCAGGGGTTGGAATTGATCACGATCTCATAGGCGAGCCCCATCAGCCCGCGCCGGTAAAGCGCGTCTTCCCGCGCGAAGCGTTTGCCGAAGCTCCAATGCCGATACATCAGCGGCAGGCCGATCGAGGCATAGGCGTCGAGCATCTGCTCGGAGGTGATGACCTCGATCTGGTTGGGATAGGTGTCGAGGCCCAACTCGCCGTGCGCGATTTCCGCGATCGCGTCGTAGGCGCGGCGCAGCTTGTCGAAATCCCACTCGGAATCGTCGAACAGTTTTGAGCCGGTCGCGATCAGCGCGGCGGGTTCGAGATTGGCGATGCTCATGCCGCGCGCTCCCGCCGCTTGGCGAATAATTCATGGAAGACCGGGAAAATCTGGCTCGGCTCGGCGGCGCGGCGCATCGCGAAATTGGCGTGCGCCGGCGCGATCTCGGCATAGGTCCGCCACAGGTCGGTCGGCGGCGAGGGGAAGCCGTGCCGCAGCGTCGCGTCGGCGCCGACCTCGATATAGGCGAAATACTGCGACATCGGCAGCAGATCATTGGCCAGCAATTGGGCGCACCGCTCGCCATCTTCGCTGAAATTGTCGCCGTCGGAGGCTTGCGCCGCATAGATGTTCCACGCGCCGGGCGGATAGCGGTCGCGCACGATGCGCAGCATCTCCTCCAGCGCGGTCGAGACGATGGTGCCGCCGGTCTCGCGGCTGTGGAAGAACGTCTCCTCGTCCACTTCCTCGGCGTTCGAGGTGTGGCGAATGAAGACAATATCGAGATGCTTATAGCGCTGGGTCAGGAAGACGTGCAGCAGCAGGAAAAAGCGCTTGGCCAAATCCTTCATCGCCTCGGTCATCGAGCCCGAGACATCCATGAGGCAGAACATCACCGCCTGGGTCACCGGCTTCGGCATCCGCTCAAACCGGTTATAGCGCACGTCGAGCGGATCGATGAAGGCGAAGCGTTTCGCCCGAAGCTGGGCGGATTGGAGATCGTGCTGGCTCTGCGCGGCGCTTTCGAAATCGTCGGCGGCGCGGGCGAATTCAAGCTGACGCAGCAGCGCCTCGATCTGCCGCGGACTGGGCCGGTTCAGCGAGATGCGCCGCGCCAGCGAGTTGCGCATGGTGCGGCGCAGGTTGAGGTTCGCCGGCGTGCCGTCGATGGCATAACCGGCGCGCGTCAGCTGCATCGCCTCGGTTTCCTTGAGCTTGGTCTTCACCAGCGCCGGCAGCTCGAGATCGTCGAAGAACAGGTCGAGGAATTCCTCCTTCGACAGCACGAACTCGAAGGAATCCTGCTCGCCGCTGTCCTTGTTGCCGGCCTTGCCGCGGCCGTCGCCCTGGCCGCTCTTCGGCCGCTCGATCTTGTCGCCGACGACGTAATGTTTGTTGCCCGGCAGCACATAATCGCGCGAGCCGCCGCGGCGGGCATGCTGAAAGCTCGGTTCCTGAATCCCGCGCATCGGGATCGTGATTTTTTCGCCGCCCTCGCCCTCGCCCAGCTTGCGCCGTTTCAGCGCATCGACCAGCGACCGCTTCACCTCGTCCTTGGCGCGTTCGATGAATCGCTGGCGGTTGGCGAGAGATTTGCCTTTCGGGTTTGGCCGGCGGTCGATGATGTTCATCGCTTCGCTCCTCTACGCTGCCCTGGGCGCTCGCTACCCGGCCTTATTGACGCGCATGTACCACTCGACCAGCCGGCGCACCTGACGCGGGGTGTAGCCGCGCGAGGTCATTCGCTCCAAAAAGTCGCTGTGCTTCTTTTCGGTATCGGAATCGCGCTTCGAGCCAAAGCTGATCACCGGCAACAGATCCTCGACCTGGGAGAACATGCGCTTCTCGATCACCTCGCGCAGTTTCTCGTAACTGGTCCAGGCCGGGTTCTTGCCCTTGTTGGCGGCGCGCGCGCGCAGGGCGAACTTCACCACCTCGTTGCGGAAATCCTTGGGGTTGGCGATGCCCGCCGGCTTCTCGATCTTGGACAATTCCTGATTCAGAATCTCGCGATCCATCATCTGGCCGGTGTCGTGGTCCTTGTAATCCTGATCCTCGATCCAGGCGTCGGCATAGGAGAGATAGCGGTCGAACAGATTCTGACCGTAATCGCCATAGGATTCGAGATAGGCCTTCTGGATTTCGTTGCCGATGAATTCGGCGTACCGCGGCGCCAGTTCGGCCTTGATGAAGGCAATCAGCTTCTTCTCGGTCTCGTCGGCGTATTGCTCGCGCTTGATCGACTGCTCCAGCACATACATCAAATGCACCGGGTCGGCCGAAATCTCCTGGGTGTCGAAATTGAACGTGTTCGACAGCACCTTAAAGGCAAAGCGGGTCGAAAGCCCTTCCATGCCTTCATCAACGCCGGCGGCGTCGCGATATTCCTGCACCGTCTTGGCGCGCGGATCGCTGTCCTTCAGCGATTCGCCGTCATAGGCGCGCATCTTCGAGAAGAGGTTGGAGCTTTCATGCGGCTTCAACCGCGACAGCACGCAGAACCGCGCCAGCATTTCGAGGGTCGATGGCGCGCACGGGCTGGCGGACAGCTCGCTGTTGATCAGCAGCTTTTCATAGATCTTGCGCTCCTCGGTCGGCCGCAGGCAGTACGGCACCTTGATGACGCAGATGCGGTCGATGAAGGCTTCGTTGTTGCGGTTGTTCTTGAAGGTCTGCCACTCGGCCTCGTTGGAATGCGCGAGGATGACGCCCTGATAGGGAATGGCGCCGATATTCTCCGAGCCGATATAGTTGCTCTCCTGCGTCGCCGTCAGCAGCGGATGCAGCATCTTGATCGGCGCCTTGAACATCTCGACGAATTCGAGAATGCCCTGCGTGGTGCGGTTGAGGCCGCCCGAAAAGGCATAGGCATCGGCATCCGCCTGGCTGAAATATTCGAGGCGGCGGATATCGACCTTGCCGACCAGTGAGGAAATATCCTGGTTATTCTCGTCGCCCGGCTCGGTCTTGGCGATGCCGATCTGGCGCAGCCGCGACGGTAGCATGCGCACCACCGTGAATTTTTCGAGATCGCCGCCGAACTCGTCGAGCCGCTTCACCGCCCACGGCGAGGCGAGGCCGGTCAGCCGCCGCTTCGGAATCTTATAGGTCTTCTCGATCACATCGCCCATGCGCACCGGATCGAAGAGGCCGAGCGGACTCTCGAAGACCGGACTGACTTCCTTGCCGGCCTTCAGCACATAGATCGGCAGCTTCTCCATCAGCAGCTTCAGCCGTTCGGCGAGCGAGGATTTGCCGCCGCCGACGGGGCCAAGCAGATAGAGCACCTGCTTGCGCTCCTCCAGCCCCTGCGCGGCATGGCGGAAATAGCCGACGATGCGCTCCACCGTTTCTTCCATGCCGTAGAATTCGGCGAATGCCGGATAGACCCGAATGGTCCGGTTCATGAAGATGCGGCCGAAGCGCGGATCGTGGCTGGTGTCGATCATCTCCGCCTCGCCGATGGCGGCCAGCATGCGTTCCGAAGCGCTGGCATAGGCGAGAGGATCGCGGGCACAACATTTGAGATAGTCTTCGAGAGACATCTCGGTCTCTTTCTCGCTGTCATACAGCTTGGCGAAGAGACCAAAGGGGCTGTCGTGGGACATCGCCGCACCTCACACCCATATCGCCGCAACATAGCGGCACCGATGAAGGTTGCCACAAATCTGGGCGAAGTTAAGGGCAATGGGTGGTTAAAAAAGTAAATTGTGTGAAGAAATCTTAACTAAACCATTGGAATGACGCGCTTTAGTCAAATTGACGCAGTGCAACATAAATTATGCAGCACCCCCGCAAGTCACCCGGTAAGCGGGCAATTTCCCACTTTCCGTGCGGCGCCGAGTGCCCGCGTGCGGCGAATCGCCGCGATTGCCCAGCGACTCGCCGGCGATTTCGCTTGGCGGCGGCGCGCCGCTCCGGTTTCATGCCCTCATGAGCGATACATCCCTGGGGCAGGCCACCGGCGCGGTGCGCGAGGCCCATCGTTTCGACGAGGCGCGGCTCGACGGCTGGATGGCGGCGAATGTCGCCTTCTATCGCGGGCCGCTGACGGTCGCGCAGTTCCAGGGCGGCCAATCCAACCCGACCTATCGGCTGACGACGCCCGGCAAGAATTATGTCATGCGCCGCAAGCCGCCCGGCCGGCTGCTGCCGTCGGCCCACGCGGTCGATCGGGAATATCGCATCATCACGGCGCTGGGCAGCAGCGAGGTGCCGGTCGCCACGACCTATGGGCTGTGCACCGACGACAGCGTTATCGGCACCGCCTTCTACATCATGGATTTCGTCGCCGGCCGGATCTTCTGGGACCCGGTGCTGCCCGGCATGGCGCCGGCCGAGCGGGGCGCGATCTATGACGAGCTGAACCGTGTCATCGCCGCGCTGCATCGCACCGATTATGCCGCGCGCGGCCTCGCCGATTACGGCCGGCCGGGCAATTACTTCGTCCGCCAGATCGATCGCTGGACCAAACAGTACCGCGCCTCCGAGACCGAGAGCATCGAGCCGATGAACCGGCTGATGGCGTGGCTGCCGGCGCATGTCCCGGCCGATGACGAGACCACCATCGTTCATGGCGATTTCCGGCTCGACAATGTCGTGTTCCATCCGACCGAGCCGCGGATTCTCGCGGTGCTGGACTGGGAATTGTCGACGCTGGGCAACCCGCTCGGCGATTTCGCCTATCACATGATGCAGTGGCGGCTGGGCTCGGCGATCTATCAGCGCGGCCTCGCCGATGCCGATTTCGCCGCGATCGGCATTCCCGACGAGGCGCAATACCGCGCGCTTTATTGCCGGCGCACCGGCCGGACCGACATCCCGAATTGGGATTTTTACATGGTCTTCAATATGTTCCGGCTGGCGGCGATCCTCCAAGGCATCATGGGGCGCGTTGTCGAGGGCAATGCCTCCAGCGCCAACGCGCGGGAGCAGGGCGCCCGGGCGAAGCTGTTGGCGCGGGCCGGCTGGAAGTTGGTGGAAGCCAGCGGCGCGGCCTGATGGCCGCGCGCTGGGACTTCCTGGCCGGGCGCAAGTATGGCGCCCGCCGCATTCTCGCCGGCGCCGTCCTTGGCGTCATCGTCGGCTTCGCCCTGCATGATGTCCTGCGGCTGCCGTTCCGGATCGCCGCCGGATGGATCGTCGCGGTCGCGGTCTATCTGCTGCTGACCGGACTGGCGATCGGCGCGGCCGGACCGGAGGAGGTTCGCCGGCACGCCAGGCTGCAAGACCCGCGGCGCTGGATCATCATGATTCTGATCATCGCCGCGGCGGGCGTCAGCCTGCTGGCGCTGGGGTTCAGCTTCGGCAAGGTGGCGCATGAGACTGGCGTGGGGCTGGCGGAGCGGCTGATATTCGCGGCGCTGACCATCGTTGCGTCCTGGACGCTGACGCACACCATCTTCGCGCTCCACTACGCGCACCATTTCTATGGCGACGACGAAACCGTTGAAGGCGAGCAGGATCGCGGCGGCCTCGATTTTCCCGGCAAGGACTTGCCGGATTATTGGGATTTTCTCTATTTTTCCTTCGTCGTCGGCATGACGTGCCAGGTCTCCGATGTGCAGATCGTCTCGCGTGCCATGCGCCGCTTGGTGCTGGAGCACGGCGTGCTGGCGTTCTTCTTCAACACCTTCATCTTGGCGCTGGCGGTGAATTTCGTCGCCGGCAGCCTCGGCTGACCGGCGGCAATCTAGCCCCGGACCGGCGTGTTGAGGTTCACCGTCACGTTCTTGCGCTGGGTGAAGCTGTCGAGCATGCCTTCGAGCGAGAATTCGCGCCCGATGCCGCTCTGCTTATAGCCGCCATAGGAATGGCCCGGCACCTGGCCCAGGCCCTGATTGACCTGCACCCAGCCTGACTGGATGGCGTGCGCGGCCCGCAGGCCCCGGCCGATCTCATGGGTCCAGACATAGGCGGCGAGGCCGTAATGGCTGTCATTCGCCATGCGGATCGCGTCTTCCTCGTCGCGCCACGGGATCGCCACCAGCACCGGCCCGAAAATTTCCTCGCGCGCCAGTCGCCAGTCGTTGGACTGGTCCGCGAACACGGTCGGGATGGCGAAATAACCCTCGCTCAACGGGCCCTCCTTGGGCGGCAGGCCGCCGAACACCAGCTTCGCCTCTTTGCGCTTCAAGCCGTCTTCGAGATAGCCGCACACTTTGGTGAATTGCTTGTTGTTGATGATCGAGCCGACATCGGTTTCCTCGACCAGCGGATCGCCGATCTTGAGCTTCTCGGCCTTCACCTTGAGCTTTCCTAGGAAGCTGTCGAAAATGTCGGCGTGCAGGAACATGCGCGAGCCGGCGGTGCAGGACTGGCTCTGCCGGGTGAAGCGCATGGCGCCGATGATGCCGTCGACCACCCAATCCTCGTCGCAATCGGGATAGACGATGGAGGGGCTTTTGCCGCCCAGCTCCAGGGATACCGGGACGATGCGCTCGGCGGCGGCACGCATCACCACCTTGCCAACCTCGGTCGAGCCGGTGAAGCTCAGCTTGCGCACCAGCGGATGGTTGGCCAGCGGCCCGCCGCATTCCGGCCCGAACCCGGTCAGCAGGTTAAGCACGCCCTTCGGCAGGAACTCCTGGCAAATCTCCGCCATCAGCAGCACCGCGAGCGGCGCATCCTCCGCCGCCTTCATCACCAGGGTATTGCCGGCGCACAGCGCGGGCGCGATCTTCAGCGCGCCCAAGAGGATCGGCGCGTTCCACGGAATGATGGCGCCAACGACGCCGATCGGCTCGCGCCGCGTATAGCTCAGCACGTTCTCGCCGAAGGGAATCGTCTCGCCCTTGAGCTCACCGGCGAGGCCGCCGAAATAGCGGAAAATGTCGGCGGTGTTCTTCGCCTCGGGCCGCGCCTGGGTGCGCAGCGCGTTGCCGTTTTCGAGCGCCAGCAGGCGCGCGATCTCCTCCATGCGCGCTTCCATCGCGTCGGCGATGCGCAGCAGCAGGCGGCCGCGGTCGCGCGGCACGGTGCGCGACCAGGCGGGGAAGGCGCGCGCCGCCGCCTGGACCGCGTGATCGACATCCTCGGCATTGCCGCGCGGCACCTCGGCGATTGGCACGCGCTTCGCCGGATTCTCGACGGTGATGATTTGGCCCGACACGCTCGGGACCCACGCGCCGTCGATCAGCATCTGCCGCTTGAGAAGGCGGGCGGCATTGCGTTCGATGGTGTCGGCCATGATCTCGCTCCCGTTTTGCTGCCCTGTTTTTGCGCCCGCCGGCCGGCCCGCGCAACCCTCATCGCCATTGAACGCAGGGGCGGAATGCGAACCTGACCGTGGACGAAACAAGCCCAAATATTCTAGTCGCCGCCGGCCTCGAGCGCGGCTTCGCGATTGAGGGAGCGTTGCCGGCCCCGGATGCGGTTCTGCGCGATCATGCCGATCGCCATCGCCGCCACGAACGCGATCACCGCCGGCGCGCCGGTCGCCAGATCGACGATCGCCGGACCGGGGCAGAAGCCGATCAGGCCCCAGCCGACACCGAACAGCACCGCGCCGCCGACCAGCGGCAGATCGATCTCCGTGCGGGTCGGCCATAGCGCGCGCGCCGCGAACAGCGGAGCGCGCTGGCGCCGGGCCAGCATGTAGCCGAAAAAGGTGACGACGACCGCCGCCGCCATGACGACGAGGAGGCTCGGGTCCCAGGCGCCGAAAATGTCGAGAAAGCCGTGGATCTTCTGGGTCTCGGTCATGCCGGAAATCACCAGTCCGGCGCCAAAGATCAGGCCGCATGCCAGCGCGGCGAGGATGGTCTTCATAGCGCCGCCCCCAAGACATGGCGCGCGAGAAACACCACGATCATCGCGGTGACCATGAAGATCAGCGTCGCGGCGATCGAGCGTGGCGATAGGCGCGCCATGCCGCACAAGCCATGGCCGCTGGTGCAGCCGCCGCTCCACCCGGTGCCGAACCCGACCAGCAAGCCGCCGATCACGATCACCGCCCAGCTCGCCGGCATGGCCGGATGCGGCAGGCCATAGCCCGCCGCGTGCAGCAGCAGCGGCGCCGCGACGAGGCCGATGAGGAATGCGATCTGCCAGCGCCACTCGCGGCGCCGGAACGACAGCAGGCCGCCGGCGATGCCGCTGATGCCGGCGATCCGGCCGTTCAGCAGCATCAGCAAGGCGACCGCCAGGCCGATCAGCCCGCCGCCGATCGCCGCCGAGAGCGGCGTGAACGAAGTCATGGTTTGCCTCCTTGTGGGGGATGGTCCGCGTAGCGGTCCCAATGATCGGAAATTTCGGCCGCGACGCGGCTGCCGACGCGATAGGCCGCGACCAGCGACGGGATGAACGCTGAATAGCCGCCGGCATTCTCGTGGCTGAGGCTCTGCGCCGCCGTCTCGCCGGGATACTGCATCGAATAATTGCTGGCGGTGCGCAGCACCAAGGCACGCGTCACGTCGGCGCGGCCGGCATGGGTCAGCCAGGTCAGCGCCTGCAGCGTGCCGGTATCCTCCATCGCCGTCATGGTGAACTGGCCGGCACCGCCGGTCCAATAGGCGACCCAGCGCTCGGCCCAATCATTCATCAATTTGCCGTGCCAAAAATTCTCGCCGGAGAGATCATCGCCTTTCAGCACAAACGGCGGCTTTTGCGCCTCGGGGAAGCCGGCATAATGCGCGCGCAATTTTTGCAGCGGCTCGCTATCGGCCAGCACGATGTCGCGGGTCAGACCGTAGGCCCAATTCACCAGCGCCGGATCAAGACGATAGGCGGCGCCGCCATTATCCTTGGCGGGCGGCTGCTCATAGGGGCGCTTGCGGTTGAGCGGGATTTTTCCGGTCGGCCAGTCGGGCGGGATTTCGCGGGCGTCGATCTCATGGCCGAGATCGGCATCCACCACCCAGTCGGCCCAGGCGGCGGAGCCGAGCGAGGCGCGGTGGGGATCGACCCCGGCGATGCCCGCGACCAGCCAATAGGCTTTGCGCAAATCGAAGCGCGGGTCCATGCCCAGCGCCATGATCGACGCGGCGGCGCGCGCGGTGCCGACCCCGGTGACGATGCCGAGGACGCCCTTCTCCGGATTGTAGCGCAACTGGCGATAGCCTTGCGGAAACGGCATCGCCTGGGGCAGCGGAAATTTTTCGACCCAGTTCTGGAACTCGCCCGGCGTGTCGCCGGTATCCTGGCCGATCTCGAACATGGTGACGACCACCATTCGGATCGGCAGCGGTTGCGGTGCCTGCGCCCAGGCCGGGCCGCAGAGCATCATCAGGGCCAACGCCCACCATGCGCGTGCTTGCATGGAGGCAAGTCTAATCGGGGAACTAGTCGAGCGCCAGAAGCTGGGCCTTGAGGTAGGCGCTCTCCGGCAGGAACGGGTGCACCGGATGGTCGGGGGCGGCGCCGGACGTGACGAGGATGCGGCCGGTGCGGCCGGCATCGTGGAGGCCGCGCCTGACCGATTCGGCGAAGCTCTCCCCTTCGACGTTGTGCGAGCACGAGGCGATGAACAGAAGCCCGCCGGGCGCCACCAGCGTCGCCGCCTGGCGCGCCAGCTTGCGATAGCCGCGCAAGCCCGGTCCCACATCCTTGCGCGATTTGACGAAGGCCGGCGGGTCGGCGATGACGATATCGAACCGCTCTTTCGCGATGGCGAGGCTTTCCAATTTTTCGAACACGTCGGCGCGCTCGAACTGGCAGACGACATTGTTGTTCGCCGCCGTCTGCCGCGCGAGGGCGAGCGCCGGCTCCGAGCGGTCGATGGCGAGGACCTCGCGCGCGCCGCCGCGCGCCGCCGCGATGGCGAAGCCGCCGGTGAAGCAATAAAGATCGAGTACCCGGGCGCCCGATGCCAGCGCCGCGACGGCGCTGCGATTGTCGCGCTGATCGTAGAACCAGCCGGTCTTCTGGCCGCCGATCGGATCGGCGAGGAAATGCGCGCCGTTTTCCTCGACCGCGATCGGCCCCGCGATCTCGCCGACCACGCGCTGGCCCAGCGCCAGGCCCTCGATGCCGCGCGACGCGCTGTCGTTGCGCAGCACGATGGCGCGCGGATGCAGCACCTGATCGCAGGCGGCGAGGAATTCCGCCTCGCATCGGTCGATGCCGGCGGTGTTGATCTCGCACACCAATACATCGTCGAAACGATCGACCACCAGTCCCGGCAGGCCGTCGGCCTCGGCATGGATCAGGCGATAGAACGGCCGGTCGTAAAGCCGCTCGCGCAGCCGCAGCGCCGCCGCGAGGCGCAACGCGAAAAATTCTCCATCGACGACGCGGCCGGGGTCGCGGTCGAGCAGGCGCGCGCTGACCAGCGGATGCGGATTGAACATGGCGACGCCCAGCGCCTCGCCATTCGCCGCCTTGAGCGTGACCAGCGTGCCCGGCGGGAGCGCCTTCGCCGCCGCGTCCATCACGATCTCATTGGAATAGGCCCACGGATGACCCTGCGCCACGCGCTTCTGGCGCCCGGCCTGCATCGTTATCACCGGCCGCGTGGCGGGATCGTCGGTCATCGCCACGGCTTAATCCCCGCGCCCGGCGCCGTCGCGGCGCGAATCCGCCGCACCCTCCAGACCCTTCGGCGTCACCTCGATGGCGGCGATGCCGCTTGAGTGCGCCGCGACCCTGACATGATGGCCGCGCGCCGCGAGCGCCGCTTCGAGCGCGGCGGCCCAGGGTCCCGCCTCGATTTCGGTCCCGGCATTGCGGTTGCCGACATCGGGAAGATCGACCGCCGCCTGCAAATCCTTCTGTTCGTCGAGCGCGCCGATGATGGTCTTGGCGACGTCCTCGATGATCGCGGGACCGCCCGCCGAGCCGACGATCATCTTCAGGCCGTCGCGGTCGAACACCATGGTTGGCGACATCGAGCTGCGCGGGCGCTTACCCGCCTCGACGCGATTGGCCACCGGCTTGCCGTCACGATCCGGCAGGAAGGAAAAATCCGTCAGCTCGTTGTTGAGCAGAAAGCCATCGACCATGACGCGCGAGCCGAATTGATTCTCAATCGACACCGTCATCGAGACGGCATTGCCCTCGCGATCGACCACCGCGAGGTCGCTGGTGGAGGGCAGTTCCGGCGACGCGTCGTCGCCCAGCTGGGCGTGGCGGCGGTGATGCGGGTCCGGCGGCACCCCCGGCGCGACCGGCGCGCCGCTGTCGCGCTCGGGATCGATCAGCTTGGCGCGCTCGGCAAGGTAATGCGGATCGAGCAGGCCATGCACCGGCGCCGGCACGAAATCGGTATCGCCGAGATAGCGGTCGCGGTCGGCGAAGGCGAGCTTGCCGGCCTCGGCGAAGAGATGCACCGCCCCTTCGGCCGGCAGGTCGAGTTCCTCCGGCGGAAAGCGTTGCAGCATGCCGAGCAGCTGGATCAGCGTGATGCCGCCCGAACTCGGCGGCCCCATCCCGCACACGCGCCAGGCGCGATAGGGACCGCACACCGCCTTGCGTTCCTTGGCGCGATAGAGCGCGAGATCGTCGAGCGTCATATCGCCGGCCGGCGAGGCGGCATGAATCGCGGCGACGATATCGCGGGCGACGGTGCCGGTATAGAACGCCTTGGCGCCGCGCGCCGCCACCAGGCTAAAGACCCGCGCCAGCGCGGGGTTCTTGACCATCTCGCCCGTCGCCAGCGGCGTGCCGTCGGCATGATAGAAATAGCCCTTGGCCGATGGCGAGCGCGGCAGATAGGGGTCCTGCGCCAGCAGCATGTGCAAGCGGTCCGACACCGGGAAGCCGTCGGTCGCCAGCTTGATCGCGGGCGCGAACAGGCTGGCCCATGGCAGCTTACCGAATTTCTTGTGCGCCAGCTCCAGCATGCGCAGATAGCCCGGCGTGCCGATGGAGCGGCCGCCGACCACCGCGCTGAAGAACTGCATCGGCGTGCGGTCGGGATTGAGGAAGCGGTCCGGCGTCGCGGCCAGCGGCGCGGTCTCGCGCCCATCGAACGTATCCAGCCGGCGATGCGCCGCCGAATAAAAGACCAGGAAGCCGCCGCCGCCGACGCCCGAGGATTGCGGCTCCACGAGGTTCAGCACCAGCGCCGTCGCGACGGTCGCGTCGATGGCATTGCCGCCGGCGCGCAACATCTGGCGTCCCGCCTCGGCCGCCAGCGGATGCGCCGCCACCACCATGTCGTGACCGGCGAAGCTCGGCTCATGCGCCTGGCCGGCGGTCGCCGCTTCCGGCATCGGCGCCTGGGCCCGCGCCATGCCGGCGAGGCCGGCCAGCACGACGAGGGCCGCCAGAACGGACTTGATGTTCGGGCCGCCGATCAACGGCGATGCATGCTGGCGATCGGCGGCGCGAATTGCGGCTCGATATCCCACGGAAACAGAATCCAGGTGTCCTGGCTGACCTCGGTGACGAACGTATCGACCAGCGGCCGCCCGGCCGGCTTGGCATAGATGGTGGCGAAATGCGCCTTGGGCAGCATCTCGCGCACCGCGCGCGCGGTATGGCCGGTATCCACCAGATCGTCGATGATCAGGCTGCCGGCCCCGTCGCCCTCGACCCGTTTCAGGATACTCAGCTGGCCTTGCTCGCGATCGTCATAGCTGGCGATACACACCGTATCGATCAGCCGCAGGTCGAGTTCGCGCGCCACGATCGCCGCCGGCACCAACCCGCCGCGCGTCACCGCGACGATCTGCGTCCACGGACCCAGCGCCACCAGGCGCCACGCCAGCGCGCGGGCATGGCGATGCAGTTCGTCCCAGGTGACCGGGAAATTCTTGGAGGCGGCGGGGGCTTCGATGCTCACATCGCTCTCGCGGATTCTGTCATGGGCGCCATCGTTCAGTGGACGAAGATCTGGACTTCGCCGTTGCGCACGGTCGGGCTGGTAACCGCCGACAGCGCCAGGCGGTTGGCCGGCAGTCCCATCCGCGCCAGCGAGCGCATGACGTTTTCGGCATTGCGCTTCGCCCGGTCGGCGTTGACCGTCACCTGGCCGGCGTTACCGGCGGCCGGCGACACCGTCACCAAGTCGAACAGCGCGTCCGGGCGCCGGTCGAGCGCGCGGCTGATAGCGGTATAGAGCGCCTGCTCGAACGGCACGTCCGGCCGGTCGAAGCGGATCGTCACCAGCGGCCGGCGGCCCGCGACGGTCGGGGCCGCGGCGCGGGGCGGGGACGCGGCCGTGTCGATCGGCGACATCGTGGCCGCGGGCGCGGCGGCGGTCTGGGTCTCGGTCTGACTTGAGGCCGGCGCCGCGCGCGCCGGCGTAGCTGCGGCGGTCTGGCTATACATTTCGCCGTTCTTGACCCCTGCGCTCAACGCCGCGAGGTTGCGGCGCTCGTTGGTCAAATAGCGGGCCTGTCGCGCCTCGTCGCCGGCGATGGCTTGGGTCAATTGCCGGATCAGGGCGGCATCGGAATTGGCCTGCGCCGCTAACGGGTCGAGCTGCTTGCGGTCCGCGCCCGGCGTGTAGCCCGCCTTGATTTCCTCGATAGCATAGGTCGCGAGGGCGCGATCGCTCGCCACCTGGGCCTGGAGCGCATTGAGCGCCGCCACCGCCCCATTCAACCGGTCGAGCAGGCCCCGCGCCCGGCCGAGTTGCGCGACGAGATCGGGGGCGCCGGGCGTGGTGCCGAGCTGTAGCCGCGAGTTGATGGCGCCGATCAGCGTGAAATAGGCGCTGGCATCGCTCGACAAGGCGCCGCGGATGCGCAGAAGCTCGGCCTCGCGGCGGTTGATGTTGGCGGCGAGACGCTGGAGGTCGGCGCGCATCTGGCCGACCGGCGTGCCACTGTCGGCGGCGGTCGCGAAGGGCGCGGCCACGGGTGCCGGCGCGGCGGGCGTGGCCGGATGCGCTTCGGCGATCGCCGCCGGAGTGCCGCCGCCGCTATCGTCGCCGGTGATCGAGGACAGGACGCCCTGCACATCGTCGGAATAGCCGCAGGCGCCCAACGCCAGCAGGCTTGCGACCGAGGCCAGCGCCAGGATGGCACGGCGCGCCCCAAATCGGCCAACAAATCCGGGCGATATTTTCTTGGCGATGGTCATGGCACGCGTCTGTCGCCCCTCAAGTTCCTGCCAACCGGTGTGAACCCTCGTTTGGGCTGCCCGACCGGCGCGATCTTACGCAATGCGATTTAGAGCGACAAGCCTGTTCGGATGCAAGGCAGCCGGCAGGTGGCTTGCCAAGCGCGGGCGGCGGGATCATCCTCGGCGCCGTCGTCTTTGTCGCGGTCCCGCGCACCTCCCCGCTCACCTATCGAGCGCCGGCCCGGTGCCCGACCAACATCAGGACCGATCGATGGCGCGACGATTTGCGCCGGCGTTCACTCGCAGAGAGGCATTATGGCCACAGGCACCGTAAAGTGGTTCAACAGCCAAAAGGGCTATGGTTTCGTTCAGCCCGACGACGGCACCAAAGACGTGTTCGTCCACGTCTCGGCGGTCGAGCGGTCAGGCATCGGCAACCTGAACGAGGGGCAGAAGCTCAGCTATGACATCGAGCGCGGCCAGCAGGGCCGCACCTCGGCGGTCAATCTGAAGCAGGTGTGACGCGGCGCGCCGTCACCCGAGGCATTCCAGTAGCAGATCGAGCGCGGCGGCGGCGAACGCATTCATGTTCGCCAGCCGATCAGTGTCACCGGTCTCCAGCGTAATGACGCGCTCGCGCGGCCCGGCGATGGCGATGCAGGAATGTCCCGAGGCATCGCCATAGCGATTGCCGGTCGGGCCGGCGGCCCCAGTCTCGCCAATGCCCCAGTTCGCGCCGCATTGTTCCCGCACGGTACGCGCCGCCAATTGGGCATAGGGCTCGCTGGCGCCGCGCATGCCGCGCATCGCCTCGTCGGTGATTTGCAAAAACGCGCGCCGCGCCTGCAGCGTATAGATGACCCCGCCGCCGATGAAATAGGCCGAGGCGCCGGGCACCGCCAACAGGGCCGCCGAGATCAGGCCGCCGGTGGCGGATTCGGCGACCGCGACAGTCTCGCCCCGCGCCTTCAACCGCGCGCCGACATTGGCGCCGCGCAATAAAATCGACTGGTCCATCGCGATCCCTCTCCCGCGCTAATGCGTTGCCTTCAACAGCGACAGCATCGCCGATTTGCCGGCGGCCCACGCCGTCGCATCATGGCCGGTATAGTCGGCGACGGCGGGATCGGCCCCGGCCGTAACCAGGATGCGCACCACGTCGCGCCGGTCGCGGCCGATGGCCAGCATCAGCGGCGTGATGCCCTCCTTGTTCTGCGCGTCGATGGTGGCATGGACGGCGAGGAGGTGCTTCACCACCTCCACCCGGCCATTAACCGCGGCCCAATGCAGCGCGGTGTCGCCATAGCCATCGCGGCGATCGACGACGGCGCCATGGTCCAGCAGCAGCGCGAGCATCTTCATATTGCCGTTGGCGGCGGCGAAGCTCAGGGCGGCGCGATCGTTCTCGCCCTCGGTATCGACCGGATCGCCCCGGCTTAGCATCGCCAACACGGAATCGTAATCGTTATTCGAAGCCGCGCGCGGCAGCACGAGAAGACTGTTCAACTCCTGCGCCCCGGCCGCCCGCGCCGCCCCGATCAGCAGGCCGATCAGCCCCGCGCCGAGAAATCTTCGCCGATCGAGTACCGCCATCGCGCCATTCATCCCTCTTGCCCCGGCGATGATAGTCGAGCGCCGGGCGCGGGACTACCGCTTTGGCCACATCCGGGAGTATTCCTGTCCTCGCCATGGTTCCGCTCGATCCCCTGCCCGATCTACCCGATTTCGCGCCGGGTTCCGTATGGCTGGTCGGCGCCGGGCCGGGCGATCCCGGCCTGCTGACGCTGCTGGCGCTGCACGCGCTGCGCCACGCCGACACGATCGTCTATGACGCGCTGGTCGATCCCCGCGTGCTGGCGCTGAAGCGCCACGATGCGACGCTCGACTATGCCGGCAAGCGCGGCGGCCGCCCCTCGGCGCAGCAGGAGGATATTTCGCTGCGCCTCATCCGCCTCGCCCGCGCCGGCGGGCGGGTGCTGCGGCTGAAGGGCGGCGACCCGTTCGTCTTCGGACGCGGCGGCGAGGAGGCGATGGCGCTGAAGGCGGCCGGCATTCCCTATCGCGTGGTGCCGGGCATCACCGCCGCCATCGGCGGCCTCGCCTATGCCGGCATTCCGGCGACGCATCGCGACGTCAATCTCAGCTTCGCCTTCGTCTCGGGCCACCGCAGCGGCGGCGATCTGCCGCGCGCGGTCGATTGGCAGGCGCTGGCCCACGCCGCGCCGACCATCGTCGTCTACATGGCGTTGGGCCATCTCGGCGAGATCGCCCAACGGCTGATCGCGGCGGGACGCGGCGCCGACGAGCCCGCGGCAATCGTGGCCAGGGCCACCCTGCCCGACCAGCGCGTGATCGAGACCACCCTGGCTCGCGCCGCCGGCGACGCGGCGGCCGCGCACATCGAGGCACCGGCGATGCTGGTGGTCGGCCCGGCCGTGACGCTGCGGGCGCGCATCAAATGGTTCGAGGAATAGCGGCATGACCCCCGCCACCCGCAACGGCCTGATCGCCTTCATCATCGCGTTGGCGGTCATCGTCGGCGGCTTCGCCTATAACCAATACACCGAAGCCGACCTCGCGCCGGCGCGGGCGCCGGTGTCGATCGGCGGCGACTTCACCCTCGTCGATCAGAATGGCACGACCCGCCACGACAGCGATTTTCGCGGCAAGCTGATGCTGGTCTATTTCGGCTACACCTATTGCCCCGATGTCTGCCCGACGACGCTCGCCACCATGTCGCAGGCGCTGGAAAAACTTGGGGCGCGGGCGGCGGCCGTCACGCCGATCTTCATCACCGTCGATCCGGCGCGCGACACGCCGGCGCAGATGAAGCTCTATATCCAGAGCTTCGATCCGCGCTTCGTCGCGCTGACCGGGTCGGCGGCGCGGATCGAATTGGCGGCGGCCGAATATCGCGTCTACTATCGCAAGGGCGCGGTGGAGGACGGCCAATACACCATGGACCATTCCTCGGTGATCTATCTGATGGCGCGCGACGGACATTATATCGGCCATTTCAATCCCGGCATCAGTTCACAAGAATTGGCGGAAGCGATCGGGAAATATCTATGAGCGGGGGCATCATTCTGTCGGCGCCGGGCACCGGCAACGGCAAGACCACGATGACGCTGGCGTTGCTGCGCGCGTTGAAGCGGCGCGGCCTCGCCATCGCCTCGGCCAAGGTCGGGCCGGATTATATCGACCCCGCGTTTCACACCGCCGCGACCGGCGTGCCGTGCATCAATCTTGACCCTTGGGCGATGCGCCACGCCACCCTCGCGACGCTGGTGACGCGGCTCGAAGGCGCCAGCGACCTGGTGCTGTGCGAGGGCATGATGGGCCTGTTCGACGGCGCCGGCGCCACCGGCGATCGCGGCTCGACCGCCGATCTCGCCTCGCTGACCGGCTGGCCGGTGATGCTGGTGGTCGACGCCTCGGCGCAGGCGGGATCGGTCGCGGCGCTGTTGCGCGGCTTCGCGGCGCATCGTGATGACGTGCCATTGGCCGGCGTAATCTTCAACCGCGTCGCCGGCGCGCGGCACGCGGCGATGCTGACCGCCGCGACACGGGCGGCGCTGCCCGATCTGCCGATTCTCGGCGCGGTACCGGCGCGCGACGATCTCGCCTTGCCGGAGCGCCATCTCGGCCTGGTGCAGGCGCGCGAGCATCCGGCGCTCGACGCTTTTCTCGACGCCGCCGCGGATCATATCGCGGCGTCGGTCGATATCGCGCGCTTCGTCGATCTCGCGCGTAGTTCCGTGCTGATTCCGGCGGGCCGCGCGCTGCCGCTGTTTCCGCTCGGCAATCGCATCGCGGTGGCGAGCGACGAGGCATTTACCTTCGCCTACCCCGCCTTGATCGACGGCTGGCGCGAGGATGGCGCCGCGATCTTTCCCTTCTCGCCGCTCGCCGATGAGGCGCCCATCACCGATGCCGATGCCATCTATCTGCCGGGCGGCTATCCCGAACTGCATGCCGGCCGCCTCGCCGCCAGTGGCAATTTTCGCGACGCGCTGGGCGCCGCCGCGCGACGTGGTGCCGCCATCTATGGCGAGTGCGGCGGCTATATGGTGCTGGGCCGGGGCCTCATCGACACGCAGGGCGCGCGCCATGCGATGGCGGGCCTGCTGCCGCTGGAAACCAGCTTCGCCACGCGGCACGCCGCCATCGGCTATCGCGCGATGCGGCTGATCGGGCCGGGGCCGCTCGGCGAGGCGGGCACGCCGTTTCGCGGCCACGAGTTTCATTATGCGACGATCCTTGATGAAGGCGGCGGCGACGCGCTGTTCTCGGTCGCCGATGCCGATGGCGCGACGCTCGGCGAAACCGGGCGCGTCAACGGCCGCGTCTTCGGCTCTTTCCTCCATCTCATCGATCGCGCGGGATAAGACCGGCCGACCCATCTTGCCGCACGGGCGGCGACCGGCTTAGAGTGACGCCATGCCTCCGACTTCGCCGTTCCTGATGAACCTGCCGCGGCAGATCAAGCTGCCCGGCGGTTTGGTTCCCGTGCGGGTGCGGATCAGTCCGCGCGCCCGCCGCCTCGCCCTGCGCATCGACGCGCAAGCGGAAGCGATCGAGCTGGTGCTGCCGCGCCGCACCTCGGTGCCGCGCGCGCTCGCCTTCATCGAGGAGAATCGCGCGTGGCTCGACCGGCGCATCAACGCGCTGCCGCCGCGCATGATTCTGGCTGACGGTGAGAGCGTGCCGATTCTCGATGAGCCGCATCGCATCCGCCGGGTCGAGCATGGCCAGGGCCACCACCATGTCTGGATCGAGAATGGCGAGATCAAGGTCGCCGGCACGCCCGACCAGATCGGCCGCCGCATCATCGATTTCCTGAAGGATGTCTCGCGCCAGGAATTTCATGCCCGCGCCCAGCGCCTGGCGCTGGTGATCGGCCGTAAGATCGGCCGCATCACCGTGCGCGATACCACGACGCGGTGGGGCAGCTGCTCGGCGAACGGCAACCTCGCCTTCTCGTGGCGGCTGATCATGGCGCCGGAAGCGGTGCTGGATTATGTCGTCGCCCACGAGGTCGCCCATCTCGCCGAAATGAATCACGGGCCGCGCTTCTGGAAATTATGCGAGCGGCTGGCGCCCGGCGTCGATCGCCAGCGCCAATGGCTCAACCGCCACCGCACGCGCCTGCTGCGGATTGGCTGAGGAATTTTCACGTTGCCGCAAACCTCTTTTAGTCGTCATCGCCGGGCTTGACCCGGCGATCCATCGATGGACCCCCGGATCAAGTCCGGGGGTGACGGGAAAGGGGCGGTTCCAAGGGGCTGGATATCGCACCGAACATCGGCGTTGCAGCGTCTTGTGGCTGGCGCATTAAATAGACCAGCAACAGCAGGCCCGGCACGCACATCAGCGTCGATGCCGTGAAGAACGGCGCCCAGCCGAGCCGGTCCGCCATCCAGCCGCCGCTCGACGCGATGAAGGTGCGCGACACCGCCGACAGCGCCGACAGCAGCGCGTACTGCGTCGCGGTGAAGGCAGGGTTGCAGAGCCGCGACAGATAGGCGACGAACGCCGCCGAGCCAATGCCGCCGGTGACATTCTCGGTCGCGATGGTCACCGCCAGCATGCCGATATCGTGGCCGGCCCAGAGTTGCGCGATATAGGCGAAATTCGACAGCGCCTGCAGCACGCCGCCGATCAGCAGCGCGCGCAAAATGCCGATGCGCAGCACCAGCGCGCCGCCCAGGATCACGCCGGCCATGCTGGCGATCAGGCCGAAGACTTTGCTGATGCTGGCGATCTCGACCTTGTCGAAGCCGATCGAGAGATAGAACGGCCCCGCCATCCAGCCCGCGACCGCGTCGCCGGTCTTGTAGAGCACCACGAACAGCAGGATCGCGACCCAGCCGCGGCGCGTCATGAAATCGGCGAACGGCTCGACGATGGCGGCGCGCAACCAATTCTCGCGCAATGGTCGCGCCTTCTCCGGCTCGCGCGTCAGCAGCACCGCCGCCATGCCGATCCCGACCAGACACGCCATCACGCTATAGGCCGCGTGCCAGCCATAGATACTGGCGAGATAAAGCGCGCCCGCGCCCGACGCCAGCATGCCGATGCGATAGCCCACTTGCGTCGCGGCGGCGCCCGTGCCCTGCTCGCGATCCGTCAGCAGCTCGACGCGAAACGCATCGATGACGATGTCCTGGCTCGCGGAGAAGAACGCCACGATCACGGCGAATAGCACCGTGCGCCAGGCGTCAATGGCGGGATCGGCCTGGGCCAGCGCCAGGATCGACAGCGCCAGCAGGGCCTGGATGAACACGGCCCAGCTCCGCCGCCGCCCGAGCCACGCCGTCAGGAACGGCAGCGGCACGCGGTCGATCACCGGCGCCCACAGGAACTTCAGATTGTACGACAGCCCGACCTGCGCGAAGAGCCCGATCGCGGTCAGCGAAACACCATCTTCCTTGAGCCAGATCGACAGCGTCGCGCCGGTCAGCGCCAGCGGCAAGCCGCTGGAAAAGCCCATCGCCAGAATCGCGACCATCCGCCGGTCGCCATAAAGGCGCAGGGCATCGCCGAGCCTGCTCATGCGGTACGGCCATCGTGCGTGCTTCGAGACGCGGTGCTCACGCACCGCTCCTCAGCATGAGGGTTGTTCTTTATTGCCCCTAACATCCTCAGCCTGAGGAGGCCGCGAAGCGGCCATCTCGAAGGCCGCACGGACATTACTTCACGTCGGCGGCGACCTGCATCTTGATGATCTTGTCGGGGTTCTTCACCGAACCATTATCGTCGCTGTCGCCCTTCTTGATGGCGTCGACGGCTTCCATGCCGGCGGTCACTTCGCCGAACACGGTGTATTTTCCATCGAGGAACGAGGCCGGCTCGAAGCAGATGAAGAACTGGCTGTCGGCGCTGTCGACGCTTTGCGAGCGCGCCATGCCGAGGGTGCCGCGCACGAAATGCGTGTCGGTGAACTCCGCCTTCAGATTCTTGCCGGAGCCGCCCATGCCGGTGCCGGTCGGATCGCCGGTCTGCGCCATGAAGCCGGCGATGACGCGATGAAACACGATGCCGTCATAAAAATGCTGACGCACCAGCTCCTTGATACGGGCCACCGTCTTGGGCGCGAGATCGGGCCGCAATTCGATGGTGACGCGGCCCGCCGGCACGTCCATGTACAGGGTGTTTTCGAGATCGGCTGCGCTCACGATGCCTCCACTCATGCCGACGACAAGAGCGGCCAGGACGGCGCACATACGAAGGAATCCGGCCATGACGCACCCTGCCTCGTGTTTCGGGAAATCGCGCGGACGTTAGTGGAAGCCGCGCGCGAAGGAAAGCGCGAATCCCGCGCGCCGGCGGCTTTACGCGATGCGCGGGGGCATGCCATGGTCCGCCACCATGATCAGGTTCGAGAATGTCGGCTTGCGGTATGGCGGCGGCCCCGAAGTGCTGCGCGATATCCAGGTCAAGGTCGATGCCGGCTCGTTTCATTTCCTGACCGGCCCGAGCGGCGCCGGGAAATCGAGCCTGCTGAAGCTGATCTACATGTCGGAGCGGCCGTCGCGCGGCCTGATCTCGCTGTTCGACCGCGAGATTTCGGCGCTGCCGCGCCGCGAGCTGCCGCCGCTGCGCCGGCGCATCGGCGTCATCTTCCAGGATTTCCGGCTGATCGATCATCTCTCCACCTTCGACAATGTCGCGCTGCCGCTGCGCGTCGCCGGCGAAAGCGAAGCCAAGATCAAGGACAGCGTCACCGAATTGCTGACCTGGGTCGGCCTTGCCGATCGGATTCAGTCGCGCCCGCCGACCCTCTCCGGCGGCCAGCAACAGCGGGTCGCGATCGCGCGCGCGGTGATCGGGAGGCCCAGCCTGCTGCTGGCGGACGAGCCGACCGGCAACGTCGATGACGAGATGGCGCTGCGTCTGCTGCGTCTCCTGGAGGAAATGAACCGGCTCGGCACCACGGTGATCGTGGCGACCCACAATCAGCACCTCGCCACGCGCATGAGCCAGCCGCGTCTCCACCTCGAGGCTGGACAGATCAGCCTGATCCCGTTCGAGAAAGCGGCGCCATGATCGGGACGCGGCGGTTCGACATTCCGTTCGCGCGCGATGGCTCGGTGCGGTTCCTGCCGTGGCTGATCGCGCTGATGGTCTATCTCGCCGGGCTGGCACTCGCCGGCATGCTCCTGTTGAACACCGCGCTCGGCGATTGGGATCGCGGCCTCGCCGGCGTGATGACGGTGGAACTGCCGCCCGACACCGATAGCGCCACGGTGCAACCGGTCCTGGCCTTGCTGCAAGCGACGCCTGGCGTGACGGCGGCGCGTCTCCTGCCGCGTGCCGAGGTCGCGAAACTGGTCGAGCCGTGGCTCGGCGACAGCGCGGCGGTCGCGCAACTGGCGCTGCCCCGGCTCATCGACGTGCGGATCGATCCGTCGCATCGTCCCGATATCCCGTCGCTGCGCGCCAAGCTGGTGGCGGCGGAGCCGGGGGCGATGCTGGACGATGCGCGGCTGCGCTTCGACCGGCTGTTCGACCTCGGCCGGTCGGTGGAATTCACCGCGCTGGCGGTGGTGGTGCTGATCGGCGCGGCGGCGATTCTGACCACCATTTTTACCACCCGCGCCGGGCTCGCGGTGCATCAGAACGTCATCGAGATTCTGCATATTCTCGGCGCGCATGATCGCTATATCGCGCGGCAATTCGCGCGCCAGGCACTGGGCCTCGGCTTGCGCGGCGGGCTGGTCGGGCTGGCGCTGGCCGTCGTGACCTTGGCGGCGATCGGCCATGCCGCCGATGTCGCGGCCATCTTCGGACCGGGCCTGCGGCTGGTGCCGTCCTTCATGCCGCTTCCGTGGCAATGGGCGGTGCTGGCGATTCTGCCGATCGCCGCCGCCGCGATCGCGCATTTCACTGCGCTTGCCACGGTCAGCCGCGCGCTGGCGCGCCTGCCATGAGATGGCGGCCCCGCCACGGCTGGCTGCTGCCAGCCGGTCTCGTCGCCATCGCCTGGCTCGGCGGTCTCGCCTGGTTCATCAGCCAGGTGCCGACCGCCATCCCCAGCCAGGACGGCATCACCGACGCCATCGTGGTCCTGACCGGCGGCAGCCAGCGGGTGGAGAACGGGCTGACGCTGCTGGCCGAGGGCAAAGCCCGAAAGCTGTTCGTCTCCGGCGTCTATCGCGGCACCGACGTCAAGGCGCTGCTCGGCACCTCGCATCAGCAGCCGCGCTGGCTCGCCTGCTGCATCGAGCTGGGCTACGAGGCCGACAACACCCATGGCAACGCGGCGGAGACGGCGGCGTGGATGCGCGCCGAGCATTTTCACTCGCTGCGGCTCGTCACCGCGAGCTATCACATGCCGCGCAGCCTCTTGGAGTTTTCGCGCGCCATGCCCGACATCCGAATCTTGCCCAATCCGGTCTTTCCGCCGGGGGCGCGCCGGGCATGGTGGCGCAGCCCGCATGCGATGACACTGATCGTGGCGGAGTATCTGAAATATCTCTTCGCGCTAACCGGATTGCAGTCGCTGGCGCTGGCGACATGATCCTGCCGCGCTCGATCCTGTTCAACGCGCTGTTCTATGTGCTGACCGTGATCCTGTGCATTCTCGGCCTGCCGGTGCTGCTCGGGACCCGGCGCGGCGGCGCCTATTTCGGGCATTACTGGGCCGGATTGACGCTGTGGCTGGCGCGCTGGACCGTCGGCCTGCGCTATGAAGTGCGCGGCCGCGAGAACTTGCCGCCGGGCCCCGCGATCATCGCGATGAAGCATCAATCGGCCTGGGACACGTTCGCCGCCGCCGCGCTGTTCGACGACCCGGCGATCGTGGTGAAGCGCGAATTGCTGAGGGTGCCGTTCTATGGCTGGTACCTGCGCAAGGCCGGGATGATCGGCATCGACCGCGAGGTCGGCGCCGCCGCGATGCGCCGCATGCTGACGGCAGCGCGCGGCGCCGTCGCCGAGGGCCGCTCGATCCTGATTTTCCCCGAGGGCACGCGGACGCCCGTCGGCGCCGACGCGCCCTATCATCCGGGGGTCGGCGCGCTGGTCCGCGATCTCAAGCTGCCGCTGGTGCCGGTGGCGCTCAATTCGGGCCTGTTCTGGGGGCGCCGGCGCTTCCTCAAACGCCCGGGCCTGATCGTCGTCGATATCTTGCCCGCCCTTCCCACGGGTTTCGACCGACGCAAAATCACCGACGAATTGCGCAGCCGGATCGAGGCCGCCACCGCCCGCCTGATCGCCGGCGCGGGCGCCCCTCATCCTGTGGATAAAGCGGTGGATGAAAACGAATCCGTCAGCAAATGAGCGTGGTTAACGGGATGAGTTGTCATCAAAAGTACGTAATCGCTAACGAAAAATGGCGAGAACATTTATGGAACATGGTTGTTGAATGCGCGCCGGGGCGCTGCTAAACTCGTTGGTGGAAGCGGGCTGACCCCCATATATATCAATCATTTAGCGAATTAGGCTGCCGATCCCGGCGATGGAGGCGTGACCCCGATGCCCAGCGTCGCTTCGATTTCCCAGCAAATCTGGGACATGAAATACCGGCTCAAGGCGCCGGACGGCGCCGCTGTGGACAAGACCATCGAAGACACCTGGCGCCGGGTCGCCGAGGCGCTGGCCGAACCCGAGGCCGGCAAGGCCGGCTGGGCCGGCCGGTTCTATCGCATCATGGAGGATTTCAAATTCCTGCCGGCGGGCCGCGTGGTGGCCGGCGCGGGCAGCGGGCGCAGCGTGACGCTGTTCAACTGTTTCGTCATGGGCACGGTGCCGGACGATATGGGCGGCATCTTCACCCACCTGCGCGAAGCGGCGCTGACCATGCAGCAGGGCGGCGGCATCGGTTATGATTTCTCGACCCTGCGGCCCAAGGGCGCGCCGGTGAAGGGGGTCGGCGCCGATGCGTCGGGGCCGCTGACTTTCATGGATGTGTGGGACGCGATGTGCCGCACCATCATGAGCGCCGGCTATCGCCGCGGCGCGATGATGGCGACGCTACGCTGCGACCACCCCGACATCGAGGCCTTCATCGAGGCCAAGCGCGAGCCTGGGCGTCTGCGCATGTTCAACCTGTCGGTGCTGGTGACCGACGCCTTCATGCAGGCGGTGCGCGAGGGCGCGCCGTGGGAGCTGAGCTTCAACGGCACCACCTTCAAGGTGCTGCCGGCGCGCGAGCTGTGGGACCGGATCATGCGGGCGACCTATGCCTATGCCGAGCCGGGCGTGATCTTCATCGACCGCATCAACAAGCGGAACAATCTCTATTATTGCGAAACCATCAGCGCCACCAACCCCTGTGGCGAACAGCCGCTGCCGCCCTATGGCGCGTGCCTGCTGGGGTCGATCAATCTGGCGGCGCTGGTGACGGACAGCTTCACGCCTCAGGCGCGGCTCGACATGGCGGAACTGGCGCGGCTGGTGCCCGACGCGGTGCGCCTTCTCGACAACACCATCGATGTCTCGCGCTTTCCCCTCGAGGAGCAACTGCGCGAGGCGCGGGCCAAGCGGCGGATCGGGCTCGGCATCACCGGCCTCGCCGATGCGCTGATCCAATGCGGCGTGCGCTATGGCTCGGCCGAGGCGGTGTCGCTGACCGAGACCTGGATGCGCGCCATCCGCCGCGCCGCCTATCTCGCGTCGGCGGACCTCGCGCGGGAGAAGGGGCCATTTCCGCTGTTCGATCGCGATGCCTATCTCGCCGGCGAAAGCGTCGCCGAACTCGACCAAGAAACCCGTGACGCCATCGCCACCCACGGCATCCGCAACGCGTTGCTGACCTCGGTGGCGCCGACCGGCACCATCTCGATCTTCGCCGACAATGTCTCGTCGGGGCTGGAGCCGATCTTCAGCTTCAGCTATGCGCGCCAGGTGCTGATGCCCGATGGCAGCCGCAAGGAAGAGCAAGTCACCGACCATGCCTATCGCCTGTTCCGGCGGATCCATGGCGACCATGCGCCGTTGCCCGATTACTTCGTCGATGCGCAATCGCTGGCCCCCGCCGATCATCTGGTGATGCAGGCGGCGGTGCAGAAATATGTCGACAGCTCGATCTCCAAGACCATCAACATCCCGATCGATTTCCCGTTCGAGCGGTTCAAGGACGTGTACCTGCGCGCCTACGAACTGGGCTGCAAAGGCTGCACCACCTATCGCCCGAACGAGGTCACCGGCTCGGTCCTGACGGTCCGGAAAGAGCCGAAGGATACGCGGGAGCCCGAACTGCCGCTGGCGCCGCCGCCGCGCATCCGCCATGCCGATCCCTACGAAGCCGGCGGCGTCGTGCATATGACGCGGCCGCTGGACCGGCCCGAGGCGCTGCCCGGCCAGACCTACAAGATCAATTGGCCGGAAAGCGAGCACGCGCTTTACATCACCCTCAACGATATCGTGCAGAGCGGGCGCCGCCGGCCGTTCGAGATTTTCATCAACTCGAAGAACATGGAGCATTTCGCCTGGACGGTCGGCCTGACGCGCATGATCTCGGCGGTGTTCCGGCGCGGCGGCGATGTCTCGTTCGTGGTGGAAGAACTGAAAGCCGTGTTCGACCCGCGCGGCGGCGCCTGGATGGAAGGGCGCTATGTGCCGTCGCTGCTCGCCGCCATCGGCAACGTCATCGAGCGCCACATGATCGATATCGGCTTCATCCCCGCCCGCGACGGCCACCGCCACGCACCCGAACCCGAGACGATCCGCGCCGTGGCGAACTTGCCGGCGGCGAATGCGGCGGCCCCGGCGGAAGAAGAAGCGCATGCGCACGGCATTGCCATGCCGCAACGCCTGCGCCAATGCCCCAAATGCGGCGAGGCGGCGCTGATCCGCAGCGAAAACTGCGACCAGTGCACCAATTGCGACTATTCGAAATGCGGGTGAGATAGGTGGGCGCGCGGCGACGGATGCCGACTTTCGCCGGCATGGTGGCTTAATAATCGAGTCTGGACCCTAGGGGCGTCGGCGGCCAGCCCGTAACGGCCGGGGCGCCTTGGTGCCGAGCGTGGATTCTTCGACCAGCGCGGCTAAGCGCACTTTGAGGGCTTTCGCCAGCTTTTCGATAACATCAATGCTCGGATTGGCCGCGCCGCGTTCGATCCGCGCGACAAAGGAAGCGTCGACCTCGGCCCGCCCGGCCAACTCCTCGATCGAAAGCTGCTGATCGACTCGTATCCTTCGCAAATTCCAGCCGACAATCCGCCTCGCCTCCATGAGTAGAGGCGAGCAGCTTGCTCGTCAATAATACAGTGTATATAATCCCTGTGTTAATTCAGGGATTTTGAAATGGCTTTCGCGGGAAGGCACCTATCAGGTGCCGAGTTTACAGACGAAATTTTCGAGCACGCTGTTTGTTGGTACCGCTTGGCGATACCGCTGCTGTTTGCAATCGGGATGTATGTCTCATTCAAGAAGACGCTGCTTAAGAAGTTTAACCGAGTGCCAACAACAAATTTCATTCTATTCGACGGCCTCAGAGTCTGTCCGAAGAGATCATACGGGATTGCAAAGTTTTCGCAGCATGAGGCGGATTGAGGCGAGGCGCAGGAATGCGAGTCCTTTTCGGTTGAGATT
>Ga0208357_1000109_pt1 | contig 61626 bp, 61 predicted proteins | sample NGESurdeep092012_6_FD_184487 | JGI IMG/M metagenome (GOLD analysis project Ga0208357, IMG submission 184487) | Arctic peat soil microbial communities from Barrow, Alaska - NGEE Surface sample F52-2 deep-092012 (SPAdes) | ecosystem: Environmental > Terrestrial > Soil > Wetlands > Peat ...
CTCGGAATCGGGGCTAATCAGTTCGGCCGGCAGCTTCAGGGGCGTGGCCAGCCGGCGGCCGGTTTGGACCTCGCTCAGCCGGTCTTGCAGTTCCTGCTGCTGCTCGTATTGCTTCACCAGGTACGACCGCAGCTGCTGGTTGATGCGCTCCAGGTGCTGGGTTTGACCTTCCTGGTGGTACGACTGCTTCTTCTTAGCTTCGGCCATCGCCCGCTGGACGTGTCCGATCAGCTTACGAAGCCGGGCCTGGTTAATACTGTTGAACTGCAAGCTGGTTTCCCCGGCCGAGATCCTGATGTGGGCTCCGATTAGCCGGTGGCTGTAATCAATTTCGTTAATCATGTCGAACCGCAGGTCTTCGACTGTCAGGTAGTTAAGCGGCTTCTTGTCGACCAGCAGGACCCGTAAGTCGGTCGCCAGCAGCAGCGCGAAGCCGCCTTCGTAAATACCGTTAACGACCTCCTCGATTACCTCGTCGGGCATGATAATATTCTGGAGCTCCCGGACTTCGGTTCTGCCCCAGCCCCGGTGGTTAAAGCCTATTTGTTTTAATTGTTCTTCTATTACTTTCGCGCTTACCATGGTGATGCCTCCTTTTTTCTGGACCTCCCACTGGTTTCATAATAGGCTCGCGCCCGGAATCGGCGAGTAAGAATCTTTACCGGTAGTTTGCGATTTTCCTCACACTAAAAATTGACATCAGCGACAGGCTGTAACATAATAGTTATATGCTTGCCACGCTGAAACAAACGGCGGAATTCGTGGAATTTTTCAGGCTGCATGGCGTCAAACAAACTTTTCGAAAAGGCGATTTCGTGATCCGTCCAGGTGAAACCCCGCCAGGGGTTTTTTATATTTACCAGGGCTTGGTCAAGGCTTATGACATTACCAAATACAACGAGGAAAACCTGCTGATTATCCGCAAGCAGGACGAGATTTTCCCGCTTATCTGGGGTCTGAGCGGCCGCGAGCACGGCATCATTTACCAAGCCCTGTCGCCGACCACGACCTGGCAAATCAGCCGCAAAAGCTTCCTCGACCTGATCAAGGACCACCCCGACGTCCTGGCACCGCTGCTCGACATGACGCTGGAAATGTACCGCCTGCACGGCGAGCGCATCCTGACGCTTGAGTACCGCACCGTCAGGGAGCGGATTATTTCGTTCCTGCTGACGATGAGCCAGCGTTTCGGCAAGCAGACCGACGCCGGCTTGCTGATCGAGGTGCCGCTGCGGCACCAGGACATCGCCAGTTCGGTGAACGCCACGCGCGAAACCACCAGCCGCGAGCTGTCGGCCCTGGAGCGCAAGGGTCTGCTCGAGAACAAGCAATCTTTCACCCTGTTAAAGGACATTGACGCCTTGACCAAGTACCTAAGTTAAGCTACTTCCACTTAAGGACGATGTTTTCGATGGTTTTGAGAACCGTTTCGTGGTCCGGCACGTCTTGGACGTCGTAATAATGGTTGGTGTCGATGTAGTCCTGAATGACATCCAGGCAGTACAGGTCGTCGGCCAAGACGTGCATCCGGTCGACGGCCGGCACGCTGGCGAACGGCGCCGCCACGACCAGCTTCTCAATAGCGATGGGCTTCAAAAACTCCGCCGCCAGGTCAATCAAGAACCCCGTCTTCAGTCCGTCGGCGACGATAATAACGTTATGGCCCCTTAGAAAGTCCTTGTTGATCGTGCCGCCGCTGCCGACCAGCTGGTTCAGGTTATGCATTTGCAGTAATTTTTCTTGCTCGATGAAGCCGTAGTTCTCACCGACCATTTCGTCGATTTCGCCGTCCGAATAAGCGTGGTTGTAAGCCAGCGAGCCGCCGGCGGTAATGCCGGCGATGGCCTGCGGCTCGCGCGGCAACAGGATCTCGGCGCTGGACAGCATGGTCAGGATACAGTGCAGTTCGACGGCGATCTGGGCGCCGACCATGGCGCCGCCGTCGCCCAGTGCGACCACGGCGCAGTTTTCATAACGGTACTTTTTGGTAAGCTGGGCGGCCAGCATCCGTCCGGCCTGGACCCTCGAAGCAAAATACATATCCGTAAGTGTAGCACCCTGCTTATGCTTTGCGTAAGAGGTAAAACCGCTCCTGGTTGCCTTTGGCACCCTGGACTGCCGAATCGGCCTTGGCGCCAATCACGAAATACGCCTGGGCCCAGCCTTCAAAATCCCTGAGAATGTCGCGCCGCATTTTGTCGTTCTTGATGACGCCTTTGTGCTTCAGGTTGCTGTGGCCGGCCTCGAATTGCGGCTTGACCATGACGGCGAGCCTCGTCCGGCCCGAGCAAAGCTTAGCCACCGACGGCAAAATCTCCCTGAGACTGGTAAATGACACGTCGGCCACGACCAAATCAAGCCTGTCCTTGGTCTTGAAGTCCCGGATATCGGTCTTCTCGTGCAGTTCTATCTTAGGGTTGCCCCGCAGGCTGGGATGCAATTGATTGGTTCCAACCTCCACGGCGATGACCTTGCGGGCGCCGTGCCGGAGCGCGTAGTCGGTGAAACCGCCGGTACTGCTGCCGACGTCAAGCACGACTTTGTCCCGGAAGTCCAGCTCCAGCGCCGTCGCCACCGAAGCTAGCTTCAAGGCCGCCCGGCTAACGTACTGCTCTTCGGCAGTTAGATCAATTTGGGCCGCCCCGGCGACCAAAAAGCCCGGTTTAGTAATAATATTGCCGTTGACCTTTACTTTGCCAAGCTTAATATAACTTTCGGCTTGGCTGCGCGTCGGTAAGAGCCCCGATTGAACCATATACTGGTCCAGGCGAATTTTCATCCCTCAAGTCTACACTAAAACGCGTTCGACTTTTATATTATTACCATTTGGGTAGGTGTAAAAAATGATGTATGAAGTGTGCCTATATGCTACACTTTATACATGCAAAATAAAACCACCCCCAAACGCCCTAGGCCGAGCCGACGCAAACCTGAAGAGTCAGTTAGCACACGCATTAACCTCACGATTTCCAAAGCTTTGCTGGAGCAGGTCGACCAAGCAGCCGCGCAGGATTATACGAACCGGAGCGATATTATACGCCAGGCTTTACTCTGGTACTTGCGACCCCAGGGGCGCGAGCTCGACCAGGTTGACCCAAAGCTTATTCTGGCGACGCTGAAACGCCGGGATGCCCAGGCCAAGCTCAGAAAAATGATAAAAGATATTGGTTAATCTTTGACGCGTTCGCGGTAAGCGCCGGTAGCGGTGTCGACCGAGATCATGTCACCTTGCTTGATGAAAGCCGGGACTTTGATCGTGATGCCGGTCTCCAAGGTGGCGTTCTTGGTAATCGACGAGCTGGTGTCGCCTTTGACGGCACCCTCTGTGTAAGTCACCTTCAGGGGCACGTTCTTGGGCAATTCGACAGTGATGGGCCGGCCGCTGAAAAACTGCAGCTGGACGCGGTCGCCCTCTTTGATATAGCCGGCACCGTCGCCGACCAGGCCGGCCGGTACTTCGAACTGTTCGAAACTCTCCTCGTTCATGAAGAAAAACGTCGAGCCGTCATTGTACAAATACTGCACGGCCTGGGTCGCCACGTCGGCGCTATCGAGCTGCTCGTTGCCCTTAAAGGTCTTCTCCAGCACCTTGCCGTCAAGCAGGCTCTTAATCCGCACGTTGACGATCGAACCGCCGCGCCCCATGACCTTCTGGTTGTAATCAACCACCTTGAACGGCTCGCCCTCCCACTGGAAGAGCGTGCCTTTTTTAAGATCGGTAATGCTCAGCGCCATATGGAATTAAACCCGGGTTAGTTGCTGGCGACGAACGGCAGCAAAGCGATGTGCCGAGCCCGCTTAATAGCGGTGCTCAAACGGCGCTGCTGGCTTTCGGTCAAGCCGGTCTTCTTGCGGGTTTCTATCTGGCCGTAGACGTTGACGTAACGCTGCAAGGTCTTGAAATCCTTGTAGTCGAAATAGGCCACGTCGGTGCGGTGTTTAAAAATCTTTGCCATAGTACTCCTTATTTAGTTAGAACGGGATGTCGTCCAGGTTGATCGGTTCGTCGCCGATGTCCTCGATGACGACGTCATCTTTTTTGGGCTTCTTGGATGGTTTGGGCTTGTCGTCGGCTTGGCTGCTACCAGATGGTGCGCCGGAGGACTGAGCTGGTGCGCCGCCACTGGCGCCATCGCCGTCACCGGCGCCGCGGCTGTCGAGGAAAGTCACGTCATTGGCCAGGACTTCGACTTTGCTGCGTTTCTGGCCGTCCTGCTCCCAGGAACGGGACTGTAAACGCCCCTGTACCAGGCAGCGCCGGCCTTTGCTCAGGTATTGGGCTACCCTCTCGGCCAGCGGGCCCCAGCAAACGATGTCGATGTAGTCGGTAACTTCCTGCCACTCGCCGCTAGCATCCTTGTAGGCACGGTTCAGGGCCAGGCTGAAGCTGGTTACGTTCTGGCCGGTCGGCGTCTGGCGCAGTTCCGGGTCGCGGGTCAGGTTACCCATTAGTGTTACTTGGTTTAGGCTTCGTGCCATATCGTTCCTCCTTTTATAAGACATATGTCTCGCTTAGTTGTACACCTACACTAGCGCCGCCAAAATCCGGCGTCAAGTCTCGGGTCGTCCAAAACCGCTATATTTAACGATTGTTTAATGTGCGAACGCGGCGCGAGCGGCCGACCGGGTTAGTCTTCGTCCTTTTCTTTGCTGTCGTCTTTGTCATCGCCGCCGCGGTCACCGCGTTTGGCGGCCTGCTCGGCTTTTTCGGCTTTGGCGGCCTCGGCCTTAGCCATGGCTTTGAGGTCCGGCCGGGTAATCAGGAAACGGATTACCTCGTCGGTGATGTTCAGCGTACTCTCGGTTTTCTGAACACTTTCGCCGGGCAGTTCCACGGTGTAAAAAACATACACGGCGTGTTCGTTGCCCTTAATCTTATAGGCCAGCTTGCGCTTGCCCCAGTTGTCGGCGCTAACCACTTTGCCGCCGTTGTCGGCGATGATTTTTTTAACCCGGTCCTCGGCCTTGGTCAGGTCGACTTCCAAATCAGGGTGGTAAAGCACGGCGATTTCGTACTGATTCAAACCTTGCTCCTTCCTTCGGTTACTCCGCCGTTTGACGGAGACAGCCCGCGCGCACTAGCGGCCGCGAGCTGAAGTTGATAGTACCTTAATTATAAGCTATCTACCTCTGTCGGTCAAGGGGCTGGGCAGTTGGCGGGCCGAGTACCAAGTCGCTCAGCTTTTGCCTAAGACCAAGTCGAAAGGCTGGTGGGACCGGCGGTCTTTGTCTTGATACTAGTCTCGACAGGCTAATATCGGTGTAGGTGTTGGCTATTTCGGTGGCCGTCGCCCGCTGGTGGTCACGGTGCGACAAACCGGTCCACACCTCAGCCGGGCGGCTACGGTCATCATAAACATCAACCAGCAGTTGCCTGTCAGCCCTAGGAACTTCCACCGTGCCATTAAAACCGGTAATATGAGCCGTCAACCCATTGCCCGGATAAAGTACGCTGTAACGAGTTAATTTGCGGTCGCTGAGCGAACCGCGCTCCGGCAACACCAGACCCCGGACCCCGCGCAACTCTATTTTTGCCCCGAAAACCTTTTCTAAGTGATCGACGCCGGCATCGTTGACCTTGCCGATGCTTGGCGCGTGCTTACCGGAATCTATTTGTTCCGGAGTGAAATTATCGGATATCGGACGCATAAACGTAACCGGCTGCTCGAAATCGAACTCAGGAAACAGCGGAAACCTGGTCAATAGCATGCTTGCCAAGAAGTTGATTTCTTCTTGGGTAGGCTCAACCCGGACACTCTTTTCATGACCTGACATATCTCATAGATATTGACATAAATTACCTATTATGTCAATGTGCAGGGCTATTCCCCGGGAAAGTTTTCATCGAGCGCGGCGTCGGCTTCCGCGGCTACGCCGCCGCCGAAGACATCATCGAACGAGTTGACCAGGACTTCGCGCGGCCGTGAGCCGTCGGCGGCCCCGACTATGCCCTGCTCTTCCATGGTTTCGATCAGCCGGGCGGCCCGGCCGTAACCGATGCGCAGGCGCCGCTGCAGGAGGCTGGTGCTGGCTTTGTGGTTGTCGATAACGACCTTGACGGCGTCGCGCCACATGTCGTCGTCGGCGTCCTGGCCGCCGTAATCGGCCACGATGCCGCCCTTGCCGTTAAGCTGGACAGGCTGCGAAACGACTTCGTCGTCGTACTGCGGCGGCCGTTGCATCCGGATAAAATCAGTCACCTTGTTAGTCTCGTCATCGCCGATCAGGGCACCCTGGATACGCCGCGGCTTGGGCATGTCGGCCGTTGTCAGCAGCATGTCGCCCTGCCCCAGCAGTTTCTCGGCGCCGACCTGGTCGATAATCGTCCGGCTGTCGACCTGGGAAGTCGTCTTGAAGGCGATTCGGGCCGGCACGTTAGCTTTGATCAGACCGGTAATAACGTCGACTGACGGCCGCTGCGTGGCCAGGACCAGGTGAATACCGACGGCGCGGGCTTTCTGGGCGATACGCACGATTAAGGCTTCGACGTCACGCGCGGCCATCATCATCAGGTCGGCCAGCTCGTCAATCACGATAACTATATACGGCATGCCTTCTTCTTTTTTGAAACTGTTATAGCCGGCGATATCCCGCTTATTGACTTCGGCCAGGGCGCGGTAGCGGCGTTCCATTTCGGCAACGGCCCACTTGAGGGCGCTGATACATTTCTCGGGTTCCGTTATGACCGGCGTTAACAGATGGGGAATCTGATCGTAAGGCTTCAGTTCGACCTGTTTGGGGTCGACCAGAATCAGTTTGAGGTCGGCCGGCGAATTGCGGTACAGCAGGCTGGTCAGGATGGTGTTAATCATGACCGACTTGCCCGAACCGGTCTGGCCGGCTACCAGAATGTGCGGCATTTTGGCCAGGTCGGCCACGATCGGCGTGCCGGAAATATCTTTGCCGATAGCGAACTCCAGCGCCCCCTTCTGCTCCTGCCACTCGCGCGACAGCAGGATCGAGCTGACGCGGACGGTCGCCGATTTGACGTTCGGCACCTCTATGCCGACGGCGCGCTTGCCCGGAATCGGGGCTTCCATGCGGATGGAGTGGGCGGCCAGGTCGAGCGCCAGGTTGTTTTCCAGGGCTGTGATTTTGGTTAATTTCACCCCCGTTGGCGGCTTCAGCGTGTACTGCGTCACGCGCGGCCCGATGTTGGCGCCCTCCATCTCGACGTCGATATTGAAGTTCTCGAAGGTGTCATGGATGATCTGGGCGTTGTTGTTGACGTCGCCGGCGTCAGCTTTGTCCTGTTTCTGGTTAAGCAAATCGATGCTCGGGAACTGCCAATTCGGGTCGCTGGCCGTGGTCAACGCTTCATGGCTCTCGTTGCCGGCCAGTTTCTGGGCCGTGTTCTTCAATGTCGATAAACGGGCCGCCGACTCGCCCGGGCTGTGGTGGACGACCGGCACGCCTTCGTTAAGCTGGAAGCCCGGCTGTTCGGCCGCCCTGGCCTTCAGCGCCGCCAGGTCGTTATCACCAGCTTCGCGCTCCGGCCGGTTGAATAAATCGGCGAGCTTCAGCAAAACTTTCGGCGAAATACCAAAGGCGAAGAACACCGCCAACACCGTAAAAACGAAGAATAACAGCGAGGCCGGAATTTTGTCCAGGATGCTCAGCACCGCGCCGCCGAGGCCCTTGCCGACCATGCCGCCATGGCCGCCGGCCCAATTGCCGGCCTGGTCTTTGGAAGCGAAAGCCACATGGGCCCAGGCGCTTGAGAAAACCAGCACGCACAACATGCCAGCCAGCTTGCTCAGCGGAATCCGCCGGTCCTCGGTCATAAACTTATAAACGCCCCAGTAAATCAGCGCCACCGGCGTCAGGTAGGCCGCCCAGCCCAAAGTCCAGTAAGCCGCGTTGAACAGGTCAACCGGCAGCGGCCCGCCGGTGCCGAAGCCGCCGATGAACAGGAAGATAGCCGCCAGCATCAGGATGATGGCGCCGGCATAAGCCCAGAACGGCGACCGCTCTAGCGGAGCCGCGGCCCGGGTCTTTTTCTTAGTAGTTCGTTTTTTCTTTTTGGCCATAACGCTTCTATTTATTATACCGTTTAAACCATCGGTAATACAGTCATAGTAATTATTATAGCAAAAATTACAACCTTTGTCAATTTAACTAATGCTTAGCGGGTTTATTTGTACATTCAAAACGGCATTAGTGCATGGTGCCTATATTACCACCACCGCCTTTTGGCCCCACCGGCGGGGCGTTCTTGCCGAAGTCTCTAACTAGCGCGGACTTAGTATTGCTGCCCACCACGCTAAACTTACAGATCGTATCTTGGGGACTGATAGCTACGCCCAGCTGGAACTCAACTTCGGTTCTCCAGGTTCTTTCTTCGATAAGGCTTTGTTTGAGCTGCGTTTCCGGATTGGAGTCATGATAGGTTGGCGCGAGATATGGATCATACAGCGAATTAATACGGGCCGACAGGGGTCCGGATACTGCGATCTTGCCTCTTAAGCCGGCCGTGTTGCCGTTACGCGTTTCCTTGGCGACGAAACTCGAACCGCTAGCGCCGTAGTAGCAAGCATCTTCGTAGGGCCGCTTGGGATGAATAAGCACCACGTCCGTCGCCCTCATGGTTGCTACGCCGTTTTTGATATAGCCGGTCGGCTCGCGGTACACGCCAATAAAGGTGCCGGTAGCTTTGACTGGCTGGTTATCCGTAGACTCAGGCGTGCTGTACATGGCTACTTTCTGACCGGGAGTCAGAGCGGCCTGGCGCAAGTACGGCAAAGCCTTCAATGATTGATATCCGGGCAGCGGCTGGCCGCTCTTGCTGGTTGTGGGGGCACTCGGGTTAACTCTCAACAAGGCGGCGTCAACCGAGTCAGTACTAATCGTAATGCCATCTACTGTGGCTAGGGGCTGGCGGTCCAGAGGGGTTGTCGAAGAAGCTTCTATGTCGTAGGTGTAAAATGAACGGTCGAAGAAATCCAAGGCCCCGTCATTCGGCGGGAAATTCAAAGGGTTAAGAACGCCGCCGCCGACACCGGTCTCAGCCGCGAAACAATGGGCCGCGATGGAGATAAAAGACTCCTCTCCGACACTGACCTTTACGCCGCTGCACTCCGCAGTCGGAGCGGCGGCATAGCCGTCCGTTTCATTCGGCGTTTCCTCCATTTGTATACTTGCTCCGGCCAATAACGAGGCGGCATGACTAGTGATGCCGATGTCGTGGCCCGGCAAGTCACTGGGTAGAGTAAGATGCTCCCCATGAGGAGTGTCATGATGGGACCGAGCCGTCTCGGCACTGGCAGGGGCGGCCGAACCCATAAAAGCAACTGTCAGGGCCAAGCCGCCGACAATCTGATGTGCCCTATCGGCAATTACCTCTACGATACGCGGAGCTGTATTGTGCATTTGTCCTCTGTTTTATCTTATATCAGTATAACATTTTTACGTATAAAAAGCAATATCTATCAATCAGAGCTGCCTCGCCTGAGCCGACTCTATCAGAATGGTATGAAAGCTATATCAAAACATATGTTTTGATAATGGTTCGGTGTTGCTGCGGTATGGGGCACTTGCAGAGAATACCGAAGACAAGGAGGTCAAAATGGTCTGGCTTAGTCGACGCGCGGGTCTTGGGTCAGGAGGCGGGCGCGCATTTCCTGGAAGCGTTTTTGCTGGTCGGCGGCCAGCTCTTCGGGGGTCTTTTCCTTGGACTGGGGCTGGTTCTGGCCTGGTTGGGCGGCGTTGGCGCCGGTGTTAGGACCCTGGGATTGCTTGCCCGCCCCGCCTCCGCCGCTAACGATATTGACGACCGGAATGACGATTGGGCTGCGCTGGGTGTGTTCGAATAGGTAGTGCGTGATGTGCTCCTTGAGCTCGACCTTGAAACGGTCGAGGTCGACGCGCTTGAAACGCTGCTGGACGGCCCGTTTCAGTTCGATGCGCAGGCCGTTCATGATCTCCTCGTTGTCGCGCATATATATGAAGCCGCGGCTGATGATGTCGGGGCTGGTCAGCAGGCTGCCGGACTTCTTGTCGATAGTCAGCACGACGGCGACCAGGCCCTCTTCGCTGAGCAGGACGCGGTCTTTGACGACGACGTTGCTGACTAGGGCGCCGGTCTGGTCGACCAGGATGGTGCCAAACGGCACTTCGCCGACCACTTCCATTTTGTCAGGGGTCAGGGAGATAACCTGGCCGTTGCCGACATTCAGCGTGTTGGCCCGCGGAATACCCTGTTCGATGGCGATGTCGACGTGGTAGCGCTTGGCCGTGAAGTCACCGTAAATCGGGATGAAAAACTTCGGCTTGGTCAAGTTAATCATGTCGGCGTACTCGTCGCGCGAGGCATGACCGGAAACGTGCAGCGGACCGATACCGTCGACTTCGCGGGTCTCGTGCCGGAAGACGTGGACGCCCTTCTTGAGCAGTTCGTCGACCATGGTCCGGATTTTGGAGTCGTTGCCGGAGTACGGGATCGGCGTGCTGGACAGGATGACGGTGTCCTGCTCCTTTAGTTTGACGTGGCGGTGCTCGCCGTTGCTCATGCGCTGCAGGGCTGAGCTCGGTTCGCCCTGGGAGCCGGTACAGACAACGACCAGGTCGGTGTCTTTCATGGTGCTGGCCGAGGCTATAGGTACGAAAGTGCCCTTGGGGATGCGGACGAAGCCGTGGCGAACAGCCATTTCGAGCGTGCTGACCATGCTGCGCCCGTCCATGGCGACCTTCTTGTTGTGGTGGACGGCGGCGTTGATGATCATCTGGACGCGGTTCATGTTAGTCGAGAACAAGCCGACGAAGATCCGGCCCGGCGCGTTGTCCATGATGTCTTTGAAGCTTTGCTCGATCGTCGATTCGCTCGGCGTGCGGCCCGGCCGTTCGGTCGTGGTGCTTTCGCTGAGCAGCGCCAGGACGCCGTCGTTGCCGAGTTCTGTCAGCCGTTCGATATCGCTGCGCTCATGGTCCAGCGGATTCGGGTCAAACCGGAAATCACCGGTGTTAATGATTCGTCCAACCGGCGTATCCAGGACGATGACCGTACTGCCGGGTATGGAGTGCGTCACCCGGACCAGTTCGACGAAAAACTCGCCGATCTTAAGCCGTTCGTGGGTGTTTTCGTTCATGGTCACGGTCTTGAGCTCGAAACCGTCAGGCATCGGCAAGCCGAAGTTCTCGAAGATTTCCTCGACCCGTCCGATGGTGAATTTGCTGCCGTAAATCGGCGCCGGAAACCTCGGTACGATGTGCGGCAGGCCGCCGATGTGGTCGAGGTGGCCATGGGTTATGACGTAAGCCCGCAGTTTGCCCTGGATTTGCTCCAGGTAAGCGGTGTCGGCGATGCCATAGTTGATGCCCGGCAGGTCAACGCCGAGGTCGTTGCCGCAGTCCAGAATGACCGCGTCGTTCATGTACTCGACGAGGATCATGTTCTTGGAGCCGCCGCCGTCCATGCCGCCGAGGCCGATAATTTTTAGCTGGGGGCGATCGTCAATGACGTTGGCGCGGGCCGGTTTGTCACCATTATCGGCGGCCGCGACGTATTGGTTGGCGATGCGCTGGGCATCGGCCTGCGAACGCCGTTGGGCGCGCACGGCTTGGCCACGCGAAGTCGTCAGGCTGGTACTGATAGCCTGGCCCTGGGGTTTTCTGGGCGCTTTGCTGCCCTGTCCCTGTTGGCGGCCGGAGCCGCGGCGCGGGCCGCCCTGCTTTTGGGGCCCCGAGTTATTGCTCGGCGGCCGGTTAGGTTTGTTGTTTGGTTGCATAGATTCCTTTCTTAAGAATTTGCTAAGATAATTTAATTTTCTCGATTATTGCCGGGATCAACGCGAAATCGTCGACCAGGGTCTGGCGCATAGCGCCGTTATAGAGCGCCGCGGCTGGATGGAAGAGGGGCAAATAGACCCTGCCCTGGTAGCGCTTAGGCTGGCCGTGGCACTGGCTGATTTGCAAGTCCGGCAAGAAGCAATTCAGGCTGTGGCGGCCTAATGTCACCACCAGCTTAGGCTGAATTACCTCTAATTGGGACTCCAAATACGGCATAAAAGCCGATTTCTCGTCGGGAGAAGGGTCGCGGTTGTCGGGCGGGCGGTATTTAACGATGTTGGTGATGTAAATGTCGGCACGCTTCAGGTCAATCATTTCCAACATCTCGTCAAGGAACTTGCCGGCGGCGCCGATGAACGGTTCGCCTTTCAAGTCTTCGTTTTTACCGGGCGCTTCGCCAATGAACACGATATCGGCGTCCGGGCTGCCAACGCCGAACACCAGCTGCGTAGCACCGGCCGCCAGCTCGGGCGTCACCTTAGCCTTGATGATTTTTTGCTTGATCTCGTCAAGCTTAGCTTGCTTTGCGTCTGCCATGGCTGCCCTTTATGAGTTTCCCGATTAGTTTGAAGAAATTTTGCAAAGAACCGACCAGGAAGATTAGCGTCAGCAAGTAGTACCAGAGGTTGCCGCGGTCGATAGCCAGGCTGGCGAAACCGTAGGCGATCAGCAGCTCGGCCAAACAGAAAACCAGCAAACCGGTTTTGCGCTTGTGCCACTTGTCGAGCTGCTTAATCATATATCTACTGCTTGTCTTTGAGTTCGCGGGCGGCGGCTTTCATGCTGAGCTGCAAGCGGCCGCGGTCGTCGATGCCGACCAGCTTAACCGTGACTTTGTCGCCTTCTTTGACGACATCACTGGGCTTGTTGACCCGTTCTTCGGACATTTCGCTAACGTGGACCAGGCCGTCTTTGCCGGGCATGATCTGGACGAAAGCGCCGAAATCCATAACCGTCATGACAGGCGCGTCAACGTAAATCTTGCCGATTTCCGGTTCGGCCACGATCGACTCGATCCACTCGCGGGCGGCGTCAATCGACTTCTTGTCCGGGCTGGCGATCATGATCGTGCCGTCGTCCTTGATGTCGATGTCGGCGCCGGTTTCGCCGGTAATCTTCTGGATGGTCTCGCCGCCCTTGCCGATAACCTCGCGAATCTTGTCAGGGTTAATCTGGATGGATTCAACGCGCGGCGCGTATTGGCTCATCTGCTTCGGCTCGGAAATGGTAGTCTTCATGTGCTCCAGGATGTGGGCGCGGCCGTCTTTGCCCTGGTCCAGGGCCTTCTGCAAGACCTCGACGGGCAAACCGTGGACCTTCATGTCCATTTGCAGCGCTGTGATGCCCTTGGGCGTACCGGCGACCTTGAAGTCCATGTCACCGGCGAAATCTTCGGCGTCGGCTATGTCGCTCAGGATATAGAATTTGTCGCCGTCGACCATTAGGCCCATAGCGATACCACTAACCATGCCCTTCAGCGGCACGCCGGCATCGAGGAGTGCCAGGCAGCTGCTGCAAATTGCGGCCATGCTCGTAGAGCCGTTCTGGGACATAATCTCGGTAACCGAACGCATCATGTACGGGAATTCGGTCTCGCTGGGCAGTACGGCCGTCAGGGCGCGCTCGGCCAGGTAGCCATGGCCGATTTCACGCCGGCCCGGACTGCCGAGGCGGCGGACTTCGCCGACCGTGTAGCCGGGCGCGTTGTAGTGGTGCAAGTAGCGGCGTTCGCCCTCGCGCTCCATGGTGTCGACCAGTTGAACCATACTTAATGGCGCCAGGGTCACGATATTGAAGGCCTGGGTCAGACCACGCGTGAAGATGCTGGAGCCGTGGGCCCGCGGCAGTAAGCCGATTTCGCTGCTAAGCGGCCTGACCTCTGTCAGTTTGCGGCCGTCGGGCCGCGCGTCGTCTTCTACGATACCCTTGCGCACGTCCTTGTGCAGGGCCATCTGGAAGGCTTCGTCATAATTATCCTTAAGCGCCGCGTGGTCGTCGCCAAGCTGCTCGGCGAATTCGGCGTGCATCTCGTCGCGCAAATTCTGGACCAGAACATTGCGTTCCGGGTACGGCTTGCGCAGATCCTCGCCAAGCTTGCCTTCCAACCACTTGTCAACGGCCGACTGGATCGATTCGTCAGGCAAGCTCAAAGTGTATTCCTGCTTGGTAACACCGACTTTCTTGGCCAGTTCCTGTTGCAAAGCGATAGCCGGCTGCATGGCCTCGAAAGCGAAAGCGATAGCTTCGGCCACTTGCGCCTCAGTCACTTCGCTGGCGCCGGCCTCGACCATCATAACGCCGTCCTTGGTACCGGCTACCACCAGGTCAAGCCCGCCGGTTTCCAGCTGTTCGGGAGACGCGAAAGCCGTGAACTTGCCATCGACCATGCCAACCCTCAGGCCGGCCACCGGACCGTCAAACGGCGCGCCGCTGAGTACGAAAGCCGCGCTCATGGCGATCATCGCCACCATATCGGGACGAAAACCAGGGTCCATGCTCAGCACGGTGGCCACGCCCTGGGCCTCATGCCGGTAGCCCTTGGGCCACAACGGCCGGATCGGACGGTCGATTAACCGGCTGATCAAAATGGCGTCGTCGCTCGGCCGCCCTTCCCTTTTAATAAACCTTGAGCCGCTGACCTTGCCGGCGGCGTACATTTTCTCTTCGTAATCAATGCTCAGCGGGAAATAATCCAGGCTGATCGGCTTCGACCCGACCATAGCCGTGCCCAACACCACCGTGTCGCCGTAGCGCGCCAGCACCGAGGCCGAGGTGCGAAAACCGACGCGCCCGACTTCCAGGCTCAGCGTCCGGCCGCATAGCTCGGTCTCAACTTTGATAATATCTTTGCCTAAAGGGTTTGTCTGTCCCATATGGCGAACCTTTCTGCCCGGAGGCTTACTCGACAGAGTTCAAATATACGGCTCTCCCCTTGTGCTGCTAATAGGGTGCTATATATCTGCGGCTCTGGCGAATAAATAAACTTCCAGGTCATTTAATGTGCACAAGCTTGGAGCCTCGACACTTCGAGGTACCCTAGTCTGGGCACTTAGCGGCGGATGCCGAGTTGCTTGATCAAATCGAGATAGGCCTGGCTGTCATGCGACGCGATGTAGCGGAGCAAACGGCGGCGCTTACCAACCATTTGCAGCAAACCGCGGCGGGCCATGTAGTCATGCTTGTTAATCTTGAGGTGTCCAGTCAGCTCTTTGACCCGCTCGGTCAAAACAGCCACTTGCGCGGCCGGGCTACCGGTGTCGTTCTTGTGCGCCTGCGTGCTCTTAATAGCGGCGGCCTTTTTCTCAGTTGTGATCATGTATACGCATTTTATCAGATACGAACCCTTAACGCAAGCCTACGAAGACGGAAATGTGCTCAGGCCGCCAAACCGATTTGCTTCTCCAGCTCCTCAACGCCCAGTGGGGGTACATCGCCAAAAGGCAATCGCTGCTCCTGCTCTCGCTGCGTTATTCTCACGGCCGTTCTAAAATTCACGGCCGCCAGCCCCAGCCATGCCGGCACGAATATGAACGCGGCGGTCCTATACGCCGGAACTTCCGCTCCTTGGTAGGCGATAAGGCCGGCCATCATGACCATGCCGATACCGGCGCCTATCGAGCGTTCGGCTTGGGTCATATCTCCTTCGGACGTTCTCATAATACTTACTTATTATAAGGTTTTCAGGCTTGGAAGAATATTGCTTACAGTAAGCGATTTAGGCTCCGCGGCCTTCGCGACTTGATAGTTGCCTACTCTGGTGCGGCGAAGGGCCGTGGTGTAAGCGCCGGTTTGGACGGCTTGGCCGAGATCTTCGACTAGAGTGCGGACGTAGGTGCCCGAAGAGACGTCGGTGGTGAACTTTACTTCGGGATATACGTAATCCGTAAGTTGCAAGCCGTTAATCTTAACCGCGCGCGGTTCGATGACGACCTCTTGGCCGGCGCGGGCCAGTTTGTAGGCCCGCTGGCCGTTGACCTTGATAGCCGAATAGGCCGGCGGCGTTTGTTGGATTTCGCCTTTGAATTTTTCGAGCGCGGCTTCTAGTTCGGGGCCGGCCGGAACCTTATCTGAAACGGGGGAAATTTCGCCCTCCGGGTCGCCGGTCGTGCTCTTAAAGCCCAGTTTCATGGTGGCGTCGTAGGTCTTGTCGAGTTTGCTGAACTCGCCGGCCCGGCGGGTGTAGTCTTTGCCAATCAGCAAGACCAGCAAGCCGGTGGCGAACGGGTCGAGCGTGCCGGTGTGGCCGACTTTGACGTGCTTGGGCTTCTTGCCTTCGGCGGTAGCGACTATCCGGCGCACGTAATTCACGACGTCAAAACTGGTCCAGCCGGCCGGCTTGTCAACTAATAAGATGCCTTGCATGGAGTTAAGTGTACCTCAACCAGGGATTTCTTTAAGTCTGGGGCGGCGAAGGGTTGCCGAACTGGAACGGAATCGGCGGCGGCACCGGCGGCGGCGCGGTCGGGTCGGAAACTTGCGGCGAGGCGCTGTCATCAGACAGGGCGCTGGTGTCAGCGGCCGGGTGCAAATCACCGCCCATTTGCTGGGCGCCCAAGCCCTGGATCGGTTCGGCTGGCGGCGGGCTGCCGTCATCTAGGGCCTGCTTGACTTCGTCGCGGGCCTCGTCGACGCTCTCCGTCTTGATGTGGGGGCTATCGACCGATTCTTCGAGCTCGATCAGGGTGCGATCATCGCTGGAAGCGGGAGGAGCGGCCGGCACGGGGTCAGGCGATGGCGCGGGCGGCGTCCAAACCGGCGGCGGCGTGAAGCCGGGAGCAGGCTGGTCCGATAGCAGCGGTGACGGCGTGAAAGGCGCGGGCTGAGGCGATTGGCCAGGCGGTGTCATATCGGCCGAGGTGTCATTCTTGTGGTCGAGTAATTGCGGCGCTTCTTCCCTCGGCATACTCATCGGGTCGGTCGTCGGGTCAAGCCCCTCTTCACTGGTGTTGGCCGTCAGGCGGCCGCCCATGGACGGCGGTTCGGTCATCAGCCTCGCTCCCTGCGGAAACCCGGTCGGCGGATTGGCGGCCGCGGGCGGCGCCGGTTCCGGCGATTCGGATGGCAGTACTGGCATGGCACTACCGCTGTCGTCAAACGTTGGCATCTGCAGGCTAGGCGCGTCGGTGGGGCTATCAGGGACTAGCGGCTGCGGGGCCGGTTCGTCATCATTATCGTGGCTGATTTTTAGTGTCCCGTCATCCTGTTCGGAACTATCGGCGCCTACACCGGCTTGGGCAGCTAGGGGAAAACCGGTTTCTTCCAGCTTGCTGGCGACCAATTGCTGGTCGGCCCCGGCGGCCATTAAGGCGGCGCTGGCGCTCATCGTCTGCGAGCTGGTCTTGTCGTTGCTGAAACGGTCGGTTTCGGAGACGATGCCGGTCAATAAGGCGGTCGCGATCTGGTTATCCAGCAGGTTGTCGCCCATGACTTTGGTCAGTTCGGTTATAAGTTCGCTGAGGCTGCTGGCATCGGCGTCATACCAGTTAATCGTGCCCAAGCCGGCGTCCGGCGTGGTGTTGATACTGGCGACGGTAGCGTCGTGCAAAATCCGGCCGTGCGCTACGATGGCTTCATCCAAATCTTCCTGCTTGTGCACGCCCAGGGCAATGACCAGGTCGACATTGAAGTCGCCTTCGCTGAATTCCAGGTCGTCCTGGCTGATTGACGTCTTGTAAGGGGTTATGAAGATGCGGACGACGTTATCTTCGACTTTGTAGCGCAGCTTGTCGGCTTTGGCGCGGTCGAGGGCGATGATGAAATCACGCAGCGAATCGGTGTTTTTCTCGAGGGTGTCTTCGGGTTTCAGGAATTCCAGCGTCGATGGTACCTGGCCGCTGAAAACGGCGGCGGCGTGTTTACCCTGCTTGTTCAGCAGCAACGTCAGGCCCAGGCAAGCCGCCAGCTGGTCGACCGAAGGGTTGCGGCTAACGGTCACCAAAACGTTGTTGGCAGTCTTGAGCTTGTCGATAAGCTGTTGTTTGGCGCTGTCCATGAGCTGTTTTTCCGGCTTTTTTGTTTTAGATTGCGTTCATCTTGGAGTCTACCATAAAAGCTTATCCTTGTCCATCAGTTTTTTACCGGTCGGGCCGGCGTGGCTTTACAAGCCGGGTTGTTATCTGTTATAGTCACTTCCAAGCTATAAATTAAAAGCATTAATTCAAGGAAGCGCATGCCAATCATTAAATCAGCCAAAAAACGTGTCCGCACCTCTCAAAAAGCGGCCGTCCGCAACAGCAAAACCAAGCGCAGCCTGAGAAGCGCCCTCAAGCTCTTCGGCGCCAGCCCATCGTCCAAGGCCCAGAGCAACGCCCAAAGCGCCCTCGACAAAGCCGTCAAGAAAGGCGTCGTCCACAAGAACAAAGCCGCCCGGCTGAAGAAGCGAGCCGCCGCCAAGGCCAAAGCCGCCGGCGTCAAACCTACCAAAGCCGTTAAGAAAGCCGCCCCAGCCCAAAAGGCCGCGCCCAAGAAAACCGCCGCCAAAAAAGCGCCAGCCAAGACCAAGACCGCCAAGAAGAAATAATCAAACCCGGCTAAGTTTGAGCAAGTAGTGCTGTAGCGCCTCGTCAAGGTCGATCGGGGTGCGTTTGCTGCCGAGGTCGATTTTTAAGAGGTCAGCGATGAGCTGTTTGAGGTCCGGCAGGCTGAGGCCGCGGGCGATGGACTGGCTTTTGCGGACCACGAAAGGATTGAGTTTGGCTTCGCTGGCAATCGCCTCGGCCGAACGGCCGGCGGCGGTTTTTATAACTGCCAGGGCATGGAGCTGCCAGACCAGCATGGCGATGATTTGCGGCGGCTCGACCTTTTGGGCACGCTGCTCGGCGTATAGTTTGAGGGCGGTTTTGGAGTGCCCGGCGAAGGCCGCTTCGAGCAGCTGGAAAACGGTGCTCTGCGGCGTCGGTTCGGTGAGCAAATCTATAGTCCGGCGCGTGATATTCGCGTCGTACAGGAGGAGTTTTTCGAGCTCGCCGGCTAACAATTGCTGGCTGGTACCGGACCGTTCGACCAGGTAGCGGGCATCGCCCGGGCTTAACGTGCCCCCGCTGGCTTTGGCGGCTTCGACCAGGTAGCGGGCCAGGCCGCTCTGGTCGAGTTCGGGAAAGTCGCGGAAGTCGGTCTTTTGCTTCAGAAATTTATAGTAGCTCAGGCGTTTATCAAGCTTGGGCTCGACCAGTATGACATCGGTGGTTTCCGGGATTTCGGCAAATAGTTGTTCAAACTTCTCGACGAACTGCTTATTGGCGCTGGGGACCCGCAAAACGGCCAGCTTGCGGGCCGCCAGGAACGGCAGGCTGGCCAGCGACTCGCGCAGCCGTTCAAAGTCGGCTTCCTGGCCGTCGAGGCGTTCCAGAGCCAAGTCGCCGTGGTCGCGCACAAAATCATCGGCCAGCCGCCGTAATTCGGCACTCAAACCAAAACTGTTTTCTCCCGTCAGCGTAACAATCATGCAGCTATTGTAACAATAGACACAGTGCCGCGAGGCGGGATCTGCTATGCTACAAGTGTTACACCCCTATATGTCACAGGTTATTATTGTTTCCAACCGGTTGCCCGTCAGCGTCAAGAAAGAGGACGGCAAATTAGTTTTCCGCGCTAGTATCGGCGGTATCGCCACGGGCCTGGCGGCTTACGCCGAAGACCCCAAAAACCGCTGGATCGGCTGGCCCGGTATCGCCAGCGACGAGCTAAGCGGCGATGACCGGCAAACTATCGTCGACGAGCTGGAGAAACGTAACTGTTACCCGATCTTCCTCAGCCAGCGGCAAATCGATGATTTCTACAGCGGCTACAGCAACAGCGTGCTCTGGCCGCTGTTCCATAACCTGGCCCGTTCGAAGCCGGTTGACGCCGACACCCGGCAGCGCTGGTGGCGGGCTTACCGAAGCGTCAACGAACAGTACGCCCAGGCCACGCTTAACCTGGCGGAAACCGGTTTCCGGGTCTGGGTCCACGACTACCAGCTGCTGCTGGTGCCGGAGCTGCTGCGGGCCGAGCGGGCTGACATTATCACCGGTTTTTTCCTGCATACCACCTTCCCCGACGCCAAGACGCTGGCCCGTTTGCCGGAACGCAAAAAACTGCTTAACGGCATGCTGGGAGCCGACGTGGTCGGTTTCCATACGCCCAGCTACGTGGCCAATTTCCTGGAAAACTGCCGTGACGTCGGCATCGAACTGGCGAACGACAAAGAGCCGATGGTCGGCGACCGGGCCGTCCGGGTGGCCGACTTCCCGATGGGCATCGATTACGAAAGGTACGCCGCGGCCACCAAATCCAAGGCCGTCAAAGCCGCCGTCCGCCGCTACCGCCGGCGTTACGGCAGTTTAAAGGTAATCGTGGCCGTCGACAGGTTGGACCCGACCAAGGGCCTGATCGAGCGCCTGAAAGCCTACGCCATGCTGCTCGAGCGTAATAAGCGGCTGCGCGGCAAGGTGATTTTTAGCCTGGTGGCCGCCCCCTCGCGGACTGACGTGCCGGCCTATCAGCAGCTGTCCAAACGACTGTCGACGCTGGTCGGGGAAATCAATACGAAGTACGGTTCGCCCAGATGGCAGCCGGTCGATTACATGAACGTGGTCCAGCCTTTCGAAGAGGTGACGGCGCTGTTCCAGATCGCCGACGTGGCCTTTATCGCGCCGCTGCGCGACGGTATGAACCTGGCGGCCAAGGAATTCGTCGCCAGCAAGCACAAAAGCGGAGTCCTCATACTCAGTGAAACCGCCGGCGCGGCCGAAGAGCTCCAGGACGCCATTCTGGTTAACCCCAAACAGCCGGAAGCGCTGGTCAGTGCCCTCGAACAAGCCCTGCAAATGCGAAGACGTGAACTGCGCCGGCGCCTGCGTCACATGCAGCAGCAACTATCCACCAACACCGTCCAGGAATGGGCCCAGGGCTTCATCGCGACCATGCAGCAACCGGTACCCGGCACGAAATTAATCGTCCAGCCCCTCAAAGGCAGACAGGAGATACGGCTGCTGCACGATTGGCGGCAGTCCAAGAAACATTTGCTGCTGCTGGATTACGACGGCAGCCTGGTACCGTTTACCGAAGATTATAAGAATGCCCGTCCGCCGAAAAGCCTGCTCCAGCTGCTCGAAACGCTAAGCGCCGACAAGTCTAACGACGTCGTGCTGATCAGCGGCCGCAGCACCGACGATTTGCGCCGGTGGTTCGACGACTTGCCAATCAACCTGGTGTCCGAGCACGGCGCCGGCGTCAGGCCAGCCGGCCGCAAAACCTGGCAAACGGTCGAAAAGGTCGATACCGAATGGAAGCATTTACTCCAGCCCGTGCTGGAGAAGTACGCCGCCCTGACCCCTGGCGCCCGGGTCGAAGTCAAACCGCACTCGCTGGTTTGGCATTACCGCGCGGCCGCGGCCTACCACGCCCAGAAATACGCCGTAATTATCAAGCGCGTCCTCAAGCCGGTACTCAAAAAGTACGGCCTGGAACTGCTCCAGGGCAACAAAGTGCTGGAAATTAAGAACCCGAAAGTCAGCAAAGGCGCGGTCGCCCGGCGCTGGCTAGAGAAAAATTATGATTTCATACTGGCTATCGGCGACGACGTGACCGACGAGGACTTGTTCAAGGTCTTGCCCGCCCCGGCCTACAGCGTTAAGATCGGCCGCGGCCGGACTCTGGCCCGCTACCGCCTGTCATCGTCCAAAGACGTCGTCGGCCTGCTCAGGAAACTGGTTTAAGCTTCTGACAGCGCGGGCAGAGGTGGGTGCCGCGGCCGGCGACGCGGGTTTTGACGATTACGGTCCCGCAGCGCGGACAGGACTGGCCTTCACGCCGGAAAACCCGGGCAAAAGTCAGGTAGCTGCCGCTTTTGCCTTCGGCGTTGACGTAATTCTTGTCGGTGGAACCGCCCTTCTCGATGGCCAGCTTCAGCACGAAGATTAACTCGTCGTACAGGTTGTAAAACTGGCGCGTGGCCAGGCCCCTGACCAGGGTCGCGGGGTGGATTTTGGCACCCCACAGCGATTCGTCAGCGTAAATATTGCCGACGCCGGCCAGGACCGTCTGGTCAAGCAGGGCCGCCTTGATATTGGAATTCTTGCGCCGCAGCAGCCGGTCGCGCATGACCTGCTTGGTGAAGTCGGCGCCCAGCGGCTCGGGCCCGACTTTTTTGAAAAAATCCAGGTTCATAACCTCCGGCGTCGGAATCAGCCGCATCCAGCCGAACTTGCGCTGGTCGTTGAAGAACAGTCGGCTGCCGCCCCTGAACGACACGGTGACACGCGTCGATTTATCCGGCAGGCGGCCGACCAGCGAGTGGTTGGGGTGGCCGGCGCCGAATTGCTCGTCAGAGCTGCGGAAAACCAGCTGGCCGGTCATTTTGAGGTGAATTACCAGGGAGTAATTGGTTGACAGTTCGATAATCAGGACTTTGGCGCGGCGTTTGACGGCCAAGACTTCGGCCCCGACCAGGAACTTACTGACATCGGCCGGCGCGTTGGGAAAAGATTTAGCCCAATCGGCTTCCGTGCCGACGACCTGCCGCCCCGGCAGCAAACGGGCTAAACCAACACGAACAGTCTCAACCTCTGGCAATTCCGGCATTTAATCTATTGTAGCAAGTATAATGGAAGATATGGACAGCCTAAGCAGTATCTTGAGCCGCAAAGATTTCGACGAACCGCCGGAAATGAAAAGCATCAAAAAGTACGTCCAGGACGAATTCAAGTTGGCGGTCGGCGTGCAGGTGCGCGAGCGCGACATCGTGGTGACCGTTTCGAGCGCCGCGCTGGCTAATACGCTGAGGCTGCGCGGACCTGAAATAAAGCGCCGCTGCCAGATCGACAAGCGGCTGACTTTCCGGATCGGCTAACCTTTGAGCAACGGGCCGAGTTCGCGCCGCAATTGGGCGGCGTCGCTGTACAAAACGGCTTTCATGCCAGCGTCGCGGGCGCCTTTGACGTTGCGTTCCTGGTCATCGACGAAAGCGCATTCGCCGATGTCGACTGCCAGCTGTTCGGCAGCGTTTTGGAAGGCTTCGAGCTGCGGTTTTATGAAACCGTTCTGGAACGACAAGACGATGACGTCGAATAGCGCCATCTGTTCGGACGTGAAAATTCGGTTCATGTAGTCACCGGCGACATTGCTGAGGAAACCGATTTTGTAATGGGTCTTTAACTCCCTGATGTAAGCGAAGAGGTCTTCGTCGGGCACGTTGCGGGCTATGGCTGCCATAGCCGCCTCAGGAGTGATGCCGGCCAGCTCGGCTACGGCTTCCATGAAGTCGTCGTAACTCATCAGGCCCCTGTCGGCCTGCCAGCTGATATTGCTGGCCCGGTCGAACAATTCGCGGTCGTGGGCGAAGTACTTGGCCTTGAACGGCCGCCAGGCTTCAGTCGACAGGACGCCGAAGCAGTCAAAAATTACGGCCTTGGTCATACTTCTATTTTACACCGGGCAACCGAACCTAGAACAGGACTGTCACAGGACTGTCTTGGTCAAGCCCCGATAGTTCGGCACCTGGTTCTGGAACAGCTCGATCGTCAGGGCCTGGAAACCGAGGTAAGTCTTGAGCTTGCCGCCGCAGCTCGTCGTCCAGTAACGTTCAAGTGTCTGGCTATCCTGCTGGAGCTGGAAGACGTAGCGTTCGCCGAGCGGGCAGTAACCGCGTTCGTCTTTGGCGGTGGGACTGTTATTGCCCAAAGCAAAACCGGCATGCGCCAAGGCCTGCAAAAAGGCGGCGTAAGCGTTCTCGGTATTGGCGAAACTCTGTGAGTAGACGACGCTGCCGTCATAACCCTGCAACTGCTCGAAAGTAACGTCCTGGCTGTTAACGGTAACGAGGACCTGCTGGTGGCTCTGGTCAGCGTTGACCGGCCCGTCGATGCTCAGGCTGACCTGGGCGTCGGTCGTGGCATAGCTGACCAGCGACCTGGTGGTTGGCGTCTTGGGCTTATTCGTGCCACTGTGGAACAGCAGGAAGATAACCAGGAACAACAGTCCCAGGGCCACGAAAAAGGCTATGAAGTAACGCGTGCCAGAACCTACCATAATAGATATATACTAACACTATTGTGTGTTTTTTTCAACTTTCTGGCACGCAAAATCGGATGGCCAGCGACGGATAATAATTTCGCTTTGCGCTTATGCGTCGCATACTATAATGAATACACATGAAGCTGACTTACCAAACGGGCGTGGCCACCCTTATCCAGTTCATCACCCTGAGTTTCCTGGGTATCGCCAACGGCGTCGACTCGGTCGTGACCACCTGCCGCCATGACGGCAGCAACTGCGTCAGCAATCTTCTGGTATCGCTGGTTTTCTTCATTTTGACGGCGTTGTGGTTCGGCCTGGTCTGGCTGCTGGGTTACACCGCCCAGGAGCGCCGCAGCCGGCGGCTGGCGCAATTGCTGATTGTCAGCGAAGCTTTTATCGCCCTGATCGCCTTGTTCGACACCAAACACCACACCGACGCCCTTGGCTTGGGCACTAGCTTACTAGACCTTGCCTTGTGCGTCTGGATTATCGTGCTGGCTTTCCGCCTAATGCTGGCCGGCAATAAACGTATCACGACCAAGCCCCGGGCCCGCCGCCGGAAAGACCCGACAGCCAAGTAACCGCTACAGTTCGCCCCAGTTACGGCCGATAGCGGTGTCGACGGTCAGTTTGGCTGGTAGTTCGTAGACGGTTTCCATAGTTTCCTTGAGCAATTGGGCGACGTTGTCGGCGACTTCGGCCGGGCATTCTACCAGGATCGAGTCATGGATTTGCAGCAGCATGTTGCAGTCGTTATGCTGTTCGCGCAGCCGGCCGTCGGCGGCAATCATGGCCAGTTTCATAATGTCGGCGGCGCTGCCCTGCAACGGCATATTGACGGCCGCCCGGTAAGCGGCTTCGCGGACAGTGAAATTCGAGGATTTGACGTCGGGGGTCGGGCGGCGGCGGCCGAATATGTCCTCGACATAGCCCTGTTCCTGGGCTTTGGCGCGGGTTTGTTCGATAAAATCCTTCAGTTTGGGGCGGATTTCGAAATAGCGTTCGATGAAGCTTTTGGCAGCGCCGAAATCCATGCCCGTGCTCAGGCTCAGCGCGTGCGGCCCCTGCCCGTACATGATGCCGAAATTGACGGCTTTGGCGGCATAACGCATCTGTTTGGTAACGTCTTCCGGCTCGCGCCCGTAAACCTGCGCCGCGGTCATAGTATGGACATCGGCGTCGCGGTTGAACATATCAATCAAGTTCTTGTCGCCAGCCAAGCAGGCCGCCAAACGGAGCTCGAATTGGGAATAGTCGGCGCTAACCAGCTTCTTGCTCTTGCCGGCCACGAAAGCCGTCCGGATACGGCGGCCGAGTTCGGTCCGTACCGGAATGTTCTGCAAGTTAGGGTCGGCGCTGGACAAGCGGCCGGTTTGGGCGACAGTCAAGTTGAAAGTCGTGTGCACTCGCGAATTCTCGTCGACTAGCAGCGGTAAAGTGTCGACATAGGTGTTCTTGAGCTTGGCGACTTCGCGGTACTGCGTGATAAGGTCGATGATCGGGTGGGTGCCGCGGAGTTTGTCGAGCTCGCGGGCGGCCGTGCTGTAGCCGGTCCGGCCCTTTTTGATGGTATTGGTGGGCAGTTTCAGCTTATCGAACAAAATTTCGGACAGCTGGGCCGGGGAAGCGATATTGAATTCCTGGTTGGCATGCCCGTAAATCTGCTGTTCGTAGTCGGAAATCAGGTCGTTAATCTCATCGGCGAACTTGGCCAGGTACTTGGTGTCCAGCTCGATGCCAGCCCGTTCCATGCTCGCCAGCACCGGCATTAGCGGCCACTCGATGTCGCGGGCCAGCTTGGCGAGTTTGGGCAGTTTCTTGAATTCGGCGGCCTGGCTTTCGTGCAGCGATTTGATGACGGCCATGATCTCCGGAGCCCGGGTCATAATTTCTTCGGTGTCCAGCTCCTCGAACGGCGAACCGTCATAGCCAAATTCGGCTTCGGCCAGCTCGGTCAAGCTCTGTTCACGACTTAGGCTATTGAGCAAAAAGGCACCAATCAATACGTCATGGCCAACCGGCGGCAAATCTTTAACGCCGATTTCTGTCAGCAGTTCGAGGGTCGACTTAATATCGTAGCCGACTAACGGCCTGACGTTACGGAACTCCTTGGCGATAGCCTCATGGTCCAGCTTGCCCAAGTCCAGCGTGTAAGTGTCCTTGCCGTTGAGGCTCATAATCAACACTTCCGGCTTACGGCCATGCTTGCCGGCCGACCGGGTATGGATATAAAAATACTTGGAGTCCCCCAAACTCAGTTCGGCAGCCTTCTTATTACTGTCAACGAGCACGTTTTTGCCGGCTTGCAGCGAGCTCTTGCCGGTTGCCGTTTGATGGTTGGTGATGGCGACTTGCATGATGTCGGGGAGCTGGCGGGCTAGGCTGCGGAATTCCAGTTTCTGCAGCAGCTCCAGGACCTTTTCCGGCTGGACGTTGCTGCCGTCGACTTCTTTGAGGTCGAGCTTGATTGGCGCGTCGATCCAGATACGGGCCAGCTGCTTGCTGAGGTAGGCCAGGTCTTTGCCGGCTTGCAGTTTCTTGCGGGTGGTTTCCTTGAGCAGGTCGAGGTTTTCGTAGACGCCATCGAGCGTTTCGTAGGTTTTCAAAAGGTCCAGCGCGCCCTTTTCGCCGATCCCCGGGACGCCGGGTATGTTGTCCGAGGAATCGCCTTTTATGGATTTGAGGTCGAGGAACTGGTCGACGCGGATACCGTATTTGGCCTCGAAGCTCTTGGGCGAATACAATTCTATGTTGGACAGGCCGGTTTTGAGCGCGTAAACGTGCACCTTGTCATTGATTAGCTGGAGCATGTCCATATCAGAGGTGATGAGCATGGTTTCGATGTCCTGCTTACTGGCCTGGACGGCCAGCGCACCCATAATGTCGTCAGCCTCGTAATCGTCCAGCTCATAAAGCGGCCAACCAAAAGCCTTTAATAATTCCTGAAGAATCGGCACTTGCGTGTAAAAATCAGCCGGCGCCGGCTTGCGCCCGGCTTTGTATTCGGGATAAAGTTCCAGCCGCTTGCGGATGTTGGTTTTGGGCTTGTCCCACGCCACCGCCACGTAATCCGGTTTCAGCCGGCGGATGACTTCCAGCGCCATCGTCGCGAAACCAAAAACGCCGCCCGTCGGCGTGCCGTCCCGGCTGCTGAGGTTCGGCATCGCGTAGTAGCCGCGGTAAAAAACGCTTTTGCCATCAATTATGGCCAGTTTTTTGCGCTCCGACATATCTATAACTATACGCTAAGTGTCCGAAGGCCGCATAAGCGGATAATGTTTAGTTCATGTAGAGGCGGTAAGGAAAACGGGTGCCGGCGGCTTCCACGTCGACGCAATCTATGCCCGGTTCGGGTTCGGGATACACGTTGCCGAACAAATCATTTAACCTTACTTGGGCAACTTCCCGGCGCTCCCGCAAGACGGCCGCTCTGGCTATTTCATCGTCCGTCATCAGATCGGGCGGGCCGTCGGTATCAAAATCCGGGCCCAGAACTTCGGACGGAACATCGCTAGGATCTTCAAAACCGGACGGCATAGACTGCTCCCTTACACAATTTACATTCTCTTAATTTTACAGCAACCCGGCCGGATAGTAATTATTCGCGCTGGCCGAACCTCAGCTATACTTTGAGCATGTGGTTTATTCTAGCCCTCCTGGCCGGACTATTATTCGCGACTAATCGGATGATGGTACGGTCAATCCTGACCCGGGGCACCGATCCAATCGCTTTTATGGCAGTCCACGAACTAATCGCCGGCCTCCTGCTGCTGCCGTTCGCCTTCATCAACCTCCAGCTGCCGCACGATTTTAGGCACTGGCTGATCCTGCTGGCAGCCGTGATTTTGATATTTTTCGCGGATTTTTACGGTTTTCTGTCCCTCCAGAAGATCGAGGCCTCGCTTTTCCAGATTATCGGGCAGTCCCGGCATATTATCGTGCTGTTCGGCGGCTACCTGTTCTTCAGCGAACCGCTGACTATCAGCAAAATTTTCGCCGTGGCGCTAATCATCGTTGGCGTCCTTATCACGCTCCTGGAAAAAACGAGGCTAAAAACCAACATCGGTTATCTATACGCTTTGCTAAGCGTCATCGCCATCTCGCTGGCATCTCTGGCCGTCAAGGGTGACACGAACGCCGTATCAACGGCTTTCTTCGCCTCGATCAGCCTGATCGTTTCCGGCATCTTAGCGACCGGCCTGTCGCTTGCCAGACACGAGAATATCCGGCCGCTGGTCACGGGCAGCGTCCGCAAAAAATTGTTATTGGCCGCTGTCATCTTCGCCGTTTTTGAATTCGTCTACTTCGCGGCCCTAGGCAAAGGTGAAGCCTCAAAAGTCATACCGGTAACCCAAAGCTCAATGATCTTCACCTTAATCGGCGGCTACCTGTTCTTAGGCGAAAGAGACCGCATGGCCAAAAAGCTCGTGGGCAGCCTATTCATCATCGTGGGCATCGCCCTACTTTACCTCGTATAAACCGATAGCTCCGTCACGACGATGTCCAGGGCAATGTCATGGTCGGTGGCCGGCAGGTCGGCCAGCTTGCCGGATTCGAAACAAACGCCGATTTTCTTAGCCTGCGGCTGGGCGGCCAGGAATTTGTCATAATAACCGCCGCCATAACCGATCCGGTGCAGGCTAACCGGGCCAAAACCGAGCATCGGCACGATAATAACGTCAAACGAATCCGGTGCCGGCGCGCCCCGGACGGATACCAGCTCCCAGGTTCCGCCAATCAGCTTCGGCATGGACAGCCGCATATCGGGGTAATTATCCTCCAGGCCGGTGATGAAGTCGCGGATGTCGACCTCCAGCAAGTTATGCATCGGTTCGAAGTAATTCAGGGTTTTGACGGCCGGCCAGTCAATCAGTCCGCCGAGCTGCTCGACGATGGCCTGGCTCCAGGCCCGGCGTTCCCCGTCAGATAAGCTCAGGCGGATTTGTCTGAGGTTTTGGCGCAGTTCGGCTTTAGTCGGCTTCATAGGTTTCAATATTTAATTATAGTTTAATTAACGAACTCATTTCGACCGTCCGTTCGACGGGCAGTTTGTAATAATCGGTCGGGCTTAGGGCGTTGCGGGACATTAACGAATACAAGGATTTGCGCCAGCGCGACAGGTTGCGGCGGTTGGTTTTTGCCACCTTGCTAAGCGAGATAAAATACGCCGTTTCTTCCGGATCAAAATTAAGCTCCGGGTTGGTATGGCGCAAAGCGGCTAAAGTTCTGGGGACATTGGGCGAATCATGAAAACCGTACGCTAAAGTCAAATGGCTGATACCGTCATCCTTATGGCGCAAATTATCGAAAACGGCGCGCTCGTCTTCGGGCACGTGGGCGGAATCGGTGATTTCAACGGTTACCATGACGACTTTTTGGCTTAATTCGTGCAGTTCGTCAACGGTAGCGTGCAGCGCCAGCGGCGCCCGGTCCGGATGGTGGCTGATATAAACGGCTTGGCCCGGTACGCGCTCCAGCGGCGGATTCATGGCACGGATTTTATCGACGAAAGTTTGCAGCGAGCCTTCCATTATTTTGCGCTCCTGCTTAATGATGCGCTGGCCCTTGGACCAGGTATCGATTAGCAGGAAAACGACGCACGCCAGGGCCAGCGGGAACCAGGCCCCGTGGCGCAGCTTGGACAAGTTCGATGTTACGAATAACAGGTCAACTGACAAAAATATACAGCCGACCACGGCGACGTAGCGTCTTGATTTTTTCCATAAGCCGCTCATAACCACGACGAAAAGAATCGTGTCGATAGCCAGGGTGCCGCTGACGGCCATGCCGTAAGCATTAGCCAGCTTGACGGACGAGCCAAAGCTGAAAACCAGCACCGTTACCATTACGAATAAAACCAGGTTCACGAACGGCAGGTATATTTGGCCTATCTGGCGGTCGGAGGTGTGCCGAATGAGCATTTTGGGCAAAAAGTCGAGCTGCACGGCTTGGCGGGTTAACGAAAAGGCGCCCGAAATAACCGACTGCGAAGCGATCACGGTCGCCAGGGTCGCCAAGAGCACGATTGAGAATCGCACGCTCTCCGGAAAAAGCAAAATAAAAGGATTGGCGCTGGAGGCCGGGTTCGCTAGCAGCAAAGCCCCCTGCCCCATGTAGCAAAGTGTCAGCGACGGAAAGACCACCCAGAACCAGGCCCTGGCGATGACCGGACGGCCAAAATGCCCCATGTCGGCGTAGAGGGCTTCGGCACCGGTGATCGCCAGCACTACCGCGCTCATGGCGAAAAAAGCCGCCAGCGGCTTGCGCAAAAAGAAGTCAACCGCCGGCACCGGCGACAAAGTTACCAATACGCCGGGATGCTGCCAAATTTGCCAACCGCCACCAAGCGCTATGACGGCAAACCAAACCAGCATGACCGGTCCGAACAGCCGCCCTATGAAAGCCGTGCCGTATTGCTGTATCCAAAACAGGCCGGCCAGAATAAAAAAGGTCAGCGGCAATATCAGTGAGTTCAGGCTCGGCGTAACGACTTTTAAGCCCTCGACGGCCGACAGAACCGATATGGCCGGCGTGATGGTGCTGTCGCCATAAAACAGCGACACCCCAATGAGCCCCAACAGGATAAAAAACCACCGGCGGCGAGCTGATAAATCAGAGCCTTTGATGAGGGATACGAGCGCCAGAATACCGCCCTCGCCCTTGTTATCGGCCCGCATAATAAAAGCTAGGAACTTAATCGAAACGACAAGCGTTATAGACCAGAAGACCAGGGATATAACACCGTAAACATTGGTGCTGTTGATAGCCAGATGCTGCCCGACCGAACCAAAAACAGCCCGCAACGCATAGAGCGGGCTGGTACCGATATCACCGAAGACAACCCCCAAGGCTCCTATTGCCAATACCGTAACGCCTTTTCTGTGATAACCCACGGCTTAACTATAACTTATTAGCCGGGGCTGATGACAGCGGTTCAGGCAGCGGCGGCTTCGTGCAGCAGCTTGGCCGTTAAGGCTACCTGCCGGAGAGCAGTCGAGGCTTTTTGGAATTCCCGGGGCCGGCTGTCTTCTGCTTCGGTCCTGGCCAGCGGGAAAGTGTCTGTCACGATGAAGACCTGCGGATTTTCCGGATCAGCGTCAAAATCTTTTCTTATTACCCGGGCCGCCCGCCGCATCTGGACAGCCAACTGGATGCCGGCGTTAGCCACTCTTACGAAAGCCAGGCGCTGATCCAGCAAGTGGGGGCTTGATTCGAAAAGCTCGGCGGCGATTTCATCGCCGTTCTGGGTAGAATGCGTAGACATATGAACCGGCAAGTCCGCTTCACCGCTAATCCTTGAGAAGTGCGTACTGACCGCGTACCGGCCTTCAGTCGGGTATTGGCCATCTCTTTCAAACATCAGCTGGACATTAGGATTAGCCTGCTCGGTAGCGGTGTCCATGACTCGAGAGCCGGCGGCATATCGGACAGCCCGGGCTAACGATTGAGGCGAACGGTTTATAACGGCGTCCGCAGCGCGATCCTGCCAGTTAGCTACCGCGCCGGCCAGTACGAAAGTATCGGCCAGATCGCCGCTTATATCGGGCGTCCAGAGGCTGCGGTTCAAAGGCTTTTGAACCCCGGACAGCTCGACTAATTCAACGGCCCCCCCCCTGTCAATAGCCACTATTTCCTCATTGTCGCGCAATACCTTGTTGCTGCCGATCCGGCCGACCAGATTCCATAAATCATCGCTGTTAGGCTCAACGCCGAGCTTTACGTCCAACCGTTCGGCCACTTCGGGGATTAGCCCGCCGGCCAATTCGTAAACGTTATCTCCGAGCTGGAAGTTACTGAAATCTCTTTCCGCCGCGCTCATTCCGTCTCCTAAAACACTGGTTGTGCCACTTAACCTAATTTCAATTATTTTAACATCCAGTAGAATATTTTACAAGTTAAGTAGTTGGCTGAGCCGGGCGCGTAAAGCTTCGATGTCGCCTTGGCCGTTTTCGACTACTATATCGCATAGGGCTTTGACGGCTGACATGTCGAGAGTGGCAGCGTCGCCGGAGCGATTCATTTCGGCGGCTTCGTCGGCTTGGAATTGTTCGAAAGTTTTGGCGTCTTCGGCGGCCCGGCCGCGGGCGTTGGCCTGGACGCGGCCGTAGCGGACGCGCGGGTCGGCGTCTACCCAGACTACCGTGCCGCCAAGTTCATGGACGCGGTCGGCTTCACCGGGGTTGCGCAGGCTGGCTAGGACGAGGCCTTTGTAGCTGTCTTTTTCAGCGTTAAATTTGGCCAGGGCCTTGTCGACCAGGACGCCAAGCTGGCCAGCTTCCCTTCTCCACTCGGCGCTAATCAGGCGCAGATTCTCGCGGGCAGGTTCGAGCCCGCGCTTCAGCGCTTCTTCCCTCAACAGATCAGTTACCGATATGAAAAGGTAGCCGTAATCGTCAGCCAGGATGTGGCCGACCGTGTCCTTGCCGGAACCATTCGTGCCTGATAAGCCGATAATCTTCATCCTAGCCAGTATACAATCCGGGCCGGCCATAAGCGACCAATAACTAACACGGGTTATAATTTAACCTATGATAATACGCGAAGCGGTTTCAGAAGATCACACGGGCCTGATGGCCCTATATGATGCTTTCATGGAGGTAGACCGGTATTCCAAGCTGGATAGCGATTCGCTAGAAAAAGTTATCGCCAGCCAGGACAATTTCATTTTGGTTGCCGAGAACGACCATGAGCTGGTCGGTTTCATTAGCGCGTCCGCCCGTCTAGTCGTCCGATATCCGGAACCGATAATGCAAGTCGATGAGTTGTATGTCGACCCCGAATTCCGCGAGCACGGCGTGGGCCGACAATTAATCCAAGCTGTGGAAGACCTGGCCCGGGCTAACAACTGGTCCAAAATTTATATCGAATCCGGCTATAAATACGAAGTCGCCCACAAATTTTATGAGGGAAACGACTACGAGAAGCAGGGTTACTATTTCAAGAAGATGCTGTAGGGGCAATCAGCCTGCCCGGTAAACAGGGTCAAGCGTAGTGCAACCGGACCGATGTTAATCGGCCCGCGTGAAACGCACTGTTTACCGGGCAGGCTGATTGCCGCCGGTCTTACTTGATGTAATCGTGGAGTTTTTTGGCGTCGCGGTGTTTGCGGAGCTTGGCCAGGGCTTTGGCTTCGATCTGGCGGATGCGCTCGCGGGTAACGCTGAATTCCTGGCCGACTTCCTCAAGCGTGTGGCTCTTGCCGTCTTCCAGGCCGAAGCGGAGTTTGAGGATCTTCTGCTCGCGTTCGGTCAGGGCGGACAGCATGTCCTTGACCTGTTCTTTGAGCAATTGGCCGGTGGCCGATTCTTCCGGTGAAACGGTGTCTTCGTCTTCGATGAAATCAGCCAGCACCGAATCTTCCTCGTCGTCGCGGATCGAGGCGTCTAACGAGCTGATGTCCTGCTTGATCTTCATGATGTGCTCGACTTTGTCGACGTCGATTTCCATCTCTTTGGCGATTTCTTCGTTGGACGGTTCGCGGTTGAGTTCTTGGGTCAGGCGGCGTTGGGTGCGCAGCAGTTTGTTGATGGTTTCGACCATGTGGACGGGGATGCGGATGGTGCGGGCCTGGTCGGCGATGGCGCGGGTGATGGCCTGGCGGATCCACCAGGTGGCGTAGGTCGAGAATTTGAAGCCTTTGTCGGGGTCGAATTTCTCGACGGCGCGCAGCAGGCCGGTGTTGCCTTCCTGGATCAGGTCGAGCAGGTCGAGGCCGCGGCCGACATAACGTTTGGCGATCGAGACAACCAGGCGCATGTTGGCTTCGGCCATCTGGTCCTTGGCCAGTTTGTCGCCGGCTACGACGCGTTGCGCCAGGGCCAGTTCCTCTTCGGCGTTGAGCAGCGGGATTTTGCCGATTTCGCGCAGGTACAGCCGGACCGAGTCGTCGGCCACGTCGTCATCGAGGTAGACCGGCGTGTTGGTCGCGACGGCTTCCTCTTCGGTTTCTTCGGCTTCCCACTCAGCCGTGAAATTGGCGGCGTTAGGTTCGACACTAGTAATCTCTATGCTGTTGTCGGCCAGTTCGGTGTAGAGGGCGTCGAGGGCTTCGGCGTTCTCAGGGGTTTCCGGGATTAACGCGAAAATGTCCTGCTGGGCGACGTGGCCCTCTTTTTTGGCACGTTCAATTAATTTTTGCTTTTGTTCTTCCGGTGAAAGTTGTTCTTCGGCCGGTTTTTTGGCCTGGGCTTTGGGCTTTGATTTAGGCATTGGCAGCTCCTTTGACTTGTTTAAGTAGTGAATCGTATTTTTTGGCTTGTTGAAGTAGCGGGCGGGTGGCCGCTTCGTCAGCGGTTTCGAGAGCTTCGGCCAGTTTGGCTTTTTGCGTTTTTATAAATTGTTCTACCAGTCGTGCCTGCAATCGAGCGGCTTCGTAATGAAGCTCGTTAAGCTCGAGGCCCTGGTAGAGTTCCTCGTAGAGTAATGCTTCTATTTTAACATAATCGGCCAAATTTTGCACTGCCGCAAGGTCTTTTTTGCCGTCAAAATCGGGGTTGGCGCGCAGGAATTCCAGCAAAGCCCGGCCGTCGTCGGTGTACAGCATGTCCGGCTCCATGAGTTCGAGGAATTCGCGCAGCGTCGGCCGCATCAGGACCAGGCTGAGGAAGTTATCCTGCAGCTTGCGGTTCTCGACGGCCCGTTTGTCTAGCTGCTGCGGCGTGGCTTTGACGCGGCGTTGGCGGGCCTGGGGTTCCTGGCCGGCGGTTTTGTTGAACTTTTGCTCGAGCGCTTCGCGGCTGACATCGATCGTCTTGGCGATGGCGTTCAGGTAATGGTCACGTTCGACTTCATCGGTCAAACTGCGCACCACCGGTAGCAAAACGTCGCTGAATTCCCGCTTGCCCTGGGCCGAGCCGATGTCCAGCAGCTTGGAGTAGCGGGCCATCAGCCAGTCTAGGGCGTACTGGTTATTGGCGACCGCCGCCTGCCACAGCTTCGGGTCTTGCCTGATCAGCTCGTCGGGGTCTTTGCCGCTCGGAATATCGATCATACTGAGCGAAACCTTGACCCGGCTGGCAATCGGAATCGCCCGCTCGGTGGCCGCCAGGCCGGCTTTGTCGGCGTCGAAACTGAGGCGGATATCGCCGGTAAACCGGCTAAGGGCCTTGAGGTGCGGTTCGGTCAGGGCCGTCCCGGCTGTCGCCACCACCTGCCGGACGCCGGCCTGGTGGCTGGCGATGACGTCGAGGTTGCCTTCGGTAATCACGACGAATTTGCTCTTGCGGATGGCCTCTTTGGCCAGGTGCAGGCCGTAAACATGGCGGCTCTTGTCATACAGGACGGTCTGCGGCGTATTGATGTACTTGGGCGCGTTAGGGTCGTCATCGTCGAGCTGGCGGGCCGTGAAGCCGATTATCCGGCCCTGCGGGTCCTGTAACGGAATCATCAGCCGGCCGCGGAACATGTCCTGGCTGCCGCCGCGGTAGCTTCGGGCGCTCAGGCCGGTCCGCTTGATGTCGTCCTCGCTGAAGTTCTTGGTTTTCAGGAAAGCCAGCAGCGCCGAGCCGTTATTGGGCGCGTAGCCGAGCCGCCACTCTAGGGCCGTCGCCTTGGTAAAGCGGCGTTTTTTGAAGACGTATTCGAGAGCCGTTTTATTCTTGGAGAACTGCACCTGGTAAAAATGCGCCGCCGCTTCCAGGGCTGAATACAATTTTTCTTTGTCCGGGCCGCGCGGGCCGGTATTTTGGCTACGGTATTGTTCGATGTCAATGCCGGCTTTGCGGGCCAGCAGCTCCAACGCGCCCTTAAATTCCAGCCCCTCGACTTCCATGACGAAGCTGAACATGTTGCCGCCCTTGCCGGAGCTGAAATCGTGCCAGATTTGCTTCTCCGGGCTGACGATGAAACTGGGCGTCTTCTCGTTACTAAACGGGCTAAGCCCGCGCCAGTTCCGCCCGGCCCGTTTGAGCTGGACATACTCGGCTACCACATCCTCGATGTTCAAACGTGATTTAACCTCTTCGACGGCATCCATACCAATAGCTTATAGCTAATTCAACCTGGCGCATAGCATAAGCGTGACGCTAACGCTATGTCTGTTTGGCCCTAGCCGGGTTTCTGATGCCGACCAGCGAAACGACGCCGCCGGCGACCAGCAGGCCAGTGATGCTGGCTATACCGGTGTGAAAGGCCGCGACCGAAGCGTCCGACATGGCATCGGTTACGGCCGGATTATTTTTGTATGGCTGCTGGTTGGGAGGCGTCAGGTTCAAAGGCGTCTGTTTGGCCGCTGCCGTATAGCCGGTGGGTATGCCGGCAGCCTGGAACTGTTGGTCGATAACGCTGCCGAACCGGGCCGCGACGATAGCGCCGACCGCTGCCACGGCAAGCAAGCCAGCAACCCGGGAAACGGCGTTATTGACGGCCGAAGCTATGCCGGCCTGGGCCGCCGGCACGTCGCCGAGTATGGCCGCCGTTAGTGGCGCAACCGTGAATGACAGCCCGAAACCAAAAACCACGATGGCCGGAAAAAGACCGGTCCAATAACTAATATCCTCTGTCAGGTGAAGCATCATCAGGAAGCCGATACTGGCAACCAAAGGGCCGAAACCCATGAACAGCCGCGGCCCATACCGGCCGGCCAGCGCGCCGGCCCGGGGTGACACCAAAAACATGATGATGGTCACCGGCAACAGCGACAAGCCGGCTGACAGCGCCGAATAGCCGGCCACCTGCTGCAAGAAGACAATCAGCAAAAAAGTCGAGGCCGTCAGTCCGGCGTAAACCGACAGCGTAGCCAGATTGCCGACACTGAAATTATGGTTGCGGAAGAGGCTAAGTGGCAGCATGGCGGGCTTGGCCCGCCGCTCGTAAACAATAAAGCTGACCAGCAACACAATACCGACGGCCAGCGGCAAATATATAAGCGGGCTGCCCCAGCCGTAATGCGGCTGCTCGATCAGGGCGAAAACCGAGCTGGCCAGGCCCAAGGCGCACAGTAGGGCACCCGCGATATCAACTTTGGTTTCAGAACGGCTGGCGCTGTCGGCTTTAACGAACTTCAACAGATACAGAGTGACGGCGATCGGCAGTAAATTTATGGCAAAAATCCAGCGCCATGAAGCCGTGTCCACCAAAAATCCGCCCAGCAAAGGCCCGATAATAAAGGAAATCCCCGTCCAGGCCGTCCAGCTGCCAATCGCCTTGCCTTGGGCCGCCCCCGAAAAGGTATCGATTATGAGGGCCAGCGAGCTCGGCACCAGTAAGGCGCCGGCTATGCCCTGCAAAGCTCTAGCGGCAATCAGCAGCCCGCTGTTCGGCGCCACCGCGCACAGCAAAGAGGCGGCCGCGAACCCGGTTAGGCCGAACGCCAGGATTTTCTTGCGTCCCAGCAGGTCAGACAGCGACCCGGCAATCAGGATTAGCGAACCCAGGGTCAAAAGATAGGCGTCGACAATCCATTGCTGGGCCGCCAAGCCGCCGCCAAGTTCTCTCTGGATAGCCGGTAGGGCCACGTTGACGATCGACCCGTCCAAAAAGGATACGAACGAAGCCAGGATACTCACCACCAACACCAGCCTCTGCTGCTTGTTCATGACAACAGAATAACAGACTATTTCGGGGGGCGCTTCACTTGAGAGTGAAGCTTATGGTTTAATTAAGGTCATGCCGCCGCAATCACCCCCCGAACCACTACCGCCGTCGATGCCGCCCGCCGGGCCGCCACAACCCCAACCGGAGCCGCAACCCCCGGCGCAGCCGCAGTTCCAACCCCAAGTCCAGGGCCAGCCCTACGATTTCATTACCGATCCCGGCGAACCGTCCGGCGGCAGTGCCTTCAGCTTGCCGGGCAGCAATTCCACCATCATGCGGGCCGTATACGTCAGCGGCGGTTTATTCGTCCTACTGATCGCGTTCCTGATTGTCAAAGGCATCCTCAACCATAACCCAGGCCTGGCGACACTGACTGGCATCGCCCAGGACCAGCAGGAACTAATCCACTTGTCCACCGAAGCCAGCGGACAGCCCAGCCTGACAATCACCGACCAGAACTTCGCTGCGACCAGCCAGCTTAGCCTCGGCAGCGACCAGGGAGCAATCATAAAATACATAGTCGGCAGCGGCGCAAAAATCAAAATCAAAACCCTGAACCTGAAAATCAGCTCCGCCACCGACGCCCAGCTACTCAGCGCGGCCACGGCCGGCATCTACGACCAGACCTTCAAGACAGTCATGAATGCCAAGCTGGCGGCTTACGACAGCGACCTCAAGCTGGCCTACAATAGCACCGGCGACAAAAACAAACGCGCCCTCTTCAGCAGTGACTACAACCAAGTCCAGCTGCTGTTAACCCAGCTCAACACGCTTCCCGCCTCCGATTAGGCCGCGCCGGCGACCAGGCCGTAACTGTGGCGCACCAGCCCCTGGACCTCTTCCCACGGCAGCTGGCCGGTCAATATGAGCGTGTTCCAGTGTTTCTTGTTCAGGTGATAACCGGGCATGATTTCATCATATTTCTCACGCAGCAGCTTGCTCAATTCGGGGTCACATTTGAGGCTCAGTTGCACCGGCTCTTTGCCTTCCCTGATCAGCGCGAACATCTTATCGGCAACCTTGTAAACGGCCACGTCGTCGCCAAACGGATAATCCAGCCGGGCGTTCGGCAGGCTTAGGATGTAGTCTTCAACTGTTTTGTGATCCATATTATAAAAATGATAGCAGATTCGAAATTCCCCAACCTGAAGTAAGCACTAGCATTTTCCTCAAAAAAGTTGACTAGTATATTTTTGTTTGCTACTATCATTCTGAATATTGCGTAAAGAATCTAACAGTGCCCGAAGTTTATAAAGGCTAGTATTAGACAACAACGCAAATATCAGGGTAAGTTTTCAGGAGGTACGTATGGGATTATTCAACAAAGTTACATTACGACCAAGTCATAAAGGTCTAAGTAATGAGTTGAGTGCCCTGACTAATGCCAAGCCCTCTATGCGCCAACGCTCCGCTACTAAGATTGCCGGAGCGTTTTTATTTGTTGGCGTCCTGGCCACAGCCGGTGTAAGTTTGCACGCCAGTGAGGCTCACGCGGCTTCTAATGATTCAACACCGGATAAGTCCGCCAAATCTCAACCGGTTTCAACCCATGTCCAGATCAATACTTCCGGCAGTTCGACTCCTGCCGCTTCGCAATCGGTTTCCAACAATGAGGTAAGTAGCAATGGTAGCAGCAGCTCGTCCACGACCGTAACGAGTTCAACAAGCAATGATTCATCGTCGGCCGGATCCGGTTCCGCCGGCACTCAGGTGACCGTTAATGGGCAGCCGGTTTCGGTACCGGCAAACGGTTCGCTGACCATTCCCACAACCGGTGGACAGACTACTATTTCCCATTCCCAGGGTCCTAATACCGGAACCAGTTTAAATGTTTCTACTTCCACCGTTTCAACTAGTACAGAAGATACCGGAGGCGGTGAGTAAGTACATAGTACAAGCCTTGGTCGGTCGACTTGAGCAAGCCGTAAAAAAGCTTTCCCAAGTCGGGTGATCAAGCCCGAAATAATAATTATTAATCCTTTATAGGGGAGGTGTGTATGAAAAAACAACTAATTCGTGCCGCTGCCACTACCGTATTGGGCCTCAGCCTAACTACCGGTTTAGCCGCAGCACAAACAGGGTCTATCAATCAAACTGGACAGGACTCTACAAACAAGATCATTTCCAGCACCAAAAACAGAACTCACGTCAGCAACTCAAACGACTTGAGCGTTCGAAATGACAACGACCAGCAGGCTCGTTCAGGCAGCGCAGATGTTAACAAGAACACTACTGCCGGTAACGTAAGCACTGGTAACGCTAGCAACAACAGCAATTCTAGCACCTCTGTAAGTGTCAACAACAGCGGTAGCTGGAGTGGCATGAGCGGTGGTAGCAGTTCTGCAAACGGTGACGCTTCTATCAGCAACACCGGCCAGGACTCTAAGAATGTTGTTGTTAACAAAGTTAGCAACAGCGTCTCTGTCCACAACGACAACGATGTACGCGTAAGCAACGACAACAACCAGAGTGCACACTCCGGTAGCGCCGATGCAAACAAGAACACCACTGTCGGCAACGTCAGCACTGGTGACGCTAGCAACACTAGCACTAGCTCGACTACAATCAACGTCACTAACTAACTTAGACCCTTAGTTAGCCAGGCTTGATGCCCGGGCTCGGAGAAGGGTGTCCTAATCAGGCCACCCTTCTCCACCAGTTCACTCATATTATTAATAAAGAAAGATTGGTCGTGAGGTAATCTGATGGTAAATCTACGAAAACTGTTTAGTCGCCAATTTGTCAGCCTTATTGCAGCGCTATGCTTGGTAGGCTTACCATTGACTCCTTCGCTGGCCGCTTATGCCGATCCGGCTCCCTGTACCCCGCCGCCGGCCAGCACCAGCTTTCATTATCCTAATGGAGCTGATTCAGGCACGTTTACTTACAATTGTGATAGCGGGCTCTGGGAGAACAGCCACTTTACTTATGACCCGGCTTCAGGCTTACGAACACCCACAGATCCGATAGTTTACACCTGCGATCCGGCCAGCGGTACTTATAACTTCACTACCTGGGCCTACAGCCCGAGTCGCGGAGCATTCGTAACTTCTACTCAGAACGTCAGCCAGCCTCCGTCCGGTGCGACCGTTATAGCCTGCCCTCCGCCACCGGCTCCGGCCAACAGCGTCAACTCGTCAGCTGCAGGACCTAACAACAGTTCGTCTTCAGGCGGCAGTTCTTCTACAACTGACAATTCGCTGACTAATAACACGGATATTAATAATACGAACAACCTGAACGTTAACAACACTCTCAATTCCACGGCCCAGAGTGGTAACGCCATGCTGCTGGGCAACACCACAGCCGGCAATCTTACCACCGGCAACGCTGCTATAGTGGCCAGCGAGATCAATATGCTGCAGTCCTCTAATAATTTCGGATCAGGCGGTCAGCCGGTTGTTTTCACGACTAATATAGATGGTAACGTCAATGGCGATTTCCTGCTCGATCCGGCCACCCTGTCCAATGTCCAGCCGGCCAGCACTAACAGTTCAACCAACGCTCTCAATAACAACCTGACAATCAATAACACGACCAATGCCACCCTTACTAACAACCTAAATCTTAATGCTGCCAGCGGCAATGCGACCGCCGATGCCAATACTACCGCCGGTAATGTTACAACCGGTAACGCCAATGCTGTAGCTAATGTCATCAACACTATTAATTCGGCTATTTCGGCTGGTAAATCTTTTGTCGGAGTTATTAACATTAACGGCAACTTAAACGGTGATATTTTATTGCCGCCCGATTTTGTTAACCAGCTGCTTGCCGCCAACGTGCCAACGGTTAATATTACCGGACCCGGTTCGACCAACACGTCTAATACGACCGTCAATAACACGACCAACGTCAGCAACACGACCAACCAGGGCATTAACAACAATGTTAACGCGACCGCCAGCAGCGGTAGCGCGACCGCCAGCGGCAACACTACCGCCGGTAACGTAACTACCGGTAACGCCTCGACTAACATTACGGCCTTCAATCTCACCGACAGCAAAGTTATCGGCAGCAATGACCTGTTAGTCTTCGTTAATGTACTCGGTAAATGGGTCGGGCTGATCGTGAATGCTCCGGCCGGTACCAGCGCAGCCGAACTGGGCGGCGGCATCATCTCAACCGGACCGGACTCTACGAATACCAGCAACACATCCGTCAACAACACGGCGAACATTAACAACAATACTACCCAGCAGATCAACAACAACGTTAATGTTAATGCCGCCAGCGGTGATGCCGCGGCGACCCGCAATACTACGGTCGGTGATGTTACCAGTGGTAACGCCAAGGCCGCGGTCAACCTCCTGAACGTCGAAAACAGCACCCTGACGTTGTCCAACTGGTTCGGCGTCCTGTTCATCAATGTCTTCGGTACCTGGAACGGCAGCTTCGGCGTCAATACGGCAGCCGGTGACATGCCCGGCAGCTTCTCGCAAACCATGAATGGTAATTCAGCAGGCTCCAGCAACGCGGATAGTAAAGTACCGGCCGGTTTCCAGGTCTTCCGTTTCGCACCCAGCTCATCTGGATCTGGCAGTAACGCATCAGGTTCTCAGCAAAATAGTACTGGCAGCGGCCAGGGCGACGGCTCTAAGACAACCACGGGAACTATTCTAGCTGCCGCCCACATCGCAGCTCTCGACGCCGCGCCAAAACCCCAGCTGGCCAACACTCACAACAATCTCACCAAGGTCGATATTGCTGTTGCCCTCTTGGTAGTCGGTTACATCGGAGCAGATTTGGCTTACAGCCGACGGCACAGCGACCATTCTTAGAGCGCCTACTTACCGGGTTTCAGGCCGACCACACTCCTCAGAGTTGCAGCGATTTGCATAAAAGATAAGATGTAAAAGGCCCCGTAGGTGACAGGTACGCCCAAGCTATAGATAATTTTCTGTCGGAATCGCATCTGCTCGTCATCCCATATGGCGAGCACCAGCAAAATACCCAGAATCGCCCAGCTTACGAACAACAATGTCGGCTCGTGCAAGCTGAGCGCCAGATAAACAAAATAGCTCATCAACAAGGGTATAAACAAACCCGTGATGCCCACGCAAACCGCAAAAGGCAAACGAAACCAGGTCAGGAACTTAGTGTAGCCGACATCGCGGCTGAAGAATAAGCCGCGCTGAGCTTTGAGGGACTGTAGCCGGCCAGCCTGTAACTGATAATAGTGCTTGCACAGTTTATAAAATGACGCTTGCGGCTGCCTATGCACAACAACATCGGCGGCATAATGGTAAGGAGAGGCCTTATTGCCAAGCTTCAGGATAGGCAAGCTGATGCCGTCATTGGTGCGGCTCAAGCCAATTCCAGAGGCCGCTTTGAGACCGGTCGCCAACGTTTGACGCCGATAAAGCGCCGGACCGCTAATTTCATAAGCCGAATTAGACACGCTGTTAAACTTCCTTGACCGGTAACCAAGCAGCTCCTGATAGCGCTGTAACAAGCCGATGCCGTTGAAACCAGCCTCAACGCTGGCTTTAGGGCTTAGAACGCCGATGTCAGGCTGGCTGTTGAAATGCATGACGGCCCTGGTCAATGCCTGCTTATCGACGGTGCTGCCGGCATCAAGCAGCATAACAAGTTCACCTTTGGCATACTTGTGGTAGGCGGCCGCGGCCGTTACCACCTGGCTGGCGGGAAGGCGTTTGGCAAAAAGCCTTATTTGCCGGTTCGGATGTTGGGCGATAAATTCGGTTACCTTAGACCTGGTCTTATCCTGGGACGCGTTGTCAGCCACGATTATTTCAAACTTACGATAAGAACTTCTTACCAGGCTGGCCAGGCAGGTTTCGATCACCCGCTCGTCATCACGCGTAATGACAATCACTGAAATAAGCGGCCGCCGCTTATAACGCCGAGCATGAGGCTGTGACAGGTATTGCCGCTTTTGTTTAATTGCCCGTAGATCATAGCTGTTGGAACCGATTATATGCATCACAGCCAGAATAACCCCCACGCCGCCGCTCAGGCGCAAACCGATCGCTATCAGATCTTCGAAGGTCATTGCACTATCCCGCTAAAAGTAAACTTATAGTCCGTACGCCACTCATTTAAGCTGCCGGTACAAGTCTGGATGACCATTATCGGCGGTCCGGAATAGTCCAGGACAGACGTGTCACCCGGCGCCAGATTGATTACACCCTGGAATGCATAAGAGAAAATATGCCCATTATCAGTGTAAATTAAGGCCTTCGCGCCGACGGCCGGTGTAACATGCCGCAAAGCACCGAATACGTAGTCATTATTATGGCCGTAGATATAGGTCTCACCGCTGATATTATTCGCCGGGCTGCTAATTATCATGAACTGGGCGTGGTAGCCGCTCAGCGTCCAGGAATCAGTGGCCTGGTCGTAATAACCCTTGTCGACTGGCAGATCAACGACGGTACCGGCATAGGAAGAATCGGGTATAACAAGCCGGACCGGTATGCCCGACACTTCTTTGATGCCGGAAGCCGGCGGTCGGGGCTGCTGAACAGTATTGAACGACACATAGCTAATTGAGCCGGAGCTTGGCAGCGGGTGCGCCGCGTACCAGGCGAAAGCCACAGTTAACAGGTATATTACCCCCGTATTAACGCAAAAACGAACTTTCCGCAGCAGTGAAAGTTCGTTTTGCATAGAGAACGCCTAGCTATCTATTTGAGCGCGAAGCGGCGGTAAGCCGAAACGCTCAGCTGGGCGACAGCCATCAAGCCGCCAACAACCGCTACGCCAGCGATGCCGGTGTTAAGCGCGGTGTTGCTGCCGGTGTCCGGCAACGAAGCGACAGGTGTTGCTGCCGGTGCCGGTGTTGGAGTAGCCGCTGGCGTACCAGCTCCCTGGCCACCTACAGCAGGAGTTACAGGCGTGGTCGGAGCAGTCGTTGCGACTGCGACTGTACCGCAACCTAACTGTGCTGCAACTTCGTTAAGGGCCGTATTGTGGACGTCACCGGTGGTTGCGCTACCAGCCGAACTGTTACTCTCGACTGTGACGGTGCCGCCTTCGCCGACCTGGAAATTGTCATTTGTGATTTTAGCATCATTGGTGCAGAAAATCGTGGTCGTGTTAGCGTCAATGTTGGTACAGCTGTTAACTGATCCATTGCCGGTATTACTAATAGTACAGGTTGAGCTTGTCGCGTCGGCAGCTGCAACGCCTGCCATCATGCTTACACTCACTACTGATGCTGATAAAATTTGTAGAGCCCTTTTCACCTTAAACCTCCCTAACGTTACTTGGTGTCTTATAGTTTTACACCACATTCATATAAATGACAATAGGTAAAGTTTATTATATACATAAGCATAATTGCGGCGTTTTATGCTATATATGGCTAAAAAGCCACCAAACAACGATCTTCACCCCTGTTAAGTCGCTAAAGCTAATCTGTTGGAGACTGTTTAAACCATTCGAGATAAAATTGCAGTTCGGCGATCGAAGCCTGGATGTCATCAAACGCCCGGTGAATTTCCTTCTTCTCGAACTGGACGCCGTATTTGGCCTGCATGACTACCTTCCAAGCGCTGACGTCGAGCATCCGGTAGTGCAGCTTCAGATCCAGCTGCGGCCACCATTGTTTGATGAAGCTGCGGTCGTTGTGGATGCTATTGCCGGCCAGCACCGCCGGCTCATCGCCGAAATGCGTCTCGATCAGTTCGATCAATTCGCTCTGCACTTCTTCGGCCGGCTTGCCGTCGTCCAGCTTGCGGACGAACTCATCGCGGTTCTTGGGATAATCTTTCCACCAGATATTCTTCCCCATCCGCTCAATTACCAGTTCGCGCGGCTGCTTGACAATCGCTTCGTAGCTGGCCAGGGTCTTGAAGTCGAAATCGGTGACCTCGGCCGCCACTTCCAGGATGATGTCCTCCAGCGGGTCTAATCCAGTCATCTCCAAGTCCACCCACAGCAGCTTGGTCGAAACGGCATGTTTATCAATCATTAACAGCAATTATAGCTCAATTATAGCTCAGTTGGTTTTATATGGCGTTTCGGGCGTGTTTAACTTTGTAACAAAATTTTGTTACAAGCCAATATTTTACAGCTTGCGAATTTAATGAGTAACCAAAAAATGTTACAAACTCAGAACCGCCCAAATATTACTTGTCTGAAGCTGCGCTGCGGGCGGCGGCCAGGACGTCACTGTACCACTTGAGGTCTTCCAGCATGCTATCCAGGGCACTCTGCGGCCCGTAGGGCTTGGCCTTAGCAGCTTCGGACAGATTCCCCTCTTCGTCGATGAGCTCGCTCATGCCAGCCATAGCCAGCGGCGAGTAAGTAGGCAGCGGCACGGCTTTACTCTCGGATAGGATTTCCTTGAGGTCGGTCGCGGCCCGGGCGCCGCCGGCCGCGCCATGCGAAACCACTTGCGCCGGTTTGCGCTGCAACTCCCAGGTGACGTAGTCCATGGCGTTCTTCAGCACGCCGGTAACGGAGTGATTGTACTCCGGCGTTACGAACACGTAAGCGTCGAATTCGGTCAGCTTGTCGAGCCAAGGCTTAACAGCTGGGTCGATCTGGCGGTCGGGATTATAGCGTGGCGAAACAGGCTCATCGAAGAACGGCATCGGATAATCTTTGAGGTCTACCAGCTCGACCTCAACGTCCTTCATTTGCTTGGCCGTGTTAGCTACCCATTTAGCCTGCTGCGGCGTCTTGCGGGCTTGACGGGTCGTACCAATGATAACGGCTAATTTCATATTTTGTTCTCCTATGCTATACTTTTTATAGTTATTAATCTAAATCAGTATAGATGCATAACTATACTTTGTAAAGCTATGAAAACCGCCTCAGTTACCAAACCCCTCGAACCGCACGTCGGCTGCATAGCCAGCGCCATGCAAATCATCGGCAACAAATGGACCGCCCTGATCCTACGCGACCTGTTCAGCGGCCCGAAGCGCTTCTGCGAACTCGAGCGCTTGGTCGGCAATATCAACCCCCGCACGCTCAGCCAGCGCCTCGACGACCTCGAAGAACACGGCATCATCACCCGCCGCAGCTACGCCGAAGTCCCGCCCCGCACCCAGTACGCCCTCACCTCCAAAGGCACCGACCTCCTCCCCATCCTCAAGCAAATGGCCGCTTGGGGCACTAAGTACACCGCCAGTTCCTAGCTATTATTAATTGAAAAGAAGTGGGCGCTGGCTAAATTCTTGAGTACTTCATCTGGTTTAAACAAGTGGCCGTGCATACACAATAAGATGCCCGGCTTCATGGTTAGCAAAGTTGCGATCGAGAAACCGAGGTTAAACGGAGCGTCAGACAGGCTGTAACCCTCAAGCGGCACCATCGCTCCGGTTAAAACGATTGACTTTTGACTAAGCCCCCCCCCCGGCTGAGCTTGAATGTAGCGAGCAGTATCAGGCATAGTGTAGGTCCCGTGGGTAATCAGTATTTTGTCATTTGAGCTGCTTTCAACTGCTTCACTGATAGCTTTGATATCATCCGGTGTAATTTTGCGGCTGTCTTTCATGATAACGATGCTATAAGTGAAATCTATATCGAGTTTGAGTTTGCCGAAATACGTGGGTATTATTGACTCTTCTCTTGTAATAGCCGTATCGGCGGCAGCGTCCCATTCCGAGTCAATCGTACCCCCGGTGATAATTACGTGTATTTTCTGGTTGCTCATAAATAGACTTTATCACACCCGTCCTAAGTTATTGCTTCGCTTGGAAATCGAGGGCGGCCGAGTTGATGCAGTAGTGTTGGCCGCTAGGTGATGAGGCGTCGTCGAAGAGGTGGCCCAAGTGACTGCCGCAAGTCTTGCATATGACTTCTGTCCGGCGCATGCCTAAGCTATTGTCGTCTAATAATTCGACTTTGTCGCTGTCGGCCACGTCGGCGAAACTCGGCCAGCCGGCTAGGCCGGGGACATCGGATTCGTACTTGGAGTCGCTTTTGAATAAGACGGTGCCGCAGGCGCCGCAGGTGTAATCGCCGGTTTTGTCGTTTTGGAGGAGCTTGCCGGTGAACGGGGCTTCAGTGCCCTTCTCGCGCAGGACGTGGTACTGCTCAGGGGTGAGCTTGGCTTTCCATTCGTCGTCAGATAAGTTCATTTTCTTCGTCTTCCAGTTCGACCTTGAGTTCTTCTACTTTTTTGCGGATTTTGCTTTGGCTTTTAGGTTTTTTGGGCTTATCGAGTTCGTCGAGGTTCAGGAATTTAACGACGACATAGATGACGGCCAGGACGAAGATGAAGTCGAGCAAGGCATAGACGAAGCTACCCCAACCGAAATTGGCCGCCCGGCCGTGCCAATGCAGCGTGAACGTGCGCTGGCTCAGGGCCTGCCCCAGCAGCAACTTGAAGAGCGGATCGATGAAGCTGGACACCAGCTGCTTGACCAGCGACTGAACCTGGGTACCGATGACGAAACCGATGGCCAGGCCGACGACGGCGTGTTCGCGCAGGAAATCGACGAAGCCGGTAACCGGGTGGATGTCAGGGGTGATAATGACCTGCTGCTTGTGCTGGCGGCTGCTGGCCGGTATTTCGAAGCGGATCGTACCGCCGGTGTTGGTCGCCCTGCCGGGATTTTGCCGCTTGGATTTTTTCGCCATAGTCTGGAGACTATTATGCTACATCTGTTCCGGCGCTACAATGCCTAACAGGTCCAGGCCGCCGCGCAAGGTCTCGGCGTAGCGGCCGACTAGCGCTAACCTCAGGTCCTGGCGGTCGTCGCCGATGACTCGGTTGTGCTCGTAGAAACGGTTGAAAACCTGGGCCAGCTCGTATAAGTAAGAGCAGACATGGTGCGGCATCAGCTCGGCGACCGCCTTGTCGACGGTCTCGGAATATTCGCTGATCTTGCGCGCCAGCGAACGTTCGCCGGGCTCGAGGCCGGCATCAGGCAGTTTGCCCGGCTCGCCGCCAGCTTTGCGCAGGATTGACCGGGCACGGGCGTGCGCGTATTGCAGGTACGGGCCACTGTTGCCCTCCAGGCTGACCGACTCGACCGGGTCGTAGATGACGTCGCCGCCGGTCCTGATCTTCAGGAAAGCGTATTTGACCGCGCCGAGGACTGTTTGCTCGCTGTCCCGGCCTTTGGCCTGCTTATTAGCTTCGGCGGCGGCTGTCAGCACGTCGGCGGCGCGCAGAATGTTGCCTTTGCGGCTGCTCATCTTGGTGCCGCCGGCCAGTTTGACGATGCCGTGCGTCAAATGGCGGCTGCGGGCCGACAGCTCGGGCATGAACTGCTCGATACTTTTGAGGACGACTTTCATGTATTCGATGATGTCGTTGCCGGTGATGACGATTGATTGGTCGAACTCGTAGTCCTGCCATTTTTTCATGACCAGGCCGACGTCTTTGGCTTCGTAGGTCGGCAGGCCGCCGGAGTTAATGAAAACCCGGGTGTGCAAACCGTATTTCTCGCCGTTGAAAATGACGGCACCGTCGCTTTCTTCGTAAACCTCGTCGATATGGTCGCGGACGGTTTGTAAGCCTAGCGGCGCGGTTTCGCTTTCCGGGTAGTATTTCTCGAATTTGGTGCCGATGCGTTCATAAAAACTGTCGAAATAGTCGTAACTCCACTGCCGGCAGGTCCAGTATATTTTGGCGAACGGTGAATCGTGGTCATTGTCGGCATAGAGCTGGTAGACGCGCTTGTTGAGGTCGGTGATTTCAGGCTTGGCGGCTTCGTCTTCTTCGTAAGCCCGCGTGCCTTGGACGTAGGCTAGCGCCATCCAGTCGGAGCGGCCGGCTTCCGGAATAGCGGCTAGTTTGTCCGGGTTTTCGCCGCCGAGTTCCCGGAGGATGGCCCACATGGTCTTACCAACGTGCAGGCCGACGTCACCGCCGAAGTTTACCCGGTGGACGGTCGCGCCGGCGGTCTCCAGCAAATTGGCGATGGCGTCGCCGACGACACTGGTGTAGAGATGGCCGGCGTGCAGCACTTTGAACGGGTTGGGGTCGGAGTATTCGGCGACTACGGTTTGGTCTGTTAGGGACTGCTGAGGCTTGGCTTCAAGCGAGGCTACCAGCGCCGGGTCGCTTAGCTTCAGGTTGATGAAGCCCGGGCCGGCTACCAATACATCGCTGATTTGTTCATGTAAGTTTTCACGCAATTTCACGGCCAGGGTTTCGGCGATCTCGCGCGGGTTTTTGCCGAGCTGCTTGGATAATTGCAGCGCCGCGTTGGTGGCGTAGTCGCCGAACTGCTCTTCGGGCCGGGTCAGGTTAATCTTGGCTTCGACGCCGAACTCGGCCTGGCAGGCCGCCGCGATTTGTTTCTCTAACTCGTCTTTCATTGAACTTAGTTTAACAGATTAAACCGGGCGGCGGCGATATCGGTTTTGGCGCCGCTAGCGCATAGCCGGAATAGCCGACAGCTCTTCGGTCATGGCTTCGAGTTTGGCGAAATCGACGCCGCGACCGAAGAGAATCCATTCGCCATGGCGTTTCATGATGTCGGCGTGGCGGTGGTACCAGGTCGAATAACGGTTGGTGACGTGGGAGCGCCAGATTATGACGGGATAATCGGCGGTGATTTCATACCATAGGCTCTCGCCGATGCCGCGGCCCTGCAGCTGCGGCGAAACCGCCAGTTTGTCGAGGTAAGCCGTGCCGTCGGACAGCCGGGTAACGACCCCGAACGCTTGGCGATCGGCCGTGAAATAAATCTTCTCGAACTGTTTCTTGTCATAATCCGCCGGCAAAGTTTTGTCGAACGCCTCTTCGATGAGCGCCGAAAAATCCTTAAAGACAGGGCCGAGGTCGGTGCTAGTAATAATCTTCTGGCCCTTGCCGACAAACGTGCCCGAACCCTGGTCGGTCAGCAGCTCGGCCAACAGTTCGGACGGTTTGGTAATCGAAATGGCCGAGCCGGTTTCCAGCCGGCTGAGGATGGTCGCCAGTTCCCGCAGCTTGAGGGCCATGCCGCCGCTGACGGTGCCTTCGGCGATCAAGCCTTCGATATCGCGGATGTCGATGCCGCTGATTATTTCGTGCGCGTCAGTGTCATCGATCGGCTTGAGAACGCCGCCGGTCGGGCTCAGGCTGGTCATGCGGTGGGGCTGGAGTTCGGTCGCCAGGGCACGAAAAATCGTGTCGGCGTTGACGTTGAGCGTCTCGCCGGTATCGGCGTCGCGGGCCAGCGGGTACAGGACCAGGACCGAGGCCTTATTCATGGCTTCGACGATGTCTTTGGCCGCGACCGCGGTTACTTCCGTGCCGACCAGGCCGAGGGCCGGGTCGCGTTTGGCGCTGAATAATTGCTCGGCGGGCAGGGCCGCGGTGTCTATGCCGTTAGCCTGTAGCGCTTTTACCAGGTCTTCCGTCAGGCCGGCGAAAACGGATTTGGCCAGTTTGAGCGTCGCTTCGTCGGTGTAGCGCTTGCCGTCTATGAAGCGGGCGTCCACGTTGTAGCGCTTCATCGCCTCACTCAGCTGCGGGCCGCCGCCATGGATAAGCAGGGTGTGGATGTTGTTCCTAGCCAGCTCGGCGAGGGCTTCGGCCAGCTCCAAGATGGCCGTTTCGTCTTCCAGCAAGCCGCCGCCGACCTTGATAAGCAGCTGTCGGTGGGGCTCAAATTCCTGCAAATTCTTGAGGTAGCGTTCGGCTTGTTTGGTTGGCAGGTCGGCTATTTTCATGTTTGCGCTTGAAGGACCTCATCCAATATGGCAACGGCTGTTCCGGCCTCTTCGGCGGTGGCGTTAAGCGGCGGCAACAGCCGGATCACGCTGCTCTGCGTGCTGTTGACGAACAGGCCTTTTTGCAGGCAGCTTTCAGCCACCGGGCCCGAGTCGCGGTCCAGTTCAAGGCCGATCATCAGGCCTTGCTGCCGCACCTCGGTAACGCAATCGTGTTTAGTTTCCAGGTCGGCTAGTTTGACGGCTAACAGGTCGGCGAGCATTTTGACGTTTTCACCGGTTGCTGGCGCTAGGATGAGCTCTAGGGTAGCTATCGCGGCGGCTGATACCAGCGCGCCGCCGCCGAAGGTACTGCCGTGCATGCCCGGCTTAACGAGGCCGGCGACCTTGGTGCCGGCTATAGCGACGCCGATCGGCAAACCGCTGGCCAGGGCTTTGGCGACAGTCACGATGTCAGGCTCGATGTCATGGTTCTGGTAAGCGAACAGCGGGCCGGTGCGGCCCATGCCCGATTGGACTTCGTCGACTATCAGCAAAATGTCGTTTTCGCGGCAAAGCCGCTTGACCGCGGCTAGATATTCTGGTGTCGCCACGTGTATGCCGCCTTCGCCCTGGACCAGTTCCAGCATGATGGCTACGGTTTCACCGTCTACGCTATCCTTTAAGGCTTGGACGTCGTTGAAAGGCACGTGCACGAAGCCGGACAGATGCGGCGCGAAGCCGTTTTTGATTTTGCCCTGGGCCGTCGCCGCCATAGTGGCCGAAGTCCGGCCGTGGAAAGACCGCTCGGCGGTAATTATCTTATGACGTTTGCCCTGCCCGTACAGTTTGGCGAACTTGATGGCGGCTTCGTTGGCCTCGGCACCGCTGTTACCGAAAAAAACTTTGCCCTTGATGCTATTTTCGACCAGCAGTTTGGCCAGCCTGCCCTGCTGTTCGGTGTAAAAAACGTTCGGTACGTGAATCAGCTCCTTGACCTGATTCTCGATAGCCTCGACTACGGCCGGCGGCCGGTGGCCCAGATTGGAAACACCCCAGCCAGATAAGAAGTCCAGGTATTGCTTGCCTGCGCTGTCATATATATAGCTGCCTTCGGCGCGAACGATCGTAATCGGGAAACGTTGGTACGCTGGCAGAACGTATTGGTCGAATTCTTGCGGCGTCATTCGTTATATTCTAACAGACGTAGGCCGCGGTATTCTAGTTGTAGGCGACGTTGATGTCGATGTAATCTTTGCTGAAGTCGCAGGTGTAGACGGTAGCGCTGGCCGATCCGAGCTTGGTGGTAATTGTCAGGTCAAGCTGGTCGTCGGAGGGGCTGTCGGCTTGTATTTCGAGCGAGTCTTCGGTGATTGGCAGACCGAGTTTGCCAATAGCCTGGGCGATACGGCCCCAGTTGCCAGTTTTGCCGTGGGCGGCGGTTTTGACCAGGGGTGAATTGGCGACTTCGTAGGCAATGGCCTTGGCTTGGTCGTAGTCTTTGGCGCCGTTAACCCGGACCGTAACGAGAATGGTGGCGCCCTCGCCATCGCGGACAATCATCAGGGCCAGGTCTAGGCAGGCTTGCCGGAGCGCCTCCAGGAAAGTATCATAAGCCCCGTTTTCCTTGTCAATGACGGCGTTCCCGGCTTGGCCGCTGGCCATAATCGCCAGCATGTCGTTAGTGCTGGTCATGCCATCGACCGTAATCGAGTTGAAAGTCGTCCGGGCGGCTTCGCGGAGCGCCTTATCGAGCAGCTCCGGCGCTATGGCGGCGTCAGTGGTCAGGAACGCCAACATGGTCGCCATGTTCGGCTGCATCATGCCCGAGCCTTTGGCGCAGCCGCCGATGGTCACCGTTTTGCCGCCGATTTCGCATTCGTAAGCGGCGGTTTTGATAACCGTATCGGTCGTCGTGATAGCTTGGGCGAAATCGTCGGCGGCCGCCGAAGACGAGGCGGCTTTGCCAAAAGCGGCCTGGATGCCGTCCAGCACCTTGTCTATAGGCAGCGGTTTGCCGATGATGCCGGTCGAGGCCACCAATACCTTCGCTTCGTCGATGCCTAATAATTTGGCGGTGTCGCGGATCATTTGGCCGGCGTGCAGTTTGCCCTCTTCGCCGGTCATGCAATTGGCGTTGCCGCTGTTCACGACTATGGCCCGGGCGTCACGGTTCTTGGCATGCGGCTGACTAAGCTGGACGGGCGCGGCGAGAATACTGTTTTGGGTAAAGATGGCGGCTGTCGCGCCCGGCGTTTCGCACCAGACGATGCCCAAGTCCAGGCCACCAGCAGCTTTGACGCCCGCCTCGGCGCTGCCAGCCTTGAAGCCTTTGGCCGCTAGGATGCCGCCAGCGACCTTTTTCATGAATTTATTCCCGTTTTTTCGTCAAAACCATAGATCAAGTTGAAGTTCTGGATGGCCTGGCCGGAAGCGCCCTTGACCAGGTTATCGATTGTGGCGGTGACGACCAAGAGGTTTTGCTCGGGAGCCGCCGCGACGTGGATTTGCATGTTGTTGGTGCCGACGACAGTTTTCAGTTCAAGCTCGGCGGCTTCGGGCGTAACTTCTATGAAAGAGGTGTCTTTGTAAAATTCCTCGAATAGGCGCTGGGCGGCCGCCTGCTCCAGCGGCTCCCGCAAACTGACGTAAACCGTCGCGAAAATCCCCCGCTCAAACGGCAGCAAGTGCGGCACGAAAGCGATTGGCAGCGGCTTGCCCGCCAGCAGCGCCAGCTGCTCGACGATTTCCGGGCTGTGCTGGTGGGCCAGGACTTTATAGGCCCGGAAGTTGTCTTTCATTTCGGCCAGCAGGCGTTCGGTGTGGGCGATGCCAGCGCCGCTAACCCCGGATTTGGCGTCAATATGGACGCTGGCTATATCGAGTTTCGCCAGCGGCGCCACCGCCAGAATACTGACCGTCGGATAACAGCCGGGGTTGGCTATGAGCTTAGCGCCCTTGATTTGGTCGCCGTAAATTTCCGGCAGGCCGTAAACGGCGTCCGGCAGCAAGTGCGGCGCGGCATGGTTGTCGGCCTTGTACCATTTGGCGTATTCTTCGGGTGACGACAGCCGGAAGTCGCCGCTGATATCGATAACCTTGACGCCACGGTCCAAGAGTTCGGGCGCCAGGCGCATGCTGACTGTATGGGGCGTAGCCAGGAAGACCAGGTCGGCCTTGGCGGCGTCGTCAACTTGGTACGGTTGGCAAACCAGGTCGGTCCGGCCGGCGAATTCCGGCCACAGGTCCGAGACCTTGCCGACGGTGGTGTTGGCTGATACGTAAACTATGTCGGCCCTGGGGTGGTCCAGCAAAAATCTGAGCAGCTCGCGGCCGGAATAGCCGGATACGCCGACGATTCCGACTTTGATATTTTTTGTCTCCATCTCTATTAATTATACCAGACACCGGCGGCTTACACCTTGCGGGGGCTCAAAAACAAAGCTACAATTAGCCTTTAATGACACTTGGGGCTTTGGTATTAAACGACGGCACTGTTTTCGAGGGGCAAATTTTTGGCGCCCAGAAACCCGTCAGCAGCGGCGAGGTAGTGTTCAATACGGCCCTCAGCGGCTACCAGGAAATCCTATCCGACCCCAGTTACGCTGGCCAGATCATAAGCTTCACTAACCCGCACATCGGCAATTACGGCGTTAATAAGGCCGACAGCGAGAGCCGTGGCATCTTCGCCCGCGGCCTGATCGTGCGCGATTACGACGAGCACTACAGCAATTACCGGGCCGCCCAATCGCTCGGCCGGTGGCTGGAGGCCGCCGGTATCAGCGCTATCAGCGGCCTCGACACCCGTAAGCTGACCCGCCACATCAGGCAATCCGGGTCGCTGCCGGGCGCGTTCGGCACCGCCCCTGTCAAAGACCTGTTGGCGGCCGCCAAAAAAGAGCCCGGCACCCGCGGCGTCGACCTTGTAAAAATAGTTTCCGCGGCCAAATCTTACAGAAGGGGGACCGGCAAGTTCCGTGTCACGGCCCTGGATTTCGGCATCAAAACGTCAATCATCGAGCATCTGGTCAAATTCGCGACCGTGACCGTCCTGCCGGCCAGCGCTACGAAACGGCAAATATTAGCCACCCGGCCCGACGGCCTCTTCCTAAGCAATGGCCCCGGCGATCCCGAAATCATAGATTACGGTGCCGAGACCATCCGGCAGATGCTTGGTACGGTGCCGGTGTTCGGGATTTGCCTCGGCCACCAGCTGCTGGCCACGGCCCTCGGCGCCAAAACCGAAAAAATGCCGTTCGGCCACCATGGCGCCAACCATCCGGTCCAGGATTTGAGCAACGGCAAAGTCGAGATTACCAGCCAGAACCATAACTTCACCATCGTCGAAAAAAGTCTAAAAAATGCCATAGTTACCCACCGAAACCTTAATGACGGTGTAGTCGAGGGTATAAAAAGTACCCACTTTCCGGCCTTCAGCATCCAGTACCACCCCGAAGCCGGACCCGGCCCGCATGACGCCGGCTACCTGTTCGACCAGTTCAAAGCCATGATGGAGGACCACCGCTAATGCCGAAACGCACCGACATCAAGAGCATCCTCATCATCGGCAGCGGTCCAATCGTCGTCGGCCAGGCCTGCGAGTTTGATTATTCCGGCACTCAGGCCTGTCGGGTGCTGCGCGCCGAAGGCTACCGGGTCATCCTCGCCAACTCCAATCCGGCCACTATTATGACCGACCCGGATTTCGCCGACAGCACTTACGTCGAGCCGCTGACGGCCGAAGTTCTGGAACAGATAATTATCAAGGAGCGGCCGGACGTAATCCTGCCGACGCTGGGCGGCCAAACCGCGCTCAACCTGGCGATGGAGCTGCACGACCAGGGCATTTTGAAAAAGTACAAGATCAAACTGATTGGCGCCAGCCCCGAAGCCATCGCGACCGCCGAAGACCGGCAGAAATTCAAGGACGCCATGGACGAAATCGGACTTAACACGGCCGTTTCCGGAACCGCCCACGACCTCGCCAAAGCCCGCGAAATCATGAAACAAATCGGCTTGCCCGTCATTATCCGGCCGGCTTACATCCTCGGTGGCAAAGGCACCGGCATCGCTGAAACCGAAGCAGAGTTCGACCGTTTAGCGGCCGATGGCATCGACGCTAGCCCGATTGACGAAATACTGGTCGAAGAAAGTATCAAGGGCTGGAAAGAATTCGAACTCGAGGTCATGCGCGACCATAAGGACAACTGCGTTATTATCTGCTCGATCGAAAACGTCGACGCCATGGGCGTGCACACCGGCGATTCGATTACCATCGCGCCGGCCCAGACGCTAACGGACGTCGAATACCAGAAAATGCGCGACGCCTCGTTCGCTTGCCTGCGGCGGGTCGGCGTCGAAACTGGCGGCAGCAACGTCCAGTTCGCCGTCAACCCCAAGACCGGCGAACAAATAATCATAGAGATGAACCCCCGCGTCAGCCGCAGCTCGGCCCTGGCCAGCAAGGCCACGGGCTTCCCGATCGCCAAGATCGCCGCCCTGCTGGCCGTCGGCTACTCCCTGGACGAAATCCCCAACGACATCACCAAGAAAACGCCAGCCAGTTTCGAGCCGGTCATCGACTATGTCGTAACTAAGGTTCCGCGCTGGACGTTCGAGAAATTCCCCGGTACGCCCGGCGTCCTGGGAGCGCAAATGCAGTCCATCGGCGAAGTCATGGCGATCGGCCGGACCTTCCCCGAAAGCCTGCAAAAGGCCCTCAGGAGCCTGGAGCTCGGCCGGGCCGGCCTAAACGCCGACGCCAAAGAAGCCCCCGTCGATAAAACTTCAACCGCCCGGCTGCTAAAAGCCATCGCCCTACCGACACCGGACCGGATATTCCAGGTCGAATCGCTGTTAAGGCGCGGCCAGAAACCCGAAAAACTGGCTAAGCTATGCGGCTATGACCCCTGGTTTTTGCATCAAATAAACCGCATTTCGGCCGCCCGGTCCCATTTTTCTACCCTTAGCCTCAAGACAATTGAACGGCGTGAGCTCAGGCGCATGAAACAACTCGGTTTCTCCGATACCCAGCTGGCCTATTTAGCCGGTGCGACGCCAGCAGCAGTCGCCGCCCGGCGCCGGGCCTTAAAAATCGAGCCGGTTTATAAGACCGTCGACACCTGTGCCGCCGAATTCGAGGCCAACACGCCCTACTGCTACTCGGCCTGGGAAGATGAGACCGAGGTTTCCAGAAGCAGCCGCAAGAAAGTCATGATCCTAGGCAGCGGCCCGAACCGGATCGGCCAGGGTATCGAGTTCGATTACACCTGCGTGCACGCCAGTTTCGCGCTCAAAGAAGCCGGCGTCGAGAGCATCATGTATAACTGCAACCCGGAAACCGTCAGTACCGATTACGACACCAGCGACAAGCTGTATTTCGAACCGATTACCCTTGAGGACGTCATGAACGTCGTGGCCGTCGAAAAACCGGACGGCATCATTGTCAGCCTGGGCGGCCAGACCCCCCTCAAGTTGGCTAACGACTTACCTCGCGAACTGGTGCTCGGCACCAGCCCGGCAAGTATCGACCGGGCCGAAGACCGCGACGAATGGAGCAAGCTTTGCGAAAAATTATCAATCCCCCAGCCCCCCGGCGGCACGGCAACCACACTCGGCAAGGCGCTCAAAATCGCCCGCCAAGCCGGCTACCCCGTCCTGCTCCGGCCCAGCTACGTGCTGGGCGGCCGGGCCATGCGCATCGTCCATGACGAGCAAGGGCTAAAGACCGCTTTCCAGGAGCTGGCGGACGGCGGCGCGTTGGCCAAAGAAGGCGGCCTCAGCACCGAACGCCCCGTCCTGTTAGACCACTTTTTGGAAGACGCCACCGAAGTCGACCTGGACGCCTTGCGTGACCAAGACGGCCAGGTCGTCATCGCCGGCATCATGGAGCATGTCGAACGGGCCGGCGTCCACAGCGGTGACAGCGCCTGCGCCCTGCCCTCGCAAAACCTGTCGCCGGACACTATAACCACGCTTATCAAGCACGCTTCGGCCATCGCCGAAGAGCTAAAGGTCGTCGGCTTAATCAATATGCAATTCGTCATCAAAGACGAACAGGTATTCGTTATCGAGGCCAACCCGCGGGCCAGCCGCACGGTGCCGTTTGTCGCCAAAGCTACCGGCGTGTCGATCGCCAAAATAGCCACCCGCGTCATGCTCGGCGAATCCCTGGCGGCTTTAGCCAAAACCTACGGCTTCAAAACGGACAAACAAGGCCTGGTCCGGCCGGCCGCCCACCTGAGCGGCCTGGTCGCCGTCAAAGAGTCGGTCTTCGCCTTCAGCCGTTTCAGCAACGTCGATATAGTCCTCGGCCCGGAAATGAAAAGCACCGGCGAAGTCATGGGCCTGGGCGAAAATTTCGCCGAAGCGTTCGCCAAGGCCGAAACCGCCAGCGGCCTGACGATTCCGGATAGCGGTACCATCGTCATAAGCGTGGCCGATTTCGCCAAACAGTCAATCCTGCCTATCGCCAAAGACCTGGCCGCGCTAGGCTTCGAGCTGGTCGCCACCAAGGGTACGGCCTCATTCTTAGCAAGTCATGGCGTTCCTACTAGCCGGACAATCGCCAAAGTCAGCCAGCACAAAACGGAAAACATCGTCCAATTCATCAAGCACAACCCTGTAGGCCTGATAATTAACATCCCGAACGCCACGACGGCGGCCCGCTCGGACGGCTACGAAACCAGGAAGGCCGCCCTGGAAGGCCACGTTTCCATCGTAACCACCCTGCCGGCCAGCCAGTCGATCGTCCAAGCCATGCGCGAATTCCGACGCAAGCGACAGACAATCAGACGCCTGCAAGCCTGATAGGCTCTAAGCTAGAACGTGCAGCAGCAAAGCTTTTTCGGCGTGCATGCGGTTTTCGGCTTCGGCGAAGACGGCCGATTGAGGGCCGTCTATAACTTCGGCGGCAACTTCTTTGCCCCGGTAAGCCGGTAAGCAGTGCAGGAAGATGGCTTGCTTGTCGGCCAGGCCCATCAGCGCCTGGTTAACCTGGAACGGCGACAGGTCGCTGATCCGTTCGGCCCGCTCGGTCTCTTTGCCCATACTGACCCAGGTGTCGGTTACGACCACTTGGGCGCCTTTGACGGCCGATTCGGGGTCGTTGGACTGGGATAGGCGGCCGGCCTTGGCGGCGATCTCAGGTGAGATTTCGTAGCCTTTGGGCGCGGCAATACTTAATTCCATGCCGAGCAGGCCAGCCGCCAGCGCCAGTGAATTAGTGACGTTATTATTGGCGTCGCCCAAATAGGCTAGCTTGATGCCTTCGAACGTTCCGAACTGTTCGTAGATAGTCTGTAAATCAGCCAAAATCTGGCAAGGGTGTTCCAGGTCGGTCATGGCATTGATGACCGGCACGCTGGAGTACTCGGCCAATTCCCGGACCGCTTCGTGGCTGGAGACCCGGGCTACGATCACGTCAGCCATGCTGCTGATGACGATGGCGCTGTCATGGACCGTTTCGCGCACGCCGAGTTTGATGTCGTCAGGGGCCAGATAAACGGCGTGGCCGCCAAGCTGGGTCATGCCGATCTCGAACGATAGCCTGGTCCGCAAGCTGGACTTGTCAAAAATCATCGCCATGCTCTTGTTAGACAAGGGCAAAGCCGGCTGTTTGGCCGGTTGTTTCAAGCCGGCTTTGAGTTCGATTGCCGATTTGACGACCGCCTTTATTTCGTCGGCGGACAGGTCGGTTATCGAAATAATGTGTCTCATCTATTCTTAGAATAACAGATATATGGCAGCCGTGTTAATCCAGTTTGTGGAGCTCCAGTTTGACCTGGTTATAGGCGTCGCGGAACGGCATGCCCTGTTCGACCAGCTGGTTGATCGCCGTGACGCTCAGCATTGCCGGCGTAATCGCGTCCGCCAGGCGTTTTTTGTCAATTTTCAGCGACGAGACCGCCAGGGCCAGGACTTCAAGCGTGGACTTGGCTATATTGAAGGCGTGCAGCGTAGTGCTTTTAGTCAATTGAAGGTCGCGCTGGTAGCCGCTGCCCATGCCGACCGATATGGCCTGCAATTGCCCGGTATAAGAAGTAAAGGAATGGGCGTTGCCCCGCATAACCTCGAACAAATCGTAATTATGCTTGTGCGGCATAATCGACGATCCGGTAGTAAACGACTCCGGCAGGCTGAAGAAACCGAACTCTTCGGTCGTGAACAGCAGCATATCCTGGGCGAACTTGCCGGCCAGTACCATCAAAGGCGTCAGGGCCTGCACCGCCAGCAGCTCGAACAGGCTCCTGGACAGGCCGCAGTACATGGTGTTCTTTTGCGTCCGGGCGAATTTAAGGCTTTTGGTCGTGTGCTCCCGGTCAATGCCCACCGACACGCCGAAACCGGCCGCCGAGCCTAAGGGGTTTTGGTCGATCACTTCCAACGTCGCCTCGAGTATTTTCCGCGAGTCAGAGAACCCATCGGCGAACGAGTTCAGCCAGATGGCCACGGTCGTCGGCATGGCTTTTTGCATGTGCGTGTAGCCGGGCATCGGCGTCTGGCCGGCTTTGGCGGCAGCCGCGGCGAACCCGGCGGCCAGCTTGGTGGTCAGCGACACCGTTTGCCGGAGGCTATCTTTCAGGTACAGCCGCATCATGACCGCCGCCTGGTCGTTCCGGCTGCGGCCGGTGTGCAGTTTTTTGCCGGCATCACCTAGTTTGCCGGTCAGGTACTGCTCAATCGCCGTGTGGCCGTCTTCCTGGTGCTGTTCAATCACGAATTTACCGTCTTCCCAGCTCCGCAGAAGCTCATCCAAAGCCGCCTGTAATTGCGACAGTTCCTCACGGCTTAATACGCCGATAGACTGCAGCATCGAAGCATGTGCCTGGCTGGCCTGGATGTCGTAGCCCAGCAGTTGCTGGTCCTGCCGGTAGTCGTCGCCGACGGTATAGGCTTCAACCAGCGGGTTCAAGGTTACCGCGTTATTTTCTTGCCATAATTTGCTCATCTCATATTCCTCTCGTTAATTTAAAAAGCCCCCTTCCGGGAGCTGCCGTGGAACCTTATTTACGAACTAATTACAAGGGCAACTCCCGCTAGTACGCGAGCCGCGGCGGATAACTGCAACCGATGTAATCAATGAGTGCATGCCCATACGATACTATAACTTTAGCCTTGGCGCAATGGCTGCCCCGTCCGCAGCAGCCGCGAACCGCGCCATAACAGGTTGTACATGCTGGCCAGCAGGATGAAAAAAGTGACAATCGTCACCAGCATCTGCGGGTAGGCCGCCGGATGCTGCACCCGGTCCGATATATCAAACAGCAGGCCGCCCGGATTGGTCAGCAAGTCCCAGCTGTTCCACCGCAAATCGCGCCCGACATAGACGGCCGCGCTGCAAACCAGCAGCGTGGCCATGACCCACCAAGTCGCCCCGAGAGCCGACAGGCGACGCCGCAACTGGATATGAATCAGGTAAAGGCTGCTGAAGCCAAGCACCACGCCGGTATAGATAAAAGACGTGAACATCACGGCGTCATACAGCACGTCGACCCGCTGCACTTCCTGCAAGTGGATAAAATCGCTGATCATATAGAAACTGTTGGGCAGGAAGACCAGCCACAGCGTGCTAACGGCCAGCGCCTCCCAGCTAGACCACGGTTTGCGCCTCAGCAGCGAGATCAGCCGGACCGCGAAAATCAGCGGCAGCCAGGCCAGGAACAGGTTCCAAACCAGATAATCATACTCCAAGCTGCTATTGCGCCAGGCCCCATAAGCGAACAGCCCGACGCTAACCAGCGT
>Ga0208357_1000110_pt1 | contig 61506 bp, 49 predicted proteins | sample NGESurdeep092012_6_FD_184487 | JGI IMG/M metagenome (GOLD analysis project Ga0208357, IMG submission 184487) | Arctic peat soil microbial communities from Barrow, Alaska - NGEE Surface sample F52-2 deep-092012 (SPAdes) | ecosystem: Environmental > Terrestrial > Soil > Wetlands > Peat ...
CGAAGTTGAAGGCGAAGTAGCTGGCCAAGAGGCCGTAGTGGAACTGGCGCTGGATACGCTGGCCCTGGTTGGCGGCGGCGAGTGTGTCACCGTTTGGCATTAGGCGTCCTCTCACTGTTGTCCCTAATAGCACTTTCCCGCCGTGCGCGGCCTGGGATGAGTGAGGTTCGACTCTGACGGTAATGCTGAGGTCGGACCGAGGGGAATAATGGTTTTTGACGAAAGCAGAATTACGTCGCCTGGAAAAGTGTACCAGCGCAGATGTTAAATGGCCGCACGCGGCACACCCCCGATATCCCTCTCTCCGGCCGCTTTTACGCCGCACTGCACGCGACGTACTTTGGAGTGCGGCCTCAAGACTTGAGCTACCTTCGCGCGCCTTGCGAATCCTGCAAGACCGTCCTATCTAAGCGCTGCTTTTTGGATAATTCCGTCTAGCCGGATAGTGCGAGTCGTTAAATCGCGGCCATCTCTATCACGCGATCGACCTTGCTGATCGTATCGGGCCGATGACTGACAATGACAACGCCAAAGCCTTGCGCTCGCAGGCTATCGGTGATTTGGTGCTCTCGATCCAGATCGAGTTGGTCAAAAGCCTCATCCAGAAAGAGGATCTCAGGACGTCGGTATAGGGCGCGCGCCAAAAGAATGCGCTGCTTTTGGCCGCCCGAGAGAGCCACCCCCAGGTTTCCGACCAAAGTGTTGTACTGCATCGGCATGGCAAGAACTTCATCTTCGATGCCGGCCAGCCGACAGCATTCGCGCGCGTGCTCGGCATCGTGCGCCGGGTCAAAGAAACTGACGTTATCTTCGAGCGTTCCTACGAAGAGTTGGTCGTCTTGCATGACAACGCCTATTCGGGCGCGATAGCTTCGCACGTCCAGATCCTTAAGATCCGCACCGCATACCCGGAGAATTCCGGAAGTCGGTGGCAGCAAGCCAACCAACACTTTGATCAGCGTCGTCTTGCCGCAGCCCGACGGACCTACGAGGGCAACCGTTTCCCCCTTTTTGATCGAGCAATTTATACCTTTAAAGACAAATCCTTCGAGGCCGTAGGCATAGGAAATGTCCTCGGCTTCGATGGTCAACGCCAACTGTGCGGGCGCGGGAGCCAGAAACTCCGCGGCCTCGGGTGTCGCCAGCGCGATATCCGCGATGCGCTCGGCATGCAGATCAAGCATATTGAATTCGACCAGTTTGTCGATGAGGGCGTTGATGCGCCCCAAAAAAAGGAGTTTAAAGCTGATGAAGGCGTAGAGCATGCCGACGGTCAGCTGCCCATTGAGGACGGCCAGCGCGCCCAACCAGATCACGGTGACATTTTCCAGGCCGAAGATGATGCCGTTAACGGCCTTGTGTGCGATGCCGACCTGTTGGACGCGCACCCCTGCATTGATCTGGTCAACGACCAGGTTTTGGTAGCCCGAGCGGCGTTCGTCTTCACGCAGGTTAAGTTTGATCGCCATCATGCCGCGTACCGTCTCGATGAAGTGCGTACTCGATTTGGCCTCGTTGGCGAGTTGCTCGTCAGTCGCGTTGCGTTGTGGAAAGTAGAAGAGCCAGCGCGCGAGCGCGTAGAGGGTGGCGGCAAAAAGTACCACGGCCGTCAGAAGGCCGCTATAGAAGAACATGACCAACAATGTCAGTATCACCATCAGTCCATCCACGATCGTCTCGACGAATGTGGTCGTTAGGGTGCGCTGGATCGCATCGATGCTGCGAAAGCGCGAGATGATGTCGCCGATATGGCGCTTTTCGAACCACGCAAGGGGCAGTCGGATCAATTGCGAAAATAGCTCCGTCAGCATGCGCAGATTGATTTGCGTGCTGAGATACACACCGACCCAGGCGCGGACGCCCGTAACCACCGTCTGTATCGAAACGATGGTGGCAAAAGCCACGCCCAAGACGGTGAGGAAGTCGACGTCACGCCCCACGATCACCCGGTCGACGACGAGTTGCAGGAAAAATGGCAGCGATATGGCAAATACTTCGAGAGCCAGAGACAGTACGAAGATCTGGGCGATGATTCCCTTGTAGTTGGAGGCCGCTGACAGCAGCTGCCACGAACTGATCTTTTCGCGTTCGTCCCGCTCTCGAAATCCAGGTGTGGGCGTCAGTTCCAAAGCAACGCCCGTGAAGTGGCGCGATGCATCCTCCAGGTTCAGCACGCGCCGGCCACGTGCCGGATCGTGCAGCGTCATCTTGTTGCCTTTGACCCGCGTCAGCACGACGAAGTGGTTCATGTCCCAGTGCAGAATCGCCGGCAGGCGCAACTGTCCCAAGGATGCCAAGGGCACCTGTACGCCGCGCGCGGTCAAATGCATGGTTTCGGCGACTTGGCTGATGTGCTTTAGCGTGACCCCTTTCAGAGAGGTCGACAGGCGCTGGCGCATGGCGGGCAAATCGGTCCGAAAGCCGTAAAAAGAGGCGATCATCGCAACGCACGCGATCCCGCACTCTGGCGCTTCCGATTGCAAGATGACGGGTACGGTGTTCGAGAAAAGCGGCACCCACCTCATTTCATACGCTCCCGCAGTTGCAACAGCGGCTGAAACAGCCATTCCAGGAGTGTTCTTTTTTCCATCAGGAGATCAGCGCCGACCAGCATGCCGGGCCGCAGTGCCAGTTCCTGGCCGCCGCTCTTGATGGTTTGGTGATCGAGCTTGACGATGATGCGATAGGCCGGCTCGGTCAGGGACAAGGGGCCGACTTTCTCACCTTGCATCCATGCGGTTTTTCCAACCGACTCGACCACACCGCCGTATTGGCCGAAGCGCTCATAGGGAAATGCCTCGTAGCGGATCTGTACCGCCTGCCCGGCGTGGACAAATCCGATTGCGCGGGTCGGCACCAGGAGTTCGGCACGCAGCCGGTCGTCCTTCGGGATAATCGTCGCAAAGGGCGTATCGGCCGCGACGATTTGACCCTGTGTGACCGCGATATTGGTGACGGTCCCGGCCAGCGGTGCATGGATGACGGTTTCCCCCAGGAATTTTTCCTCAGTCGAACTTTGATTGAGTTCGCTCATCTGCCGACTCAGCTGCTTGAGCTGGGTACGAGTCTTCAATTCAGTGGTCGGTGCTTCGAGTTGCGCAGCTTCGAGGTCCTTTTCAAGCGCGGCGCGCTCGCGCACCAGGGACTGGAGTTTTATCTGCTGGTCGATCACGTCGTCGCGTTTTTGAGCGACGGCGACATCGGAAATGAATTTTTTAGCCGCCAGATCTTCGTAGCGGCCCTCGACTTCCTGCGCCGACTTCAGCCGTCTTTTTTGAAGTTCGATTTCGGTGGTGGCTTCGGCCACCTCGGTCTTCAGATTGACGATGCTTTGCTGGATCTGTTCAACTTCTTTGGTCCCGAGGGCCTGGGTCTCATCGCGTTCCTGGCCGATCATCGACTTGCGCTGGATCAGTTCCTGCAAGACCGCATTGCTGCTGGAGGCGGCACTCGTGGTGGTGCGATCCACGGTGACGTGGATCAACGGGGCACCACGCGCCACTTCCTGGCCTTCCCGGACGTCGATTTCCTTGACCTGACCCGCATCCGAAATCAGCATGGGGACAGAACCGACCTCGCTCGCCAAAAATCCCACGACCCGTTCGCGACGGGTGTATTGGCCCCACACGGCAACGCAGATGAGCGCGATGGCGATAAAGCCTGCCAGCGCAACGAAGCCCCACAGAGGCACGGGGCGAGCCGTCGTGATTTCCCCCAGGAATTTCTGCCGCTGTGCGTCGATGGCTTCCTGGCGAAACAGGGGTTTACTCATGGACAAAGCCCGAGGCGTCGCAGAATGGGGTATCCGTCAGAGGAGGCGGGAGGCGGTCGGTGAGGGAAGGGTCTAAGGTCAGCACAATCGCGGATTGTAGCAACGTTACCGTGCGAAGCGGACATTCTCTTTTCGCTGTGGCCCTTGGATACCGCCATGCTCGGGCGACGGACCCAGGGGGTTGGGGAAGATCCTGTCTGGCCGTGGCATCAGTCGTGCAGTATATTGCACCGAGATGGCCGTGAGCCGGATTGTCAAGCGGCTCGTTGCAGGGCCGCGACGCCGCCATACCGGGAGTAGAGCGTGTCGAGCGAGGTTCATACCGAGGTGAATGCAGCGGCCACCGTGGCGCGAGGACCCTATAACGCCGCGGTCGATCTCTTGTTTTCGAATCTTCATGCAAATCGGGGACAAAAGATCGCCATTTGCGATGATGCGGGCGAGTACTCGTACGCCGAATTGGCGCGCCGGGTCCAGCGCTTTTCGCGCGCGCTTTCGAGTCTGGGAATCGAGCGCGAGCAGCGCATTCTTTTGTGTCTTACCGATAGCATCGATTTCCCCACGGCGTTTCTGGGCGCGATTTACGCGGGAGTCGTGCCGGTCCCAGTCAATACCCTTTTGATGCCGGCCGACTATGAGTTCATGTTGGACGACAGTCGGGCACGCCTTGTCGTGATATCGGCAGGCCTGCTGCCCGCCTTCGAGGCAAGCCTGAAGAAGCGGGTCAATTTGCATATTTTCGTGTCGGGTGAGGCAAGCACGTCATATCGTCCTTTCTCCGATCTTCTCGCCGGTGAGCCGATGGTTGCTGCCGCGAATACGCATGCGGATGAACCTTGTTTTTGGCTCTATTCATCGGGGTCTACGGGTGTGCCCAAGGGAACCATCCACGCCCATCGCAGCGCGATGCTGACGGCCTCACTGTATGCCCATGCGGTGTTGGGTATGCAAGAGAACGACGTTGTGTTCTCAGCAGCCAAATTGTTCTTCGCGTACGGGTTGGGAAACAGCTTGACCTTTCCGTTGTCGGTCGGGGCGACGGCGATCCTCGTAGCCGAGCGGCCGACTCCGGCGTGCGTTGCTCGTGTTTTAAAGACGCACCAACCGACGATCTTTTGTGGTGTACCGACCCTTTACAATGCCATGCTTGCGAGCCCGGAGTTACCCGAACGCAGGCAAAAGCGGCTGCGCTTGTGTATTTCGGCGGGCGAGGCGCTGCCGCAACAGACGGCAGCGCGGTGGAAAGCGCATTTTGGGGTCGATATTCTCGATGGCCTGGGCTCGACCGAAATGCTGCATATCTTTCTGTCGAATCGCCCTGGCGACGTACGCCTTGGAAGCACCGGGCTGCCGGTGCCCGGTTATGACATCCGGCTCGTCGACGAACAGGGCGCGCCTGTGCGGCAGGGCGAAATCGGTGAACTGCAGGTGCATGGGCCGACCAGTGCGATAGGCTATTGGAACAATCGCGAGCGTTCGCAAGAGACCTTCCTGGGTCCGTGGACGCGCAGCGGCGACAAATACTTTCAGGACCCCGAGGGTTATTTCGTCTACTGCGGGCGTACCGACGACATGCTAAAGGTGGGCGGCATCTACGTCGCGCCATTCGAAGTCGAAGCTGCGCTCGGGGCCCACGAGAAAGTTCTCGAGGCGGCTGTGGTTGGGCACCCCGACGAGGCGGGCCTCATTAAGCCGAAGGCCTTTATTGTCTTGCGGGCAGGGGTCGACCCGTCGGAGACGCTGGTAGGCGAACTGCAGGCATTCGTGCGCACGCGATTGGCCGCCTACAAATATCCGCGCTGGATCGAGTTCATGCCCGAACTGCCGAAGACGGCCACCGGCAAGATTCAGCGCTACAAATTGCGCGATTCGAAGCGTTGAATCTCATGGGCTGTGTGCAGTCCGGGCGTTCAGTTCAGGTGCACATATTGGTAGTCGAGCGGCAAATTATTGACCCCACGTTCGGGGGCGGCAATCCACCCCGCGATCTTGCCTGGAGTCGTTACTCGCTGCATCAGATTCTTGACGAAGGCGCGATCGCTGGTACTGGGTAGCCAGGATTGCTTGTGTGCATCGAATTCAGCCTGACTGACGGGTTGTCCGAGAGGGGTGCATGGAATCTGAGCCCAGGCGCCGATGGTGCGCCGAAAGCGCGCGGACGGCAGCACCAGCCGATGTGAAAAACCAGCGCGCTCGATGGTCCGGTTCCAGCGCGAGAGACCGACGTTACAGTCCTTGACATAGGCATCGCGCGTGACGAGATTCATGGCGTTGCGCATGGCAATGTTCTCGATGCGCGCGCCGCCCGAGCCATCGGGGACCTCGAAAGGGTAGATGCTGTCGGATTCCACGTGATCTGAAAAGGCCGTGCCTTCGTCCGGTCGGCCCTTGACCCCTTGGGCAAAATAAGTGGCTGCATTACTGGACGCTTCCGCGCCGAATAGATCGAGCGCGGACGAGAACCAGAAGTTCATGTATCGCTGCAGCGTGGGCAGATCGATTGCGCCGGCGCGGCGGATCGCGTCGCTATCGTCGGAATCGATCTCCTGCATGATCTCCAACGTGCGCTTGATGATCCGGCCGATGCCGCTTTCGCCGATGAACATGTGATAGGCCTCCTCCGTCAGCATGAAGCGGCAGGTGCGCGCTAACGGATCAAATGCCGACTCCGCAAGGCTTTTTAATTGGAATTTGCCGTCGCGGTCCGTGAAATAGGTGAACATGAAAAACGACAGCCAATCTTCGATGGGCTCGTTAAATGTGCTGAGGATGCGGGGCTTGTCGATATCACCCGAATGGCGTTCCAGGAGTTGCTCGGCCTCTTCGCGCCCGAGTCGCCCGAAATATGCATGCAGGAGATAGACCATGGCCCAAAGATGCCGCCCTTCCTCGACATTGACCTGGAATAGATTGCGCAGATCATAGAGAGAGGGTGCGCTATGGCCCAGCAGTCGTTGCTGTTCGACCGAGGCCGGCTCGGTATCCCCCTGCGTCACGATGAGGCGCAGGAAGGTCGACCGCAACTCGCCCGGCACCTGCTGCCATACGGCCGCTCCGGCATGTTCACCAAATCCGATGGTGCGCCCGGCCTGTGCGTCGGCGAGAAAAATGCCCCATCGATACTCGGGCATTTTCAGCGTACCGTAGCTGGCCCAGCCCTGCGCATCGACCCCCATGGCCGTACGCAGGTAGACGTCGTTCAGCTCAAAGTCCGACGGTCCCATCTCGTGCCACCAGGCGCGAAACCCGGGTTGCCAGTGCTCCAAGGCGCGCTGCAGCGTTCGATCGGTCGACAGGCCGACATTGTTGGGAATCCGTTCTGTGTAATCGATGTTCATCGCAGCTCCTGCCATCCGGCGCGTCGCTTGGCGTCCGGTTATACCCGTTTCCAGTCAAAGCGTGCACGCCGACCCGAACCAAATACCTTTAATGCCCCGTATTCGCCGCTCGCGTTCGGGCGCACGAAGACCCAGTTCTGCCAAGCTGTGAGACGGCCAAAAATCCGTGTCGCCAAGTTTTCGTTTCCGGCAAATCGCAGGGATGCCTCCAGCGCAGTCAATGCGTCGGGTGACAGGCTGGTGCGCTCTTCGATTGCAAGCCGGATTTCATCGTCCCAGTCGATATCATCGGGTGTGAACGTCACCAGTCCAGCCGATGCGGCCGCCGATGCGGCCAAGTCAACGCCTTCCAGGGCCCTCAGATTATCGAGCGTGGCACTGTCGCCAAAGCGCGTGGCCAGTCTACTGCGTCCGTTGACCTGCGGCAGGGCACCGAAATTAACAGCCGAAAGCGTGATCTCGGGGCCCTGCTCTACGTCGAGCATGTAGCTTCGATCGGCCGCGAGGACGAGTTCCATGAGTGACCCCGCAAAACACGAGTGCCGCTCGATCAGGGCGATCATGGAACGGGCCGAGACCTCCAGCCGGGCCAAGGTGCGCTCGTAGAAATTTTTTACTTCGCGTACGAACCAATGGTCGAGATGCAGCATGAGTGCGCGGTCGGCCGCGAGAATTTCGGCTTTCGGGCCGTGCGATTTGAATATCCAGGTTCCAATCTCAAGATGATTAAAACGCAGGTTCAAAATGGCGTCGTCCAATTCACGAGCCAATTGCAGCGGATACCAGGAGGCACCGCTTCGAAGGATTTCATCGAGGTTTTGGGCGACGCGATCTTCGGGGGCCAGAAACGTCAGGACGGCCACGCGTTGTGACGGCTCGATGGCGACGTCGAGATAGCGGTAGTGATAGCCTTTCGCATCGGCTCGCCGCGCCAAGCGGCCCAATACGACGCCCGGTGTGTTTGCCGGTCGATCGCTGTGCGCGGCCAGATCAAGCGCGGCGCGCTCGACCGCCGCCGCGAACTCGCCCGGGGTGGCGGATTCATCGATGAGGCGCCAAGCCTTGGCGCGTTCGGCACGTTGGCCTTCCTGCGTGGTGCAAAACACGTCGGCAAGATCGCGCCGCACGCCTCTTTTGTCGGTCAGGCGCGTCAATCCCCCGGTGCCCGGAAGCACACCCAGGAGTGCGACTTCCGGAAGGCTGACAGCAGATGACCGATCGTCCACGAACAGGATGCGATCGCATGCCAGAGCGAGTTCATAGCCACCGCCCGCGCACGCGCCGTTTACGGCCGCCAGAAAACGCAGACCCGAGTGTCGGCTCGAGTGTTCCATGCTGTTGCGCGTTTCGTTGGTAAATTTGCAGAAGTTGACCTTCTGTGCGTGCGAAGCCAAGCCCAGCATATAGATATTCGCTCCCGAGCAGAACATGCGCGGTTTGGACGAAGTAATGACCACTGTCTTGACTTCGGGATGCTCAAAGCGGATACGCTGCAAGGCATCGTGCAATTCGATGTCCACGCCCAAATCATAAGAATTCAGCTTGAGCTTGTAGCCCGCGTCGATCCCGCCGTCTTCGTCGACATCCATCGACAGTCGCGCAATCGGCGCGGCGAATTCCAGCTTCCAGTGACGGTAACGGTAAGGTTCGATCGCGAACTCGATTGGCGACGGCCCGTCGGTCGCGTCCGCAGCGTCTCGATCAACAGGTGCCATCGAACCTCCGGCTTGCGGCAGAAAGGCCGTCCGCGGCTTTCTGGCCTGAATAGGCAGTATAGTGCACGTGCGGGGGCGCGACAAGGTCGGCACCGGTGATCATCATTTTGCGCGGACGCGGCCACGGATCACTTTGCCTGGCGCATCCGCGTTCACGCATTCGAGCAATGCCTGAACGCTCGCAGTCTCGGACTGCGCACTGGTATCGATACTGGTGTCGGCTTGGGCGTAGAACGGCGTACGTCCTTCAAGGATGCGGCGAAGATCGGTCATTGCCTCGGTGTGGCCGGCGAGGGGTCGAAGGTCGCCCTGGGCGATGACGCGCGCCATGTGATCTTCGGGCAGGGCGCGTAGCCAAACGGTATAAAAGTGGGTCAGTAATGTATTGTAGGTATTGGCATCCGAGACGATGCTGCCGGGTGTCGACAGGACGAGCGCGCTGGGAGAGGCGCAGATTTTTTCGAGGCACTCCCGTTCATAGCGCCGATAGCCGCTCTGGCCGTATAGCGAATGAATCTCACCCACTGCCAACCCGGCAGCGCGTTCGATTTCCTGGTTCAATTCGATAAAAGGGACTTTCAGCACCGTAGCGAGTCTTTTGCCGAGCGTGGTTTTGCCAGCGCCGCGCAATCCAATGAGTGCGATGCGGCGCTTTCGCGCGACGCCGGCGGCGTCCGGATGCAGGAATTGGTTCAGCGCGAAGCGCGCCGCGCGCAATCGCGCCTCGGGTAAAACGCGCAAGGCTTCGACCAGCATGACGTACTCGATTGGGCGTGAGTCTGCAGCGCCGACGATTTCCTCGAGGGGGGTGTCTAGGGCCTGCGCGACCTCGCGTAGCAGGAGGACGGACGCGTTGGCACTGCCGTTCTCCAGATCCGACAGATAGCGCAAAGACACACCCGCTGCGTCGGCCACCATTTTGCGTGAAATACCGCGGCGCGCTCGCACCAGACGGACTCTTTCGCCGAGCGTCTTTAGGAATGCGGCGGATGCATCGGTGGTGTCGGGACCAACTGCGCTCATGGCATTGGGGTTCGCCCACTTTGGGGGCAGGCCGCGATTGTGAATCAATCGAGGTGCATTATAATGCACATTGAGCGCTTCCAAGGCGGCACGGCGTCACGATTCCTCGGGATTCATTGTCGAGCCGGGTGTTCGGAGGGCAAGGCAATCGAATGGCGACACTCAAAATCCTCGTAGGCACGATGACTGGAACGGCGCAGTTGGTCGCAGAGGAGATCGAGACCACGCTCAAGGCGCAGGGTCATGGCGTCGACATCCTGGCGATGGATGATCTCGACGCGTCCGTCTTTGCAGCGGGCGGCCATTTTGTGATTTGCACGTCGACCTATGGCTCGGGCGATGTGCCCGACAATGCGCGCGACTTCTACGAAGCGCTATGCGGCACGCGTCCGGATCTGCGCGCCGTACGCTACGCGGTATTTGGTCTGGGCGATTCGACGTATCCTCAGACGTACAATTTTGGCGGCAAGAAATTCGAAGCGTTGTTAGGCGAATTGGGGGCCACCCGTTTTTTCGAGTCGCATTTCCATAATGCCAGTGGCGGCACGCTACCGGAAGAAGAGTGTCTCGAGTGGGCCGCCCGCCTGGGGCAGTCGTTGTTCGAGGTGGTCGTATGACGCGCGAATATCGCCTCGGAGGGTGGGCCAGAGCCAGCGTGACGATGTTTGTGATGCATGCCGCCGACGGCCGGAGGTGGCACCCATAAGCGATGCAAACATCGACCACGCGCAAAATCGAGATTCAGGACGTCGCACTCGAATGTCTTTGGTTGGCCCAGTCAGGCGCCACGAGAACGATCGTGTTTCTTCACGAGGGCCTGGGGTCGGTCGCGATGTGGCGCGATTTTCCGGCGCGTTTGTGCGCCGCTTGCGGCACCAATGGTTTGGTGTATTCACGCGCCGGCTACGGCCAGTCAAGTTCGCTCCAATTCCCGCGTCGACGGGAATTCATGCACGACGAGGCGCGCGACGTATTGCCCGGTGTCTGTGCGGCCTTCGACATCGAGCATCCGATTTTATTGGGCCACAGCGATGGCGCATCGATTGTTCTTCTCTATAGCGCTTTTTTTCCGCAGCGCCCCATCGCGAGCGTGGTGCTTGCACCACACATCATGGTCGAAGACATGTCGCTCGCGGCGATCTTGCGGGCGCGAAAAGCCTTTGAGGAGACCGGCCTCAGAGAACGGCTGACGCGCTATCACGCCGATGTCGATGGCGCCTTCTATGGCTGGAACGACATCTGGCTGGATCCGGCCTTTCGCGGCTGGAGTATTGTTGATTTCTTGCAAAACATTCGAACTCCCCTCCTGGTCATACAAGGAGAAGAGGACGAGTACGGTAGCATGTTGCAAATTGATGGGATCGGGCGCCATGTGCCGCATGCGACGCTTCTGAAATTGTCGCATTGTGGCCATTCGCCGCATCGGGACCAATCCCCGTCCGTCATCCGCGCCGTGCGAGAATTCCTCGAACGAACCGGCTAGGCTCGCCGCAGAAAAGGCAATCTGTCCTATAATTCAATTAAATCAACGCAGCAAATGAGACTGACGACATGAACGATGCTGTAATTGTTCCAATTGTGCCGCTACGCCGCAAATCGCGCCCGGGTCCTAAAGGTCGGGCGATCGATCCCACCGCCCGCGAGGAAATTCGGGTTCTATTTGCAGATCTGTCGCCGACCACCTTGCGTCGAAAAGATCTTCTGATCGAACATCTGCATCGCATTCAGGACCGCTACGGGCATCTTGCAGCACGCCACTTGGCCGCGCTCGCTGAAGCCATGCGCTTGGCGCAGACCGAGGTCTACGAGGTCGCCAGTTTCTATCACCATTTCGACATCGTCAAGGAAGGCGAAGACGCGCCACCGGTGCTGACGGTTCGCGTGTGTGATTCGCTGTCGTGTGAGATGGCTGGTGCGCATGAACTCTTGCGTGAGCTGCCAGCTCGTCTCGGCGCTACCGTGAGAGTGTTGGCGGCGCCCTGCATCGGGCGCTGTGCCGAGGCACCGGCAGTCTGCGTGGGTCAGAACGCCTTTGGTCACGCGAGTATCGAGCGCGTGGTCGAACTGGCCACGATGCCGGACGGCCGCGAGGCACCGCCAATCTCCTCGGCCATCGACTACGCGCAGTACTGCAAGACCGGTGGCTACCAACTCGCAGCGGCGCTGTGCCAGAACCGGCACGAGCGCTATACGAATGTCGAGGCGGTTTTTGCCGAACTGGAGCAGGCAGGCCTTCGTGGACTGGGCGGAGCTGGTTTCCCAGCGGGGCGTAAATGGCGCATCGTTGCGGCGGAAGCGGCGCCGCGCGTCATGGCCGTGAACATTGATGAGGGTGAGCCCGGAACCTTCAAGGATCGGGATTACTTGGAACGCGATCCCCATCGCTTTCTCGAGGGCATGCTGATTGCGGCGTGGGCTGTGGGTATCAGCGCGATCTATATTTACCTACGCGATGAGTACCATGCGGTGCGTGTTCTTCTGGAGCGCGAATTACTGGCGCTAACGCAACGTCCGCCCGAAGGTGTCGTGATCCCGAAGATCGAACTGCGGCGCGGAGCGGGAGCCTATATCTGCGGCGAAGAGTCGGCCATGATCGAATCGATCGAGGGCAAACGGGGCTTGCCCCGGCTTCGTCCGCCCTATGTGGCGCAGGTGGGTCTGTTTGATCGGCCGACACTCGAGCACAACATGGAGACCCTGTTCTGGGTTCGGCAGATTCTCGAACAGCAGGCATCGTGGTTCACGCGCCATGGGCGGCGTGACCGGCACGGTTTGCGTTCTTTTTCGGTTTCCGGACGGGTCAAAAAGCCCGGCGTGCACCTGGCGCCAGCTGGTATTTCGTTGTCCGAGTTGGTCGACGAGTATTGCGGCGGTATGCAGGAGGGACACGAACTGTACGGCTATCTTCCTGGGGGTGCCTCGGGCGGGATTCTGCCCGCCTCGATGGCCAATTTACCGCTTGACTTCGATACGTTGCAGCCATACGGCTGCTTCATTGGCTCGGCGGCGGTGATCGTCTTGTCTCAGCATGACCGTGCAATCGATGCGGCACGGAGCATGATGCGTTTTTTCCGGGACGAGTCGTGCGGCCAGTGTACGCCGTGTCGTTCCGGCACGGCCAAGGCCGTTGAACTGATGAAGACCGATGGTTGGGACCTCCCTCTACTGGAAGAACTCTCCCAAGTCATGATCGACGCTTCGATTTGCGGGCTCGGGCAAGCGGCCCCCAATCCGGTACGTTCGGTCGTCAAATTCTTTCCGCATGAACTGAAGGCCTCCTCATGAATGCCCCCATTATCTCCATCTCATTTGATCTGGATGGCCGTGCGGTCGAGGCTATGCCTGGGGAAACCATTCTCCAGGCGGCGCGCCGCCACGGCGTTGATATTCCCCACCTGTGCTACACCGATGGCATGCGGCCCGACGGCAACTGCCGCGCCTGCATGGTGGAAGTCGACGGCGAACGCACGTTGGCTGCTTCGTGCTGTCGCATGCCCCGTGCCGGCATGCAGGTGAAGGCTGAATCACCGCGTGCAGTCCACTCGCAAAAGATGGTGCTCGAACTGCTGATGTCCGATCAGCCCGCGCAGCCGCGCAAGACCGACTCGGAGTTGCATCAATGGGCCAAACGCATGGGGCTGGGCACTGCGCGCTTTGCAGCGCGGACCCAGGTCGCGGCCGACCATTCTCATCCGGCCATGGCGGTCGATCTCGACGCCTGCATTCAATGCACGCGTTGTGTCAGAGCGTGTCGTGAAGAGCAAGTCAATGATGTCATCGGACTGGCGTTTCGCGGCGAGCACGCGAAAATCGTCTTCGACATGGACGACCCGATGGGTGTCTCGACGTGTGTGGCCTGCGGGGAGTGCGTCCAGGCTTGTCCAACGGGTGCGCTGCGCCCCGCAACCCTTACAGTTCCGGAAACGACAACCCTGCGTCCGGTGGATTCGGTGTGCCCGTATTGCGGCGTAGGCTGCCAGCTAACCTATCACGTCGAAGATCGTCCGGATGGACAATCACGCATCGTCCATGTCACCGGTCGCGACGGTCCGGCCAACCATGGGCGTCTGTGCGTGAAGGGACGTTATGGTTTTGACTATGCGCAAAATCCGGAACGCCTGACCCGGCCGCTCATGCGCCGGGCGGGCGTACCGAAAGACCCCTACGACATCGAACGTGCTGCTGCCGGTGAACTTGATCTGGCCGCCATGTTTGAAGAAGTCAGTTGGGAAAAAGCGCTAGATTTTGCGGCCGCCGAACTGGTGCGGCTGAGCAGTGCGGGACGTGGCCCTGCTTCGGCGTTGGCCGGTTTTGGCTCTGCCAAGGGCAGTAATGAGGAAGCTTACCTCTTCCAAAAACTGGTGCGTACGGGTTTTGGCACCAACAACGTCGACCACTGCACGCGGTTGTGTCACGCGTCCTCGGTGGCGGCCTTGCTGGAGGGTGTGGGCTCGGGTAGCGTCTCGAACCCGGTTGCCGATGCGGCGCAGGCCGAGGTGGTTTTCATCATCGGTGCCAATCCGGCTGTAAACCATCCGGTCGCTGCAACCTGGATCAAGAATGCGGCCAAGAACGGCGTCACACTCATCTTGGCGGATCCGCGTCGCTCGGACCTGACCCGTCATGCCACGCACGCACTGCAGTTTCGATCGGGGACTGACGTCGCGCTCTTGAATGCACTCATGCATGTCATCATTGCCGAGAATCTGGTCGACCAGAAGTTTGTGGCGGAACGCACCTCGGGTTTCGAAGCGATCAAGACTTCTGTCGCGGAGTGCACACCCGAGCGCATGTCGGAGATTTGCGGCATTGACGCCGAGACATTACGGACCGTCGCACGGCGCTATGCCACGTCACGTGCCTCGATGATTTTTTGGGGCATGGGTATCAGCCAGCACGTGCATGGAACCGACAATGCGCGCTGTCTCATCGCCTTGGCGATGATTACCGGCCAGATCGGGCGTCCTGGCACCGGGTTGCATCCGCTGCGTGGCCAGAACAACGTGCAAGGCGCGTCGGATGCCGGACTTATTCCGATGTCTTTGCCCGACTACCAGATGGTCAACGATCAGAAGGTTCACGATGCTTTCGAACTGCTTTGGGGCATGCCGCTCGAAATCCAGCCGGGGTTGACTGTGGTGGAGATTCTACGCGGCGCGGCCGAGGGCCGGATCCGCGGTCTGTATGTCGCTGGTGAAAATCCGGCAATGTCGGACCCGGATTTGCATCATGCGCGCGCAGCGCTGGCCAATCTCGAACATCTGATCGTGCAAGACATCTTCATGACCGAGACCAGTATTTTGGCGGACGTCATACTGCCTGCGACAGCACATGCCGAAAAGTGGGGTACCTATACCAACACCGACCGCCTGGTTCAACTGGGCCGCCCGGCCCTGCCGACACCGGGACAGGCGAAGCCTGATCTTTGGATCACACGTGAGATTGCGCGACGCATGGGCCTTGATTGGCCGTATGAAGCGAAGACACGTGCTGCCGGTGTGCCCAAAGAGCGCTTCGAAGAGCATGTCACCAGCCTGGTCTACGAGGAAATGCGCACCGCGATGCCGAGTATTCACGGTATATCCTGGAAACGCCTCCAGCGTGATCTGTCGGCGACTTATCCCTGCGACAGCGAGGAGGAGCCGGGTCAGTCGGTTGTCTTCGTCGAGGATTTTCCGACCGCCAGTGGACGCGCGAAACTGGTTGCGGCGACATTTGAGCCCGCGGCCGAATTGCCGGATGCGGAATTCCCGTTCACGCTGATCACGGGGCGCCAATTGGAACACTGGCACACCGGGACGATGACGCGGCATACGCTCGTGCTCGATGCGATCGAACCGGCACCGACCGTGATGATGCATCCTTCCGACCTCGCCAAGCTCGATTTGCCCCCGGGCGGAATGACCACGGTCGAGTCGCGTCGCGGCGCCATCCGATTGCCGGTGCGGGCGACCGAGGAAGTCGCGCGAGGCACGGTATTCATTCCGTTTGCGTATGTTGAGGCAGCAGCGAATTCCCTGACCATCGCTGCGCTCGATCCGGTGGCAAAAATCCCGGAATTCAAGCTCTGCGCGGTACGGGTGACCAAGGGCTAGTCGCTGGGTGAGAATGGCCTCAGCTGCATATCGGCTGAGGCAGTTCTACGCTGCTTCGGAGGTGCCGTCCGGGGCAGGCACGACCTGGTTTTTTCCGGCACGCTTGGCACGGTAGAGGAGCCGGTCAGCCACCGCGATCAAATCTTCATGGCTTTTCGACGAGGCCGTCGCTTCGGTGACGCCGAAGCTGATGGTCACACGAAGGTCTTGGTGCACCTTGGACCATTCGTAAGCCTCGATGCGGCGGCGAATCTTTTCGCATACTGCCACAGCGTCATCGAGCTTTGTCTCGGCAAACACCAGAGCGAATTCCTCTCCACCGTAACGCGCGGCATAGTCGGTCGCGCGAATGCTTTCGCGCATGACGTGGGCGATGACGCGCAGCACGTCGTCACCCACCGCGTGCGACAGGCGGTCGTTAATTTGTTTGAAGTAATCCAGGTCGGCAAGCGCGACCGACAACGGATTGTGGTAACGGCGCGCACGCAAAAAATCCGCACTCAGGCGGGCGTCGAGCGAACGTCTGTTGTGTAGGCCGGTGAGCGAATCCTCGTAGCTTTGACGCTCCAGCTTGCGCAAGAGAACCGACTTCTCGCGATCGGCTGAACTCAACTGGGCATTCAAGCTGGCAAGCTCGGCCTCGCGTGCGTGGGCCAGCGCGAGTTCGGATTCCATCTTCTCGAGTTTTAAGCGTGCCTCCAAGACATGGGTTTTCTGCTCGGCGGCAGCGCTTTTGAGTTGGGTTTCGACGCGGTGAAACCGCCGGTATGTATCGAGAGCCTCCTGCAGTCGGCCACACTGTTCGTAGGCGAGGCTCAGCGAGGAAAGCGTAGCGGCGTGTTGATCGCAAAGTTGCATCGCGGAATAGGCAGCATCGGCGGCCTCGAGCGTGTCGACTGCCTTGTCCAATTCGCCCGCTCGTCGTTGCGCCTCGCCCAAGTTGCCCAGGGTAATGGCCTCCATGCGCCGCCCGTCGAGTCCGCGAGCCAGTTCGAGTTGACGCGCCAACGTGGCAAAGCATTGGTCGAATCGGCCAATTTCGCGATACGCGCTGGCCAGGGTATCCAAGCAGGAAACGAGAAACTCGGGGTGGTTGCAATTCTCCGCCAAGGGTAACGCGTAGGTGGCTTTGGCAATCGCCTGGGTGAAGTGTGACTGGGCTGCTTCCGGTTGCGAGGCGCGCGCTTCCCGGATACCCCAACTCACATGGGCAAATGCGGCGTTGTTCAAAGCCGTGGCGTAGTGATAGGTATCGTCCAGGGACTCGTAGATGGGAAGCACTTCATCGTAGAGTGACAGCGCCTGGGCATCGTCTCCCAGCATGTTGTAGATGACGGCGATATCCATCAGGGCATCGGCTTCACCGATGCGATTGTGGAGGCGCTGGTTCAGGTCCCGCGCGCGCTCGAACGACCAGAGTGCATCCGACATCTGACCCACCATCGACAGGGCGATACCGGAATTGATTTGTGCCAGCGCTTCGCCAGAGGCATCGTCGAGTTGCTCAAACAGCGCCGCGGCCTCCCGCGCGCAACGCGCAGCCTCGACCAGTTCAGAGATACCACGAAGGCATGCGCTGAGGATCGACAGTGCCCGCGCCAAGATGTGGCGTTGTCCCAGGCGACGCGCAATATCGATGGCTTCTCGAGCCAATGCGACGCCATGCCGCGCGTTGCTATTGCGAGCGGCGTGGGCCTGATCGACGAGCGCCTTGGCGCGCTCAATTTCAGAGAGTTCGTCCGCGGCCACAGGACCGGCGCGAGGACCGGACAATGAATCCATTGATTCCCGAGAATTCGCAATTCGCCAGGCCACGTCGGCCGGCCGATGTCAGATACGGTGGGGACTACCCGAGCTGAAACGACTCGGGGTGACACAAGAACAAGTGCGCTAGTTTAAGGCCAAGGCACCCCGATGTCGATGCAAGGTGCGCACGCTTTGCGTGCCCCGGGAAATTTTGTGACCAAATTTTAACAGTCCCGGGGACGGGTTATTTTCCATTCGATACGCGCAGGGTCGAATGCAGGCTTTCTCTAACCGGGTTTGCCATCAAGGCGGGGTCGGGACAGGATCGGCCAATAGCCTGTGGCATAGAGCCCGAAAGCTGCGGCCCAGAGAACGGCGGAGACGAGAACGGTCAACCCGCGTTCACCTGAAATAAAAATGCCACCGAAAACACGGATGATCGCTGCCATCTGGACCAGGACAAAGCACGCCAGCTCCAGTTTCCCGGCCTGTAAAGGCCGCGCCGTATGGCCAAGCGCCGTGCGCGTCATCATGCCGAGCGTGAAGCTACCGATTGCACCCACGGTCAATGCATGGATCGCAAAGACGCCGGTCATGAGCCCGTCGATCGCGAGCGCTCGAAGCACGAGGTGTACGACGATCCAGGCATAGCCCGCGTGCAGGATCCAGACCAACGGCACGTGCACGGTGCGCCACGGGTGCCACCAAGCAAGGCGAATTGCGTGGATGAGCGCGCACGCGGCGGCCACGCCAGCGATGACTGTGGGGGGTGCCACGAGCAAATCGGCGGCCAACAAGACGAGGATACAACCCGGAGCGACGGCCTCGACCCAGCGCAGTCGCCGCGCCTGAGCTTTCGGTGCGCCGTTATTGGTAAACATCGGAATGACCCGGCCGCCCATCACGACCAGGAGAAAGAGCAGGGCGTCCAGACCCGCTTGCAGGCTAAATGTCGGGGACAGGGGCAAGAGGCCTAAAAGCGACAGGTGAAGCGCGAGCATGGCAGCGCTCAGAAAGACAAGAAGGCCGATAAAGAAATAATTGCGCCGATTGCCACTTTGAATCAAGGGACGTGCGATGGCGACCGCAATCGCCAACGGAAACGCCACATTGGCTGCGGCTGCAGCGCCCCCATACGGCGTGAGCACCAGCACCCGGCCCAAGATCCAAAGCGCCGCCAAGCCAGCCAAGGGCCAGCCTGTGGGCGTCGGACGTTGGGTCCAGGCACGCACGGCCGTCAAAAGAAATCCTGCGACGACTGCCAAAGTAAAACCGAACATCATTTCGTGCGCATGCCAGATCGGGCCACGCAAATAGGCGTCGGAAGGGATGTGCCCCGAATATTCCGCGAGCCATACCAAAATACCGCCGGCGCTAAAGACGCTCGCCAGGAGGTAGAACGGGCGAAAACCCAGATTCCAGAGGGCGATGGGAGTGCGGCTTGAATGATTCGGTGCAGTGCTCTGGGGCCGCATAGGCATGCTCGACTTTGTCCGTTCTGATTGAATCACGCGCCCGCGCTTGTTTCGTTCATGGAATAGGAAAGAGTCTAGCGCGAGCGGATTGGTGACGCGGCAATACCCCTGAAAAGTGCCGGACTTGTCCGATATGGAAGTTCTCGGCGGGTGCCCTATTCGGCGACTGCTCCGGTGACGAGTTCGTCTTGGTATTTCAGGGGTCGGATCAAAGCGATCAAGGGTGTCGTGATCAGTGTCAGCACCATCATGAATTTGAAGTCATCGATATAGGCGATCATGGCCGCCTGACGCGTCAGTTCCGTGTTGATCGCCAAAAGCGTGGCAGGGTTAGAGAGTGGAAAAAACGGACCAATCAGCGGATTAAACGCGTTGATGTGGGTGCTAAGCGCAGCATGCGCAATCTGCGTGTTGCGCGTAAACAGTGTTTGCACAATCGAGATTCCCATGCTGCTGCCGATATTGCGCGATAGGCTAAAAACAGCAGTTCCGGCTGGTCGTAGCATCGCGGCGAGGGTCGAAAACGTGACCGTACTCAGGGGTACGAAGATGAATCCGAGCCCGATGCCCTGGATGACCCCGGGCCAGACTATGTCGCTCTGCGACAGCACCAGGCTGTAGTGACTCATCTGCCAGAGCGAGAGAATGGTGAGCGCAAAACCGGCCAACATGATGAGGCGGATATCAACCACGCGCAGCATTCGACCGGCCAAGAGCATCGCGACCATGGTTCCGATACCGCTCGGAGCGAGGACCAAGCCGGTCGTCGTGACCGGATAATTCATGAGATTCTGCAGCATGGGCGGGAGCAACGCCCGAGTCGCATACAACACAAGACCGGCAATGAAGATGACCAGCACGCCGGTGACGAAGTTGCGGTCTCCAAAAATGCGGATATCGATAAACGAGTCGTGATTCGACGTCAGGGTGTGAGCGACGAAGAAGGCGGCAGTCACAAAAGCGCCGATGGCCTCGAGTTGGATTTCGATGGAGCCGAACCAGTCTTTCAGCTCGCCTCGATCGAGCAGCATCTGAAACAGGCCGATCGCCAGGCTGAGCATGGCAAAACCGAAGAAATCGAAGGATGTTTTGCGCTTTTGCGTCGTTTCCTTCATGAAGGTCAAGATGCCCAGAAAGGCGAGCGCGCCGATCGGCACGTTGATATAGAACACCCAGCGCCAGCTGTAATCCTGTGTCAGCCAGCCGCCAAGTGTGGGTCCGATGATGGGACCCACCATCACACCCATGCCCCAGACCGCCATGGCTTGGCCCTGTCTCTCGCGAGGATTGATATCCAAGAGGGTGGCCTGAGACAGGGGCACCAACGCTGCACCGAATACGCCTTGCAAAAGGCGGGCGAGTACGATTTGCACCAGAGATTCCGAGATGCCGCAAAGAGCCGAGGCGATGGTGAAGCCGACGACTGCGCCCAGGAAAAGCACCTTTCGACCGAAGCGGTCAGAGAGCCAGCCCGTGGCTGGAGTGGCGATGGCTGCTGCCACGATGTAGGAAGTCAAAACCCATGTGATCTGATCCTGGGACGCTGACAGGCTACCCTGCATATGGGGCAACGCGACGTTGGCGATGGTGCTGTCCAATGTCTGCATGATTGTCGCCAGCATGATCGATAGGGTGATCAGGCGGCGATAAGGGGCCGGCGTGTGCGTCTCGGTCACACGACCCCCTTGGGCGAGATCACAGGAAACGCCGGGATGTAACAGCAAATCAGGCGGGGGCGCGGCAGAAAGCAAGCGAACATGCGAGATTGTCGCACGTGGAGCCGCGAATTCCCGGCGTCAAGAGCCCCGTGTAAGGATCAACTCATCGCTTTGGGGCTTAACTACGCCAAATCATCGCCACATGCCCACAATGGCGTGCGTCGTTTGCAGGCCTCCCAGTGCGGGTAAGCGGTACATTTCGGTCAGCGTTCGCAACACGTCGTAGTGATCGATCCTTCTATCGTCATCTCCCGGCATGACCATCGGTCCGACAAAGAGCGTTGCAATGTGATTGTCGTGGGCATCGTCATCTTCGTCCCAGGTGAGAATCAAAAGACTGTTGTGCGTCGATGCCCAAGTGACGTAGCGCGCGAGATGCTGACGCAACCAGCGGTCACCACGAAGGGTCGAACGCTGAGGCTGCCCGTCGTGCATATCGTCGAGGTTGTTCGGAATAACCAGTGCGACGGTGGGCAGTTGGGTGTAGTCGGTCGGGAAGTCCGAAAAACCTCGATTTGTCGGGCCCGCAGCAGGGGTGCCCAGCCAATTGACAGCCGGATTGTGCTTGCGCCAATAGGGGCCCCAGTTGCAGCCCGAATAACCGGTCTGCGGTAGAGACTCGGAATACGTGGTGAAGGTCAGTTTTGCGTGGGCCAATTCCGTCGCGAGGTTGGCGCTCGTGAATCGATACGGACAGGTGTCGTCCTTCACCCCCTGCGTGCTACCCGAGAATAGCGCGAGATAGTTGGGCTGGCTCGGATGCGTCAACGCAAACGATTGGGTAAATAGCGTGCCCTTTTGGGCAAGTTGGTTGATGTAGGGTGCAAACGGATTTCCGACAATCTGCGCGAAGGCCCGGTTTTCTTCGATGACGACGACCACGTGGTCAGGACGAGGAAGTGCATTCTGCCCTCGAGCCGGCATCGCAACACTTGTGAGCCCGAGACCCAGGAGGCAAGTGAGAACGAGGCTCGGCCAGGTGATGGCGCCTCGCCCGTGAGCGATGCTATCGCCAAATGGCTTGGGAGAAAGAATCACTGGGAGAATCACTGCACTTGTCACCTACCCAGATTAGCATCTCGGTGTGACGTCAGCATGACCGAACGCCGCGTCTGGAATGCGACATCAAGGCACGTTGGGGTACATTGGAATTGAAGGCGCGGCCTAGGGCGTCCAGGTCAGCTCGAGGGTTCGCTCGGGTCCATCCCGCGTGAGTTCGAGGGTTCTCCTGGGTCCATCCCACGTGAGTTCGCGCACGAGTTCGCGTTCGAGGACGCGCTGGCGCACGCGTCGGCTCGCCTGGGCGTACGCGAATCCCGAATAGTTTTGCGGCGATGATGTGGTACCTCCCGGATTTGTTCGACGGCCCCGGCCATAATAATTCTGGCTTACGTCGTTGCAGTGACCCATTGCGCGCGCGATGAAATCGCGATCGGCGCCGGCCGCTCGCAAATCCTCCTTGAACTGATAGCGCAGCGCGTACGCATTCAAGCGTCCATGGCCGGGCCAGAGTTTTGCACCGTACCGCGTGACCGCATCGGATATGCCCCGGCCACATGCGATGGAAACCTGTATTCGCGGCTCGCCCTCGATCGAGTCGTAGAGCTGGTTGTAGAGCAACGTCGCCAAGGGGCAGAGATGAATTTCGCGCCACAAGTGACGTGTCGGCTGACCCGTGCGCGCCGTCACTTTCGCCCCTTCGATCTCAAACATCAAGAGCTCCCGACCGTCGCGCTGGGTTAACGCGACCCAAACGCCTTTTTGCAATTCGATGGGTCGGCAGCCGGTGAGGGCCAGAACCAGAAAAGGCGTCCGAAGCCAGGGTGGCAGACCCGTGAAGATCTGCTCGCGCCAATCAGAGGGCAACCCCCGGATGATTCGAGACCGGGCGCCGTAGCGACGCGCTTTGCCGGGCGCCGGCATCGCTTCGAAACTTTCGCATCCGAAGAGGAGTGCCGCAATTTGCGCGCCTCCTCGATCGCACTCGCTGTCCGACTGTATCGGATTCGCGTCGTCACCGGTGCGCATCCGAATGTTCACCGTCGATCGACGCGTGTCGTCGAGAAGACGCGAGAGTTCCTTATAAGCGCACCAAAAAAATGCGGCGCGTCGAAAGTACCACTCGCTTTGTGCCACGCCGAGCGCCGCGCATGCGGCGACCGACGCGCCGGTGCGAGCACAGTCGGCGATCATACGTTCGAAGCGGCGCCAATAGACGGCCTGGGTGTTTGAGGAGGGATCGACGTTGATGCCGGCGAGTTGTTTTCTGGTTCGGTAGGACTCGACCCATCTCTGTGCGCGCGAGAGGGTCGAATCCAGCACGGGGGGCGCATCGGGGGTATCGGTGGACATGCGAATCCGCAGTGAAATGGGTGAACCGAAAATGTACCCGACGTGACCGTTGCCGCCGTGCGTCGCGGATTCGAACGCGCAGAACGGTTCGTGTTTTTACCGACATGAGTCATAAAAGGCAGCAGACGCGCACCACCCGCGCACGGGGGGCACCTCGGGTGTTTAACTCGGATGCGTCAGGGGACCGAATCGGTATTCGAGACCGATCCAGGCCCCCAATGGCGTGCCGACGGAACTGAATTGCTCGGAACGCCAAGTCCGTCCGGTGGGGTCGAACGTATTGCCGGGACCGGTAAATTCATTTACGCCGAGAACGGCAAAGCTCGAATAGCGTCGATCGAGGAGATTTTCGATCGTGGCGAACAACCGCCAATGATCATCGATTTGATAGCTGGCATCCATGTTGACCAGCGCATACCCCGCCAGCGTGCCATGGAGGTCGGCGTTATTCTCATCACCGCGCGCAAATTGGCTCGATTGGCCCAAAATGCTAAGACCGATCGAAAGACGTGCTGAAGGCAAATATTCCAGCCGCAGCTTCAAGAGATCGCGCGGTATACCCGGAATTCGGTCGCCGGGGCGTACCTGGATCTGGCTGCAGCCGGCGCAGGTGATGGGCGATGCTTGCGAATTGCTCGGACTCGAAAGAATCAGGGGCGTTTGAAACGTGGCGGTTGTCTGACTGAAATCGGCCGATAGGATGAACGCGCCGAGCTTGCGGCTGAGGCTTCCTTCGAAACCCTGACGCCGCGTCTGGCCGACGTTATCGAAAAACCCGGAACTGGTCGCGCCGCCACCACTGCTGATGAATTCGATATCGTCGTTTAGGGTCGTGCGAAATACCGCGATGCTCCAATCCAGTCTGGCGTCTCCTCGACCCCGTGCCCCGGCTTCCCACGTCTTGGATAGGACGGGGCTTAGTGCTGGATCCGCCGAAAATGCGTTGGGCAGCGAACAGGGTGCGTTCGGGTCGGCGCAAGTCAATTCAACCGGCGTGGGTACGCGCATGCCTTCGTTGTAATTGACGTACGTCGTCAAATTCTTGAGCGGGAGGTACGTTAGGCCTGCGGAGGGGTTGACGCGCCCGAATGCATGCTGCCCATCCAACGCCGTCCCCAGGAGATCATTCAGATCGACCCGCGCCTGATCATGACGAGCGGAAAGCGTGATGAACGCCTTCTCGCTCAATCCGAAGGTGTCGGTCGCGTACCAAGCCGCGTCGGTGGCCGTCGAATCCAGATCGGTGCCCAAAACGAGCGGTTGATTGGAACGGGTGTCGCGGCTCGAGCCCGCTTCCTGCTGGAACTGGGCCAATCCTGTCTGACCCCAATCGTAGGCGACTCCGAGCGCAAAATCGTTCGATAATTGGGCCCAGGCGTGATGTGCGCTCAGTTGCAGTGATACCCCATAACGATCTTGCATGATGTTGTCGGCGACATTGCCGGTCGGCTCATTGCCCGGGCCCACCGGCAGCGAAGTATCAAAATTATTGTTCACATTACTGTTGAAGATACCGGTCGACACCTCACGGTGGTAGAGATTGCCTCCAAGCTCGAACACGTCACCAAGATCGTGGGTGCCGGCCAGGTTGACCAACGTCATGCGATTGTTTTGCATGTCTGGCCATGTGTAGGCTTGTCGCGGATCGTTCAGAAATGAAGCGGGCAGCGTCTGACTGCCGGCCAGGTGGGTCTGGGCGCCGCTGAGTGTGAGATCCAGGCTGGATCCGTCACCCGCGTAGCCGGCCCGTGCGAACAGCGAACGCACTCTGCTGGCGCTGTGCTCTGCCCATCCCGTTTGGTCAAAGTCGTTGGCAGTTATGAAATAGTCGAATGCCCCTTTGTGATCACCCGACTCGAATTCGACCGAATGTTGTCCAAATGAACCGCCGGACGTCTCGAGACGGGTTCCGGGAAACAGCGAACCGCTCTTACTCGTGATGGCCAGCGCGCCTCCAAGTGTGTTCAATCCGAACAGTGGATTGGATCCGGGAATAAGGTCGATGCGAGCGATGGCCGAAGGCGGGATCAAATCCCAGTTTACCGTGTCGCCAAAGACCTCGTTGACCCGCACGCCATCGAGGAAAACGGAGAGGCCTTGCGGCGTGCCCAGGACAGGCGACGCCGTGAAGCCGCGGAAGCTCACGTCGGGCTGAAAGGGATTGCCTTCGGTGTCGTTGACACTGACGCTCGACAGGTTTTGATTCAAGGCGGCGGACACGCTATTCGGATGCTGCTCCTCGAGCTCTGCGTTGCCGATGCCCTGGATGTTGGCCGGCACACGATCCTTCGGGATTTGCGACCCCGGTAATGGCGTCGTGCTGATCACATCCAGAGGTGCGAGCGATTGTGGCGTATTGTCACTGTCGTCGGCGGCATTCGCCGACCCCTCAAAAGCGAGGCCAAATGACAGGATTGCGAAGACGCAGCACGCGGATCTAAATGGCATTTCTGTGGGCCTCGAAGGCGTGGCAGAACGTAGTCAAATGTTTTCGTAGAGTACGCCATGGCTAGCGCAGTTGCTGCATCGAAGCTTGTGGCCCTCAACCGTGGCGCATTACGCGCGTCGCATGAGTGTTCGTTTCTTACGGCAATCCGGCGATGTACTGCGCAAGATTTTCGATATCGCTTGGCGAAAGGGTCTGCGCGACACTGGTCATGTTCCCCGCGTCGTTGGTGCGCGTCCGGGCTTTGAAGGCCAAGAGTTGCCGAACGATGTAATCATGTTGCTGACCGGCCACGCGCGGAATTTCGTTTTGGCCTTTGAATCCACCCAGGTGGCACATCGTACACAGGGTTTCGGCCGCCTTTGCTTGGCCCAATTTTGCCTTGGCGGGGTCGGGCACAAAGCCCGAGGATTGTAGCGTCTGCGATGAGAAATAGGCGGCGAGATCGAGCATGTCCGGTTGTGACAGCGAGCTGGCCATCGGACTCATGATGGGATCGTTGCGCCGGCCCTCTTTGAAGTCTTTCAGTTCGAGATACAGATAGCGTGCCGTCTGACCGGCCAAGCTTGGGAATTGACCGGAATGCGAATTGCCATCGGCGCCGTGGCAGGCCGCACAGACTTGCGCCTTGGCGTGGCCGGCCGTCACGTCCTGAGCGCACGCGCCCTTAGAAGCCGTGCCCGCTACGCTGGCCATCAACAGGGTCAAGATGAGTTTCGCCGAGCGGATATTCGTCATGCAGGGACCCCCAAAAAAAGAGACCGCCGAACTGGCGGTCTCCCGTAGATCGCAGCGCTTGTTACGGCAACGCAAAGACATAAAGCGCGTTGCCACGTTTGAAGTCTAACTGCGTATTGCCACCGCATCCCATGGCAACGTATTGCTTGCCCGAGACTTCGTACGATACCGGCATGGCATTGGCGCCGGCGCCACAGTTGAATTCCCACAGCTTGTCGCCCGTGCGCGCATCCAGCGCGCGGAAAAATCCATTGCCCTCGCCGTAAAAGACAAGGCCCCCCGCCGTGGCCAGCGCGCCACCGATCAGAGGCTGATCCGTGTCATGTTTCCAGGCGATTTTTCCGGTATCGACATCGACTGCGGCGACGCGACCCCACTGCTTTTCACTGGGGATGGTCTTAAATGCTCCACCCAACCAAAGCTTACTTCCGCCCGGGTAGCTCGCCACTTCAACATGGTACGTCATTGGTTGATTCAGGTTCAGCGCGTAAGCCAAGTGCAGCTGAGGGTTATAGGCCATGGGCGACCACTCGACGCCGCCGTTGGCGCCGGGCAACATGCGTTTGCCTTCCGGTGTGGGCAACGACCACATGTCCTCCTGAGGAATCATGGCTTCGGAGAAACGGATCAAGTGGCCAGTGCGGCGATCCTGGACGTAGAGATTGCCGGTTTTACCACCATGGATGACAGCGGGCACAACTTTCCCGGAGGCGTCCTTGACATCGACGAGGATGGGGGGACTGACTGCGTCGAGATCCCATACGTCGTGCGGCACGTACTGGAAGTGCCACTTGTACGCACCGGTGTCCAGATTGACGGCGACCATGGAGTCCGTGTAGAGGTTATCTCCCGGCCGGATCGCGCCATAGAGGTCCGGCGAGGGATTGCCCACCACGAAAAAGATGGTGCGGGTCTTTAAGTCGACGGCCGGGTTCATCCAGACACCGCCACCGAGGGTCCGATAGAACGAACTGTCTTTGGCGTAGGCGGCCTTTTCCGCATCGATATCACGATGTTCGTCACGTCCGGTCGCGTCATTTACGGCCCAAGCCCCCTCGCTGCCCTTGTCAGGAATCGTATAAAAGGTCCAAAGGAGCTTGCCGTTCGTCGCGTCGTAGGCCTTGACGAACCCTCGAATGCCATATTCACCGCCATTGGTGCCGATCAACACTTTGTTATCGACGACGGTGGGCGCCATCGTTTCGCTATAGCCTTTTTCCGGGTCCGCGATAACCGTCTCCCACAGAATTCTGCCCGTTTTGGCGTCCAACGAGACCAGTTTGGAATCGAGCGTACCCAGGAATAGGCGGCCGCCATCGATGGCTACACCGCGATTGTTCGGGCCGCAGCAAAAGGTCGTGATCGGGCCCATTTTGTGTTTGTAATGCCAAAATTCCTTACCTGTTACCGCGTCGATCGCGTAAACGTGATCGTAGGCGGTCGTAAGATACATAACGCCATTGACGACGATGGGCGCAGTTTCCATCGATTCAGTCACTTCGGTCTCAAAGGAAAAACGCTTGGCCAGCTTGGCGACATTGCCGGTATTGATTTGCTTGCCCGGATAGAACCGCATTTGCGAATAATCGCCGTTGGTATGCAGCCAATTCACGCCTTGGGAGCCGGCGCCGGTCAGCATGGCTTGCGATACGTTCACCGTCTTGGGAACTTCACTGCCCGTGGTTGACGCGCTGTTTTGCATGTCGTCGGCGACCGCGGCAAAAGATATCGCGCACAGGGTTGCGCCCAGAAGCGCAGTTAGTTGCGGATGAATCGGTCTCATGAGTCGTCCTCTCGTTATTGCATCAATTACGCGACTGCGGTACGGGGCGAGCAAGCACGCCCGCTCCCACTTGAACTGCGCGGTGTGACGGGGCGCCGAAGGGAGTACGCCCGTCCCACGGCGCCCACGACGGGTGTGGCTTTTTTTGCTGCGCGTGCGCAAACGTGGGTCGCCTTTACGCAACAGGCTGTTTTTTGGCGCGTTTTCATGGGTTGCACACCTCTATTTGATCGCGTTTTGTTGCGCATGAGTATCCCGGCTTGGCTCTGAAAACTTGACAGCGGCGCGTCGCGTGTGCCCCAATACCTACGCGAGTGGGCAGATCGAAAAGACAACATGTAACAACGCTACTCTCGTGTTAGGCGCGCCGCAATATGCGCTTGTTCGCCGCTTCAATATGCTCGTGACCGCATGAAGGGGACACATGCTCGATCTGTCGATCCGTTCGAATTGGATTCTGGACCGAAAGACAGATGACCAGACTCTGGTGCATCTGGTGCGGCTTCTGGTTGCCATGCACGAGTGCGCGAGCTTGGCTGAGGCGACCCGGCAGTCCCAGGTTTCCTATCGCAATTCGTGGGCGCTGCTTAAAAAAGGCGAGTTGATGTTCGGTGCACCGTTGGCCGTTATGCAACGCGGGCGCGGCGCGGCTCTGACGCCCTTGGGTGAAAAGTTGGTTTGGGCGCAACATCGGGTGGACGCCCGATTGGCGCCTATTTTTGCGAATCTCGCCTCGGAAATCGGCAACGAGATTGCGGGCGTCTTAAGCGCGCAGCATCATGCGTTGCGTATTCACGCGAGCCACGGTTTTGCTGTTGAAACCTTGTGCGACATGCTGGCGCAGGCCGTCGAATTCGAGTTGCAATATCGCGGTTCACTGGCGTCCGTGGTGTCACTTGCCAACGGCAATTGCGATATCGCAGGATTTCACGTTCCCATCGGAGAATTCGAGGCACCGATACTGGAGCGCTATGCAGCGTTGCTTCGGCGCGGCCCCGATCGTGTCATTCGACTGGCGACGCGCAGACAGGGTTTGATCGTGCGCAAGGACTGTGCAGGATCCATTACCTCATTGCAAGATCTCACGCGTTCGGGGGTCCGCTTTGTGAACCGGGGTCTCACCTCGGGCACGCGTATGTTGTTTGACCTGATGCTGCAGCGTGAGCGTATCGATGCGCGCGCGATTTATGGTTATGAGAGTATCGAGGATACGCACGCGGCCGTGGCTGCGGTCGTCGCAAGCGGCATGGCCGATGCGTGCTTCGGTATGGAGCGCCCGGCGCGGCGCTTCGGCCTGCATTTCATCCCGATGGTGAATGAAAACGGGTTTTTGTTGACGCCTGCCAAATCGCTCGTGCAGCCGGCCGTGCGTACCCTCTTGCAGGTGCTGACGGGAAGTGCCTTTCGTGCGCTGGTGAATGCGCTACCGGGTTATGACGCAAGTCGCTCGGGGGAGATCCTAAGCTTGCCCGAAGCATTTGCGACCTGGGACAAAGTCACACGCGTTCGTCAGGTCGAACCGCACCGCAGTGCACCGACGTTGCGCGCACGTTCCAGCGCGCCCTCCATCTCTTAGGTCGCAGAGATGCTTGCCGCTGCCTTTTTTTATTGAGTCCGGAAGGAGTGTGATCATGAAACTTCATCGGTGGATCGTCTCCTTTGCATTGGTGCTACTGGCCTCTGCGCCAGCTATTGCCCAGACCGGGATGCAAAATCTCAATATGAACGGCGAATTCATGGTCGCCGTTCGAAGTTCGAACTTGGAGACAGCGCAGCGCCTGTTGGCGGCCGGGGCGGTGGTTAACACGCGCGATCGCAACGGCGACACCGCCATAAACATTGCCGCCCGGCGCGGCGACACCCCGATGTTCGAGGTGATGATGGCGTCCAAGGCCGATATCAATCTTGCCAATATCGCCGGCGTGACGCCGCTCATGTCTGCGGCATTCAACGGGCATACGGCTTTGGTTCACAAATTGCTACAGGCCGGTGCTGACTACAAAACGACCGACCAGGTCCAAAAGACGGCGGCGATCTACGCGGCGGGGGCCGGCCGCACCGATTGCGTACGAGAACTCCTGCGAGCGGGGGTCGATGTTAACCAGCGCTACCAGCACGATGAGACGGTGCTCATGTGGGCTGCGGCGTATGGGCAGGCCGAAACAGTGCGCTTTCTGATTGATCAGGGCGCGGGTCAAAAACTTCAGGACGACCGCGCGATGACGGCAGCCGACATGGCACGTAAAGAGGGGCATGCCGATGTCGCCGCGCTCCTCGAGTGAAATAGGTCGCGTGCGCTCCGAACGTCTTGATGCGAACACGTCCCGTCTGCACGGCCGTCCGTGCCGATATGGAAAGTCCGTTGACCATTACGCTTCTGATTGCCTAGCGAATCGGCACACAGGGCCCGTTGCACGAAACGGCGCAGACGCGACGCAATCCGGCGCGCGATCGACGGTTAAGCCCGGCGCCGGTGGCGGCCATGGCCACGCGATCGCACGGCACGGGGCCTAAGCATGCGGGCGCACGCGTTTTCCGCAACAAAATTCCTGTCCGGCTTGGCAGCCGGCTCCTGCCGTCAAACGGCGCTCGCGATGATGCTTGCGTATCTGGGGTCAGCGGGGGCGCAAGAGGCCACGCTCGAGCCGATGGTCGTGACGGCGACGCGCATCCAGACTCCCACGTTCGAAGTGCCCGCCTCGATCGATCTCGTGAGCGGGGTGGACATCCGGGATGCCCGATTGCACGTGAATCTCGCCGAAAGTCTGGGTGGCGTGCCCGGGCTGACTGTGCGCGACCGGGAAAACTACGCGCAGGATCAGCAGATCTCGATCCGGGGTTTTGGGGCGCATACGAGCTTCGGTGTGGTCGGTGTGCGCGTCTACGTCGATGGCATTCCTGCGACGCTTCCCGACGGACAAGGCCAGATCACCAACATCGATCTGGGTTCGGTCGAGCGCATCGAGATTCTGCGAGGTCCGGCGTCCGCGCTTTATGGCAATTCCTCAGGCGGCGTGATCCAGATCTTTACCGAGACCGGCGCGGGCGCCCCCTCCCTGACGGCGAGTCTTGCCGCCGGCAGTTACGGCGAGGTGCGTGAGGGCTTAAAGGCGCAGGGTTCAGCCGGACCCCTGGGTTATGTCATTGACGCGGACCATTTTCAGACAGCGGGTTATCGGGATCACAGCGCCGCAGTACGCAAGATCGTCAACGCGAAGATCACCTATGCGATTGATCCCGACAGCCGATTGACCCTTATTTTGAATAGCGTCGATCAACCCGAGGCGCAAGATCCGCTGGGTCAGACGCGCGCGGAATATACGGCTGATCCGCGCGCGGTCGATCCTGCCGCACTGGAATTCAACACGCGTAAAACCGTCGATCAATCCCAGGGTGGCTTGATCTATGAGCGTCGCATAGACGATGCGGATTCCTTGCGTGTGCTTCTCTATCAAGGCGAGCGCAACATCGAGCAGTTTCAGGCCATCCCCGTGGCCACTCAAGCCAATGTCTTGAGTCCGGGAGGCGTCATTGCACTCGCACGAAGTTATGACGGCACCGACGTGCGTTGGACGCGGCAATCGAGCGTCGGGGGAACACCCTATACCTTGGTCGGCGGCGTCAGCTACGATGCGCTACGCGAAAACCGAATGAGCTTCAATAATTTCTCGCAGGGATTGCTGGGAGTCGAGGGCTTGCTGCGTCGGGCGGAAGACAACAATGTCGCCAACTTCGATCAGTATTTGCAGGGGTCACTGGAATTTTCAGACGCGTGGAGGGCGACGCTGGGCATGCGCCATAGTCTGATCAGCTTCGACTCCGTGGATGAACATGTGCTGGCGAATGAACCGAGTGGCAGTGGTCGCACGCGTTATGAGGCGACATTGCCGGTGGCGGAATTGTTGTATGCGCCGAGCGCCGACTGGCGCTTACATGCGAGCGCGGGCCGAGGATTCGAGACCCCCACCTTGGACGAATTGGCGTATCGGCCGAACGGACTTCCGGGACTGAATTTCAGCCTGCAGCCAGCAACCAGCGATAATTATGAATTGGGTGCAAAAACCAGGAATACCCCCATCGGTGAGGTGAATGCCGCGGTATTTTTGATCAATACGGCCAACGAAATCGTCACCCAGACCAACTCGGGTGGCCGCTCCACCTTCCAGAATGCAGGTACGACGCGGCGCGACGGACTGGAGCTTGGCGCAACCCAGAAATTGAGCTCGAACTGGCGTACCGAGGAGGCCTATACCTATCTCGACGCCTATTACCGGCAGCCGTTCCGGACGTGTGCGAGCGTGCCTTGCTCGGCACCGCACCAACTGATTCCGGCGGGCAACCGTTTGCCCGGTACCGCACGCTCGACCTTGTTCGGCAGCCTTGCATGGATGCCGCCTTTGGGTTGGCGCGCCGGCGTCGAGGCGCGTTTCCTGAGTCAGGTGTACGCTAACGACGCCAATACTGGAAGGGCAGCAGGTTATGCGATTGCCAGCGCCCATGTCGAGTACGTGATGCAGTTGGCGTCAGTATCCCTCTCGACTTTTTTGCGCGTAGATAACATGTTTAATCGTAATTACATCGGCTCGCTCATCGTTGATGAGACGAGTTCGAGATTTTACGAAGCGGCACCCGGGCGTAGTTTTCTGGCTGGCGTAACGGCGACATTCCGGTGAGACAGAATTGAAGGCGGCAACCGGAGTACCAATCGCCGCATCGGCCCGGCGTTACAATCGTACGGCCATCATCCTGCACTGGATCGTGGCCGCAGCAATCCTGGCCCAACTGGCGTTTGGCTGGTTCCTTCGTGAACTTCCGCGCCAGACTCCGGAGCGGGCCTACGCGATCAATCTGCACAAGTCGACCGGCATGGTCATCGCGCTCTTGGTGCTGGCTCGCTTGGCGTGGCGTGTCTCGCACCAGCCGCCACCTTGGCCGATTGGCATGCCAGAATGGCAGCAGGTAGCCGCCTTTTTGACCCATGCATTGCTCTATGCAGCAATTATCATCATGCCACTCTCCGGCTGGGTGGCAACGAATCTGAGCCCCCGCGGAATCCGGTTCTTCAATCTCGTCATGCTCGCGCCGCTGGGGCCGGACCTGCCACAAGCCTATCGCGTTCTGAATGGCGTCCATCGTGTTTTTGCCTGGGTCCTCGTGAGTCTGATCGTGTTGCATGTCCTCGCCGCGCTAAAACATGCTTTGACCGCGGGCGACAACGTTTTTATGCGCATGTGGTTTGGCAAATCAGGCGCTACCCCATCGCGGGTCACGTCTTCCTCATAGAGGCCCCCAAATGGTCCGTACCTTCATTGTCCTTGGCGCTGCCGCGCTCGCCTGTTTCGGGCTTTCCCCCTGTCAGGCCGAGCCCTTTGCGTATTCCTCCGACGAGGGGTCGGGTACGGTGAGCATCATTGATACGGCGACCGACCAGGTGGTGGGAACCATGGACGCGGGCAAGAAACCACGCGGCGCGGCGGCGAGCCTCGATGGACGCACGTTGTATGTCAGCGATCAGCCCAATAATCGCCTCATCCTGCTCGATATTCACAAGCGTGAAATGGTCGGCAGTGTCCCGTTGGGCGAGTCGCCCGAGGGCGTTTCGATCTCCACCGACGGACGATGGGTCGTCGCGGCGGTCGAAGAAGGCAACGACGTCGTTTTTGTCGATACGGCTACCAACCAAAAGGCCTTTGCGGTGACCGTGCGTGGCAAAAACCCGGAACATGCTGAGTTCACCCCAGATGGACGCCTTGTGTTCGTGAGTGCCGAAGAGGGTTCGGCCGTCGACGTGATCGATTTTCAAACCCGCCAGGAGATCGCGCAGATTCCCGTGGGTGCGCGCCCCCGAGGTATTGGTTTTTCGCCGGATTCTCGGTTTGCGTACGTGGCCGCCGAGAATGCGAATACCGTCTACGTCATCGACACGCACAGTTTCGCGATCCTCAGAGAAATTCCGGCTGGCGCGCGCAGCAACGGCATTCTCGTGGCCCCCGGGGGCCGCGATATCTACGTCTCCAATGGCGCCGCGGCGAGCGTATCGGTCATCGATACCACGAACTGGCAGACCGTGGCGACGATTCCGGTCGGGCAGCGTCCTTGGAATATGGGCCTGACCCCGGACGGCAAAAAGCTGTACGTGGCGTGCGGACGGTCCAATGCTATTTCGGTCATCGATACCGTAAAACGCACGCATCTTGGCGACATCCCAGTGGGCCGCTTGCCCTGGGGCGTCGTGGTGCGCTAGGCCCATCCCCGACCTTACGGCCGTTGGCCCCTTTTGCCGCTGACGTCCCGGCGGACGATCCACGGCGGGGCTTCCTGCGAGATTTCATCGACGAAACCCCACTTTCATTGCGACAATGCGGTAATTGCTCCCGGGTTTGACCAAAAGTCCGTCTATGCGTCGATTCGATCGCCCCCTTTGGATTTACGCTTTAGGCATCGGCGTGGCGCTTGCGATCGCACTTTTTTCGATGCAGCTGATCTGGGATCTGCACCAGGACACCTGGGTCGAAGCAAGGCAGAACGGTGATGACCTGGCCGCGTCGCTCACGCATGACCTTCGCAGAAATCTCGAACTCTACGAACTTTCCTTGGAGGCGGTTGCAGACAATTTGAAGCAGCCCGGCCTGCCCCAAATGTCGCCAGACGTTCGAGATCGGTTTCTCTTTGATCGATCCATGCAGGCGGACTATTTTGGACCGGTGCTTGTGATAGACCGGAAGGGGGGTGTCTTGATCAACTCTCAAGATCGTACGCCGCTCGAGACGAACTACGCGGACCAGGAATTCTTCAAGTACCACCAGGCCCACCCGAATGCGGGGCTCTTCATCAGCCGGCCGTTTCGTACCGACGGGTCTGACGAACTGAGTATCGCCCTCAGTCGGGGGCTGGCGTCGCGCGGCCAGCCATTTTCGGGGGTGGTCGTCGGCACCATCGATCTGACCTATTTTACGAACCTGTTCTCGTCATTGGCACTTGGGGCGCGCGGAGGCGTGACTCTTTTACTGAGTGACGGGACCATTCTTGCGCGATTTCCATACAACCATGAGGATGTCGGAAAGACCCTTGGGGCGTCACCGGTCTTTCGCAAGATGGTGCAGATGGACAGCGGCAGCTTCGTAGCGGTGAGTTCGCTCGATGGTGTCAAACGACTCTATTCGTTTCGGCGGGTCGGAGATTTTCCATTGATCCTGGTAGTCAATCAATCCACCGACACGCTGTTTGCGGCGTGGAAACGCCGCGCAATCCTGATGAGTGGTGGAACCGCGATCCTTTTGGGGCTCTGCGCGATTCTGGGCTATATGCTGAGGAGCGAATTGGCGCGGCGTGCGGCGACGGAAGGTGCGCTCCTGGAAGCGAGAAACGACCTGAAGGGCGTGCTCGACAATCTACCCGCCATGGTCGGCTATTGGGATTCGAACTTGCGCAATCGCTTTAGCAACAAACCGTATCTGGAATCCTTCGGAAAAGCGTCGGATGAGATCAAAGGCGTGCATCTTTCGCGACTGCTGGGGCCGGAACTCTATCAGGAGCATTTGCCGCAAATTCAAGAGGCGCTGGACGGCAAGGTGCAGGTTTTCGACCGTGCGACTGTGGCGGATGACGGCAAGATTCACTATACCCACACCTCCTACGTACCGGATATTGTCGACGGACAAGTGCGCGGATTCTTCGTTCTTGTGACCGACATCACGTCTCGGCATGAAGCCGAGATGGCGCTGTTCGAAGAAAAGGAACGCGCTCGAGTGACCTTGGGTTCAATCGGGGATTCGGTCGTGACAACCGACGTGGATGGGGCCGTGACCTATCTGAATCCGATTGCGGAAGTGATGACCGGTTGGGACAACAGCCTCGCCATGGGACGTCCGATCGACGAAGTCACACGAATCGTCAATGTTGCCGATGGCTCTCCGGTACAAAATCCCCTCATGGTTGCGTTGTCCGAAGGTCGCATCGTGGGGTTGGCGACGGATAGTGTATTGATCAGTAGGCAAGGCGTGCGTTATCACATTGAGGATTCGGCCGCGCCCATCAGGGACCGCGCGGGAAGTATTATCGGCGCGGTGATGGTGTTTCACGATGTGAGCGAGACGCGGACGATGGCGTTGAAGATGGCGCATCTGGCGCAGCATGATGCGCTCACGGATTTGCCGAATCGCGTTTTGCTTCATGATCGTGTGTCTCAGGCCATCGAACGTGCCAAGCGTACCGATCGTCGGGTAGCGGTCCTCTTCATTGATCTGGACAACTTCAAGGTCGTCAACGATTCGCTGGGCCACTCTGTCGGTGACAAACTCCTGGTGCAGATCTCGGATCGCTTGCAAAGTACGGTGCGCAAATCCGACACCGTGAGCCGGCCGGGTGGCGACGAGTTTATCGTGGTCTTGCCCGACATCGAACAGGCACAGGACGCAGCCAGTGTCGCCGGGCAGATTCTGGAGTGCTGCGGCGAGCCGTGTGACATCGATGGCCGCATGATCCGGACCGGCTGCAGCGTGGGCATTAGTATCTTTCCCGAAGACGGAGATACGTACGAGGAACTGATGAAAAATGCCGATATGGCGATGTACCGTGCGAAACACTTGGGGCGTAACCGCTACGTCTTTTTTGCAAGCTGGAAGGATGACCGGGTTGGATAACGAGGTTTTCGGATGGCGCGCAGGGTTGCGCACGATTGTTCGGGCCGCAGCGCATCGCTCGCGCCTGCTTCTCGCCATTGCAATCGGGCTGGTTTCAGCTTTTCTGTTACCCCCCACCTGGAGCAGCCCGATCCGTTGGCTTGCAGCATGGGATATTGCGGTGTACGCCTTGCTCGCTATGCTGTGGGTGATGATTCTGCGAACCGACGTCGATACGATGCGGCGCCACTTTGAAGAGGAAGACGAAACTGCGGTTGCCGCCCTCATTCTGGTTTGTTGCGCCGCTGCAGCCAGTATCGTCGCTATCGCGCTCTCGGTCTCGGGCCCCAGTGCGACCGATTCGGAACGCTGGGGCAAGTATCTTCTGACAGCGGCAACGGTGGTCGGCGGATGGACATTGGTGCCCACGATATTCACTCTGCACTACGCTGATATGTACTACAGCGTGCCGCAGAAAGAGCGGCCGCTTGAATTTCCAGGCGAAGCGGCCTATCCCGGCTACTGGGATTTTGTCTACTATTCGTTCACCATTGCGGTGGCGTTTCAGACCGCCGATGTTTCGACACGCTCGACCTCTATGCGACGCGCAACGATTGCCCAAGCCGTGCTCGCGTTCTACTTTAATGCGAGCATTTTGGGTTTCGTCATCAACGTCGTCGCAGGTGCATTCGGGAAGTAAGGCGTGGGGATGCGAGGGCGCAGGTTGCCCTTTGGCATCCGATGGTGCTCGATAGCCGAATCCGAAGCAAACTTGCATGGATCGACCGTAGAAGTCGCCGTCAGAGCTCAGCGCCTCGGAAAACGGCAAAACTCGCCTTCCGGAGCGACCCTGCGGACTCATAAAGCGTGAACGAAGTTCCGAAACGCCGACGTCAGCGAGAAAACCCGAGGCCGCATTAGCGGGCTTTGTTTGTGTAACCCGGTAAGAGAATGGATCCGCATCAACTCTCGATAGAGCCGCCCGTCAGGTCCGAAATCGGATTGCCAGGGCCGGGGAGAATAATGCTGTGTTTGACTTCAGACGTAAACAAATTAGAAGACAACTTCAAGGCTCAATCGGATATCCTGGGCAGCGACGACGAATCTGCGCTGGGGGCCGTCCATCGAGGCGTTCAAGCGAGTCGACCCGCCGGGTTGTACGCATTGGGGCATTGAGACCGAAATTGGCGACTCTGGAATGAGAAACTCGAAAAGCGCAGCTTTGTCTTGGCGTGTTGCAATCGCAGCAAGTGCGGTGCCCGCATTGGACGCGATTCCGTATGCTCCGTCGTGCAAGATTTTTTGGGCGGTGGGCAACATCCGATGGGATTCCACCCGGCACGGTGAGAAGTCGAGCTCGCTATGACCCCGGGAGATTCCCTTCTTGCGTTATTTTCTCTCGACTGGATTCTTCTGGTCATCGCCGGGTGGCTGGTAATCGGGACGCTGGGGCTCGTTTTTCTTCGCAGGCTGGAGATCGTCTCGCGGATTCTGTTTCCAATCGGAAGCCTACTTGCGGTAGTCCTTTTCGGGTTGTCTTTGGCCGCGGTCTTTTCCAGCCCGGAAATCGCTGTGCTCCCGATTGGCCTACCCAATCTGCCCTTTCACTTTCGACTTGACAGTCTTTCGGCATTCTTCTTGATGATCATTGGCGGCGTGGGAGCCGGCGTATCGATCTTTGCCAGTGGATATTTTCGCCAGGGAGAAGGCACGCCTCCCGGCCTGATGTGTCTCGAATATCACATCTTTTTATCGGCCATGGCGCTGGTGGTGCTGGCGAACGATGCCTATGTCTTTTTGGTTATGTGGGAGACGATGACTCTGTCATCGTACTTCCTGGTCACGGCCAATCATCGCCTTCCTGAAATTCGGCGCGCAGGCTCCTTGTATCTGTTGCTGGCTCACGTGGGTTCGCTCGCGCTTCTTCTGTGCTTTGGCGTGATGCAAGCCCATTCAGGTGATTACACCTTCGCGGGTTTACGCAGCCAACACCTCTCAACGTTCTGGTCGTCGGTCGCATTTCTTCTGGCGGTCGCGGGTTTCGGCACCAAGGCCGGTATCGTTCCTTTGCACGTCTGGCTACCGGAGGCCCATCCGGCCGCGCCTTCACCCGTCTCGGCGCTCATGAGCGCTGTGATGTTAAAGACCGCGATTTATGGATTGTTGCGTGTGGTTTTTGGGCTCTTGCAGATTCAGCTCGGATGGTGGGGCGTGTTATTTCTAGCGACCGGACTTTCGAGCGCGTTCTTCGGCGTCGTTTTTAGCGCCGTCCAGACCGATATGAAGCGCCTTCTAGCCTATTCGTCCATCGAGAATGTGGGACTCATTTTTGTGGGGATCGGGTTGGCGATTCTATTTCGTACGTATGATATGGGTGCGCTCGCCGCGCTCGCGTTGACCGCTGCGCTCTACCATGTCCTCAGCCATGCATTTTTCAAGAGTCTTTTGTTTCTTGGCACCGGTTCAGTCCTGCATGCCACTGGAGAGCGCAATCTGGGCCGATTGGGCGGCCTCATGCGGACCATGCCGTGGGTTGCCTGGACGGCCTTGGTGGGCGTTTTGGCCAGTTCCGGCCTGCCACCCCTGGGTGGATTTGTCTCGGAGTGGCTGTTGTTGCAGAGTTTTCTCTTCACTCCGGGCCTTCCCGACCGTTTTCTAAATCTTCTGATCCCAGTGGTCGCGGCGGGCATCGTGCTGGTGGCTTCTCTCGCCGGCTACGCCATGGTGAAATACTTCGGCATTATTTTCCTGGGTAAACCACGCGAAGCCAAGTTGGCCACGGCGCGAGATCCTGCGCGACGGGAGCGAGCCGGCCTGCTGTGGCTCGTCACCGGATGCGTTGCCCTCGGTCTTTTCCCCGTCCCGGTGATCAGCCTCATCGATCGCGTGACGCAGGTACTCGTCGGCGCAGGTTTGGGTCAAACGGTTGCGGCACAAGGGTGGCTCGTATTGGCGCCGAACTCGATTCATCGCGCAAGTTACGCCCCGCTCGTTTTTCTCATCGTGGTCGCGGGCGGCTTTGGGCTGGCCTACCTCCTGGTGCGTTGCCTCTATCATGGTCGCATGCGGCGCGCACCCGCGTGGGATTGCGGCTATCCGGGTCAGACAGCGCGGATGCAGGACACCGCGGAGGGCTTCGGACAGCCGATCCGGCAAATCTTCCAGTCCTTTTTCAGGATCGACCGAACGCTTCCTACGCCGTTTGACGCACATCCACGCTACGAGGTCAAAATCGAGGATCCTCACTGGTATTGGATTTATACGCCAATTGCCCGCGCCGTCTTGCATCTCGCGGGTCTGTTCGGACTGCTGCAGAGAGGACGTATTTCAATCTATCTCCTCTTTAGTTTCTTTACCTTGATCGCCATGTTGATTTTGGTGCGGCTATGGATCTGAGCATATCGGGATTGATCGCACAATTCCTCGAGATTGCGCTGGCCCTCTTGTTGGCACCGTTGCTAACGGGCTGGGTCAACCAATGTCGCGCGTTGCTGCAGAACAAGTCTGCGCCGAGCTTCCTGCAACCGTACCGAGCCTTGCACAAGCTCTTTATCAAGGAGTCCGTGATCGCCGACCAGGCGTCGTCCTTGTTTCGAGGTGCTCCGTATATCGTGTTCGGTTGCATGGCATTGGCCAGCGGCATCATTCCGACCGTTTCGACCGACTTGCCGCTCTCTCCGGCGGCCGACTCGATTGCATTGGTCGGCGTTTTCGCGCTGGCCAGAGTTTTTATTTCGTTGGCGGCCATGGACATCGGCACGGCGTTCGGAACGCTCGGCGCACGCCGCGAAATGCTGGTGGGATTTCTGGCGGAACCGGCGTTGTTGATGGTGTTATTTTCGGCATCGCTGGTCAGCCAATCGACATCGCTGACAACAATCGTCACCGTGCTATTACATCGTCATCCTGTGATCTATCCCAGCCTTGCATTTGCGGGGGTTGCATTTACCATGGTGGCAGTCGCCGAAAATGCCCGAATTCCGGTTGACAATCCGGCCACCCACCTCGAACTGACCATGATCCATGAGGCGCTCATCCTGGAATATTCCGGGCGTCACTTAGCGCTGATGGAGTGGGCTGCCAGTTTGAAGCTCTTTGCCTACTCCTGCATCGGGTTGGCGCTTTTTTTCCCATGGGGTATCGCTGAGGCCAGCAATCCGTCTGCCATGATTCTTGCATTGCCGGCCTTGATCCTAAAGCTCGCAGTGGGTGGCGCGGCACTTGCATTTTTTGAGACGATCAGTGCCAAGATGCGCGTTTTCCGAGTGCCCGAGTTTCTTGCGATGGCATTTTTATTGGCCGTCATCGGAATGCTCGTTCATTTTATTCTGGGTGCATAGGATGCACGCCTTTCTGCTGCAGACCATCAACCTCGGTGCATCGCTTCTTCTTTTGCTCGCGTTCGCGATGCTATCGCAGCGACGCATCCTGATGCTGATTCGCCTTTACACCCTTCAGGGTCTGACGTTGGTGGTTGCGACGACGGTTGTGGCATATGTCACGAGCCAGCCGCAGCTTTACTATTCGGCGCTGGTGACCTTTGTGTTGAAGGTCGTGGTCATTCCGATCGTCCTACATCGTTTGATCAACCGGTTAAACGTGAGGTGGGACATCGAGACGTTGATCAATATTCCGATGACCATGCTGATTGGCATCGTGCTCGTGATATTTGCCTTCACGCTGGCCGCGCCTGTGGCCTCTCTTTCCACTTCGATCGCCGGCGGCACACTCGGGATTGCCTTGGCTTGCGTATTGCTGTCGTTCATGATGATGATTACCCGCGCCAAGGCGGTTCCCCAAGTGATCGGGTTTCTCTCCATGGAAAACGGCCTCCTGTTCGCGGGCACCGCGGCGACCTACGGTATGCCTATGGTGGTTGAATTGGGTATCGGGTTGGATGTGTTGGTGGGTATTTTGATACTGGGTGTGTTCATGTTCCAGATCCGAGAACAATTCGATAGTCTGGATACGCGGAAGCTTGAACGTTTGAAAGAGGATTGAATGGAAATTCTCTGGGTCGTGCTCGGCATGCCGCTTTTGGGCGCGATCGTTCTCGCGTTCTGCGGCCAGCGCGACATCGCCTCCGAGCTGAACGCGATATTCAGTTTCGGGACGTTGATTGCGGCGGCGTTTCTGACCGTTCATTTCGTGGCCTACGGTCCCGCTCTGGCGGGCGAGGAGCAATTCTTCATTGATTCGCTCAATGTCTTTCTCGTGGGATTGACGGCTTTCGTGGGATTCACCACTGCGCTCTTCTCGCGCACCTACATGCGAATCGAGCGCGAACACGGCAGGATGAGCGGGACACGCATGCGAATCTTTCACAGCATGTATCAGTTGTTCAACTTCACCATGCTGTTGGCCCTCTGCACCAACAATATGGGCATTCTGTGGGTGGCTCTGGAAGCGGCCATGCTGAGCACGGTTCTTCTGGTCGGAATTTATCGCACACCGGCAAGCCTCGAAGCGGCGTGGAAGTACTTCATTCTGTGTGGCGTTGGGGTCGCTCAGGCGCTGTTTGGGACGATCTTGCTCTACCTCGCAGCCGAACGGGTTCTGGGCGACTCCGGCGGCGCATTACTTTGGACCCATCTTGCGGGTATCAAGACTCAGTTAGAGCCGCATATCATGGCGCTGGCATTCGTGTTCCTGCTTGTGGGCTTCGGGACCAAAGTCGGTTTGGTGCCGGTTCACAACTGGCTTCCCGACGCGCATGCAGAGGGCCCCACGCCGGTTTCCGCGATTCTCTCGGGACTTCTTTTGAACGTCGCACTGTACGCGGTGCTACGCAGCAAGGTGTTGACAGACGGCGCCCTGGGGAACGACCTGGCTGGCAATCTCATGATCGCATTCGGCCTGCTGTCGGTGGTTGTGGCTTCGTTTCTTCTTTTGCGGCAGAAGGACGTCAAGCGTATGTTCGCTTATTCATCGATCGAGCATATGGGGATCATGACGTTCGCATTCGGGCTGGGCGGCCCCGTGGCGACCTTTGCGGGCCTCTTGCACATGACGGCTCATTCGCTGGTGAAGTCGGCGATCTTCTTTTCCGTTGGTCATGCGATGCAGCGGGCCGGTACGCAAATCATGGATGAGATCCGGGGTCTGGTGGTGGTCAGCCCGGCCGTCGGGTGGGGATTGATGTTAGGTGCTATCGCTATACTCGGCATGCCGCCGTTTGGCATATTCGCCAGCGAGTTTCTGATTCTTACGACGGCCATGCATGACCAGCCATGGACGACTCCGATCCTGGTCGTGTCATTGGCGGTCGCTTTTGCCGCAATCTTCAATCGTGTACAGTCCATGGCCTTTGGAAATCCGTCGAATCCGCAGCAAGGTAAAAACCGATTCTCGCTACCGGTCTATTTGCATTTGGGACTGGGCCTCATGCTAGGCATTTATATTCCCGCTGAATTGAATGGCTGGTATCGCGAGGCGGCAAGGATGATCGGAGGATGAACATGCGAATTCCGGGGATTGACTGCGAGTTCGAGCAGCTGATTGCGCCGTTTGCGGCGTGGCACGCCCGGCTCGAGCGCAGCGAGTGGCAAGCCATTGCCGAACAGCTCGTTGCATCCGGCGCCCACCTGATTTCGACCTGGGGCTCGGATCGGCGGCACATCGACGGGAATTTTCAGGTATCGGTCACGTTGTCGAGCCCGCACGGGTTGATCTGGTTGACACTGCGCGTGAGTGGTCAATCGCCCAGCTATCCGGATCTGACTCATCTGAGTGGGGCGGTGTCTCGGATGCAGAGGGCGACCTTTGATCTGATGGGGCTGGTTGCCGATGGAGCGGCGGATCGCCGTCCCTGGCTCCGGCATAGCGCATGGCCTGCCGATTATTTTCCGTTGCGACACGAAAATACGGGCCTTGAGGATTTTCCGGCGACGCGCGATGACTATGCGGTTGTTCCGGTCGAAGGCGACGGGGTGCACGAGATCGCTGTGGGTCCGGTGCATGCGGGGACGATCGAGCCGGGGCATTTCCGCTTATCGGTCGTCGGCGAAAAGGTGCTACGGCTCGAGGAGCGACTGGGATATGCGCACAAGGGTATCGAAAAGCTTTTCGAGAGAACGCCCATGGCACGCGGCCACATTTTGGCGGCGAGAGTCTCGGGTGATGCGACCATCGCCTTTGGCTGGGCTTACTGCATGGCGGTGGAGGCATTGACTGCGACCCCCGTTCCCCCACGCGCTTTGTGGCTGCGCGCCTTGATGCTCGAGAACGAGAGAGTGGCCAATCACTTGGGAGATTTGGGCGCCTTGGGTAATGACGCCGGTCTGGCCTTCGGGCTGGCGCAATTCTCGCGCTTAAGGGAAGACTGGCTGCGTCTTAACGCTGAGATCTTCGGTCACCGACTCCTCATGGATCGCGTCGTGCCAGGCGGAGTCGCAATTGATCTGGGCGCCCTGGATTCGGAACAAATTCTAAAGCTTTGCAAAGCGATCGAACATGAAGTGACGATTTTGAAAGATATCTATGAGGGGCACGCCGGCTTGCAGGATCGACTGGTGACGACGGGTCGGGTGACCCGCCAGTTGGCGCTTCAACTGGGACTCACGGGTTTAGCTGCGAGAGCGAGTGGGCTAGCCGGCGATCTGCGCGTCGATCATCCCAGCTGCCCCTACGACCAAGTTCGGATCAATCCAGCCGTGCAAATGAATGGTGATGTCGCCGCGCGCGTTCTGGTGAGATTTGCGGAGACCTTCGAGTCCTTGCGCCTGATCCGACAGCTTCTTGTCGACATGCCGACCGGGCAGACGTTGGCGCCCTTAGGTGCGTCACGGCCTTCGGCGTTCGGTGCCGGTTGGATCGAGGGCTGGCGCGGAGAAGTGCTCGTGGCCATTGAGACGGATGGGGAAGGTGCGATTGCGCGGTGTCATTGTCACGATCCGTCGTGGCATAACTGGCCGGTCGTTGAACATGCCATTATCGGGAATATCGTTCCGGATTTTCCATTGATCAACAAATCCTTCAATCTCAGCTATTCGGGACACGATCTCTGATGTGGCAAATAATCAGACAAATTAAAAAAGTCGGCCTGCCGACTGAAGAGGCGCCGGAGTGCGAGCCCGCCTGGCGTAGCGATATCGCGCGGCTTCATGGGGAAATCTTGGACATCCTTGGCCGTGCCCTGACGATACGGCAAGTCGACGCCGGCTCCTGCAACGGCTGCGAATTGGAGATCGTGGCGCTAAATAATCCGTACTACAACATCGAAGGATTGGGGATTCGGTTCGTGGCCAGCCCGCGTCATGCGGATATGCTCCTCGCAACCGGCCCTGTCTCTCGGAATATGGAGACCGCGCTCAGGCGCACGTATGATGCCGTGCCGGCGCCAAAGCTGGTGGTCGCCGTCGGCGACTGTGGTTGCACCGGGGGTGTTTTTGGGGAGAGCTACGCTTGCCGGGGTGGGGTGGGCAAAATCATTCCGGTTGATGTTTCTGTGCCAGGCTGCCCACCGGCGCCCGTCCAAATTCTTCGAGGCATCCTGACGGCCGTGAAGCGGCGCGAATTGGAACCCACTCAGACGCGATCCGACATATAGACGCCACCCGGGTACGACTTCGGTGGATCGAGTCGTACGCCCGCGAACGATACAAGTCAATATTGCGGCGCGTGCACCTGCGTTTCGCCGGTGACCTAGCCGCGTACAGGTTCAGCCGGCTCATCCTGTCGAAATATCGCCGCTTGTGCCAGGCTAAAGAGCCGTTGGGCACTGTCCCAATCCAGGACCGTCGCAGGGTTTCCAGCTCGCGGCGACTGATTGGCGAGGTTTTTCTGGATGGAATGCAGGAGAGCGATCTGCGTGAATTGAGCGGCCATTAGTCTTTCAAACTGCTGTGGGGTCATGGATATTTCCTTTTGACAAGATAATGAGGATACCGCCAATTTCGGCCTGTCGTTGACAGGCGCTTCAGAAGTTCGGGGTTGATGAACGAAACACTTGGTTGCGCATCCGGTCCATTGGGTGCAGATTACCGTCGTCAATGATCGCTTCGAAGGAAAGATGCCCAGCGCACTGATCGAAGTTCGTCGTCAATACACACGCGAGCAGTAAATTGAGGTGATGGACGCCGTCCATAACGCGCTGCGTGAAGCGTTCCAGATTTTGCCGGGAGACAGGCCATCCGGTTAATCGTTCACGAACCCCATCGATTTGCCTGTCAGCTTTCGCTGGAACACCCCGAAGCGTATACCTACATCAGCAGCGACGCATTCGCGGGACGTTCATTGGCAGCCAAGCGCATGCTTTATCGGTCGATCGTCGAGGGCCTGGAGCCGTTGGGTATTCCGCGGCATCACGTCACGATCCTTATTCGCGAGATCACCAGGGAGAACTGGGGCATTCGAGGGGGTCAGGCAGCGTGCGACGTTGATCTTGGCTTTAAGATCGATGTTTGATTGGACGCGTTGCCATTCCTACTTCCACCGGGAGAGGCAGACAGATTCCTATATCGCGCCAACACTCGCTAAGGAAATGGGCGATTCAGTCGGACGCCGCTTCCACGAAAATCATCGACGTTGCGAGTGATAACCTTCAGATCGTGAATCGGTGCAATCGCGGCGATCTGCTCGTCGATGGGATGAGCACGATGCGGCGACATCATCCGACCCCGTACCTGAGCCCATTTTTCGTCAAAGCTTAATATCCTATCCGCGGAATCCGGAAGGCCGGCGGCTGGGCAAGTCACCGTCGCCTTCGTTCAGCGACGAAAAAGGGTTAGGTTCTTAATTTTCTTCCACAGCACGGCCTCAGGCATATCGATGGACAGGCGCTCCATGCAGGCGTACAGGCGTCCCGTGCGGCTAAACAGGTATTCGATGGCCTTCTTTAGATCGCGCTCTATGGAATTCCCGTAAGCGCGCGTTGCCTTATCGAACGATACAGCCGGAATCTTGCCATCTGGCAACATGGCCAGATCTATGAGATCCCGACTATATGCGCTGTCGTCTGCCCATCGGTCAGAGTTCGCGAGAAGCTTCTCTGCAGCCATGTCGACCAAGGTTAACGTCGGTACGCCGCAGATTAGTTGGCCATATTGAGATGAGTCGAGGGCGATCCGGCCTTCAAATACGATCTCGAACTTGATAGGAAGACCATCAACGTCGAAAGCCGTGCGAATTCCATATTGATCGGTCCTCACCTCTCGACGAAGTGAGACCGGTCGCGTAAACAGGCTCTCAATGCCTTTGTCTTTCACCCGCCCGCGAAGCTCACGATATCCCTCCATTGACGAAACTAGAAAATCGATGCCTTCGGACTCGCGATACTCGCCATGAACCAAGGCCATCGCCGTACCCCCACCGAATAGGCATTGATCCGCGGCGAGAAGTGGGCCATCCAATGACTCGAGAAGTGTGGCGATTTTTTTGTGACGTGGGCGCTTAAACAAGGAACACCCCGTTACCGTAAATCTGAATCAAAGCATCGAGTAACTTGCGTTCTTTTTGAGACATCGCGGACTCGTCGACATGACGCCAATTGCGTTCATAGATCTCGAGCGCTTCCTTGCCGCTCACGGCACGTGGTTTCTCGTGGCTGCGGATCTGCCAAGCGAGTTGCGTGAGCTGCGGATAGTCATCGATAAAAATACTGTCGAGTGCAGCCTCGGCCGATATTTTGACCTGATCCTTCTCGTCAGGAAGATCGATGGCCGATCCAAGGCCGAGTGACTCGAGGACATTGAAATATGCGCCGATGGTGACGGACGGCTCACCCTGTTCAATTCGGTGAAGGGTCACTCGAGACAATCCGGCGGCGTCTGCCGTTATGGCTGCCGAGAGGCCGAGTGCTTTTCGATGTGCGCGAAGACGCGCCCCGAGATTCGCCAAGCGACGCTGAACGACAGGTGTGCCGATCGGGGATTTAGCTGGCATGACGCTACCTATTCTATACAAATATCCATAAATGTAAATAATGAGATACTAAAAGGTGCATCCGGTCCTGATCCCACGGGTGACGCGGGGCGCGCCGTGCTGCCATACGCCCGCTCATCCTTTTGGCGACGATGGGCGTACGGTGGTTTTATGCCGCCGATGCACATCAACAAGCGATCGGCGAGCCCCGAATCGGCGCAGTCGGTGCACATGAACGGTGCGGGAATGGGGAATCGCGTGCGAGGGCCGTCCATTTCTATCTATAAATCAATAGGTTAAATGCGCAAAAAAATGGGACCGCTTTTTGCTTTAAGCGCACGCCATTTTTGGTTACGCACTATTTTAGGGAGAAACTTGCATGGCGGGGTTCAAAAGCAGCGCGGACGCTCTATTCATTCTTTTGGGCGCCATCATGATTCTGGCGATGCATGCCGGTTTTGCGTTCTTGGAATTGGGGACGGTGCGCAAAAAGAACCAGGTCAACGCGTTGGTCAAGATCCTTGCCGACTTTTCGGTGTCCACGCTCGCCTATTTTTTTGTGGGCTATTACGTGGCCTACGGCATTTCCTTTTTCAGTGGGGCGCCCATCCTTGCCGAAAAAAGCGGCTTTGAGCTCGTCAAATTCTTCTTCCTGTTGACCTTTGCTGCCGCGATTCCCGCCATCGTGTCCGGCGGCATTGCCGAGCGCGCGAAGTTCTATCCGCAGTTGATTGCGACGGCTCTGTTGGTGGGCATCATTTACCCGTTCTTTGAGGGCATTGCGTGGAATCAGCACTTTGGCATCCAAGCCTGGATCACGTCGAGTTTTTCCGCGCCGTTCCATGATTTCGCCGGGTCCATCGTGGTTCATGCGGTGGGCGGATGGGTTGCTTTGCCCGCCGTGATTCTGCTCGGCGCGCGTCGCGGGCGTTACTCAAAGGATGGTGCGGTAGCGGCGCACCCGCCCTCCAATATTCCGTTTCTAGCGCTTGGCGCATGGATTCTGACCGTAGGCTGGTTTGGTTTTAACGTGATGAGTGCGCAAACGCTCGAGAATATGAACGGACTGGTGGCGCTGAACTCGCTCATGGCCCTCACGGGCGGTACGCTGGCCACGCTCTGTCTGGGCAAGAACGATCCAGGATTTGTCTATAACGGGCCGCTGGCGGGGCTGGTTGCGATCTGCGCGGGATCCGACGTCATGCATCCGTTGGGGGCCTTGGTCACAGGGGCTCTTGCCGGCGCGCTTTTCGTCTGGATGTTCACGTTGACACAAAATAAATGGAAGATTGACGACGTGCTGGGTGTCTGGCCTTTGCACGGCGTCTGCGGAGCCTGGGGCGGTGTGGCGGCGGGAATCTTCGGGAGTAAAGCCTTGGGCGGCATCGGCGGCGTGTCGGTGCTGTCACAAATTGTCGGAACGCTGCTGGGAATTGGCATTGCGCTGGTCGGGGGCTTTATCGTCTATGGAGCGCTCCGGATGACCCTCGGTATACGTCTGGATGCTGAACAGGAATTTGAAGGGGCCGATCTCTCCATTCACCATATCGCATCAACCGCCGAACGGGAAACCAGTTGGTGAGCCAGGCCGATGCGAAACATTCAAGTCTGTCGTGTTTTTCAAGGGATTGTGGGTCCGTATCCTCTCGCCTCGGGTCAGCCTGACTATTCGGCACGGGACGAGGGGGGTGCGCGCATCGCCGATCGATAATCCCTGAAGAGCCATTGGCTGCGTTGTGGTGATCCGCGAACGTAACAACGGCGCCCGCAGGCGCCGTTGTGGGTTGAGCCGCCGAACAATCTAGGCGCGTTTTAACTGCGGCCTGCGACGTAGGGCAGCCATCCCCAAGAGACCGGCTCCCAAAAGCGCGAGCGTCATGGGCTCGGGCACTGTCTGCCGCGGCACATCGAAGGAGGGCACTTGGGACAGGCTGGCAACCAAGGGGAACTCAATCGAGCCACCGACATAGAAGGCGGGTGAAATATAGCCTTGGGTCGAGAAGTCCACGTCTGCCACGGAGAAAAATACAGGGGAATTCGAGAAAATCGTCAGAAAATCCGTGTTGGGCCCATTGGGATTCCTGACGGTGTTCTTCATCGTGAATTCGATCGCTTGGGTTTGACCGTCAATCGTGACGTTCTCATTGAAGTGATACGTAATGACGTCAGATTCCCAGCCCGAGTCGCCGACGAAATAAGTGCCTGACTGGAGATTGAAATTTCCCAAGGGCGTGGAAGTGCTGTTCGCGCTGAGCCGAATCGTATCGTGGGAAGGCATCAGAGGCTGTTTTGCAGCAAGACCCGATACGTCGACCGTATAGATGGGCGCCGCCTGCGCAGGACTCGTAGCAAAGACCGCTACCGATGCGGCAATCGCGAGGGGCCAGCAATATGTCCGAGGACTCATGACGTTCTTTCAGGCGTTAATCGGGACTTCGTGACGGTTTAGCCATATTCCAAGTCAACAGAAGCATATGCCATGCCAAATAATAATACTTCGTTATATCAATGGCTTATTCTCATATTCTCAAAGTCTATGGAATTCATGTCGTCAAACCGTCAAATTCTTCGACAGTTTGGCCAACCTCGGTATCACCGTACATGTGGCGTACACACGAGGCTAGCAAATCGTCCTGTCCCGAGGAAGCACGATTGCTCAGGTCCGCTGATGCTTACTCTTCGCGAGAAAGGCGACCATCCCGCGCGGTAGGCGATTTGTGCACGCGAAAGTCGATGAGTGGTTCGGTGGGAGATCGGCAAGCCCCGCTGTGCACGACATGCGAACGGGATCGCGGAATTTGCGAAGGAGCCCCTCACCATTGACCGAGAAACACGCCCTGGTCCTTGTGCGTACCGGTGTGTTCGAGGATGAATTCATCGGTGACGGTAGTGCGGTGCTTGCGACGCGCCATGAAATCCATCAACCGCTCGCGCAGTTGGGTGCGCACACCCTCATGCGTGGCATCGCGGCCAAGATCGTGCATCTGGTCGGGATCGGCCTCCAGATCATAGAGTTGGTCGGGTTCGTCCAACCAGTAGACGTAGCGCCAGCGAAGCGTGCGAAGGGAGTACGCGCGGGCTTGCTGCGGCGTCTTTTTCAAGAGCAATCGCGCCGGACGGAAGCTGTAGTCCAGCTCGGAATAGGTGAAGTCGCGCCAGGGCGGCGTTGCGCCCTCGAGCAGGGGTACGAGGCTGCGCCCTTCGATGCGGCAGGACGGAAAGGGAATTCCCAGCGTGTCGAGGATCGTGGGCAGCACGTCGACACTCTCGACGAAACGTGCGTCTTCCTTGCCGCGCGTGCCATCGGCTGAGGGGCGGGGGTCCGCGATGATCAAAGGAACCTTTTGAATCGTGTCGTAGAACAATTCCTTCTCGCCTAACCAATGGTCGCCCAGAAAGTCGCCATGATCCGACGTGAAAATGATCAAGGTGTCCTTCATGCGGCCGCGCTGGTCCAGGTGCTCAAAGACCCGCCCCAGGTGATGATCGATTTGAGAGACCAAACCCTGATACACCGGCCGCACGGTGCGCACGCACGCATCGCGCTGAAAACTGATGCTCTCCTCATGCTGGCGATAGGCGGCCAGCGCCGGGTGGGCTCCGTATTTCTCGGCTTCGTTGCGGATGACGGGCAGGCACTGATCGGGCCCATACATCGCGTGGTAAGGGGCAGGTGCCATATACGGCCAATGCGGCTTGACGTAACTCAGGTGCAGTGCCCAAGGTGTTTCGCCCATCTGGTCCATATAAGTGATCGCCCGATCCGTCATGTAAGCGGTTTCAGAGTGCGGCTCCTTCACCCGCGCGGCATACTTGACATTGCGCATGTGCCAACCGCTAACCACCTTGCCTGACGGATCGATTCCCGAGATGACATAGTCGGTCCAGGGATCGGGTGAATCGTAGCCATGTGTTCGCAAGAAGGCAGGATAACCACTCTCGCGGCCGGGCTTGTTGTGGCCATCATAACGGTCGATTTCGGCAAAGCCCGCACGCGCGAGCAGTGTTGCCTGTTCACTCCCGCCATCGAGCTGCAGGCGTGCCATGCCGGCGCGATCGGGTGCGGCGTGCGTCTTACCCGCCAGGGCGAGGGTGCGTCCCGCGCTTCCCAAATACTCGCCTAGCGTGACCTCAGCCACCGATAGCGGCACTTGATTCCAGGTCGCGCCATGACTGATCGGATAGCGTCCCGTGTAGAAGCTCATGCGGCTCGGTCCGCAGACGCCGCTGTTGACGAACGCGTTGGTGAACCGCACGCCACGACGGGCGAGCGCGTCCAGATGGGGTGTGGCGAGGTAGGGGTGTCCGGCGCAGGCGAGATGATCCCAGCGGAGCTGGTCACACATGATAAAGAGCACGTTCATGAGGAAAGAGGGTGACAAGGTTCCAAAACGATTACGGGGTTGCCGTCAGAAAACGCCGTGGTCCAAGTCGTATTCATTGCGGGGCACCCAACACGCGTGCGAGGAATGCCTTCGTTCGCTCGTGGGCCGGGTGGGACAGTAGTTCACCGGGTGGCCCCGACTCGACGATGACGCCCCCATCCATAAAAGCGACTTCGTCGCCGGCATCCCGTGCAAACGCCATTTCATGGGTCACGACGATCATGGTCATGCCGTCGCCGGCAAGCCCGCGCATGACGCCAAGCACTTCGTCGACGAGTTCGGGGTCGAGCGCGGAAGTCGGTTCGTCAAAGAGGAGCAGTTTGGGTTGCATGGCGAGCGCTCGCGCGATGGCGACGCGTTGCTGTTGTCCACCGGATAGGCGACTGGGGTAGGCGCTCGCTTTTTCGAGCAAACCCACCCGATGCAATAAGGCGCGGGCGCGCTCTGTCGCCTCCGTCCGGGTTTCATGCTTGACCTGGATCGGCGCCTCGACCACGTTCTCGAGAACTGTCATATGCGGAAATAGGTTAAAGCGCTGAAACACCATGCCGATGCCCGCGCGTTGCCGGCAGACCTCGCGTTCATGCAGCTCATACAGCAGACCATTACGCTCACGATAGCCGATCAGTTCACCATCGACGTAGAGACGTCCGGCGTCGATTTTTTCGAGATGGTTGATACAACGTAGGAATGTACTCTTGCCGGAGCCTGAGGGTCCTATGAGGCAGAGCACCTCACCGGCCGCCACTTCGAGATGAATACCCTTTAGGACCTCGTCACGACCATAGCGCTTGTGGACATTCTCGGCTCGCACCATCGGCGGCGCAGCCAAGGGCGCGCCTGCAAAGTCGTCAAGCGGCATGAAGCCCCGTTCCGGCGCGGCCGAGGCGCCGCTCCAGGAAGTATTGCCCGACGCTCGTTAGCGTCGTGAGAACCAGATACCAGAATGTGGCAACCAGCATCAACTCGATCGTGCGCAGATTCGCCGACGAGATGTTCTCTGCGGCGGTCAAGAGGTCGCCTCCGGCGATGACCGACACCAACGACGTGGCCTTCAGAAGCGAGATGAATTGATTCCCCGCCGGTGGAACGATGACTCTTAGCGCCTGCGGCAGGATGACGCGGCGCATGGCGAGTGTGCGCGACATCCCGAGAGCGATCGATGCGATGTATTGGCCGGAATCGATGGCCAAGATGCCCGCACGCACGATCTCCGCCATATAGGCCGCTTCGTTCAGACCAAGGGCCACGACGGATGCGACAAACGGCGTCATGAGGGTATTCGTGTCGAACGGCCCGATGTGCTCGAAGAGCAGCGCGAGATTGCCCCACAAAAGGATCTGGACCAATAACGGCGTGCCCCGAAAAATCCAGGTGTAGAAGGCGCTTCCCAGACGCAGCACGACGCTCGTGGACAGCCGCATGACCGCCAGAAGAATTCCCAGGGCAACGCCGATGACTGCTGCCAAGATCGCCAATACCACCGTCGTTCTCAGACCGAGAAGGATTGCCGGTGCAAACTGGTATTGCGCGATGACGCCGTGGTTGATGTTGTGGTTGCGATAGATGGAAAACGCCAGCATGCTCGCCACGACAGCAACCAGACCGCTGCCCAGCCACAACCACGGATGCCGCAGGGGAACCACGCGGTCGATGCGCGCCCCATCGGGGGTCTTTCTGGGCGGACGGTGTGGCGCGCGCGCTTCCATGTTCCGCGATCGGCCGCAAACGTTGCTACAACTTCAAGTTTTTGCCGCCGTTGATGGTGGCCGAGGTGACGGCACCATTTTCCACACCGTACTTTTCCAGTATGGTGCGGTAGGTGCCATCGGCAATGACGGCGTCTAGCGCTTTTTGCAATGCATCACGCAATTGCACATTCGACTTCGATACCCCAATCCCCAAAGGGACAGGCTGGTACTCATGCCCACGCACGACATCAAAAATCGTTCCATCACCGGCAGTCTTGGCGAGATAAACCATGACCGGGGAATTGCCCAGGAATGCAGCGACACGTCCCGTTTGTACTTGGAGACGCGCGTCCGAGGGCTGGGCGTACTGCATATTTTGAATCAATGGTTTTCCGGCCGCCGCACATTTGGCGTTGGTTTCATCGACCAGAGTCAGTTGCGTCGACCCTTGGACGGTGGAGACCGACTTGCCACAAAGTGTCTCGAGACTTTCGACGTGGTCGGGATTGCCTTTTTTGATGAGCAGCATTGTGCCAAGGTTGAAGAAGTCGACGAAATCGATGATCTGTTCGCGCGCGGGGGTATCGTTCATGAGCGTGAACGTGATATCGATGTGTTTCGCTTCCATGGCCGGCAAAAGCCCACTGAATGCGATCGCCTTAAAAGCGATTGGCCGACCCATTTTCTTGCTCATCGCAGCCGCCAAGTCGACAATCACCCCCTGCAGTGTGGTGCCGTCTGAGGCATACGAGATCATGGGCGGACTGTTCGTGATCGACCCCGCCGCTATTTCATCGGCAGCGAAGGCCGACGACACAGGAACACCCGACAAGATGGCGCACAGTACAACAAGAGACCAAAGTCCCCGGATCGATTTCATGTCTGCTCCTCTCTCCACATCATTGCTTGCCGGCTACGCAATCCATCGGTGCGTTTTGTCTCCCCGGGGGAAAATGATTATGTCGTGCGGAACCACATGTGTCAAAATTCGCCCGGGATTCGTGCTGTTTCTCGGCGGACTCCAAAATTCGCAGCGGTGCTAAACGCCATTCAGATTGGCCCGAATGCGGATGCGTGACACCCTCCTGCCTCGTACTCGCCCGGCTCGGGGGCGCCGCAGAAAACATTCAAGGGCCTGGTGGCGTAATGGTACCGAAGTGAGAGGACGTGTGGATCGGGTGGAAGCCGAAGCCTTGTCGCTCGAGAGAAACGGAACATACAGAAAGGAAGTACACAGATGGGATTGCAAAAACAATTGATCGCCCTCGCGGCCTTCACCATTTTGGCCTGCGGGGCGAGTACGACGGGCGCCGTAGCCGGCGAACCGGTGGTCGTGACCGTATTTGCCGCGGGCACGCTGGCCAAGCCGTTTACGCAAATGGCGCGGCAGTTCGAGCGTACGCATCCGAATATCATCATCCAGCCCCAGTTTGGCGGTAGCGTCAAAATGGTCAAGCAAGTGACCGTACTGGGTCAGGCCGCGGATGTCGTAGCTGTCGCCGACTACACGGTCATTCCGAAATACATGTTCGGTGAGGACGGCAAAACCCGCTATGCCGACTGGTACGTGGGATTCGTCGGTAACGCGATCACCTTCATCTATACCCCGAAAAGCAAATTCGCTTCCGAGATCAACGCCCGGAACTGGTTCGAGGTTCTCGCACGACCCGGAGTGGAGATCGGGCGATCGAATCCGGATACCGACCCTTCGGGTTATCAGACCCTGCAAATGTTGTCCTTGGCTGCGCGACACTACGCCCGACCGGCACTGGCGGAGTCGATTTTGAAGAATGCGCCCGAACGCAACATTCGCGATACCGAAACGGAATTGATCTCGGCGTTGCAGCTGGGGCAGATCGACTACCTGGCCATTTACCGATCGGATGCATTGCAGCATCATTTCGACTATCTGCAATTGCCGGCTTCGATCGACTTGAGCGATCCCAAATTTGGGCGAGACTATGCGAGCGTGGCGGTTCATACCAAAAATGGTGATCTAACTGCAAAGCCGATCGTTTACGCACTGACGATTCCGCGCAATGCACCGCATCCGAGGGCTGCCCTCGAGTTCGTCCGATTCGTACTCGGCGAAAAAGGTCGGGAGATCGCGCGCGACGACGGTTTCAAAACGCTGGTCCCGGCCTACGCGGTACATGCGGAACAGATGCCTGCTGCTTTGCAATCGCTGACCCGGGCGTGGCCCGCACAGTGATCGTGGGCATGCGCGGCTTGGTTCAATAAAAATATGGTGACGCAGCGGTCCTTTCTGTTTCTGGTGTTCTGGTTACTGGGGGCTGCGACGCTGGGTTTCATTCTGATACCGATACTCGCCTTGGTCGCAGCACCCGGACTTCCCGGGTTGATCGGCGCGGCACAAATGCCGGATGTACGCCAGGCAATTGCGCTCAGTCTGGAAGCGGCGGCATTGACGGCCATCCTGGCTGGTTTGTCGGGTGTGCCGCTGGCGTATGTGTTGTCGCGCCGGGTCTTTCCGGGTAAGAAGGTTATCGAGGCGTTGGTCGACCTACCGCTTGCCGTACCGCACACGGTCGCGGGTATCGCACTTCTTCTCGCATTCAGTCGCCACGGATTTTTGGGAGAACCTTTAGGCGCGTGGCTGGGGTTGCATTTCTGGGGCACGTTTGCCGGCATCGTCGTGGGTATGCTCTTTGTCAGCCTGCCTTATACGGTGAATGCCGCGCGCATCGGGTTTGAGGCGATCGATGTCCATCTCGAGAAAGTAGCGCGAACGTTGGGGGCCGGACCGTGGAAGGTGTTCGCGAAAGTCACCTTGCCTCTGGCGTGGCGCGGCGTCATGGGGGGATTGACCTTGACGTTTGCGCGGGCGATCAGCGAGTTCGCGACGGTGGCGCTTCTGGCCTACTATCCGATGACGGCGCCGATCAAGGTCTACGAGCTGTTTCTCAGGTTTGGCCTGGATGCTGCGGTGGGCGCCGCCGTACTCTTTCTTGCGGTGGTGCTCACGCTCTTTCTGTTTCTCCGTTATTTCGCCTACGGGGGTGGCGCCAGCCGCGGATTCGGCCGATGAGTACGCCCGCTTTGGCACTCGAGGAAGTCTCGCTCGTCCTTGGCGGATTCGCACTGCGGGATATCTCTCTGAGCGTGGCGCCTGGAGAGATCCTGGTGCTGTTGGGCGCGAACGGCGCGGGCAAGAGCGTGATCTTGGAGACCATCGCGGGGTTTCATCGGCCGACGCAGGGACGCATTTTGATCGATGGGCGCGATGTCACCACCGCCCCGCCGGAGCGCCGGCGCGTCGGTTACGTATTTCAGAATTTCGCGTTGTTTCCCCATTTGACGGTAGCCCAGAATGTGCGCTTTGCGTTGCGCGCGTCTCGCGCCAATGTGGGGCACAGCCCGGCGCAAAGTGAGACACGGGTCTCGGATTTGCTCGAGCAATTCGGCCTTTCCGCCTTTGCCGCGCGTCTTCCCCAGGATCTGAGTGGTGGTGAAAAGCAGCGAGTTGCCCTGGCCCGGGCGCTCGCCATGGATCCGGCGGTATTCCTATTCGACGAGCCATTTTCGGCGCTCGATAGCGCAACCCGCGACACACTCCGCGACGAGCTCACCGATTTCATGCGTCATGCCCATGTCCCGGCGATCTACGTGACCCATGATCAATCCGAAGCATTGGCATTGGCTGACCGGATTGCGATGGTCGATGAGGGTGCGATTTTGCAAGTGGGGCCCGCCGAGGAAGTGTTCGCAGCGCCCATCAATAGCCGTGCGGCACGCTTGGTTGGCGTGGAGAATCTCATCGATGGCCAGGTCAGTGGCGTGGCACGTGATCGAATATCGATTCGGGTGGGTCGCCAAACGTTCGAGGCATCCACGCCGAATCCGCCCCTTGTGGTGGGTCAGCCGGTGGTCATCGCCCTGCGCGGCGAAGACATCGCGCTCGCCTCCAGGGACGATCCGCTGCGGCCCGATTCCCTCGCCTTGTTCGGCCGGGTGGTGCGGCTGACCCGGCAAGGCCCCATGTTTCGCGTATCTTGCGACTGCGGCTTCGCCATCACCGCTTATGTCACGAAAGTACGCCAGCTTGAACTGGGGCTCGAGGTCGGGAGCCTGGTGGCCGCAAATATCACGTTATCGGCGTTGCGCGTGCTCTTTGATGAAGCACCGGTTCATCCGCGTCCGCTATCAGGACATGCGCGTCGATCATGAACTGCCTGTCACGCCACCCATGACGGGCAGTACGATACCCGTGATATACGCCGCGCACACCGGCGCGGCAAGAAAGACGTACGCGGGGGATATTTCCTCCGGTTGGGCCGGGCGTTTCATGTCCGTACTCTTGCCGAATTCCTTGATTTTTTCGGGCGTCTGATCGGCCGGGTTCAGCGGCGTCCAAACCGGTCCGGGGGCAACGACATTTACCCGGATTCCCCGTTCGATCACGTTGGTCGCGAGTGCCTTTGAAAATGCGTGGATGGCGCCCTTGGTGGCCGAGTAGTCCAACAGAGTGGGATGGCCGAACAGGCCCGTCTCGGAGCCCGTGCAGATGATCGATGAGCCCGCACTCAAGTGCGGCAGCGCCGCCTTCGCCATGTTGTAATAACCGTATAGATTGGTTTTAATCGTCTCGTCGAAATGGTCTTCGCTCAGCGATTCAAGTGAATTGGCGTGTTCCTGGAAAGCGGCATTATTCACCAGCACGTCCAGCCGGCCGAATTCCTTCAGGGTTTTTTTGATTGCCGAAGCGCAGAATTTGGAATTTTTCACGTCGCCGCTGATGATGAGGCACCGTCGGCCCTCGGCTTCGACGTGTTCCCGGGTCTCGTGCGCATCGCCGTGTTCACACAAATAGACAATGGCGACATCGGCGCCCTCGCGCGCAAAGAGCACGGCGACTGCTCGACCGATGCCGGAATCTCCCCCTGTGATCAGAGCGACCATGTTTTGCAGTTTGGCACTTCCTTTATAGTCGGGTGCCATGAATCGCGGACGAAGACTCATTTCCGATTCTGTGCCGGGCTTTTGAAGGTGTTGGCCTGGCATGGGTCGCTGCGGTTGGACGCGCGATCCGTCCTGAAGCGCCGCAGCGCTTTTCTGGGGTGTGCCGATGGCCCGTTGGTCTTTCTTGTCGACCTGTCGCTGGATGTTGCGTTGTCGGTCGACGGTGTCTTGGCGGGCGTTGCCGCGAGCATTGGCAGTTTTCATGGGGATCCAGGAGTGTGATGGGCCAATCGGTGTAGACGGTGGCAGTCTCGTGCCATGCGCGCATTTCTCGTACCCAATCGGTAACTTGCCGGTTCCTCGAAAAATTACGCCCTCGATGAAAAGTGCGATGTAAAAATGCGTCGCTGACAAAAAACATTCTGGTCCGTTCGGAACACTCTTGTTCTTCGCACGCGTGCCGGTGTGAGAGGATCGGGTGCCCTCACGAACCCGCGCGATTCGAAGTGGCGATCGGTCGATTTGGCGGCGCATGGGCGTTCACGTTCGCCGCGGCGCGCTTTGAGGCGGCAAAGCCGATCGAGGTCGGCGCACCTCAGGTCGTGCGTGCAACTTTGAACCTTTCCGGTGGCGCGGGTCCCAGGACACCGAGACCCAATCCCAGGCATCCCGATTGCTGGGCATCTGTGGGTGCCGAGCAAGCGTTCATTTTGGACCTTGCTGTCGCACACCGAGGAAGTGCTGCAACGTGTCCGAAATAGACCCGCATGCCACGAGGACAGTCGGAGCTTTGGCTACCCCTGAAAGTCAGCCGCTCGTGGTGTCGCGCCGGGTTTTCCTCTGTTCGGCCGGCGGGCTGGCCGCCGCGGTCACAGTACCTCATCGCGCGGCGGCCCAGTCGTCCAAGGAGGGTACGGATGCTGGCGCGGACACCCCGTCGGCGGCGACGCATCGGGTCGTTTTGCAAATCAACGGTCAGCGATACGAACTTTCGTTGGAGGCCCGCACGACCCTTTTGGACACGCTTCGTGAAGTAATCGGATTGACCGGAACCAAGAAAGGTTGCGATCGGGGACAGTGCGGCGCCTGTACGGTTCTCATCGATGGCCGGCGCGTCAACGCTTGTCTGACGCTCGCTCTCATGCAGGAGGACAAGGACATCCAAACCATCGAGGGCTTGGAGCGCGACGGGACACTGCACCCGGTTCAGGCGGCGTTTTTGACAAACGATGCCTTCCAGTGTGGCTATTGCACCCCGGGCCAGATCTGCTCTGCGATCGCTGCCATCGATGAGATCAAACAAAATATGCCAAGCGCAGTCAGCCGTAACGTCCGTGGCGAGTCGATTCCCATCGACGCTGCGGAGATTCGGGAGCGCATGAGCGGCAATATCTGTCGCTGCGGTGCCTATTCAAATATTGTCAGCGCAGTTGACGCGGTATTGAAATCGTAAGCTTCTGAGGCCTCCATGAATTCCTTTTTCTTCGAAAGAGCGTCTGATGTGGACGGCGCCCTGCGCGGGATCGGCGAACCCGGCGCTCAATTCATCGGGGGCGGCACGAATCTGCTGGACCTGATGAAAGGCGGAGTTGCGCGACCCACACGATTGGTCGACATCACACACTTGCCGCTGTCGCGTATCGAGCGCCTTCCGAACGGGAACTTGCGCATTGGCGCGCTTGCGCGAAATAGCGATACCGCAAACGACCCGCTGGTGCGACGTGACTACCCTTTGCTGTCACAGGCGTTGTTGGCCGGTGCGTCGGCGCAGCTGCGCAACATGGCAACCGCGGGCGGCAATTTGCTGCAGCGCACGCGATGCTACTATTTTTATGACTTGGCTTACGGGCAATGCAACAAACGGACGCCGGGAAGCGGGTGTGCGGCCCGGGAGGGATATAACCGGATTCACGCGATACTGGGAGCGAGCGACCAATGCGTCGCAGTGCATCCTTCGGATATGTGTGTGGCTCTGGCCGCTCTGGACGCCATCGTACAAGTGCAAGGCCCGCACGGATCCCGCAGTATAGCCTTCGCTAAATTTCATCGGCTACCCGGCTCGACGCCGGAGAAAGACACCAATCTTGGCCCCGGTGAACTTATCGTCGCGATCGACTTGCCACCTTCACCTTTTGCACAACATTCCCATTACCTGAAGGTGCGCGACCGCGCCAGTTTTGCGTTTGCGCTGGTGTCCGTCGCGGCAGCCCTGGAAATCGAAGACGGGCTGGTAAAAAGCGCGCGCATCGCCCTGGGTGGCGTCGCTCATAAACCGTGGCGTGCCGCTGCTGCCGAAGCGAAACTCCTTGGACGGCCGCTCGACGATACCTCCGTCGATGCCGCGGCAATCGGCGCGGTCGAAGGTGCCCGGCCTCTGCAATATAACGGCTTTAAGCTGGCGCTGACCCAAAAGGCCGTGCGACGCGCGCTCGTACAAGCAGCGGCGGGGATCGCATGAACGCGCAAACTTTGGTGGGCCAGCCGCTCGATCGGACCGATGGCGTCGCAAAAATTACGGGGAAGGCAACCTATGCTTCGGAATTCAAACCCGCGCACCCAGCCTACGCACTCTTGATCCAGAGTGTCATTCCCAACGGGCGTATTCGCCACATCGAGACGCAGGTTGCGCAATCCATGCCCGGGGTCATCACGATTCTGACCCACACCAACGCGCCGAAACTGCCCGACGGCGGACGAGGGGCCATTAACCCTCCGGCGGGTCGCGTCCTCTCCCTGCTACAAGATGACGTGGTGCATTACAACGGTGAGCCGATCGCGGTAGTGGTTGCGGAGTCGCTCGAATATGCCCAGGACGCTGCCCGTGTTGT